>ERZ791886.600-NODE-600-length-21477-cov-21.863131_pt1 | contig 21477 bp, 15 predicted proteins | sample MGYA00510158_ERZ791886 | MGnify/ENA primary metagenome ERZ791886 (study PRJEB30046, sample SAMN00792063) | human gut metagenome | study: EMG produced TPA metagenomics assembly of the A metagenome-wide association study of gut microbiota in type 2... | reverse complement strand
CTGCCCGCTGCTTTCCACGAAGCTTCTCCGGATGAGGAATTTGCTCCAACAGCAGCAATGCACTGTCAGAATATACATCCATATACCTCTCTACCTTATCAAAAGCATTGAATACGTTCTTCTCTACGCAAGAACCTAACAGTACGCAAACGGACAAAAGTCCAAGATATAGCAGTTTTTTCATATGAACATGTTCTTTACCAGATTATCATTACGTATAACTCCTATGCCCACAGAATCCTTTTGGAGATAAATATTCACACCAGCCAACGGCAATCCTTTTTCCCCATCAGTCACAATGCCATTTGTCTACGCATTAGAAACAACTGCACAGCAGAATGTTATGAACAGTACTATACATCGCTTCATAATCCATGTATATATAATTAAACTTTGGATGAGAATAAGCTTTTTTACGGCCTCTCCCTTCAAAGATACAAAAAACCGCTTCAACAATGTACAAAAACAAGATAAATGTGGCAAACAAAACAAATAGCTCAGAGCTTGTTTCCCCTTACATAGGCTTCCTTTCCATTTTCTGTACGGAGTTATCAGCGCCTATCGGCCGTGATGCGCTCTGCCAACGGCCGTCAACCACTCGACTAACGACCGTCAACAAGGTGCTTCATAACCGTTGAACACCTATTATACTCATAGTTTCCCCATACTGTGCACCTATCTTATTCCTATTATGAGCCCAGCTGCAGTCTATCGGTAAACGGTCTTTTACGAAGTTAATACCGTGTTTACACGAAACGCTTATCGTGTAAACAAGATATTTGCAAAATGCTGCACATTCTATTAATACACTAACAAACAAGATATTAACTTACCTTCCGGCGTATTTCCGCTGTGGAAGCAAAAGTTGCTTCCACCTTTTTGAGTTGCTTCCACAGCACTTGTAATGCCGATGAATAAAGGGATGCAGGAAGTAGGTGGAAGTGTGGAAGCAGAAATGATAAAACTAAGCAGAGATAATTTTCCCTTAAAAGCAATAAAACTCCAGAATCTGCTGGAGCAAAGCATCCTGCTTTCCCGGACCTTTTTCCAACTCCACACTTTTCAGGTTATAGAGTTGTGCCAGCAAAGCTGACGACTGCTTCTCGCAAAGACGGGAATCATGTACCTGCTCCATCCAGCAGACGGTCTCTCCCCAAACATCTACCGAAAGATGTGACAAGACTTCTGTCGGGGCTCCCCCCTTCTCCACCTTACGGAAGATTTCGACCAAAGCACACAACAAGCTGGACATTATCTGTTTACAACGGGAATGGGAACGGGATTCCCGGTTTCTGAAACGTAGCAGGAAATAGTACCCCAGCCATAAATAAACGGTGGTGACTTCTGCATGGATTTTCTCTATCCTCTTCCAATGCGCAACCAAGGCAGCATCAATTTCTTCCAGAATCGCATCCGTATCATCTTCTATGTAGTATTTCTGCGCAAGACACTCTATCACGCACCCCCATTTCGCCATATCCACACACTCTTGCGTACGCCCCATCCATACATGGGCTTCCTCCAATATCCGGAATGCCTTTTCTCCACATTCTGGAGCATCATAAAACCGATACTGACGAAACAACAGAAGAGACTGACATAATAACTCATCCAAAGAGTACTCCGCACTTTCCATATTTAAAATTCAAGTATCCATTCAGGTAACAAAATCGAGCAAAAGTAATCATTTCCTAAGAAAATCACGCTGTTTCAACACAAAAACCGGCAGGAAAAAGAAGATACCGATGACGGACATCACCAGTCCGCCAATGGTACCCGCCGCCAATGGAAACCAGAAAGCCTCCTTGTCCTCACCTATCATGAAAGGGATAAATCCCAGAATGGTAGAAACTACCGTGAGGAAAATAGGAACGACCTTCGCATTCCACGCCTTGACGTAGGCACGAAGAGCGGAAAGACGGGGGAAACGACGTCGGATGCTGTTGTACTCGTTCAGGACATAGATGCTGGCATTCACCGTGATGCCGCACAGCAGGACGAACGAGGCAAAACCGCCCTGGTCGAAGTTCAGCCGGAACCAATAGAAAGTAAGAAATACCCCGATATAAGAAACCGGAATCACAAAGATGATGGCAAGCGGCTGCTTCAGGGAGTTGAACAGAACGCTGGTCGTAAAGAAGATGATGGCTATCACCACCAGCAGAAGCAGGTATTGGCGGTTGTCCTTCTCGCCCCATGACCAACTGTTGCTGTCCGACTCGGCTGTATAACCCATCGGCAACAGTTTGTTGAACTCCTCCAGGTCACGTTTCTGTATCTTGTTGCCCATCTCATTGGAGCCGATATATTCGTATTGCAGGCAGAGGCGGTACTGCTGGTTTTCTTTGGCAATCTCCTGCGGCATCTGTCCCTTTTCCACAGTAGCCAGTTCGGAAAGTTTGTAATGCTTGCCGTTTCCTACTCCATAGGGAAAGAACTGCATTGCCCAGATGTCATATTCGGCAGACTGGCGGGAAGAGAGCTTGATTTTCTCCGTTCCCTGCTCGGCCGCTACCGAGCCAATCTCCAGATTCTTGCCGAAGATGGGGCGCACCGCAGAGAAAAGCACTTGCGCGTCGATGCCCTCTTGCGCCATGCGCTCCTTGTTCAGGTTGAAGTAGAATTCCTGATAGTCATCCTTCCACCAGGAGAACTCCGAATTGATGAGCACTTCCTTGATACGCCGGTGCGTCAGCAGCTTGGCCTTCAGCTTCTCCGCCCACTCATAGAGTTCGTCGTAGTTGTAGCCGTACATCCTGATGCGGTAGGAGCCGGCACTCTCGCGGACGTCATTACTGAACCCCTGGTCCTGCAATCCGTAGATGCCCCAGCTGCCGCCTCCCAGTTCCAGTGCCTTGCTTATCATATTGGCTTTCAGTGTATAGGGAAAACCGCTGTTCCGGGCTTCCTTCTTAAAATAAATCTGCATACTGGCACGCCGGGGGCTGTAAATGGAAGTATGAAACTGCCTGATTTCCTTGAACCGGCTGAGGTAGGTCTCCATACGTTTCATCAAAGTGTTCATCTGCTCGAGGGTGCTGCCATTGGGAAGGTTGGCGTTGGCATAGAGCACCACCTCCTCATTACGGGTGAAGTAACTGCCTTCGTACACCTTCTGTATGAAAAGCCGCAAGCTGCCGCCCAGCGCCTTGTCCACAACGGGTTTCACCGACTCCTTATAGGTATCCGAACCGAATACCTTATTGTAAGCAGCTTCCCATTTTCCCCCTCCTTCCAGTTTGCCGGGCAACAGAAAAACGGGCAGACCGAAACCCAACAGTAACAGCAGGCATACAGCCCAGCGCCAACGGCACAGAAAACGGATGAGAGCAGAGTAACAGCAGGAGAAATAAACGGGGAAACGTCTGAAAATCCGTCCCAACCTTGTTTTGAATGTTTGCGTCAGCCCCGGCAAGACAAGACGCCTCTTCTTCCCCGTAATCCGCCTCACCAGTCCTATCTTCTCAATCATCGACGGAACAAAGAACAATGCCACCATCAAGGAAACAGCCAGATTGATGATCACTACCGCTGCAAAGTCCTGCAGGTTGAGCCGTATCTTCTCGTCAAGGAAGAAAATGATAACAAGCGCACCCATCGTAGTGAGGGTTGCCGCCAACACCGACAGGAAGGCCTTGAGATTACGCCGATGCAGAATGTGGTCGGTCATGACAATGGTGCTGTCTATCACCAGATTCAGCGAGACAGTGATACCCGCCAGCGAATAAAGCTGCATCTCAAGTCCGAAGAGGTAGTAGAAGATAAGTGCCACCGCTATATTTACAGCCAGGCTGGTAACTATCAGAAAAAGATATTTCAACTTACGAGTAATGAGCCATACGAATACAAGCAGGATGAGTACCGTCAAACCGGTACGGAAGTAAATCTTGTCCAGTTCTTCCCGTATGTACTCGGTCGCATCATAGCTGGTATGCACTTCATATCCGACAGGAAGTACCTGCCGAACAGCTTCCATCTCGTCCATCACGGCACGGTTCAGTTGCAACTGGTTGGCAGTTTCTTCCGCAGTAATGGATAGATAGACGGAATTCAGCCCATTGATGCGGTAATAGCTTTGCGGCTCCTCCTCCATACGGACAGCCGACACCAGTTCGTCCAAGCGGAGCAGTTTCCCGTCGGTAGCCGTCACGGTGATGGCAGCAGGATTAAAACCAAGGGAGTTGCTCTCCGGCACCAGTGCCAGGCGTATCCATTCCCGGCTACCGTTACCTGTATCCACATTGTGCGTACCCAGAAATTCCTTCCGGTAATGCCGCTGTACTGCCTCGCTGATGTCCGACAGTGCCACACCCAGCAAGCGCAACTGTTCACTGTCATATTCCAGTCTCCACTCCATGGGCGTGGCACCGCTGAGTTCCACCTTATAGATACTCGGAATATTTGCCAGCCGCGGCTTGATATGCTCCTCGGCATACTGCTGAATCAATATCGGGGTGGAGGGGGCGTTCAGGGTGAAGGACATGAAGGGGCGTGAGGCGTTCTCGTCGGGCACTTTCATGTGAATGGTGGGATAGCTGACACCTTCGGGCAATTGGGGCCACGTCTGCCGGATGATGGTGGAAGCTTCGAAGCGGACTGCCTCGACATCGGCATGCTTGTCCAGCTCCACAGTAATGTTGCCGTAGCCGTTGCCCGAGGTGGAGTTCAGCCGCTTCACTCCGCGGATACGCGCCAGCATGGATTCCAGCTTGCTGGTCACTTCCATCTCCACCACCCGCGACGAAGTGCCAGGCATGCTGAAACCCACCGTGAAGCCGGGCAGGCTGCGTGACGGATTCAGCTTGACGGGGAGCAGCGGTATCAACGCCACCCCTACCAAAGCAAGGCAGACAAACGCCACTATGACGGTGAAGGAAGAAACTCGTTTCATCAGTTATTATAATCAAATTTTTCCGACAGCGAAAATCCGCTGGCAAAGTCGTGCAACGTCAGTTTCCGTATCTTGTAATAATTCAGCCAGTAGTCCTGCAAGGCGGAGATGTAATTGCGTTGCGCTTCCTGCTGGCGGTTCAGCGAGAGGGTCAGGCTGTTGATGTCTGCCTTGCCGATAATGAAGCGCTGGCGGGTTTCGTTATACGCCAGGATGGCAAGGTCGAGGGCCTCTTCGGCACTGGCGACGAGGGCTTGCTGGACGTTGAAGTCGCTGACGGTCATGATAACCTCCTCCTCAATGCTGATTTCACTTTGCCTGGCAGAAGTCTTCACCACGTTCAGATTGTTCCTCGCCATGTTGTATTTGCCTTTCCTCACGCCCCAGTCCACCAGTGGAATGGAGACACTGACCGACACCATCTCCTGCTGCATGGGATGCCTGTATGCTTCACCGAATTTCTCTGCCACCTGGTTGAAGCCGACGCTGGCGTTGATGCTGGCGTTGAAGCGCGATTCCTTCTTCGTCTTGTCTACTGTCTGCTCGGCTTCCAGCACTTCCTGACGAAGCCCCAGAAATTCCGGATTGTTGGCTTGAGCGGCCAGCAAAGCCTCATCAACCGGTATGGTCAGCGCCCTCGGACGTCCCGGAAGCGACACCCTGATATCCGTGTTCTTCTCCATATTCAGGAAAGATGCCAACGAAAACATGGCGCGCTTCAAGGCACTGGCGGCATTCTGCAAAGTATTGCGGGCGTTCACCACGTCGAGTTTCAGCGTCAGCAGGTCGGCACGGCTGATGGCGGCTATTTTCAAGCGCTGCATGCCGATGCGGTAGAGGGTATCGGTGGAGACGGCATTGTCCTTGGCCAAGTCATATTCCGCCTGTGCCATGGCAAGCGCAAAGAAATAGGTAGTGGCCTGCTCGGACACCCGCTCTGCATTGTAGATATACTCCTTCTTCACCTTCTCGTACTTCAGCGGCTCAATCCTGCGTTCCCAACGGAAAGGATTGTAACCGACCAGACTCTGCGAGTAGCCCAGACGAACCGGAACACTGGTGAACTGGGTATACTTGTTTCCACCGAAGCTCCGCATATAGCCCAGCTCCGTATCCAGATAGAACGTACCGCCCGTCAAGTCGAAATTCTGTCTGACGGCAAGATTGCCGTATGCATAGAAGGATTGCTGGCTGCGATAGATGTCAAGGTCCTGTTCGGAGTCGTAACGCTTGGTGATATCGCGGTTGTACTGTGCCGGAGTCATGTTCAGCGTCAGGCTGGGAAGGCGGTTTGCCTTATAGGTGCGGTATTCCCAATAACCGGCCAGATACATGTTCTTGGTGCGGAAGGCTTCCAGCGAACTGTCATTCGCCAGGGCAATGGTCTGCTGCAAATCGAGCGTTATCCGCTGTTGGGCAAAAGCGGAAAGGGCTCCCAGACTGAACAAAAGTATAAGACTTAATTTCTTCATGCTCTTTCTTTTCTATAAATAAACCAATATATCAACGGGATGATGAACAGACTGACCAGTGTTCCTACAGACATAGCCCCAATCATCGCTATGGAAAGCGGCTTCTGCAGCTCCGAGCCCATGTCGAACGAGAACAGCAGCGGAACCATAGCGAAAATGGTGGTGAGCGATGTCATGATGATGGGCCGGAGCCTTCTGCGCCCCGCCTCGTGGATGGCCTCGAGCAACGGCATACCAGCCCTCCGTAATTCATTAATGGCATCCAGCTTCAGGATGGAGTCGTTGATGATGATACCGCACGTCACTATCAGTCCGATGGCAGACATCAGGTTCAAGGTATGTCCGCATATCCACAACAGAAGCAGGGCAAACGCCACATCTATCGGGATTTCCAGCAGCACGATGAGCGGCTGCACGAAGCTTTCGAACTGGGCGGCAAGAATGAAATACATCAGCATGATAGAGATGAAAAGAATCACCACCAACTCGTCCAGCATCTGGCGGTTGGAGAAGAAACTGCCGGAAAAGGCCGTATCCCAGTCACCCGTGGCATCCGCCTCCCGCTTCACCTTTTCCATCAACTCCGGAGCATCGTCCACTTCATAGAAACGGAACGGTATATATTCACCGTTGCGTCCTGCCGTAATCGTTTTCAAATCCTCGGCCGGACGCACCTTTACCAGCTCCCGAAGCGGAATATGCTCCACTTCGCCCTTACTGTCCGGACGGGTCTGTATCAATGTCTGCTGCAGCACCTCATTCACTGTCCGCTCCTCGCCCACAATGCTGATAGGCAGGTATTGCTGGTAGGAATGGAGCATAGCTACGCTGTTCTCCTTGAATGCCGTCCGCAGCGTACGGTAAAGCTCGTCATACGAAACGTCATAGAGCAACAGCCTTTCCTGCAGGATGCTTATGTCGAGCTGGTTCTCGAAAGCGATACCTACGGGCGCTGTCCCCGTAAGCTCCGCAAACTGTTGTTCCAGTCCGCGCAATTCTTCCGCCGCCGGCGCCTTCTCCTTATTGCGGGCATAAAGTTCCGCCACCACATCGGCCTCCCCGGTCACGAAAAGCTTCTCGAACACGGTTTCGGGTGGAGAAAAGGAGACTGTCGCCAACGGATATTCCCGTGTCAGCCACTCACCCGCCTGTTTCTGCAAGGGAGCAATCCCGTCAGGCGAGGAAGTCTTGAAATACAATTCCGCCTCCGAAGAAGAAAGAGCCTGCTCACGGTTCAGCAGATAGTCCTGCTGGCCTATGGCAGCCGTCTGTTCCACAGTCTTGTCCAACAACTGTCCGAACAGCACATTCACACGATGCCGGTTCTCGTCCACATGTATGTTTTCGTTCCATTCCACGTGGACTATCAGTTCATTCTGGTCTATCTGCGGCATACGCTCCTTGCCGACGGAATAGAACAGAAAGACACAAAGAGGTATAGAAACCACACAGAATACGCTACTTACCGTCTTGTGGGAGAATACCCAGTCGATGCCCGCATCATAAAAACGGTCCAGCGTATGTTCCTTCAACGGATTGTTGATACGGATGCGGGAGAACCACGACCTGCCGCGCAACCCCGTCCGGTAGACCAGCATATAGAGGACCGGCAGCAGCATGATACCCGTGAAGTAGGAAACCAGCAACCCCACCGTAACAGAGAATGCCTGGTCGTAGAACAACGCCCCTGCAATGCCGCTCATAAATATCAGCGGCACAAATACGGCAATAGTGGTCAGCGACGAACTCAGCATGGGCGTCACCACCTCACTCGTTCCCGTCACGCAAGCCCGCCGCAACGAATAGCCCCGTTCGCGATACTGCGAAATATTCTCCGTCACAATGATGCTGCTGTCAATCATCATACCCAACGCCAGGATTAATCCCGACAAAGAAATGATATTGAGTGACATCTTGAACAAGTAGAAGAACAGGAAGCAGATGACAATAGATACCACCATACTCAACCCGATGATGAACGGTGATTTGATGTCACCCAAGAAGAGTACCGCCACAATGCAGATGAACAGGAAACCCAACGACAAATTTTGCTGAAGATTGGAGATGGTATAGTCCAGCAACTCCGTCTGGTTACGGCTGATGCTAAAATCAATGTCGGGATATACTTTCTTGAAGTAGTCCATCGTGCTGTTGATGGCAAGCTTCATGTCTTCCATATTCTCGTCCGCCTGCTTGATGACGGCAAGGGTAACGGCACGCTTGCCATTGCTCATGGAGACACCTTTCTCCTTGGCAGGAACAATCTCTACCCGGCAGAAGTCTCCCAGGCGGATGATACGTCCTTCCTTTCGCAGCAGGATGCCCTTCACGTCCTCCTCTGTCCGCAGCAGGGTGGAGAACTTAATGTTGTATTCGTAGTAGCCGTCGCGCACGGTCATGCTGCCCGGCTCCACGTTGTTTTGCGCCAGCACGTTTTCTATGTCTTCAATGGAGAGCCCCAACACAGCAAGCTTATCCGGGTCGGGCACAATCTGTAACTGGCGTTCGACCAAACCCGTGACATCCACCATTGCCACTTCCGCCAACTGCTCGATGCGACGCTTTATGACATTTTCGGCAAACTCGCACAAATCAAGAAACGCGCGTTCGTCCACCTTGCCGTATGCACTGTCGCTTTTTAGGGTCAGATTGAGGTAGAAGACAGGAATGTCCGTCGCACTTGCCTTTATCACCTTCGGGCGTTCGGCATCCTTGGGCAGATAGTTCATGGCGGCGTCAATCTTCTCGTTCACTTCTATGAAGGCAAGGTCGGTATTCGTACCGAAGTCGAAGCCCAGGCGGATGATGCCTGCACCATCGCGCGTCTCGCTGTCCATGTCCTTCAGTTTCGCCACCTGGATGAGCTGCTGCCGCAGAGGTTTCACCACCGTATTCTCTAATTCACGCGCCGAGGTATTCTGCGCCGACACCTGCACTGTAATTTCCGGGATGGCAATATCGGGCAGCAAGGATACCGGCAAGGTGAAGTAAGTCACCAGCCCGACAATGAAGCATGCTGTAAATGCCATCAGTACGGCAATAGGCCGCTGTATCAAAAACTTTATCAATTGAACTATGAATTTTGAATTACCACTTATCACTCATTATCTATCAACCACCTTCACCGGTGCTTCATGTGCCAGATTCACATTTCCCGTCACAATGACCGTATCGCCCTCTTTCAGGGCATCGTCGGCCATACTATAGCTTTCCGCATTCTCCAGACCGGTCTGCACATAGTTCCACTGCGCCTTTCCGTCTTTCAGGGTAAACACCACCTGCTTGCCCGAACGCAACACCACGGCACTCTTCGGGATTACAAGCTGTCCGCCCAGAGAGCGGTGCACGTTCACCCTCACGTTCATCCCACTGAACAGCCGTCCCTTGCCATTGACGGTAGCCTTCACCTTAACCATCCCCTTGTCATCCACCAGAGGATTGATTTGGGTGATGCGCCCCTCCTGTCTGGAACCGGCATCCGAATAAGGGGTAACAATCACCTTGTCGCCACTCTTTATCAACGGCAGTTCGCTTTCCAGCACCGTGAAGTCCACCTCCATACCTTGAGTGCCGATAATGGAGCAGAAGGCTTCCGAGGTACTTGCCTCGTTGAACGGTTTGGAGAACAGGTTCGCCACTACCCCGTCAAAAGGCGCAACCAGCGTGGCGTGTTCCTCTTCATACGCGGCAAGCTCATACTGGGCGAGGCTCTGGTCGTAACCGCTCCTCACGCGGGCCAGCTTCATGATGTCAGCAGGTACTTTGGAGGCATCCCCCACCGGATAGCCTTGCCCTATCAATACATCCTGCAGCTCAAGTTCCGCTTTTTCCAAGGCATCCTTGGCCTGCGCGGTCTTGTTCTTCAGGCGGAACTTATCCAGTTCGGCAAGTTTCTGCCCTTTGCGCACCGGGTCACCGTTCTTCACGTAGATGTGTGCCACTACACCGGTGGTCTCAAAACGCAAATCCGCCATGGCACCGGCGGTTACTTTTCCGTTGCTCACCAGTTCATGCTCAAAGGTCGCCCGCTTCAGGACTTTCACGGTCACTTCATTGCTTTCACTTGGCAGGACGGTTGCCACCCCTTCCTCGGACTCTTTTCCCTTTCCGGCATCGGAGCAGGCGGCAAGCAGGGCAACGGCCATGCATAGCAGGTATCGATAGTTCTGTGTCTTCATATTCATACTCAATTATAAATTGATAAAATTAATCGTTTCAAAAAAACGAACCGATATTTGCATGTGGACACTTTTTTCATAGCACTTTAGCAATTAGTTCACTCATTATTAACACTTTCCGTTTTTATTCATCTTTTTTAATATGGACAAAAATAAGCTGAATCTTTTTTATTTCCTCCCTCATCTGTCGTATTGCCGTAGAATGCACTTTCGGCTCTTTCGTCAATACCATCCACTTCATTTTTTCAAACTTGTCCGGTTGCCTGAAGCTTGGTTCCGCATAAAGCTTCGCAAGCAGATAATAGGGATAAATACGTCCCGGCAAACGATGGGTGGAACGGATAAACCAGTCTTCCGCTGACAAGCAATCACCCATCTGCTGATAGTTCTTGCCTATCACATTCAGTATCATGGGGTCACAACTACGCTGTAAAGCTTCTTTCAAAATACGGTTGGATTTACTGAACTGCTGCTGCTTGTGCAATCCATGCCCATATTCGAACAAGAAAGATGCCCGGTCCCTCAACAGAGGATAAAGGCGCCCGTACTCTTTCTCTGCCGATTGATACGCACCTGCATTATACAGCACCCGCGCATTCATCCACTCCCGACAGGCCTGCTCCACTTGCAAGTCATTCTTCAGGCGAAAACCGCCAATGATGCCTACTGATACAGCCAGCCCCAACCATTGCCAACGGTCGGCACCGGACAAGCACGCCACAAGCAATCCTCCAAATGTAACGATAAATACCGGAAGTTGTAGCGGATAGGAGGAAAAAGAGAATATCATCAAAGAAAGAATAGCCCCACAGATACCATAACGTCCTTTACGGACTCCCCTATACAAACACAGCACGACCACAACCAATAGACATACCGCCAAAGGAATGCCCAGTTCGACCGCAGCCTGCAGATATTCATTGAATGCATATTCCGGACTTCCCGCCACACGTTCCTCCCACGGTTCATAATCACCTGCTGCAAAATAAGTTTCCTGCGCATTTCCATAGGCTGCTGCGAAATTATGAATCCCATATCCGGTCAACGGCTTTTCTGCAATGGCACGACAAGTTATCTTCCACATGAAAAGACGGCCACGTGCAGAATCGGGTTTCAAGACAAACAGTAAATAGCCCGCCAATAGCAAGACACAGAATCCACCGACCACTACCATCACCACACGCTGCTTTTGCTGCTGCCATAATAATCTGAACTTATCCGTCCAATCCATATGCCAAGCATATACACACAGACAGGAAACTCCTGCCGCCAACCATGCCGAACGGCTCATTCCTGCCGGAAGCACACAAAAGATAAGCAGCATCACACCACCGGCAACAACACGTCCCCCCCTCCTGCCACAAACCAGCCATTGATACAAACATACCGGAAGTATCATAGCCAAATAGCCCGAATAAGGTCCCGGATTGAAGAAAGAACCCGTCAAGGCGTACATAGAGTGACCGGAAGTTGCAAAGCCATAGAGTTGGCGCAACCCTAAAATAGCTTCAGATCCTCCCAACACAACCAATACCCAGGAAATCACAGAATCCAAACTTATAAAATCCCCTTTAGACTTAAAGATAAGCGCCGATAGAATACATCCAGCCAACAAGAAGGACGCCTTGTCGAACCAGACCCACTGCCCGACAGTTTCAGCAGGAAGTAACCCTGAAGAAGCTACGCATACCATTGACAATAAAACCAGAACAGCCATCCAAAGCACAGTCCAAGTAACGACAGCCTTTATTTGCCTTATTCTATTTTCTTCCATACCCGTTCCCATTTTATACTTCCTGACATATCATCCTTCGATTTCCAAATGCGTAGAGCCCTGCCTACAATAAAAGGTTCAGGCAACAATCCCCAATAGCGTGAGTCTTTCGAGTTCTCCATCTTGTCACCGGATACGAAATAATAATTCTCACGGAAACAGTATCTGCTTATAACACTGTCTCCTAACAATACAGTATCCCTCCTGAACGTCAGTTTCTCCTTCTGTTCCCATTCTATCAGATTTCTATAAAGCATCCGGTTCAGTGAATCCATCTCTACTACACTTCCTTTAGCCGGTATGTACAATGGTCCAAATTCGGCAATGCTCCAGCCCAGTTCTTTATCAAAAGGATAACTTTCAACCACTATTCCCCTATTCACAAATTCCTCGGAGTCAAGTAATTTTTGCAATTTATCTTGTGCAGCAGTATTCCCCAAGTATCCGTCATGCCCTTTCACCCTATAATGGCAGTCCTTGATTTCCAAAGTGTCTCCCGGAACTGCTATACAACGCTTTACATAATATGACATTACATCAAAGGCAATGCTGTCCCAACTTCCCGGATAAGGAAAATTGAATACAAGCACATCATTCCTCTTGAACTCCCTCCATCCGGGCATACGATGAATCTTAACCTCTTTCCTTTCCAATGCGGCAAACACATCGAACAGCCTCGCTCCTTTTGAGCACTTATCAACCAGAATATAGTCTCCTGCCAACAAGGAAGGTTCCATCGAATCAGAAGGAATCTTAAAGGAAATGGCAAGCAACAACTGAGCCAACAGTCCCCCAAAAGCCACAAAACACAATCCATTGACTAAATTAATGCCCCAAGCCAACAACTTACGCAAGAATAAATTATTCCGAAACCTCATTTCCCAAAATTTGATATGAAAACCTGCTTTCCGTTCTCAATCCGAAATACTTGCTCCTCTTTGCCACGTGTGATGTCATGAAGATAAAAAAGTGCGCCCCTAGGCATGTTGTCATACACCAAAAAAGTATCGGTAGCCTTTTTCTGTCCCAACGAAATCCATCCATCTTTTCCCCCATGATAAAACAACTCATAAACATCGCCTATACGGACAAAATTATCATCATTTCTGGGCATATACATCAATTCATTGAAACATATCTCCTTACCAAAATCAATCACCATAGAAGCACCTCCCTTTTTAGGTAAATAGTAAGTAAGCACGTCACCGTCAATAATATTATCTATTTTAAGATACTTATTTTCCGAAACATCTCCTTCTATTTTCAGAGGATTCACCTTCACTCCATCATAACTGAAAGACAACTCGGCCAATTCAATACGTATATCTTTTGGCGTAGAGAACCTAACATACCGTCCTTTCACCGGTTCTGGCAAATGTATAAAAGTACGGTTGGTATGTGGGGTATCGCAAATACAATAAAATGGTTCATTCCCTGAAAAATCTTTTCTATTTGACACCTCAAATTTACTGCCTACCATGATATTGAAACAGTATCTAATCCAGTCAAAGAAAGCAGCTTTTCTTTTTAAAACGACAGTATCCTTTACAGACAAATCAGGAATGTAAGGATGTGCCTCCTTACCGTCAAAGAAAAAGGGATAACCTATGGGCTTATAGGTTGAATTCTCATAAGCAAGAGGCATATATATCATTTTAGCCTCTATATTATTGAAAGTCGCTTTTCCTTTCCTCAATTTAGCTATATCCACTCCCTCTCCTGCCGTTTGCGGACGAAATACTCCCAAATATACATAGTCGTCTTCTACATCACTTAAATCCAACACCAAATCATCTTTAAAATAATCTTCAGAAACATCCTTCACAAAACAATGTCTGAACAAGGGAGGTATCTCATCTTTCACACTCAGAAACTTCAGTTTCTCTTTTTGTAGACCATAACAATAGCGAAATACCTTCCCTATCCTTCTTCCGTCCACGTCCCACTTAAATTTAGCCACATGGAAAGAGTTTATATTAACAAAATTTCCCAAAGAATCTCTCACTACATCCCAGATATGGCCCATTCGGGATTCCGATTCAAAGAAATACACGTCTGCTGTGGCCGGAATTCCTAATGAGCGCAAAACATAAAGTCCAAAATCACACATGTCCACACATTTTCCGGCCCGATGCTCCAATAGGAAAAGAGCACCCATATGAGGTGAATCAAAGTCATTATTAAACCGAAATCCCCTTTCCCTCAGGTTCTCCATAACAACCTTCGTGGCTTCCATTACATCTGTTCCTATATAAACAGAGTCCAATAAAAACGAGAATTCCTCGCTGTATACACTCCGCCAGTCTTCAAGCGTTTCATCACCGATACGATAAGGAAGAATCAATTCACAGAAATCATCAAAGGAAAGATCTTTATTCCAAGGCCTTTTCTTCCAGACCACAAAGGCTTGATCTATATTACGAATCAGATAATCAGCAGTTATAACATGAATATCATACTCTTTATTCATCATCGAAGCCGGATATTTCTCCCATTTTGCTACTTGACTACTATCAATGATACCAAAAGAATCCGTAGTTGCTTTCCAATATCTCAACGTATCTATCAGCCACCCTTTGTAACTGTAACATTTAGGCATATTCTCAATCAAAAAGCAAGCTGCTTTATATTTCTCCCCACTATCTTTATAGTGGATAAGTACCTTTTCTAACTCGCCCCGATTACTCCCAGCCAGTTCAAGCGCTTTACTCAAACGATGGTTGTTCACACAAGAGCAAAGAAGCAATAATGTAAACAACCACACAGATTTCCTCATACCTTATTAATTTTCGTTTTTACTTTTTTAAACACTCACTGTGCATTACCAGAAACCGTAAGTATTATCGGAGATGACTCCGAATTACAATGTATTCTTACTGTTTTACTAAAATGTTCAGGATGTTCTGCCTTATAAATAATAGACAAATTCAAATCCATTCCCGGACGAACCGGCTCTTTAGAGTACTCTACAGAAATACAGCCACAAGACGTATCCACCCCTTCTATTGCCAACAGTTTATCGCCTACATTTTTCATGATAAAAGTAACCTTCTGTTCTTTTTGCCAGTCGAAATTCCCCATAGATGTCGAAACTTTATCCACATCAACAATTGTTTGAACAACATTGTCTTCATCATCAGATTTTACTTCTCTGCCTTGTATAATCTTCAAATAGAGCTCTCTTACTTTCAAATTATGGATAGGATTACCCATAGCTACAACTCTATTATCATTATCCAACAAAAAAGTTTGAAATGCCATATCAGCAGGAAAATGATTCAACTTATTCAAGTTGTCTCCTTCATCAATACAAATCGGATGTTTAAACCTTTCCACCCGTAAAGTTTGATATATCTCCATTCCATTTTTAGGACACAAGAAAAAAAGGAACTGTACCGTATGAGGTCGTATAGAATCGACTACGGTGATAAACTTTTCCCATTCAGCAAGTTTCAATTTACAACTGGTACAACCCGTAGAATCAATATAAGTCAATATTTTATATGTGTTTTGAATGGGATATTCTACCGTATCTTTTCCTTGAATCGTAAAAACCGACCTAGCAGGCAAACTCAATTCTTTTCCTATCCATTTCTGTAACAAAGAAAAAGATTTGTCTTTATTGGATTTTCCACATGAAGCAAATACCACAAAACCTAAGATTATTATTATAAAATTCTTCATAAGTTATCATTTATAAACTACCTTCAATCAATTATCTAATAAATCCATCTTGAAGAATCGTGTACTTTCATAATCAGAGCAACTTCCACAAAGAATATTTCTCTCTTCATCTACAAATATATCATTGATAAGCACACTGAAACGATATTTAGCGACCAAATTCCCTTCCCAATCCAAAACCAACAAATTGCAATGCGGAAGCAAAGGCCCCGCACCCAACTGATTCGGATTTATCAAATAAATATACCTATCCGTTACAAACGGGCAACTAAAATGCCAATACTGCTCTGAAGGGCGAGCGGGAACTACCTTGTAATTTCCCAGCCCACCTTCCAGAAAGACGTCATGCCGCAAATTTTCATTCCGATCATAGATCCGGATACGTCTCAAAGAAGCGTAAGTAACCACAAAAGCACTCCTATCCGGTTTCATCATCAGATAATGATAATAAGCCGATTTAAAGCTTTCCAAATTCTTAAAACGAATATCATTTTCCGGATAATTCCCCCCTGAGACATCTCTTCCCGTCTGAATATCTGTCACATGATATTCAGACACTCCCGGATGTTTTCTCCTATCTGCATATATATACACCCCGGGATTCAACTCTTGCACCGTCCCAATATTTTCACTTACTTTATCAATAACAAAAGAAGATGTTTTACACAAGGAATCACTTTTCAAGGTATAGGCATCCACTTCTCCTCCCGATTCAAGATACAAACAATCTTTTCCTTGAGAAACAGAAAAACGACCGGGAAGCACCATTTTCTTTATGAATTTTAAATCGGGGTAATCATAGATTCCTACTTCTTCATATCCCCCAAAAGCAATCACCCGATTGTTGATTCTATTCATCCGAGCGGGACGTACCAATTCTTCTGCCGGATATGTCTTAATAGGAAGCATTGTATCTATAGGAAAATGTTCTTTATAGACGACAGCCACAGCATTACGCTGTTCCCCACAAGCCACACAAAGAAGTAGTGCAACGCAAATAACGATTAAATGCCCTATCTTATAATTCATATTTCACCAAGACAAAATCCGGATTCACCCCTATGGCATACAACGTATTACTCTGTTCTTCAGAAGCTATACGCATTACGGGAATGCCCAAATCAACAATCTTCACTAAATTTCCATCATAATCATACAAGAAAACAGTATGAGGGCATTTGCTTGCATCCCTTCCCACTGTAGATTCATCCGTATCATCCTTTCTACGGTCTCGTTGCAATGTAATAATAAAATCCTTGCTCATACAAAGTCCCCGGACACCTTTTACCCTGCGGTCAAAAATCACCTCATTGTTCCGAATCTCGTATTCGTCACCATCTGTTCTCCATTCCCACACTAATGAAAATTCATCCTCACCCTGCTGATACAATGCTAAATAAGGGAAATCATAACAAGAACAGACAAATACTCCACGAGATGCATTATATCCTCTCTCTCCCCCTAAATATTGTTTCACCTGCGGAATGGGATAATTGCCAAACGAAGAAGCCTGACCATGCAATAGAGTTTCAAAACAATGTTCCGCACCAGCATCCGCAACTCCAATATACACATTCTTGGCATATTCAGCCATGGCAGGACGTGATAACCGTTCCTCTTCCGTCATAGGAATAAACGCATCTTTACTTTGCGACAAGCTATCAAGAGACAAGAAGCCACGCGTCTTTCCATTAGCATCCACGGCAAAAAAACGATTGTCGATACATGAGCCATTTATACCTCCTGTGATAAATTCACGCGGACCTTCTCCTACCTTTCCCATCACTCCCACTTTACGACCAGTTTCTTTTTCGTGCACATGTACAAAATAGTCGCGCGCAAAAGGGTCCTCCCACACCAAAAAATCACCGGCTACGCGTAAGGTTCCCGGCATGGTAGTTGCTATTTCATCATCCAGCAACTCATAAGTTGCACTCACATATTCTACATTCAGTTTTTTCTCATTTGCACAGCCATACAAGAAAAAAAATATAAGCAAATAATAATATGTTTTCATTATATACTATTTTTTATTAGCGAGCACCGCAAAATAGTTACATGATCCAACGAATTTTATAAATATTCTACAGTGCTCTATCATTTTATGTCTTTAAGCAGCCATTAGGCTGTCAAATTCCACTAATAATGACAATTCTTTCGAGTTTCACAACTATTTTTACCATTAGCATACGCATATGTATGATGTACATTAAAGCAAACACAACATTCTCTATCCCAACTGGGGTCACAACCTGGATTCGATATTTCACTACCTGCCAACGCTTCCACATTCGCCAACATCAAATCAGACATAGTTTCCGATTGTTGGTTAGCATAAACACCGTATCCTGCCACTGCCGCAAATGCTGCAACAAAAGCTATTTTCATTATCTTTTTCATTGTTTTCTTTGTTTTTCTTAATCAATAATATTTTGTTTTGTCTTCCATATCTATCCTTTCAATGGGAAAGCAAACATTTTGCTTATTCAATCCAAATCCTTATCTTTGCCTCGACCTCCTTTCTGGGTGGGTTATGGAACGGACGGCTCATCATGCACCAACAAGACGTTTGCCGTCCGTTCCTCTCCATTCCTATTTATATTTTTCTTTTATTTCATTGTATACTCTATTATCGGTTCATCCTTGTTCACATCCGTAGCAAGAATCGTCCCTTTTTGCTCATTTACAGAGATGCCATAGATACAATGGTCGAGTACATATTTACAGAGAGGTTCCCCCTTCAAGTTGAATACATAAATATATTGTCCCCCATCCACTTGGATGCCTTTCCGTGCATTCTGGGCTATTTCTTTAAAAGAGCGTCCATGAAAGACGGCATAAATGGCACTGTCCGTCACTTGCACATCGCTGAATCCCATGATACCCGTAGGAATGCCATAACCTTCTGACAATTTGAATTCCGGCTCGCCATGAGGCCCGATGCGTACCACGTGCGTGCTGTCTTTCAAATTAAAGACTTCAAGCACTTCGCCCAGTTGGGTGACCGCCGCCAGCACTCCGTTTCGGGGATTGTAATCGATGAAGCTGCGCCATGCCTGCGCCAATGCAGGACGAGCATGCTTCATGGCATCCTCATTGGAAGAAGGGATTGCCCCCATTTTATACAACAGTCCGCCTTGCCTGTTCACCCAGCAAAAACGGTTGTCTCCCGAATAATCGGGAATAATAAAGGTAGAATCATCCATCATCACAAAGTCCAAAGCACGGAGAATGTCTTTATCCAGGTTCACTGCTTCTTGACGAAACAGTGAATCACCGGATAAATCACAACCAAACCGAGTTAATTCAGACTTGTTGGCATCAAGAGACCACAAAGATTCCCCATACCACCGGATATTTTCGACAGAAATCTGCTCATCGGGAGATTCTCCCCGCTTGCCGAAAGAGGATATGTAGTGAAATTCCGGATAACTAAAAGCATGACAGAAACAGTCTGTCCCATGCAAATCCATCACCACAGCCATATCTCCCTGCACCCGAATACGGAAAGGATAACGGAACAAAGCAGTATCCAGCGGAATAACTGTTCCTTTCAGTTCCCGCGTTTGCGGGAAATCAGCACAAAACATCCCGTTACTGTGTGGAGTAGAGGTACAAGCTACTAAAATAATGAACAAGAACAATATGTTAATAAAGTTCTTCAAGGCTACCTACTCATTACAGCCCAAACCTTAACATGATTAATCGGACAATCCACAGATCCGGTACCACGACAGTAGATATTTGTACCCGTTTCACCGGATGCCAAAGCATCTATATTCTCCAACATTAGACTTCCTAAATCATTTTTTCCTGCATTCAATTGAAAAGAGATTGTAACTACTGCAACCAAAAACAAGCTGATAAATAAAATTTTCTTTTTCATCCTTTTACTATTCTTTATATTAATAGTTTTGTTTCTAAACGATGGTGCGAAGTACCGAAAAAGAAAAGAAACTACCAAATTTCAAGTCTGACAAAGTCTGACAAGCACTTATTTTAGGCTTTGTCAGGCCTTGTCAGATGAAAGATTCCATCATTCATTCAAGGATTTTTCCGATGAAATGGGGCTTTTTAGTTGATAACAAAGATTTTTATTTTCTATCCGCCAATCAGAAACTTCGGACAGGGCTTTTCGTAATCTTGTTATTACAGTATGTACATTTCCCGGTGTTACTGAACCGTCCGGCCACAATAGTTCCATAATTCCATTGACTGACAACCTATAATCTTCCGCATCCAAGAAGGCTTGCAGTAGTCTTGCAAGAGTTGCCGTCAACTTCACCCTATGGTCTACTCTATACAACACACCGGAATCGGCATCAAAAAACAAATCATCTTCCAACCGATAAACAAGCGCCTCACTCCTATCTACTACAATCATTGGTATTTCTTTCTCCACAAATATCGGGACTGGGGTTTCTACCGTCACCTCTTTGACAAAGAAACGACAATAAATCTTTACAATGTATTCTTGCAGAAAAAACAGCAGAAAGCAACAAAGAGCAAGAGCGCACAAAAGAATCTTATCCTTAACTGTAAAAACGTTCAACCAAGAATAATACAAATATCCCGTCACACCAATTTCGCACCTATAGCCCAAATAACAAGACATAAGACTATCCGGTTTTAACATATAAAGGGAATCATCCGAAAAAGTATAAGTTTCACGTTCATCCCAATCAGCCACAGATATACGTACTACCGTTTTACCAAAATAGTTCATTTCTTCCAGTAAGCGATACCATATCCTATTCAACGAATCAGCCTGCAAAGGACTCTTATACAACACATAAGAATATGACGCTCGCATATCTGAAGAGCGTTCTATATTATGGGAATGCTTTTCATAAGGGATAAAAAAGTCTTTTACCCCATATTCACTTTCTATACGTACTTTTATCGGTTCCTTCTTAATATCAATGGAATTATCTGGTAATCTAATATTTCCTGACGAACTGAAATACACGTCAACTTCATTCCTTTTCTGCAACTCTTCTCCCAAAGCCATACGAAAAGCACTCCGTGCCTGCGTTTCCCAGAACTCCATTCGGTTTTGATACAAGAACCATCCAGTAATTACTGCTACAATAACCCCTATAGCAACGTATATCAATAGCATTTGTCGTCTCTCCCTTTTCTCGTCCATGTGGTGTGTCTAATATTAATCCGCCTCAAAGTTAAGCATTTTTTTACAAGGGACACCAATCTTAATCATCTTCTTACCATGCTCGCCTGATAAGAAATGGTAAGATACCATTGCGCAGCAGATAAAATACTTGAAGAAAAACGAGAAAACCATAAAAATATGGCATAAGCATACTTACAAGAGTTTCTAATCAGCTTTAGCTATTTTCCACCCACCAATCGTCCGCGTGGCACTGTCAAAATTCACGCCAATCTTGACCACACGCCTGCCGTCCGCCCGGTAAGGGATGGCATACTGCTTGCTGTCAATCTGAGCCAACGCCTCTTCCG
>ERZ791886.590-NODE-590-length-21758-cov-2.153619_pt1 | contig 21758 bp, 21 predicted proteins | sample MGYA00510158_ERZ791886 | MGnify/ENA primary metagenome ERZ791886 (study PRJEB30046, sample SAMN00792063) | human gut metagenome | study: EMG produced TPA metagenomics assembly of the A metagenome-wide association study of gut microbiota in type 2... | reverse complement strand
CCCCCTTTCATCACAGCATCCTTCAAAAGGGCTGCTACCAGTTTCCCTGCCCCTTCTCCGAATTTCAAAACCACATTGCCCGTAAAGCCGTCGGTTACGATGACATCAAATTCGCCGGTCATCACATCCCGCCCTTCGGCGTTGCCTGCAAAGGGAATCACCTTCTGCGATGAAAGAACTTGGTTGGCTTCCGCCACCAGAGGACTGCCTTTTACGCTTTCTTCACCGATGTTCAGAAGGCCGATTTTTGGATGGGCAATGCCTGCTACCTTTTGGGCATAAATATAACCCAGAAGAGCATTCTGCACATAAGTTTCCACCTTGGGCTGTGCGCTGGCGCCGGAATCGATAAGATAGGTATATCCCCCTTTTTCATTGGGGATCGGTGTCAGGATGGCGGGGCGCTCAATGCCCTTAATCCGTCCGATACCCAGAAGGCCGGCTGTCACAGCAGCCCCCGTGGATCCTGGTGCCACCAGGGCTCCACATTCCCCGTTTTTCACCAGCCTGGCGCCTACAGATACTGAAGCATCCTTCTTCTTGCGGTAGGCCATGCCGGGATGTTCTCCCATTTCAATGACCTGAGAGGCATGATGTACCTCAATCAACGGATTATTCTCCTCATGATGTTTCTTTAAAATATCACGAATCCGCTCTTCATCGCCCACCAGCACCACAGGAATATGATATTCCCGCACTGCTTCTATAGCTCCAAGTACGATTTCCAGCGGTGCGAAATCACCGCCCATAGCGTCAACTGCTATTTTATCCATGGGACGCCTCCGTCTCAGTCAAAATTTCCATAATAAACTTAGCCCGGTATACTTCCTCATCACCGCGGAAGAAACTGATATATATATGTTTCTTATTCCCCCGCATGAGCACGATACGGCCCTTTACGATGAGAATCGTTCCGGGCACCACGGGAATCTTATACTTGATATTTCCTACCTGAGTGGAAGCAAAGGGGACTCCTGCCAGGGATTCCGCAAAGCCTGCAGCCGCCCCGTAGAGCTTTTCCGCAGAAACCATGCCTGCACTGTCAGCCATTTCTTCTGTAGTCTTTAAGAGGCCTACCCCTTTCTGGCCGATATCCAGATCCAGTACCCTGACCCCTTCATGGGATTCAGAAGGCTGGGACGATACCAGCTGTTCCATGCGCTCCCGCATTTGAGGAATTCCCAGAGTCTGCCGATCCAGGCGAATGGTTGCCACAGACACAGAAAAACGTTCTGCCAGATCTCCATCTGTCAGACATGGATTTTGGCGAAGTAAATTCTGTATGGCCTCTCGTCTTTTGTTTTTATCCATCTTCCGTTTTTCCATCATTTTTATCACCTGCTGATAATACTATACCACAACCATGCAAGTGGTGCATCAGGAAATTGAAGTTTTCGGAAAAATCGGCTTCCTCTTCTACGATTTCCCTGCCTCTTCCCGTGTTAGATCAAAGATAAATCCTCTTTTGAATCCGAAAGAGACGGCTTATTCTATTTCTTACTGCTATCACCAGATAAGAAATAAAAAAGAAGAAATGAAATACAGGGATAACAGGAAATTCAAAATTTATACCTTAAGTAGTGATTGTATAATTTTATGAGCAGATATTCCATAAAATTCTCATTGACTTATCTTCGAATATGGAATAAACTACAGTGAATACAGGATACTATACGTTTGCGCATTTGTCAAACGTTTGATTTCTTTTGTGTTATATTTTTAAAACTATCCAGGAGTGATAATATGAAATTACCAAAGCTTCACATCGGTGACTTAACTGCCAATATTCCCATCATCCAGGGAGGTATGGGCATTGGCGTCAGCCTTTCCGGACTGGCAGGAGCCGTGGCCAGGGAAGGCGGCATTGGTGTCATTTCCGCTGCCCAGGTAGGATTCAACGAACCCGATTTCCGTACCAACACCGTTAAAGCCAATATCCGCGCTTTAAAGGAGCAGATTCATAAAGCCCGCGAAAAAGCAAAAAACGGCATTATCGGCATCAATATCATGTGGCGGGGTCAGCACTATGAAGACTACGCCCGCACGGCCGCTGAAAGCGGCGCCGACATTATCTTTTCCGGCGCCGGCCTGCCGGCGGACCTTCCTGTTTGTGTAGAAGGCACCAATACAAAAATTGCGCCTATCATCGGCTCCCCGAAAGCCGCCCGAGTCATTCTGAAGCTGTGGGCCAAACATCATAACCGCACGGCAGACCTGGTCGTCATTGAAGGCCCCAAGGCCGGCGGCCATCTGGGCTACACCAGAGAACAGGTAAAAATGCATGAGAGTGACGGCTATGAAAAGGAGATTCTGGAAATTCTTGGCGTGGTAAAGGAATTTGAAGAAAAATTCAATAAGAAAATCCCCGTTGTCTTCGGCGGCGGTATTTTTGATAAAAAAGATATTGAACACTACCTGTCCCTGGGCCTGTCCGGCGTGCAGATGGCCACCCGTTTCGTAGCTACGAAAGAATGCGATGCAGCAGAGGCCTTCAAGAATATGTATGTCAAGGCAAAAGCCTCTGATGTTACCATTGTGCAGAGTCCTGTCCACATGCCGGGCCGTGCCCTGCTCAATCCTTTTGTCCGCGCCGTCCGTCAGGGAAGGATTCCTGTAACCAACTGCTTCCACTGCCTGAAGACCTGCGATCCCAGCACCACCCCCTACTGCATCACCCAGGCCCTCATCCGCGCTGTCAGAGGCGATGTGGATCACGGTCTTGTCTTCTGCGGTGCCAATGCATGGAAAATCAATCAAATAACCACGGTCCATGATTTATTCACAGAACTGGTAGAAGGAGCAGCAAAAGCGTAAGGGATCTGCGCCCTTACGGCACCAACGGTTTCTCCCGTCTGACAACGAACGGGCCGCTTCAGTTTGTGGTATTTTCCTGTGGAGCAGCAGGTATGCCGGCGTTACGGCTTTCCTTCCTGCATCCACGGTCCAGCTGTTCCAGCAAAAAAGCTGTAAAGCCAAATGGCTCTACAGCTTTTTTCATGTCAAAATCTCATTATTTCAAATGGTGGCTGCCCCGTTCTGTAATAGGTACGCCGGCCTTGCACAGGGGACATTCTTCCGGCTTGTAGGTAGGAACGGTGAGGTGGAGAAGAGGATAGACCTTTTCTTTAGGAACACCGAAGTCTGCCTTGCCGCCGGAGCGGTCTACGAAGAGGCCGATACCTACGATGTCGCCTTTCGCCTTGTTCACCACGTCCACTACTTCTTTAATGGAGCCGCCGGTGGTGACAATATCTTCTACGATGAGCACCTTTTCACCAGGCGCAATTTTGAAGCCGCGGCGAAGAGTCATCTTACCGTTTTCTCTTTCGGTGAAAATGGAACGGACACCCAGAAGGCGGGCAGTCACCTGGGAAAGGATAATGCCGCCGGTAGCCGGTCCGATAACCGTTTCAATGCCCATGCCCTTGAAATGGTTGGCAAATTCCTGGCACAGCTTTTCCGTGTATTCCGGATGCTGGAGAACGTTGAATTTTTCAACATACAGAGGGCTGTGAAGGCCGCTGGTGAGAAGGAAATGACCTTCCAGAATGGCTTTGGTTTCTTTCAGTAAAGATTCAACTTCTTTTTCGTTCATCATGCATTCTCCTTAATTTCCTTTAAAATCAAACGGGCTGCTGCGCAGGGATCAATGGCCTGGGTAATAGGCCGGCCGATAACAAGCATGGAAGACCCGTCTTTGAAAGCTTCCGATGGAGTGGCAATACGCTTCTGGTCATCAGTTTGGGCGAAGGAAGGGCGAATGCCCGGAGTGACGATGAGAAAATCATTCCCTGCCATTTTACGGATGGATGAAGCTTCTCTGGGCGATGCCACTACACCGTCCACGCCGGAATCTTTGGCCAGCTGGGCCAGTTCCAGTACGTGGTCCTGAATAGGAAGATGACCGCCCACTTCCTGCCAGCCCTGGTCGTCAAAGCTGGTGAGTACAGTCACTGCCAGAATCTTCGGACGTTCCACTCCCAGTTCATCTGCCGTTATTTTTGCATACCTGGCAGCTGCCTGCATCATAGCCCTGCCGCCGCCGGCATGGACTGTAATCAGGTTTACTCCCAGACGGGTAACGGAAGCCACACTGTGGCCTACGGTATTGGGGATATCATGAAGTTTCAGGTCCAGGAACACTTTCTTCCCATGTTCCTTCAGGTAATGGATGGTTTCGCTGCCTGCGCTGTAATACAGCTCCATGCCTACCTTATAATAAGAAACCAGATCTCCCAGTTCGTCTACCAGTTCTTTCATTTTGTCGAAAGAATCCACATCCAGTGCCACAATCAGTCGGTCATCAGCTGTGTAGACTTCTTCTTTCTCGTCCATTCATGATCTCCCTTCCTCTATTCACCTGCAGGAAGCCGTCGCGGCACAGAGCCGGCGCTTCCCCATATCTGACATATTATACCATTTCATGGGCATTCTGACACCCTGTTTTTCATTGTTTTACTCCATCCCATTCCTTTTACTCCGCTCTTTTCTAAAGCCTCTGGTACCGGCTCCATGTCCAGCTAAAAAACTGCCCCTTTTCATAAGCTGTTTTCCACATAAAAAAACACAGCCCGAGGGCTGTGCCTTTATTTACCTGCCTGGGCGGCAGCTTCTTTAATCATATGCATGGTGACGGAGTTGAATTCTACCGGCGAATCCAGGGCTTTCACTTCCTTGAATCCTACGCCCAGCTTTCCTGTATAGTAGGCTGTCACGTCGCCTTTCGTATTAATCTTGACGGCATAAATGGTCTTGTCCTCATCTACGCCCACCAGACGGAAGGCACCGGGTGGAGAAATGACTCTCCAGGAGCTGTCATCCCCATTGAAGGTATAGAGGATGCCCTTCTGACTGTCATCGTAGAAAAGGCGGTCCTTGTCGTAGTATACGGCAATTTTGCCGATATGGGAGGTCTGGATGTAGATACGCCGGGTATCATAGTTGGCATCGGTCCGGTAAATACGGTAAAGACCCTTCCCTACTTCCATTTTCATATACACCGCATTGGTGGCAGTAGAATAGGCTACGTCAACGATTTTAGAATTTCTTGGTAGGTCCCTGATGGGAGCATCTGATTCATGGGTAGTGCCATCAGGATTATAGCGGGCCAGGGTCACGTCCCAGCGGCCGCCCTTCCAGTGGGCAGGATAAAGAGCCATGAGAGCCAGGTTTCGGTCGGGCATCCATTCAAAGAAGGATACCCCCTGGTTCTTAAGATCCACGTTCTGGGGATTTCCCAGATCGTCAGCCTTGTAAATGGTGACGGAATCACCGGTTACATCGGCCATGTACTTATAGTCGTGGGAATAGTAGGCCTTTCCCTTGACGCTGACTTTAGCAAAAAGTTTTTTCCCTTCCTTTTCCGCAGCTTCCGCCATTTTGTCCTTTACGTCGGACATATCATAATCGCCGCTGGAAAGAGGAGCAAAGAGGACGCGGTCCATGTAGAGATAGGCGCCGGCCTGGATGCCTATACCAAGGATAAAGCATACTGCCAGCTGAGCAAATTTCTTATTCACCCTGTCCTCCTTATTTCACAATAAATGCGGTAGGAATCATACGCTCGCCCAGAAGGTCGGCAGGCTTGTTCACTACCTTGCCGTTATAGTACAGGGTGGTGGAGGAGCCTCCGTCCAGGTTGGCTGCAATATAAGCACCGTTTTCATACAGAATGTTCTGGGAATCCACCAGGTGGCACCGATGCTGTATCCCGGCTGCCGTCCGTCGATAACGAGAAAGAGGATGGTGCCATCTTTCTTCTGGCCGATGGCAGAACGGGGTGAAATGCCCCAGCCGCCGTCGCCGCTTTTAATCACTTTCTGCCCGTTAATGATAAGGGGCGGCCCGAAGGTAAGACCTTCAATGGCTCCCATATCCCGGAGCTGTTTCTTGTTGTAGTTGCCGGCAATGAGGTTTCCGCTTTTGGTCATACCGACGAAATCTACTTTTTCACTGTCATCTACCTGCTGGCCCAGAAGATACTTCCCTTTATGAAGAATGAAGCCATAGGGCAGACGGCCGGTGCCGGTACCGTTGGGGTCATAGAAGCCGCCGCCGTTAATGGCAGCCACCGCATTGTTTTTCTTAGCAATGTTGCTGGTGGTATCTCCTTTTTCATTGATGTCCTCTGCCGTAGCCACTTCCACCCTGGTGGGGTTGGGAATTTCCAGGAGGTAGCCGACGAAGCGGGATGTTTCAATCTTCTTCAGATTCAGCGTAGAATCAGTCCGCGGTTTGAAGGAGAACATTTTCTGCGTATCCGTAGCTTTCACCACACCCAGGATCTGGTTCAGTTCATCCTGGGAATAAAGCCAGGTAATGTACTGGGGATGGCGGGAACGCATGATAGCCCCTACCACCGCCCGTTTCAGATTGCCAAAAGGTCCGAAGAGTACCACGATAGGTGAAGTAACGAGGAAGAAAATCAGGGTAATCAGAATAAACTTGAAAATAAAGCTGTGAAATATACGTTTCATTCTTGCTCCTAAAAAACAAAGCCAGGATTTCCTTATACCGGCGTATAGTTATCCTTGTTCAGCCGTTCAGAGAAACGGGCCAGGGAAATATCATTACCAATATATACCCGTTTCAGTTCATAGGGATAGCTTCCTACGTGGACACGGCCGGAGTCGGTAGTAACTGCCATTTTAATGCCTGCCTTCTTGCAGATTTCCACCACCTGGTCATCATAGTCGCCATATGGATAGGCCAGCCAGGCATTATCAATGCCAAGATGATACTTCAAGGCCTCATTGGCTTCCACGATTTCTTTCTCCTTTTCCTTGACCGTAGCCAGGTTATGAAGCTTTGGGTGAGACAGCGTATGGTTGGCAATGGTAACCGTATGGCTGTCGGCCATTTCTTTCAACTGGTCCCAGGTCATGCGGTTATAGGGTTTGCCTACATCATCGGTAATGAGGAAAAGGGTCCAGGGGAAACCGTATTCCTTCATCATGGGGTAGACAATGGTATAACTGTCCAGATAGCCGTCATCAAAAGTGATGCAAACCGGCTTTTCCGGAAGAGCAGCCCCTTTGGTCACATAGTCATAGAGTTCCTGCATGGTAATGGGATGATAGCCGTGATCTCTCAGATAGTTCATCTGCAGGCGAAGGTTTGCTTCCGTCTCCACGGCGGCGTTGTTCGGAATATCACCAATCATATGGAACATGAGCACGGAAACGCCTTCCGGCACGCTGTAGGTAACAGAGGGATCCCGCTTGACATAGGCGGTTCCCGGCTTCAGCTGACCCTCAGCCTGCACAGCGGCAGATGAAGAAGCCCCGCTTTTGGCTTCTCCCGGCGCACAGCCGGTGAGTGCAAACATGGAAGAAGAAAGAAGCAGCAGCGCGGCAGCAGCAGCCGCCGTCTTTTTCCAGCCCCTTGATAAAAATTTCACTTAAAACTCCCCTTTATCCAAATTTAAAAAGCACACCTAATCAGGCAATATAAATTATTTTACTACGATTTACATGCTTTGGCTATCAAAAGTCGAAATAAAGTACCAATCATAACAATTTATCATACAATATGTCCTTTCCGTGTTTAAAATCACTTCTGTTTTGATAAGAAATGCAATCCTTTCCATAAAAAGGAGAAAGAGTACCATAAAAAGTGATATAATAAAATTTACTTGAAAAGGTGACCCTACCGCAGGAGCTGAAAATAAAACTCCTGCCTGATTCCAGAAAGGACCTGTATAATGATAAAAAAGTTAATCCGGTTATTTCTTATTCTCGCAGCAATCCTTATGCTGCCCTCCGCTTCCGGCGCCCTGGCCAAAGACGCCCAGGTAACGGCCCTCCGCTGGACCTCCCGTAACGACGGGAATCCTCCCTTTGTCCGCATTGCCATGGATCTTTCCAAGGCTGTCCATGCAGAAGCGGCCATTGATGATGCAGGGAAAAATTTCGAAGTAGTCCTGAAAAAGACCTCCATGGGCAGCGTGGCTTCCCAGTATGACATGGATCCCCGGGCCATTGACTTTGCCACTCTTTCTGAAAAAGACGGAGATACCTATCTGGACGTGGCCCTCAGCAAGCCCCAGAAAATCGATGATATCCGTGTTTTCGCCCTCCGTCCCGATGCCAAAATGAAGAAACCGCACCGGCTGGTAGTGGATATCCCGGTAATTGGTGCCAAACAGACCTATACAAAAAAGGCTTCCTCTGCTGCCTCTTCCAGCCCTGCTTCCTCCTATAAAAAGCAGAGTTATAATGTGTCTTCCGATGCCAAAAGCGTGCTGAAAGGTAAAATCATCTGCATTGATCCGGGTCACGGCGGCACTGATGTAGGTGCCATCGGCCATATCGGCGGCAAAGATGTATATGAAAAGAACATCACCCTTTCCATTGCCCTCCCCCTGCGGGATATGCTCACCTCTGCCGGTGCCAAGGTGGTTATGACCAGAGACACCGATAAAGATGTGTACGGCCCCTGGGCCGATGCGGATCCAGAGCTGCAGGCCCGCTGCGACATTGCCAATGAAGCCCATGCAGACGCCTTCGTTTCCATCCATATCGATTCCTTCTCCAACTCTTCCGGTGACGGCACCACAGCCTACTACAACGCTAAAAGTTCCAAAGACCTGCTGCTTGCCCAGATGATGCACCAGGCCACCATGAATTCCCTCTCCATCCCCGACAGGGGCGTGAAATCCAATGATTTCTACGTGAATGTCTACACCACCATGCCTTCGGTACTCATGGAAATGGGATTCATCACCAATGACCACCGCGTCAAAATGCTCACCTCTTCCTGGGGCCCCCGGGGCATTGCCCAGAGCCTCTTCAATGGACTAGTGAACTACTTTGCTGCCATTTCCTAAGGAGCCATGACTATGAATAGAAAAATCATTTTCTCCCTGCTTGCCGCTTCCGCCTTAACCATCGCCCTTGCCGGATGTGCGCCGGAAAGTGGAAAGCAGGCAGCCACAAGCCTTTCCCCCCAGGCCGCTTCTTCTCAGTCTCCTCTTCCCGCTGAATCGGAAGCATCACTGACCTACTACAAGGCCAATGATGAAGGCACGAAAATCATTCCTGTTTCCATGAAAGTAAAGGCCAAAGACCGCACTGCCAAAACAGCCTTGGAAGAAATGATAAGAACCGATAGAAAATCCAGATATCCCCTCCTTCCCGCCGGCCTTTCCCTGAAAAGCATTGCCATTAAGGAAGGTACCGCCTACGTGGACTTCAGCAAAGAGCTGAATAATATCAAAGGTTCCACCGGCGAATCTCTTTTCATTGCCATGACCGTAGACACCCTCACCGAATTTCCCAACATCCATGATGTTGTCATCCGCGTCGAGGGAAAATCTCCAAAATTCCAAATGGATATGACCAGGCCCTTCAAGCGGGACGAAAGCTATATACAGATGGAAAAGAAATAAATAACAGCAGCAAAAAAGCCTATGAAAAAATGATTGAACATTTTTTCACAGGCTTTTCTTTATTTGTCTTCTTTTTCCAGTACCTCAATTTCACCGGTAGCAAAGGCAGCAGGATAGGTGTATTCCTTTTCCACTTCCGTAAACTTCACGGTCATTCGTCCATTGCTGATTTCCATAATGATTCCTTCCCCATAGAGAGGAGAAATAACCAAGGTCCCTTCGCCCAGGGAAATAAAGCGGGTATTGCCCCGGTGGGTTTCCTTAGCCCGGTGAGGAACGATCTTTTCTTTCTTTTCCGGTTTTGCCTGTTCCGGAACCTTATAGGTTCTTTCCTTTCCCTTGTGAGGTTCTGCTTTCTTTTCCTTTTTCACTTCCGGGAAAGCGCTTTTCAGCAGCTTAGATGGCAGGCCCCGGGGATACATGACATGTTCACCAGTCGCTTCATAGGTTACATAGACTCCTCTTTCCGTAATCCGGCTGACCACGCCTTTACCCAGGGTTTCATCCACCACTTCAAGCCCCACTTCCGGTTCCCGTTTTTCTACCTTCCGGTCTTTGGAAAAAGGCTTTTTATCTCCAGGCTGCACATCAAAGGTAAACACCTTCTTTTCCAAAGGTTTTCCCAGAGCCGCCGGCCTCCTTTCTCTCGGAGCCGTGGTCCTTTTCTTTCTGGGAATCACCTTTTCCACATCGCCAAAGGCCACGGTAATCCCATCTTCCATCACCTTACGTACAATGCCTACACCCAGCCGGCGGTCTTCAAATTCCACCCCCGGTTCCAGTTTCCGTTTGAACCGTCCGCCGGCAGTACCTTTTCTATCCTTACGAAAAGGCTTCCTGTTTCCCTTATGAAAAGGCTTTTTGTCTTTATCCATGTTTTCTCCTTATTGTCTTATATCTTATCCTGCAATTTGATTCTTCTTATTATACCAGTATTTGACAAGGGTTCATAGAGCTTAGGAAGGTACAGCTTCTTAGCCGTCTTATACATATGACAGGGCCCTACGAAGAACGCCTCCCATGAAGGACCCCGGGGCGAAGCTGTGACATGGCCCTTCGATGCCAGAGTAAAACAGTCATCATAATCTTATGGACCTCTTTCACAATCTGCCCCATGATTGGCTCCTTTTTCTCCCAAAGGCACCTCTTTCCGGCAGTCTCAGTCCAGCCTCTGGGTCTTAATCCTTCTGTCCAGATCCCTCTTAGCCGCCTTTTCTGCCATGTCCTGCCGTTTGTCATACAGTTTCTTACCGGTAGCAGTACCGATTTCCACTTTCACTTTACCATGCTTGAAATACATTTTCAGAGGCACCAGAGTGAGCCCCTTTGTTTTCAGCTTCATTTCAATCTTGCGGATTTCCTGCTTATGAAGAAGAAGTTTTCTGGTACGCAGGGGATCGTGATTAAAGATGTTTCCCTGTTCGTAGGGACTGATATGGGCATTCCACAGGAAGACCTCCCCATGTTCTACTTTGGCAAAGCTGTCCCTGAGATTCACCCTGCCGGCGCGGATAGATTTTACTTCCGTACCGGTCAGGGCAATGCCGCACTCATAGGTGTCGTGGATAAAATAATTATGATAGGCCTGCCGGTTAGCTGCTATCGGCGGTGCCGTTTTTTCTTTTTTCATACAAAGCCTCCTGCAGGAAAGGGATTATTTCCTCTTTCCTCCTTTTTTGCCCCGGGACTTGCCGCTTCCTTTCTTATCTTTCTTCCTGGAGTGGGACTTGGAGCGGGAAGAGGTTCTTGTCTTTTTCTCCAGATTCAGAGGCGAATGGATTTCTCCCAGGACGAAATCCACTTCCCTTCTTTCCTTATCCGCTTTCACCAGCGTCACCCGCACCGGCATGCCCATGGAGTAGGTGGTGCCGGAGAATCGGCCGGTCATGGTCATGGTATCTTCCTGGTACACGTATTCATCGTCATCCATGGAGTCCACATGCACCAGTCCTTCCACGCCGTTATCAAGACCTACGAAAATACCGAACCGGGTAATGCCGGTAATATGTCCATCGAAGGGTTCTCCTACGAAGGGCACCATGTATTCCGTCATCTTCAGATCATCCACATCCCGTTCCGTTTCCGTGGCATTCTGTTCCGTTTCCGAGCAGTGTTCAGCTGCCCGAATCAGGAACTCCGTCTGCTGCTTCCGCTGCTGTTTCGTCATTTCATCATGAATAGCCTGCCGGATAAGACGGTGCACCATGAGGTCCGGATAGCGGCGGATAGGAGATGTGAAGTGGGTGTAGCAGGTGCTGGCAATGCCGAAGTGACCGTCATTGTCTGTGCTGTAGCAGGCCTGGGGCAGGGAACGCAGGGTCATCACCTGTACCACGGCCTCAATATCCTGACCCTTCACCGATGCCAGGAGCTTCTGGATATCCTTTGGCTCCGGGTCTTCCGGAATGTGAATGGGAAGGCCCATAATAGCGATGAGCCGTTTCAGGGAATTCAGCTTTTCCTGGTCCGGATGGTCATGGACACGATAAATGGACGTATGGCCGGTCTTTTCCAGGAAACGGGCCACTGCTTCGTTGGCAGCAATCATGGCATCTTCAATCATTTTCTCCGATTCACCGCGAATCCGCTTTTCAATGCGCAGGGGCTTGCCATCTTCATCAAGCACCACCTTGTATTCCGGGAAATCGAAGTCCAGGGCACCCCGACGGGTGCGGTTCTGCCTGAGAGCTGCCGCACATTCCCTAAGATCTTCCAGCATGGGCAGATGAATCTTCAAATCTTCCGGTGCAATGCCTTCGTCAAAGGCCTTGTTGATTTCCGGGTAATTGCAGCGTCTTGCCACCCGCACAATGGAAGGTGTAATTTTTTCTGTTTTTACCGTGCCGTCCGGCGCCACATCCATAAGGCAGGACATGGCATAGCGGTCCTCATCATGGTTCAGGCTGCAGAGATCATTGGACAGCTGGAAAGGCAGCATGGGAATGACCCGATCCGCCAGATATACGGAAGTGCCCCTCCGATACGCTTCATCATCCAGAAGGGAGCCCTTGGTTACATAGCGGGACACATCGGCTATGTGGACGCCCAGGGCGAAATGACCATTTTCCTTCTTTTCGCAGTAGACCGCATCGTCCAGATCCTTGGAATCAGGGCCATCGATGGTGACAATAGGCATATTTCTATAATCTGCCACCCCTTCTTCCGGTACAATGGTGCGAGGCAAATTGTCCGCCTCCTTCATGAGGTCATCGGAAAATACATGGGGCAGACGATGCTGGGCAATAATAACGTCAATATCAAGGCCCTTATCGCCTTTGTAACCGATGACTTCCGTCACCTTGCCTTCCGCATCGGTCCACTCTCCGGGCCAGCGGGTCACCTGCACCATGACGCGGGCACCGGTAACCGCTCCCATTTCATCGCCTTCGGGAATCTGGATGACCATGTCCACCTTTTCATCAATAGGTACCGCTTCCCCGCCATCCGCCAGCATTTCATAAGTACATACAAACATATCATCTGCCCGTTCAATGACACGGGTAATCCGGCCCTCCGTATTATGGCGGCCAGTTTCACTTTTCATGGTCTTCACTTCTACCGTATCATTATTTACAGCGTTCAGATGATCCTTCTCTGCAATGTACACATCCTCATGGTCATCATCGGTGAGCAGGAAGCCAAAACGACCATAAGATTTATACACGCCCTGCAGAATGACGCCGGGCTTATAAGGCAGCAATTCCTTTTTTTCCATTGATTTCTCCTCCAGGGAAACGCTGATTCAATCGTTATCGAAATTCATTTTTGTATTTTTATGGAATGCCGGGAATGGAAGCGCGAATAGAAAGCTGTCTAAAGATGCTTATGCCGATGCATTAAATAAAATACTTATGGAATTCGATGCTGAGAATAAATCAGTGCTTTCCTGTAAAAATGTCTCTTCAGAGACAGTTAAAACGTATATATCTATACTAAGACTACATGAAACAGGCCTTCTGCGCAAGGCCCAAATAAAAAAGAGGCCTGCCGCCGGCAAACCTCCAGGGAAATGCTCATTCCTGCGCCTGATGAAATCGGAGGGCAGACTACATTTTCCCAGTCAATCAGAAAGTATTCATATATCTTCCAAGCACCAGGCAGAGAACAGCAAACATGGTACCAAAGACTACAGTGAACTTGGACAGCACTGCATCCTTGCCCCTGGTCCGTCCGCCGGCTGCGTTTTCCGTACCGCCGCCGATAGCTGTACCCATACCGGCCTGTTTAGATTCCTGACCTACCACTACCACAATCAAAAGCAGGGAAACCACAAAGGTTAATCCAATCAAAAAGTACTTCACTGCGAATCCTCCTCTGCACCTGCCTCACGTACGGCAGATACGGTTCTATCTTCTAAAAGAAATGATATCAAACACTATTTTATACTAATCATCATGAATGGTCAACTGAATTTTGTATAAACTCCATTTCCTGCCTGAAAAATCCACTCTCTCCATGAATCATTCTTTTTGCAAGGTGGAAAAACGGCAGTACACCGCCCTTTTGGCAGGAAAGACCTCATAGGAACAGATTCAAAAAAGGACACAGGCATGATGAACATCATCATGCCTGTGCAGGGTTCCGTTTTCTGTCAAAGACCTGCGATTACGCAGTGCAAAATGTCTCCAACCCTTCCGGCAACCTTTTTCGCAGAATGGATTGAAAACCTTTTACCGCCCTCTCAGCTTATCCAGCTTTTCCTGTACAGATAGAGGGATGGCCCTCCCTATTTCACTTCTAAGATTCTTATGGTTATTCCTGGTGATGAATTTGGACTGCAGCGCCTTATCCTCTTCCATGGCCCGCATAAGGTCTGAAACCGGCACCCGGTAAGCACCGTTCCCCAGAATCTGGCTCTGCTCGGGGCCGTCGGAGGTGACTACGAAAATGTGTCTGTATTCGTCCCGCCGGAGATAGGATTCTTTTTCAATAAATATAAGAATCGGCAGTCATCCTTCTCGGTGTATACACAATGGTAAAGAAGGCGGACAGTTCCTCCACCTTCACCTTGGTGGAATTCCCTTTCCCGTCGAAGGCGATAATCACTTCTATGTCATTATGGGCACCATAGTCCTGCATAATGTCCATGAGCTTCTTCCGGCACGATTCCAAATCGCTCCGGTCAAAGATGTCAGGCCTGCCAAAAATCACATTATAGCCGTCTACTAGGTAGAGATCCTTCATGACTTATCCCTCTGCTTTGCAGCTTCATAAATAAGAAGAGCAGCTGCCACAGAAACATTGAGGGAAGACACCTTTCCTTTCATAGGAATACGTACGCAGAAATCGCACATTTTCCGGGTAAGAGGACTTACGCCCTTCCCTTCTGCCCCCATAACGATGACTAGCGGGCCTTTCAGGTTGGCGTCATAATAGAGGCTTTCACCGTCCATATCGGCTCCTACCACCCAGAATCCCTTTCCCTTCAGCATTTCCAGAGTCTGCCTGATATTTCCTGTCTGGCATACGGGCAGATAGGCAAAGGCACCGGCCGCTGTCTTCATGGCAGCTGCCGTTACCGGAGGGCTCTTATGCTTCGGAAGGAGCACCGCCGCTGCACCGGCACATTCTGCCGTGCGGACAATGGCGCCCAGGTTGCGCACATCCTCCAGCCCATCCAGCAGAATCAGGATGGGACTCTTCCCTTCCCAATCCGCCAGCACCCGGTCAAGATCTGCATATTCATAGGGCTTCAGCAGGGCCGCAATTCCCTGATGCACTACGCCGCCGGACATATCATCCAGCTTTTCTTCCTTCACCTCTTCCACCGGCACTCCCTGCTTTTCAGCCAGAGCCGCCAGGGAAAGCAGACGGTCATCCTTCTTTCCTTCTTTCAGGAAAACCCGGCGCACTCCCCTGCTCTTCAGAAATTCGGATACGCTGTTTCTTCCACAGATGAGGAAAGAGTCAGAAGAGCCCTCCTTTTTCAAAGGTCTTTTCTTTCTTCCGTCTCTGGTGGATGAGGACAGGGGCTGCCGACGCTGTCCGGACTGTTTCTGTTTAAAGGATGGTCTCTCCCTTTTATCAGTTTTCATGGCTCATTTCTCCTGCCACATACTTCAAGCTTTTTTCAAGGATGAAATCCAGCCGCTGCTTCTGGCCGGAAAGGTACAGATAGCCAAGAAGCGCTTCAAAGGCTGTGGACTCCCGGTATTCCTCCACAGTGGCACTCTTCGGCACATGGGAACTGGTATTTCTGGCCCTCTTGGCCACCTTCAGCTCCCGCTCATTCAAAAGCTCCCTGATTTCAAAGAGAATACGGCTCTGCCAGCGGGCGGAAACGATTTCCGATGCCAGACTGTTCAGAATCTGCACATTATAAATGCCTGTATCGATAAGGGCCTTCCGGATAAAGAAGGACCAGCAGGCATCACCAATATAAGCCAGGGTCAGCGCATCCATGGAAAAGACCTCCTGTTCACCAAGAACAGGAGATTCTTTACCAATCTTATGAGCCATCTGTTTTTTCAGAAATAAGACTCTCTTAAACTCCACGTTTCTTCCACCTTGCTCCTGTAGGAGTATCTTCAATCACAATGCCGATTTCACCCAGTTTGTCCCGGATTTCATCAGCCAGCTGATACTGCTTTGCTTTTCTGGCAGACTGGCGGACAGCAAGGATCACGTTCATGAGGTCATTGTAATCCTTATCATCATAGGCTTCCGTCTTTTTCCATTCTTTTTCCAGAATGCCCAGAATATCAAGGATTGTCTTGAAGGCCTTTCCTGCCTTTTCCAGAGATGCTTTGTTGAAACCAATACCGCTGTGTACATCGTTGTAATACACATTGATGGCCTTTGCCAGTTCAAACATGGCACCCGTAGCAAGGCCCGTATTGAAATCATCGTCCATGGCTTCATGGAAGACTTTCATATCATCTTCTGCTGCTTTTTCAAGAGCTTTGGAGGCCTCTGTCACCTCACTGCCTTCCCGGCCGCTCAATTCTTTCACACGGCCAATGACGTCTTTCAGTTTGTCCATGTTCTTTTCTGCTTCTTCCAGGCGGTCATCAGAAAAATCAAGAGGACTTCTGTAATGGGTAGACAGAAGGAAATAGCGGAGCGCATCGCCGGAATACTTCTCCAGTACATCTTTCACCAAGAAGAAATTGTTCAGGGACTTGCTCATCTTTTCAGAGTTAATGGTAATGAAACCATTATGGAGCCAGTAATCTACGAAATGGCAGCCGGTGCAGCCTTCGGACTGGGCGATTTCATTTTCATGATGCGGGAAAATCAGATCCGAGCCGCCGCCATGGAAATCAAAGGTCTTGCCCAGGTAATGGATGGACATGGCAGAGCATTCAATATGCCAGCCCGGCCGACCCTTGCCCCAGGGGCTTTCCCAGAAAGGTTCGCCTGGTTTGGCAGCCTTCCACAGAGCAAAATCACCGGGATTTCTCTTCTCGTCATTTACTTCAATGCGGGCTCCTGCCAGCATATCTTCAATCTTCCTGCCAGACAGCCTGCCGTAATCTTTAAAAGTGGAAATATCGTAATACACATCGCCGCCCAGTACATAGGCATGGCCTTTTTGAATCAATGTCTCCACCATGTGGATGATATCATCCATATGTTCAGAAACCCGGGGATATACATCGGCCCGGCGTACATGGAGTGCATCCATGACCTGGAAATAGGCATCAATATACCGGTCAGAAATTGTTTTCCAGTCGGTGCCTTCCGCATTGGCTTTATTGATAATCTTATCATCCACATCCGTAAAATTCTGTACGAATTCCACCTTGTAGCCCACATATTCCAGGTAGCGGCGAATCACATCCCAGGTCACTGCCGGACGGGCATTGCCGATATGAGGATGATTGTAGGGCGTTACGCCGCACACATAAATCTTCGCTTCCCCCGGTGTAATCGGTTTAAATACTTCCTTTTCCTTCGTCAGCGTGTTATACACTTTAATTTCTTCCATTTAGATTCCTCCATCTGTAGAGTGATTTATTTATATTCATATATAAGAAAGATATGATAAGCCTGTTTTTCCCTGCAACAGTGACACATGGTTATCATCTTCTTTCATGAAATCGATGGTTTAGTGAACTAGTGAGCTAGTGAGCTAGTACACTAGTTCACTAGCCAACTAGTTCCCATTAAAAAGACCGCCGCCTCACAGAGACGGTGGCCCGTTATTCCACTCTGTCGGCAAAAGCCGCGCATAGCCGTATCGTAGACCTACGGAAAAGGATACTATTTTCCCCTTTTCAGCTCACAGATGCATTTCCCGAAAGCTCACCAGGCATTTTCACCTTCCATGCCCTCTCTGAAGAATGGCCACCAGTACTTCTTCTGCTCATCGCCCAAACTATGTCAGATTTCATCCACAGAAATCGAATTTTAAATAAGCACGGCAGCTGACCTGGCTTTTGACCCCACACTCGCCTGCTGGAGCTTTCGCTACCCGGTGTCTTCCTCTCACTACTAACCCTCTCGGTTTTCCCGGCAGGACTTACTTCTAAACCGCACCATGCTCAGCAGGATTTTCCTGCGTTACGTGGATCGCTTTGGCTGCGACTACCATCGACTTTCAGCCACAGACCTGCAATGCTTATTAATTATTATAGATTCGTTAGGTGGAAACTGTCAATATGAAATATTGAAAGAACGCGAAACAGGGTCGCATACAGAGCATTCAGACCAAAAGGTCTCTCTGTTTGACAGCGGCTTTGCCACTGAGGGTTGTGGTATCCCCATTCGGGGCAATAAGTATAGCCCACGTTATGTGCTGTCTTTCCCGCTTCTCGCCCTATATCAGAACTGCCAGTGAATGCCCAGGTTCCACTGCCATTTCTTATGCCACAGCCCGTTAAAGCCTTTTTCAACATCGGCATAGAGGCTGGCGTGGTCGTTGATATGCCAGGTGCCGCCGAAGCCGGCTTCTTCCCAGGTATCCTGATAATCTTCGCTGTAATCCATGGTTTCCCCATCCAGCGCTGCCAGATGGAAGCTGCGGCTGCCACCAAATTCATGGAGAACAGAGAACTTCAGATAGTAATCATAAGGATGTTCTCCTTCTGTCACCCGTTTGCCAAACAGGATGCCCAGGCGGCCGATGGCGCTGTCATAGCCGCCCATATGGACGGTCTTTCCACGGCGGGTGGTATAATCCTTGCTTCCCAGATGACCGAATACCATCTGCGCTTCCGGTTCCAGGAAAAGTCCGTTATCTTTCGTGAATGTTTTTCCAAATTCCACGGAAAGGCTTTCATTATGAGTCCGGTAGTCAGCCCGGACAGGATAATCACCCCAGGTCTTCAGCTCTGTATCATCCCGTCCCCATTTAGCCACTACATCGGTATATACACCGCTGTCGCCAAACCATGTGCCATAGAGCCCCCCGGAAAGGCCGTGATCCTTAGCATCGCCATGGCTGTACCCTGGATTGGAAATGTTACGTTCCGCGAAGAAACCATACACACTCTTATCGTTGGCCGCGTAGTCATAGCCCAGCTGGAATCCGTTGTACTTACTGTTTATTCCCTGTCCGTCATAAGAACCATGGAAATCCCGGGCCCAGATACCGGATGTATCTTTCAGATTCCGGAAGCGGAGATCACCCATGCGCTTCCGCAGGCTGTCAATGACCAGACGGTAGAGGGCATAGCTGTTATCGTCGGCTTTCATAAGAGGTACCGTATCCTTATTTACTTTCTTCTCCACCTTGGTCAGATACCATTCCGTATGGTTCCCTACCGCATTACCTTCTGCATCAAGAGCTTCATCTCCCCGCTTAATAACCGGAGTTACATCCCAGAGTCCGCCCTCATCCAGATGCTGCCCTTTAAATGTGGCATTCCCACTGGTATCCGTTACCAGAAGAAGGTTTTTAACTCCGGTAACCTCATTCCCTGATTTCAGACTGCTGTCCTTTACCATAATCAGTCCGGAAGAATTATCCGCAGCAGAATCTATAGTGATTTTATCTCCATCCTTCTCCGAATCCAGATCGGTCTTCATGAGGAAAATCCCGCCATTTCCGGTGTAACTGCCCGCATGAAGTGTTTCATACGCCGGAGAAGCATTCATGTTAATGACCCCGCTACGGCTGTGTTCAAGACTGGTCACTTCACTGTTCCCGGTCATATTCCATACTGCGCCATCGGATACCGTAAGATTGGTTTCCCCATTTTGGACGGTGGATACCCCGGTAAGAGAGGACGTACTGTCATGAAGGGACAGACGGATTATCCCGCTGTCCGTAGAAAGGAGGTTCCCTTCAATGACTTTCATTCCATCGCCGGTCATGTCAATCAGACTGTTTTCATTATCACTTTCTATCGCTGTTTTAGCCCCTTGTACAATCACCCCTTTATGAAATACAGCTTGACCCCCCTGTGTGCTCAGAATACCTGTACAGTCATCTGTATTTCCTGAAACAGTAACTTCTGTATTTCCTTCAATATCCGTAGAGCCATTTTCCGTCGTCTTAATACCGGATATGCTGCCTATATTTGTCCCCTCTGCTTTAACATGCACATCTCCCGCTGTAAGAGTCCCTTCATGGTTATATATCCCAAACAGTTTATTCGCTCCGGCTTCCCCCGTATTCTCTGCCTTCAGTTCTACTTCCGTGCTTCCATTGATCTGTACCAGGGAAGAATTATCAGAAATGCCCTTAATTTTCATCGCATCTGCAAGATTTCCTTCGTATCCCATACGAACGGATACATCGTTTAATGTTGCCGAAGCCTGATTTTCCAAGCCAATTCCGTCAACATTGGAATTATCCTTTTCCCCGTAATAAGGATCCGGTCTGGATTCGCCATGAATATTCATAGTAACACTCACATGGCTGTCTTGCCCATACAGATCCGCACCCGGGTTAAGCATATACACCCCGGTAATATGATTAAATTTTCCGTTGGCTTCTATGGAGATATCTTCGTTTCCTCCCAGATGCAGTGAAGAGGCATTAAAATAATTGCCAAAAACCTGATAACTGTCTGATGCAACGAGATTTTCCTGCGCATTCCCTTTAAACGTAATGTCAGTGCCATCTACCGAACTTCCTGTATCGGTGTAATGACCTGCATACACACCATACACGCCATATCCGTTCCCTTTTGCCGTTACATCCGCCTGGAAATCATCTCCAATGGTTGCCTTGCTCTGATTCCAGGCAAACAATCCATAGGTACCAATGCCGCTGTTTTCCTGTGTGGTAATCAGATGAAGCTGGTTATCCGCTGTAAAATCGGTAGTGGACAGGTAGACAGATGCTCCCATGATAGAAGCAGGTGATTCTGTATCTGTCCCCGGGCTATCGAAATCTACCATTATTTCGGCATTTTTCCCAAGGGTAATCACCTGGGGTCCTTTATTGGTAGATTCGTCTTCCCATGCATGATTATGACGGCTGATAATCCCATACACTTCCGACCCATAGCCTGAACTTAATTTAGCTAACGTGCCACTGGCCTTAATCACCGCATTATCCCCTATATGCATTTTTCCATATTTAGTATTATTTATCCCTGAAGCATTCAGCGTATACATCCCCTGAACATCGCTGGTAATATTCAGGTTGTCCCCTGCATTCATAATGCCGCCATCATTTATAATCCCCGTCTGGCTATAATATACATATTGTGAAAATGAATCTGGTTCTTGTTCAGCTATATCCCGACCATGCATTGTAATGATTGTATTGTCCCCAAGATTATAGGTCAGATTGGCAGGCTTTCCCGTATTAAGACTGCCACTCCCAAAAGATTCGTGTAATTCCTCAAACCCATTTTCATAGATACCGGCTATTTTAGGAGCAACCCCTGTGCTGTCTACCGTAAGCGTCAGACCATCTGCCAGGTTGACGGTCCCCTCATAGCCTATGCTGGCATTTATTATCGGAAAATTATTCTTGTCAACAGAACCGGTGTTGGTAATGACCCCGTCAATCCGAAGCTGTGGGCCTGTTGCATTATGAATATCCGCATTTATCTTCTGGCTGTTAATCCGAACAGTTCCTCCAGATGCCGATTTATCGATATTCACTACATGAAATGCCGAATTCCCCGGAGTTATCCCAACATTTATATTTTCATTAACCACAGCATCCTTGTCGGTAATACTCAACGGAGAAGTAATATCCGCACCATAAACGGAAGCATAAGAAAATCCTGTCAACATCAGGGCTGCCAGGAGTGCTCTTTCTGTATGGGCGGCAAGAGTGAACTTACCCCCCATTTTCTAAAACAATGTTTTTGATTCTGTTTCATAATAATCCCTTTCTCTCCATGAAAAATCCACCCCGTTATTCCATAAAAAAACATGAGATTTTCTCATGTTCTCCGGGCTCCCCTCAGTCTCTTTTGATTTGTAATTCCCTCAAGCTCCGTTCATCTTAGTCCTATTTATA
>ERZ791886.585-NODE-585-length-21871-cov-2.687660_pt1 | contig 21871 bp, 21 predicted proteins | sample MGYA00510158_ERZ791886 | MGnify/ENA primary metagenome ERZ791886 (study PRJEB30046, sample SAMN00792063) | human gut metagenome | study: EMG produced TPA metagenomics assembly of the A metagenome-wide association study of gut microbiota in type 2... | reverse complement strand
TTCTTGTGCTTGTCACAAGAAGGTTCGTCTTTCTGTGCATCGCGAAGCGCGTTACGGTGAACGGAGTGAACGTAACGATCTCCCTGAGGCTGGGCTTCAGGGGGATTTTTTCTATGGACATTTTGAATGGATTAGGTATATAATGTGAAAAGGCAATTGCCATCACGGAATGGCAGCAGAAGATAAGAAAGAATAAACAGGGAGAATAGAGAAGACATGACTAAGATCAGAACCAGATTTGCACCAAGCCCTACTGGCAGAATGCATGTTGGAAATTTACGTACTGCGTTATACGCATATCTTATTACAAAGCATGAAGGCGGAGATTTTATTCTCCGTATTGAGGATACAGACCAGGAGCGCTATGTAGAGGGCGCTGTAGATATTATTTATCGTACTATGGAGAAGACTGGTCTTATTCATGACGAAGGTCCGGATAAGGACGGTGGATATGGCCCATATGTACAGAGCGAGCGCCAGGCACAGGGGATTTATATGAAATATGCCAGACAGCTTGTAGACCAGGGCGACGCATACTACTGTTTCTGCCAGAAGGAAGAATTAGAGAGCATGAAGCGCGTGGTAGCAGGCAAGGAGATTTCCATTTATGACAAACGCTGCCTGAAGCTTTCCAAGGAAGAAGTTCAGCGCCGTCTGGATGCCGGAGAGCCACATGTAATTCGTTTTAACATGCCTACAGAGGGAACTACCACTTTCCATGATGTAATTTACGGAGATATTACAGTAAACAATGAGGAGCTTGAGGATCTGATCCTGATCAAATCTGACGGATATCCGACTTATAATTTTGCTAACGTTGTAGACGATCATCTTATGGGAATCACACATGTAGTACGAGGCAATGAATATCTTTCCTCTTCCCCGAAATATAACCGTATCTATGAGGCATTTGGCTGGGATATTCCGGTTTATGTACATTGTCCGCTGATCACGGATGAAACTCACGCCAAATTGTCCAAACGTTCCGGACATTCCTCCTATGAGGATCTTCTGGATCAGGGATTTGTTTCCGAGGCAATTGTAAACTATGTTGCACTTCTGGGATGGAGTCCGGCAGATAATAACGAGATCTTCAGTCTCAAGGAACTGGTTGAAAAATTTGATTATCATCACATTAATAAATCTCCGGCTGTATTTGATATTAACAAGCTTCGCTGGATGAATGGCGAGTATATTAAGAAAATGGATCCGGAAGTATTTTATGAAAGAGCACTTCCATACATGAAGGAAGTTCTGAAGGGAGACTTTAACTTTAAGAAAATTGCAGGAATGGTTCAGACCAGAATCGAAACTTTCCCTGACATTCCGGCATTGATTGATTTCTTCCAGGAAGTTCCGGAGTATGATGCATCTATGTATTGCCATAAGAAAATGAAAACAAACGAAGAGACTTCTCTTACAGTTTTGAAAGAAGTTCTTCCGCTTCTGGAAGCTCAGGAGGATTACACCAATGATCCGCTGTTCGCTTCCTTAAGTGAATTTGTCAAGGAGAAAGGTTACAAGAACGGCTATGTAATGTGGCCTCTTCGTACAGCTGTTTCAGGTAAGCAGATGACACCGGCAGGCGCTACCGAGATCATGGAGATCATTGGCAAGGATGAGACAATCCGCCGTGTGAAAGCTGCAATTGAGAAGCTTGAGAATCTGTAATGAAGAATCTGTCTCAATTATGAAGAAAAATCCATCTCAATTAAGGGCAATCGCCCACCTGTCAGGACCTATGATGGTTCTGGCAGGCCCCGGTTCGGGGAAAACTTCAGTGATCGTTGAAAGAACTGCATATATGACTGGTGAGGGGAAAATACCGGCGTCCTCTGTTCTTGTTGTAACCTTTTCCCGGGCTGCAGCAAAAGAGATGAGAGAGCGTTTTTTGAAGTTTACCGGACAGACCTCCACGGCTGTTATCTTCGGAACCTTTCACGGTGTTTTTTATGGAATTCTGAAGCAGGCTTATGGACTTGGTGCCGGCAATATTTTGTCAGAAGAAGAAAAATATGCCATTTTAAAAGAAATGACTCTGGAATTTGGTCAGGAACTAGCGCAGGAGGGAGATTTCCAGGAGGATGTGGCAAAGGAAATCAGCGTGGTAAAAGGGGGGAGGATTTCCTTGGATCACTATTATTCTTCCTGCTGCCCGGATGAGGTATTCCGCCAGATTTATAATGGGTATCAGAAGGCCTTGCGTCAGAGAAGAAAACTGGATTTCGATGACATGCTTCTTTGCTGCTATGAACTTTTTGTCAAGAGAAAAGATATCCTGGCGGCATGGCAAAACAAATTCCAATACATTATGGTAGATGAATTTCAGGATATCAACCATCTCCAGTATGATATTGTAAGGATGCTGGCAAAGCCCAGGGATAACCTGTTCATAGTGGGAGACGATGATCAGTCTATTTATCATTTCCGTGGCGCCAAGCCAGAGATCATGCTGAACTTTACCAAAGATTATCCTAAGGCAGAAACGGTTCTTTTGGACATTAATTATCGTTGTACGAAAAATGTACTTCAGGCAGCCATGAATGTGGTGGGCTGCAATCAGATCCGCTTTAAGAAGAGGCTGTCTACGCCAAATGAGCAGGGAAAACCTGTGAAAGTGATGGAATTTGACAATCCAAGAGAAGAGTATGTGAAGATTGCCGCCTTTTTGAAGAAACGGCTGGAGGCAGGAGAGAATCTGGAGGATACTGCAGTGCTTTTTCGCACCAATCAGGAGGCAGAGGGGCTTGTTGGAGCTCTGATGGAGTACCAGATTCCTTTTACCATGAAAGAACAGCTGCCCAATCTGTTCCGGCATTGGATCAGCAGAAACCTGATGGCATATCTGAAAATGGCAGCAGGAGACAGGACGCGAAAACTTTTCCTGGAAATCATGAACCGCCCCAACCGGTATATAGCAAGGGATGCCCTGACTCAGACCACAATCTCATTTTCTGCACTGAGAGATTTCTATAAAGATAAAGACTGGATGTGCGACAGGATTACCACACTGGAAACACATCTTCGGATTCTTTCCACTTTAGCACCCTATGCTGCAGTGAATTTTATCCGAAAAGGAATGGGCTACGAGCAGTATCTGATTGAATATGCCCAGTACCGTAAAATTCGTCCAGAGGAGCTCCTTGAGGTCCTTGAACGCATACAGGAAAGTGCCAAAGGCATGAAAACCCTGGAAGAGTGGAAAAACTATATAGAGGATTACACAAAGAAACTGGCCGAACAGGCGAAAAAACAGGAGACGAAAAGGGAAGGGATTGTAATTTCCACCCTTCATGCGGTAAAAGGGCTGGAATACGATAAAGTTTATATTATGAATGTAAACGAAGGGAGCATTCCCTATAAAAAAGCGGTTCTGGCAGAGTCCTTGGAAGAAGAACGCCGGCTTTTTTATGTAGGCATGACCCGGGCGAAGAAAGAACTTATGCTCTGTTATGTGCGCCGTCAGTACGATAAAGAGCGTGACCCTTCACGGTTTCTGGAAGAAACCGGGCTGTTCTAATTTCCTCTTGTAAACGTAAACCTGATAAAGTATAATGATGTCTGTTGTGAAATTATAACAAAAAAAGAGGTAACTATTCAGGAGACAGTATTCCGCGAGGTTGTTTTTGTGAACATAGTTCACAGAAAGCCCGGGAATTGCGGCGTGAAATCATGGAAAGCATGATTTTTTGTGTATCGCGAAGCATGCAATTGTAAAGCATGTAATTGTGAAGGTACGGAACAGTTACCAAAAGAGTACTATTGCGGAAGCAGTGCAGATAAATGAAGAAAAAGATGAAATGGAGAAACCGCATTTTCTGGCTCAGGATCCTGATCATGGTTCTGGTCATTGTGGGATCTTATCTGGCATATGCCTTTATATACAGAGGCAGAAATGAGCCGCCCACCAAGAGGAAAACCACCAATCAGGAAGCGGCTTACTATACGCTTCGTGGACAGATCCAGATGCTTTCCCAGAAAGAAGAGCTGATGGCATTTGCCTTTGAAGACAGGAAAAAAGAGCGGGAATATGGAACCTATATTATTCCCGGTCTGAAAGCAACACAAACCCTTCTTACCAGTGAAGGTGATATGCCGGCCATGTGTACCACTATGACACCGCAGGGTTTGGCAGTAACAGAGGATTATGTTTTTGTAAGTGCCTATTGTCATGCGAAAAAGCATAATTCTGTGATCTATATGATCAACAAAGAATCGCACCGTTTTATAAAAGAAATTATTTTGCCCGGACAGCCACATGTTGGTGGTCTGGCGTATGACAGTGAACATCAGATTCTGTGGTATTCTTCAAATACGCAGGAGCTTGCCCAGGCAGTGAGTCTTACCATGGAATCTATTGAAAATTATGACTATGATGCGGGCAGGCATCCTATCGCGACCAACCAGGTAGCCAGCCTTTACGGAATCGTCCGTGATTCCTTTATGACCTTTTATGATGGGTGTCTGTACGTTGGCTGCTTTACAAAATATACAGACAGTGCAATTGCAAGATATGCAGTAGATGATCAGGGAAACCTGATAAATACTATGGATGAAGGTCTGGGAATGAACTTTGGGATGGCAGTTCCACTTGATTATTCCACCATTTCCGAACAGGCACAGGGAATGACTTTTTATAACGACAAGCTTCTTTTGTCTCATTCCTTTGGAATTTTGCCTTCCAGAGTGGTATTTTATGAAAAATCCGATAAAAGGCTTTATGTAGATGAAAATTCTGCTGTCAGCTATCGGTTTCCGGAACGAATCGAACAGATTTTTGTGGATGGGGATGACTTGTACGTGCTGTTTGAATCCGCTGCTTATGCATATAGTTCAGCGTCTGTAAATATTGTGGACAGGGTTTTAAAACTGAGCCTTCCCAGAATGGAAGAATACCAGCAGAGCATACAGAGTAATGTGAGCCAGTATTAGAATGCCTTTTCAAACACGCTCTAGAGCGTGTAAATCTGGGGGATTTATTTAAGAATGAATCCGGGATTGTCCACATATATTAAAATTGAGAGGTGATACAACATAGAAGCAGAGCAGATTCAGAACCTGTTTGCGGGCAATATCCGCAGACTGTTGATGAATGCAAACCTTGATTATGACAAAATATATGAGATACGGTTAAGAGTAGGACGACCGCTGTTCTACACCTATGACGGAGGTGAGGGTTTCCTTACCGACCATGATGGTAAATACGTGGTGACAAGGGAAGACCTGAAGGAAACCATGGAATATATAAGTGGTTATTCCCTTTATTCCTATGAAGATGAAATGCGCCAGGGGTTTCTTACTGTTCAGGGAGGTCATCGGGTAGGTGTTACCGGAAAGGTGATTCTTGACGGCAATGAGATCCAGGGAATGAAATATATTTCCTGTATCAATGTACGTCTGGCTCACGAAGTGGTAGGCTGTGCAGACCAGGTGATGCCCTATATCCGCAAAAAAGACTGGGTAGCGCATACTTTGATCGTTTCTCCGCCAAGAGGGGGGAAAACAACCCTGCTCCGGGATATTATCCGTCAGCTGAGCAATGGTGAGGAAAAGAAAAAAATGCCGGGTGTAACAGTTGGCGTTGTAGATGAGAGAAGTGAGCTTGCCGGTTCCTATCAGGGAGTTCCCCAGAATGACCTTGGCATGCGTACGGATGTGTTGGACGGCTGTCCGAAGGCAGAAGGGATGGAAATGCTGATCCGTTCTATGTCTCCGGCAGTTGTGGCCGTAGATGAACTGGGACGGAAAGAAGACTTTAAAGCTGTGGAATCTGTGATTCACAGTGGATGTAAAGTAATCGCCACCGCTCATGGAAATTCCATTGAGGACGTGATCCATCAGCCTTATTTTGAAAGGCTGGTGAGAAGAAGAGTGTTTGAACGGTATATTTTCCTGGACAAGGGAGAACATGCGGGAACCATACTTGGAATTTATGAAACGGGAGGCCTTGTTGAAAACAGCAGGAATCATTCTGATCCTTTTTTCCGGAACAGGTCTTGGGTTGTGTAAAAGCATGGAATTGACAGCCAGACTGAAAATTCTGGAAAAACTGGCTCAGCTTCTTCTGTTACTGAAAGGGGAAATCCGCTGCACAGGGGCGACGTTGGAAGATGCCTTTCTTGATGCTGCAGCAAAAATGCCAGGAGAGTACAGGCTTTTTCTCAAAGAAACTGCAGGATGGCTTCAGCAGCGGCCTGGAATTACCTTTGATGAGATTTTCAGGGAATGCGCGACAAGACTGCTTCCCCTTTACAAACTTTCAGAGGAAGAGCGGGAAAGCTTTCTTTCTCTGGGTGAAAAACTGGGATATCTGGACAGGAAAATGCAGGTGGCACAGCTGACACTTCTGGAGGAGGAGCTAGGCTACAGGATAAAGACTCTGAAAAGTGCTATGCCAAAGCAGCAGAAAACATATCAGAGCATGGGAATTCTGGGCGGAATTCTGCTGGCAGTCTTGTTGTGGTAATTTCATATAATATCTGGAAAAATTGCCTGGAAAACGGTTATGTAAGGCAGATAACGGTAAGAAAGGAAGTCAGTATTATTTTTAAAATAGCTGCTGTGGGGATTCTGGTCTCCGTGCTTTCTCAGGTTCTGAAACACAGCGGCAGAGAGGAACAGGCTTTTTTAGTCAGCCTGGCAGGTCTCCTTGTGGTACTCTTCTGGATCGTACCATATATTTATGAGTTGTTTGACAGCATAAAAAAATTATTTGAATTGTGATCTGATTCACCAATATCCTGTCACCTGTGTTCAGGAGGTGGAAAATGGACATTATAAAGATTTCGTTACTAGGCGTATGCGGTGTTATTCTTGGATTTCTTATGAAAGGAACCAAACCGGAATACGCCTGTTTTATTACAGTTGGAATTGGTCTTGTGATCATGGGACTTGCTGTGGGGAAAATTTATTACCTGTTTGAATCTCTGGGGAAAATCCAGGAGACACTTCCAGTGGACACGGAATATATTTCCACACTGGTAAAAATGATCGGAATTACCTACATCGGTCAGTTTGCCTCCGGAATCTGTAAAGATGCAGGCTACAGCACAACAGCGGCGCAGATTGAGCTGTTCTGTAAATTGTCGGTGATGGTTCTGAGCATGCCGGTGCTTATGGCACTTCTGAAGACGATTCAGGAGTTCATGGTATGAGGGTCTGGAGAAAAAAACAAAAATGGCAGGTAATTGCTGCATTGTTGTTTGCAGTATGGATTCTGATGGAAACCAGAAAAATAAATGTAAACGCAGAGAACATGGAAGCAGAGAGTTTTACAGGTGAAACAGCAGTCGAAACAGAGAAAGAGACAACGGAGAAAACGGTAACAGCAGGTATTGGCTATCGTGCAGCTTCCGCTGATTCTGAGGGCATTACGGAGCAGCTGGTTTCTGACATGTCTTTCGAACAGGTACAAACTTTAATGGATGAAATGCTGGGAGAGGACAGCTTCTCCATAGGAACAGCATTAAAAAACATGATAAACGGCGAAACAGTATTTTCAAAAGAGGCGGTGCAGCAATTTCTGCGCAGCCTCTTTTTTGAACGGCTGGAAAAAGAACGGGCTAATTTTTTTCGCATTCTTCTCCTGGTGCTGGCAGCTGCTGTTTTTTCAAATTTTGCAGAGGTATTTGAAAACAGCCAGATTGGAGAGGTAAGTTTTTACATGGTATATCTTTTATTATTTACCATTCTGATGAACAGCTATCAGCAGCTTGGAGTTTCTCTTGGAAAACAGCTGGAATGGATGACTCAGTTTATGAAAGGCCTGGCACCTGCTTATTTCGTGGCAGTTTCAGCAGCATCAGGAGCTGTCACGGCTTCTGTATTTTATCAGGGGGTTCTTCTTCTGGTGTGGCTGGTGGAATGGCTTCTTCTCACTTTGATTCTGCCAGGGGCTAATCTGTATGTTCTTCTTTGTATGGTGAACCATCTTTCCAAAGAGGATATGTTAAGCAAGATGGCAGAACTTCTGGAAACTATGATCAACTGGAGCCTGAAAACCATGCTTGGGGCTGTCCTTGGGCTTCAGGCGGTACGAGGACTGGTTGCGCCTGCCATGGATGCCATCAAACGAACTGCCCTGGGCAGAACTGCCGGAGCGATTCCGGCTGTGGGAAATGCCGTAAATGCGGTAACAGAATTGATTCTGGCAGGGGCACTGCTTGTGAAAAACTGTCTTGGAGCAATGGCGGTGGTGGTTCTGCTTCTTGCAGGAGCCGGACCTGTGATTCATTATGGTCTCCTATCCCTTAGCTTTCGCTTCCTTGGTGCAGTGGCACAGCCTGTATCAGACAAACGAATCGTAGGCTGCCTTGGCACAATGGGAGAAGGCTGTGCCCTGCTTCTGCGGATCATGCTGACTGCGGAAATTCTGTGTGTGCTTACCTTTATAGTTCTCATGGCGTCTGTAGGCGGATAAAAGTAACAGTAAGCGGAAATGAACCATAATAACCTGAGCATATGACTGAGATATGGGACCAAAATGGGATGCGGGAAGTGATATATTATGAAAGAAGCCATCTACAGCTGGATCAAATGCCTTGCCATATTTTATATTCTGTTGACTATGCTCATCCATCTGGTGCCTACCGGGAAATATCAGCGTTATGTGCGTTTTTTTATGGGACTTTTGCTGATGGTTATGCTGATCACTCCCATGCTTTCCATTCTGGAAAAAGCTAAGACACTGCCGGAAAGCTTTTCCAGCCTTTACCAGCAGGAAGAAAAAAAGCGGCTCACTCTTGATCTGGAAAATCTTCAGAAAAGCCTTCTGGAAAAAGGTGTGGAGGAGCAGCTTGAGAAAAATATTCCGGAATCTTTGAAAAAGAAAGGCATAGAAGTGACGGCATGCAAAGTACATATAGAAGGGGAGCTGTTAAAAGTCTGCCTGTGGACGAAGGAGGTGCCAGATGGAGAGCTTGAGAGGGGGATAAAAGATGAACTTGCAGCAAACTGGGGAATCAGGGAAGAAAACTGTGAAGTCCTTGCTTGGGAAAATGGGAAGCAGACAATGGGTGATTCTTCTCCTTTTGGGACTTCTGCTTACGGTAATTGCACTTCCGGTATCCGATAAAAAGGATAGCTCCCCGGAAGTAAAAAGCAGTTCCTTTTTTTCAGCTTCTTCTGAGAAAAAAACAGATGCAGAACGGACAGTTCTGGAGAAAAAACTGGAAGATCTTTTATCCCAGACAGAAGGAGTGGGAAAAGTGCGGGTGCTCCTTATGACGGGGGAAGAAAAAGACAGCAGCAGTTTCTACGATTCCGGAAATCAGGCGGTGACCGGAGTGCTGATCGCGGCGGAAGGAGCAGATAATTCTGTGGTTTCCAGGAATATTGTAGAAGGAGTTATGGCATTATTTCAGCTGGATGCCCATAAAATTAAAGTAATGAAAATGAAATGAGGAGAGGTAAAGTGAAAAAGATTCTGAAAAAGAACCAGGTAATCATTACTTCACTGGCGGTTCTGATCGCAGTTGCAGGATACCTGAATTTTGCAGATGTAGATCTTGGCCTGAAAAATAAGGAGGCAAGCGCGGACAGCAGCAGTATTCTGGAGGATGTAGACTATGATCTGACCGATGAAACAGCCCTTCTGGATGAGAACGGGGCGGATAGCAGCCTTACGGATGTGCAGGATCAGACCACCAGCACGCCGGGGGAAGCTGTACTTACTGCGGCTTCTGATTTTGCGGCCCAGGCCAAACTTTCCAGAGAACAGATCCGTTCCCAGAATAAAGCAGACCTGCAGGCTATTATTAACAACCAGGATCTGGGAGATGACCAGAAGCAGGAGGCTGTGAGCACAATGGTTTCCATGGCGGATCTGACGGAAAAAGAGTCGGCAGCAGAACTTCTTCTGGAAGCCAAAGGCTTCGAAAATGTGATCGTAAACCTTACCGGAGAAACGGCAGATGTGGTGGTTCCGGAAGCAGATCTGACAGATGCAAAACGGGCTCAGATTGAAGACATTGTGAAAAGAAAAACGGGAATTGCGCCGGAAAATATTGTGATCACGCCGTTAAATGAAAGCGAGGAAGAACTGGTAAATAAAGATGAATCACTGGAGACTTCCGTGGATATTGATGATGATACTACAGTAAATCCGTGATAATACTACAGTAAATCCATGATATACCCCCTTGACAGTGCAGCAGTCCTTATACTAGAATAGGAATGCTGCAAAAATGTAAGAATACACGCTCTAGAGCGTGTCTGAAATAGAGAATTCAAATAGGAGGCTAAACGTGTCGAAGTATACGAAAGAAATAGAAAAAAGAAGAACCTTTGCCATCATTTCCCACCCGGATGCAGGTAAGACTACTCTGACTGAGAAATTCCTGCTGTATGGCGGAGCCATTAATCTGGCCGGTAGTGTTAAAGGAAAGGCAACGGCCCGCCATGCAGTATCAGACTGGATGGAAATTGAAAAGGAGAGAGGTATTTCCGTTACTTCTTCCGTATTGCAGTTCCATTATGACGGTTACTGCATCAACATTCTGGATACTCCTGGACATCAGGATTTCTCAGAGGATACTTATCGTACCCTGATGGCTGCAGATTCTGCAGTTATGGTAATCGATGGGTCCAAGGGTGTTGAGGCACAGACCAGAAAGCTGTTCAAGGTCTGCGTTATGAGACACATTCCTATTTTTACTTTTATCAATAAAATGGACCGTGATGCCAACGATACCTTTGATCTTCTTGACGAGATCGAAAAAGAGCTTGGAATCGCAACCTGCCCTATTAACTGGCCAATCGGTTCCGGTAAGAAATTCCGCGGTGTTTACGACCGCAACACGAATAAGATCCTTACTTTCACAGATACCCAGAAAGGTACCAAGGAGGGAACTATTGAGGAAATCGATCTGGATTCTCCTCATGCACTTGAGGTTATGGATCCGGAGCAGAAAGAACAGCTTCTGGAGGAAATCGAGCTTCTGGATGGCGCAAGTGCCGAGTTCGATCAGGAGATGGTAAGTAAGGGAGAACTGACTCCTGTGTTCTTTGGATCCGCTCTTACCAATTTTGGTGTTGAGACTTTCCTGGAGCATTTCCTGAAGATGACTACGTCACCTCTTCCAAGAATGGCAGACTCAGGTCTTGTTGATCCTATGAGCGATGATTTTTCTGCTTTTGTATTTAAGATTCAGGCAAATATGAATAAGGCTCACCGTGACAGAATTGCATTTATGCGTATCTGCTCCGGCAAATTCGATGCCTCCCAGGAGGTTTATCATGTACAGGGGGATAAGAAGATGAGACTTCTTCAGCCCCAGCAGATGATGGCTGAGTCACGCCATGTAGTTGAGGAGGCTTATGCAGGAGATATTATCGGTGTATTTGATCCCGGTATTTTCTCTATTGGAGATACGATCTGTACGCCTGGAAAAAAATTTGCATTTGAGGGCATTCCTACATTTGCACCGGAGCACTTTGCAAGGGTAAGACTTCTGGATACCATGAAGAGAAAGCAGTTTGTAAAGGGAATTAACCAGATCGCACAGGAAGGTGCCATCCAGATTTTCCAGGAGCTTTACGGAAATATGGAAGAGATCATTGTGGGCGTTGTTGGTGTGCTCCAGTTTGATGTTTTGAAATATCGTCTGGAGAACGAGTATAATGTGGAAATTCGTCTGGAAAATCTGCCATATGAGCACATCAGATGGATTGCGAACAAGGATGAGATTCAGGTGGACAAGATCGTCGGAACTTCTGACATGAAGAAGGTTACAGATCTGAAAGGCAATCCGTTGCTTCTGTTTATCAATGCATGGAGTGTGGGCATGACAGAAGACAGAAATCCGGATTTAATATTAACAGAATTCAGTAAATAACTCTTTTCATTTTTGACGCATTTTGCTATAATTAAAGAAAGTCTCGGATAGAAATAGAACTGCGCAGATGCGTGGGATGATCCGTTTCGTGTAAATACGCCGTAAGGCAGATTTGACGCTGGCCTCGTGGAAAGATGCGAATTTTCCGGCAGCCGGCAGATTAAACCTAGGAGGTTTGTAAGCATGGCAGAGAAGAGAACAACATATAAAATACAGGATATTGAGGGAATCGGTGAGGTTCAGATCGCAGATGAGGTCGTTACTATTATCGCCGGACTTGCCGCTACAGAAGTAGACGGAGTTGCCTCCATGGCAGGTAATATTACCAATGAGCTGGTAAGCAAGCTTGGAATGAAGAATCTCTCCAAGGGAGTTAAGGTTGAAATTGTTGACAGTGTGGTAAGCGTTGACCTTACCCTGAATATTGAATATGGCATGAATATCCTTGAGACCAGCAAGAAGGTTCAGGAGAAAGTAAAAGCAGCCATTGAGAACATGACAGGACTTGAGGTTGCAGATGTCAATATTCATATTGCAAGCGTAGATATGGAGAATGAAAAAAGCAAGTAAACGAAAAAAGGAAAGTAAACCTTTCCTTTTTTTTCTATGAATGTCTGCGTGAGCTGGCATTTCTTTGCAGGGATTTTCGGGAGTTACAGATAGTAGGAGGAAACATGAGAAGAAGGGAACAGAGAGAACATATTTTTAAGCTGCTTTTTATCAGCGAGTTTAATACACAGAAAGAAATGGAAGAGCAGCTGGCTTTATATTTAGCTAATATTGAGAATCTGGAAGAGAGCGACCGGGACTATATCAGCCGCAAATATATGAACATTATGAACCACACAGATGAGCTTGATGAGAAGCTGAACAGCATCAGTATGGGATGGAAGACAAGCCGTATGAACCGTGTTGATCTGACAGTTCTTCGTCTGGCTGTGTATGAGCTTGAATATGAGAAAGAGGAAGTGCCGGTAGGAGTTGCCATCAATGAGGCTGTAGAACTGGCGAAATGCTTCGGTTCTGAAGAGTCCGGTGCATTCGTAAACGGAATCCTTGGAAAGATTGCCAACCCGGATAAGAAGGTTGCTGCAAGAAAGGCATCTTCTAAGAAAGAAGAACAGACCTCTGCAAGACCGAAATCCGGTTTCAAGGTAAAGGATCCTTCCAAAAAGGTGGTAGTTGTCAACCGCAATGTAAGCTCCAGGGCACCGGAAAATAAAAATGAATAATGTCTATTCTGTTGGTCAGGTAAACCGCTATGTGAAGAACATGTTTACCCAGGACTATTTTTTACAGAATATTTATGTAAAGGGAGAGGTATCCAACTGTAAATACCACTCCACAGGACACATCTATTTTACCTTGAAGGACGAAGGCGGCACACTGAAATGCGTTATGTTCGCAGGTTCCAGAAGAGGTCTTGCTTTCCGCATGAAAGACGGAGACAAGGTGATAGCCGGGGGCAGAGTAGATGTTTATGAAAGAGATGGCGCATATCAGTTCTATGCGAAGGAGATTACTTTAGAGGGAGCTGGTGCGCTTTATGAAAGATCCCTGGTGTTGAAGCAGGAGCTGGAGGATATGGGAATGTTTGCACAGGAGTACAAGCAGCCCATACCGGAATTTGCCCACAGAGTGGGGATTGTCACATCTCCTACAGGTGCTGCGATTCGGGATATTATCAACGTTTCCACCCGAAGAAATCCTTTTATCCAGAGTATTCTTTACCCGGCACTTGTGCAGGGAGAGGGAGCAGCGGCCAGTATTGTACGTGGTATCCGCATGCTGGACGAGGCAGGCGTGGATGTGATCATTGTAGGCCGGGGCGGTGGTTCTATCGAGGAACTATGGGCTTTTAACGAAGAAGAGGTGGCAAGGGCGATTTTTGAGTGCCATACACCTGTAATTTCTGCAGTGGGACATGAGACTGACTTTACCATCGCGGATTTTGTGGCGGATCTTCGTGCCCCTACACCTTCAGCAGCGGCAGAACTCGCCTATTTTGACTGCCGGACTCTTTTGAATTCCATGCAAGGGTATCAGGAACGGCTGGAACGGGCAGTGTGGAATAAAATTGACGTAAACAGGGCAAAACTGGAAAGATATGGAACACGTCTTCAGTATCTGAATCCAGAGAGCCGTCTGCGTGACCGTCAGCAGTATGCGGCAGATGTGCAGGAACGAATCCAGTCTGCCATGGAACAAAAGATAAAAGATAAAAGACACAGACTGTCCCTCTATCTGGAAAGGTTTCACGGTCTTTCTCCTCTTCGGAAGCTGAATCAGGGTTACTCCTACGTTTCTGATAAGGAAGGAAAGACATTGACAAGCGTTTCACAGGTAAAACAAGGGGATGGTCTGCTGATTTATGTTACAGATGGTACAATAGAGGCGTCTGTACAGAATACAAAAGCCAGCAGTTACGGAGCAGATACAGACAGTGAAAAATAAAGTCAGCATGCAGATCGTGCATAGCTAGTAAAAGACTTCTGTGCACAATGTGTGCAGCAATAAAGACGGAGGTGCGGAAGGATGGCTGATGAGAAAAAAGAAGAGAAAACTCTGGAGGAGGCTTTTTCAGAGCTGGATGTTCTGGCGGGAAGGCTGGAAGACCGTGAGACCTCCCTGGAAGATTCATTTCGCCTTTATAAACAGGGAATGGAGCTTCTGAAATATTGTAATGATAAGCTTGATACTGTTGAGAAAAAAATGCTGCAGATGAATGAGGATGGTAGCCTTGGTGAATTTTCAAGATGAATTAAAAAAAAGAACAGAAGAAATTAATAAAGTGATCCAGTCTTATCTTCCGGAAGAGGAAGGTTTTGCGAAGACTATGGCACAGGCAATGAATTACAGTATTCTGGCAGGAGGAAAGCGCCTTCGCCCTATGCTGATCCTGGAAACCTTAAGGCTGTTTGGAGGAGAAGAGAAGCTGGCATATCCTTTTATGGCAGCAATGGAGATGATTCATACCCATTCACTGGTCCATGATGATCTTCCGGCTCTTGATAATGACGATTACCGGAGAGGACGTCTTACTACTCATAAAGTTTATGGGGAAGCTATGGGGGTTCTTAGCGGTGTGGCACTTCTCAATTATGCTTATGAAGTGATGCTTACAGCTTTTGACACGGCAGATACACCAGATTGTCAGGCACATGTGATTCAGGCACTGAAGGTAATGTCCCATAAGACCGGACTTTACGGAATGCTTGGCGGACAGAGTGTGGATGTGGAAAATGACGGCAAGCCTATGAGCCGTGAGATGATTGATTATATTTATGAGAATAAGACTTCTGCACTTATTGAAGCTTCTGTGATGACAGGCGCAATTCTTGGAGGTGCCACGGAAGAAGAGACTGCTATAGTAGAAAAGGCAGCAAAAAATATCGGCCTTGCGTTCCAGATCCAGGATGATATCCTGGATGTGACCAGCACTGAGGAAGAGCTGGGTAAGCCAATTCACAGTGATGAGAAGAACCATAAGACTACTTATGTGACACTTATGGGAATTGAGAAAGCATCACAGCAGGTGAAGAAGCTGTCAGATGAGGCAGTTACTTTGCTTGAAGGACTGAATAAGAAAAATGAATTCCTGTTTACTCTGGTGAACGAGCTGGTGGGACGCAGGAAGTGAAAGAAGGATACAAATGATTCTGGATAAAATAAAAAAGCCCAACGATATTCACAAAATTCCTCTGGCTGAATTTCCGCAGCTGGCAGAAGAAATACGAAGCTTTTTGATTGAATCCGTCAGCAGGACAGGAGGACATCTGGCATCCAATCTTGGAGTGGTAGAACTTACACTGGCACTGCATAATGTACTGGATTTTCCAGATGACAAGCTGATTTGGGATGTAGGCCATCAGGCATACACTCATAAGATCCTCACCGGACGAAAAGGTGAATTTGAGACCCTGCGCAAGGAAGGCGGACTTAGTGGTTTTCCAAAAAGAGGGGAGAGCAATTGCGACTCTTTTGACGCGGGACATAGCTCAGATTCTATTTCTGCAGGCCTTGGTTATGTGCATGCAAGGGATCTTCTTGGAGAGAATTATCATGTGGTTTCTGTGATCGGCGATGGTGCGCTTACAGGCGGTATGGCTTATGAGGCGCTGAATAATGCAGCCGAATTGGATACCAATTTTATAATTGTTTTAAATGACAATAATATGTCAATCTCTCCAAATGTAGGAGGAATGTCAAATTATCTCAGTGCGATCCGTACTGCAGAAGCATACACCGGAATGAAAATGAGCTTGAATAAGGCGGTAAAAAAGATTCCCCGTGTGGGAACCGCTATGGTGGATGCTGTGAGAAGGACGAAAAGCAGCATTAAGCAGCTTTTTATTCCGGGAATGCTCTTTGAAAATATGGGCCTGACCTATCTTGGACCGGTGGACGGGCATAATATGCGCCAGATGATGCGTCTTTTTAATGAGGCAAAGCGTGTGAAGGGACCGGTTGTGGTTCATGTTCTTACAGAAAAGGGACGTGGCTATGAACCTGCAAGACAGAATCCGGATATGTTTCATGGAATCGGACCGTTTGACATCAAGACTGGAAAGCCAACCCAGAAGAAGGTCTGTCCGGGCTATACGGATGTGTTTGCAGATGCTTTGTGCCAGGTGGCAGCAGAAGAAGAGAAGCTGGTTGCCATTACAGCTGCCATGCCTGATGGTACCGGGCTGAAAAAGTTTTCCCAGAGATTTCCAGACCGGTTCTTTGATGTGGGAATTGCAGAAGAGCATGCAGTTTCCTTTGCAGCCGGACTGGCACTTGGCGGAGTAGTCCCGGTGGTTGCCATTTATTCCTCCTTTTTGCAAAGAGCTGTGGATCAGATGCTTCACGATGTGTGCATGCAGAAGCTTCATGTGATCTTTGCAGTGGACAGGGCAGGTCTTGTTGGAGCAGATGGTGAGACACATCAGGGCAATTTTGACATTTCCTATCTCAGCATGATGCCTGGAATGACAGTGATGGCACCGAAGAATGACTGGGAGTTAAAGGAAATGCTTCGCTTTGCTGTGAAAGCGGATGGCCCGGTAGCAATCCGTTACCCAAGAGGTAATGCATATCAGGGGCTGCAGGAATATCAGACAGCTGTGGAGATGGGGAAAAGTGAAGTCCTTCACAGCGGTTGTAAGGTAGCAGTTCTGGCACTTGGAAGCATGGTGGAGATCTGTGCAGAGGTCTGCAGTGAATTACAGAAGGAAGGAATTGATTCTACCTTTGTAAATGTCAGATTTGTAAAGCCATTAGATACAGCTTTGCTGGATCAGCTGGCGCGGAATCACAGCCTGGTGGTAACAGTAGAAGAAAATGTGCAAAATGGTGGCTTTGGACAGCAGGTGTGCGGTTATATGGAAGAACATCATCCTGGTATCCAGGTGCTGCCAGTGGCTATTCCGGATCGTTTTGTGCCTCATGGAGGTGTGGACAGTCTTAGGGTACAGCTGGGGCTTAGCGCCAATGCCATTGCAGAGAAGATAAAGAAAATTTCAGGTAACTATTCAGAAGGAATAAGAGAATGAAGAAACGATTGGATATGATGCTGGTGGAGCGCGCTCTTGCACCTTCCAGAGAAAAAGCAAAAGCATATATCATGGCCGGACAGGTTTATGTAGATGGTCAGAAGGAAGATAAAGCAGGCTCCATGTTTACTGAAACGGTGAAAGTGGAAGTCAGAGGAAACACCCTTCCATATGTAAGCCGCGGCGGCCTGAAGCTTGAAAAAGCAATGAATGAATTTGATGTAAGTCTTGAGGGGAAGGTGTGCATGGATGTAGGCGCTTCTACAGGCGGTTTTACAGACTGTATGCTTCAGAATGGCGGTGTGAAGGTATATTCTATTGATGTGGGATATGGCCAGCTGGACTGGAAGCTTCGCAACGACCCAAGAGTTGTGTGCATGGAGAAAACCAACATTCGCTATGTGGTACCGGAGGATATCCAGGAGAAACCTGCATTTTCCTCTATTGATGTTTCCTTTATTTCCCTGACCAAGGTACTGGGACCTGTGCGAAATCTTCTTACAGAGGATGGCGAAATCGTCTGCCTGATAAAACCCCAGTTTGAGGCTGGCAGGGAAAAGGTGGGAAAGAAAGGGGTTGTCCGTGATCCTGCTGTACACGATGAAGTGATAGAGAAGGTGAGGGATTTCGCCATGAGTATTTCCCTCGAGCCATGCCATCTTTCTTTTTCTCCGATCAAAGGACCAGAGGGAAATATTGAATATCTTCTGCATCTGAAGAAAAGACCGGAGGGAACGGAGGTTCCGGACAGTCTTACTGTGAAAGTGGAGGATGTGGTTGCACAGGCACACGGAGCATTGGATAAACCGGCAGAAAAATAGTATGCAGTTGAATGCTGTTGCTTACAGGGGACAGTAAACAGATACAGGACTTTGGTATGAATAAGTTTTATATTATAACCAACAATGAAAAAGATAAAAATCTGGAATTTACAGACCGGGTAGTGGATTATCTTGGAAAAAGAGGCGGACACTGTGAAGTTCAGCTTGCAGGAAGACAGACTGCAGGTCCGTTCCACTATACGGATCCAAGAAAGATTCCGGAAGAAACACAGTGCATTATCGTACTTGGCGGTGATGGAACCCTTCTTCAGGCTGCCAGAGACATTCAGGCGGCTCACGATAAGAAGCGCAGTCAGATTCCCCTTCTGGGAGTCAATCTTGGAAATCTGGGCTTTCTGGCTGAGGTGGACAGGCAGTCTGTATACCAGGCTCTTGACAAGCTTACGGAGGATGTCTATGAGGTGGAAGAGAGAATGATGCTCTCCGGGACTGTTTACCGGGGAGACAGGGTCATTGGCAAGGATATTGCCTTAAACGACATTGTAATTGCAAGGGAAGGTCCCCTTCGTGTTGTAAGATTTAAAAATTTTGTCAATGACGAATATCTGAACTCTTATAACGCTGATGGAATTATTATTTCTACACCTACAGGTTCGACAGGATACAGCCTTTCTGTTGGCGGTCCTATTGTTTCACCAAGTGGAGAGATGACGATTATGACACCGATCGCGCCACACACTCTGAACAGCCGAAGCATTGTTTTCCCAGCGGAGGATGTGATCACGGTGGAAATGGGAGAGGGACGTCACCAGGATTGTGAAAAAGGGCTGGCTTCTTTTGATGGGGATTCTGAGATTCCAATGATCACAGGAGATAAGATTGTGATCCGAAAGGCAGAGGTGAAAACCAGGATTTTGAAGCTGAATCATCTTAGTTTTGTTGAAGTGTTGAGACAAAAAATGAGGGATAGCTGATTTTTATTAATGTATCAGAATACAAATATTATTATAAGTATTGATCATAGTATGGGAATTTTATTGATAATATCATTTTCAGAATGCGTTGCAAAGGTTCATTCAGAGCTTGTTTGAAAAAGGGGTATTGTAAGTGACAGCCTTTTTTAACAGACTTCAGGGCAGAAAATCTTTGCAGGGGAGGTTAAGAAGTGAAATTAGCAAGACATGAGAAAATTATCGAACTGATAAAAGAATATGACATAGATACACAGGAAGAGCTTGCAGCCAGATTGAATGAAGCCGGTTTTAAGGTGACACAGGCTACGGTTTCACGAGATATCCGTGCACTGAAAATGACCAAGGTTGCAGGAAAAGACGGGAAATCCCGCTATGCCATCCTGCAGGATACACAGCCAGGGCTTGGGGACCAGTATACAAGAGTGTTAAATGATGCGGTTGTGTCCATTGAGGTTGGACAGAATCTGGTAGTGATCAAAACAGTTACCGGAATGGCAATGGGAGTTGCCACAGCTCTGGATGCCTTGAAATGGCCGGAAATCCTGGGCTGTATTGCAGGAGATGACACGATTATGTGTGCCTGCAAAAGCTCTGAGCTGGCGGAGGGTGTCATGGAGAAGCTGGGCAGTATTTTGAACAGAAGATAAAAATGGAAACAGTTTGCATGACCGGAATTTTCAATCGGGTTTCAGAGCTGACTGAGAACATAAAGTGGATCGGGCAGGAATTTCCTGCTCGATTGTTACTATCTGAAGGGCATGTGTGGCTTTGAAGCATAGCGTTGCTTGACATTACATATGGCATTTAGACCTGTTTATAAGGGTATGAGAAAAGAGTAAGGAGTTACTGTCCATTTGAATATACAGTAACGTAAGGAGGTCAACCTTGTTAGTACATTTACACGTAAAAAACCTTGCACTCATAGATGAAATTGAAGTGGAATTCGGACCAGGGCTGAATATCCTCACCGGTGAGACTGGTGCCGGTAAGTCCATTCTTCTCGGTTCCATGCAGCTGATCCTGGGAGGAAAGACATCCAGAAGCATGATCAGGGAAAATGCGCCCTATGCACTGGTAGAGCTTTTATTTCAGGTTGAAAATACGAAAGCAAAAGAAGCACTTGCCGCACTTGATATTTATCCGGAGGACGGACAGATCCTCATGTCAAGAAAAATCATGGACGGCAGGAGCATTAATAAGATAAATGGGGAGACAAGCACTGTCAGCCAGATGAAGGCCGCTGCAGCCTGTCTTCTTGACATTCACGGGCAGCATGAGCACCAGTCCCTTCTCTATGAGGAGAAACAGCTGGAAATCCTGGACGCTTATGGCCGTGAGAAAATCTTTCCGGAAAAAGAGAAGGTGAAAGCTGCCTATCAGGAATATAAGAAATGTCAGGCAGAACTGAAATCCCTTGATATGGACGAAGAGCAGAAGAATCGGGAAATGGCTTTTCTGGAATTTGAGATCAATGAGATTGAGAAAGCATCTCTGGTTCCAGGAGAAGACGAAGAATTGGAAAAGCAATATCGAAAGCTCTCCAATGGACGCAGAATTATCGATTCCCTGCAAAGTGCCCATTCCCTTACCGGATATGATGGACAGGGAGCTGGGGAAGCAGTGGGAGAGGCTCTTCGGGAGCTTTCCAGAGTGACAGAGTACGATGATCAGCTGGAATCCCTTTCCCAGACCTTAAGCGAAGTGGACGGACTTCTCAATGATTTTAACAGGGAGCTGTCCTCCTATATGGATGACATGACTTTTGATGAGTCCGTATTTTATGAGACAGAGCACCGCCTGGATCTGCTCAATGGTCTGAAAGCCAAATACGGTCAGCGTATCGAAGAAATCCAGGAATACCAGAAAAAACAGCAGGAAAAGCTGAACAAACTTCAGAAGTATGAAGAAATTTTCGAGGCTTCCAGGGAAGAACTGAAAAAGGCAGAGAAAAAGCTGGAAACAGCCTGCAGCCGTCTTTCGGAAATTCGTAAAGAATACAGCCATCAGCTGGAGAAAAAGGTAATCCAGGGATTAAAAGACTTAAATTTCCTGGATGTACAGTTTGCCATCACGTTTTCCAGAAGAAGCAGTTTTACAGAGAATGGTTATGATGAAATCCAGTATGAAATTTCCACAAATCCGGGAGAAAGTCTGAAGCCCCTTGGTAAAATCGTATCCGGTGGTGAGCTTTCCAGAATTATGCTTGCACTGAAGGCAATCCTGGCAGACCGTGACCAGATCGAAACATTGATTTTTGATGAAATAGATACGGGAATCAGTGGACGTACTGCTCAGAAGGTTTCTGAGAAAATGGCAGTGATCGGGCATCATCATCAGGTGCTCTGCATTACCCATCTTCCCCAGATCGCAGCCATGGCAGATTCCCATTTTGAGATCGAGAAGCAGGTTGAAGGCACCAAGACCACCACTCAGATCCATCCCCTTGATGAAGAAGCCTCCATCCGCGAACTGGCCCGTCTTCTTGGGGGTGCCCAGATCACTGGCGCTGTGCTGGAAAATGCAAGGGAGATGAAAAAACTGGCCAGGGAGTGCAAGGCATAATTCCTTTTTGTAGATTGAGAAAATGAGTTTTCAAACATGTAAGTTGAAATCCTCTGTGAGACAGGCTCCTGTCTGACAGGGGATTTCTGAGTATATCAGAAGCTTTTTCAGGCAGGCTCCGGAGCGAGTCTGAAAAATCATTCCCGCAATCTGCACGCCCCACTTTGCGGTATATTTTGCCC
>ERZ791886.576-NODE-576-length-22031-cov-7.350974_pt1 | contig 22031 bp, 19 predicted proteins | sample MGYA00510158_ERZ791886 | MGnify/ENA primary metagenome ERZ791886 (study PRJEB30046, sample SAMN00792063) | human gut metagenome | study: EMG produced TPA metagenomics assembly of the A metagenome-wide association study of gut microbiota in type 2... | reverse complement strand
CGCGGGCGTCCGCATTAAGTACGTGTCGCGCGCACAGCTCGATGCGCTGTCGAGCCACGGCGCTCACCAGGGCATTGCGCTCGAGGTGGGCAACTTTCCCTACGCCGACGTTGCCGACATTCTCGACCGCGCGGGCGAGGGTCCTGCGCTCGTTGTCGTGCTCGACCATGTGACCGATGACGGCAACTTTGGTGCCATCGTGCGCTCCGCCGAGGTTGTGGGAGCGGCCGGTGTCATCATCGCCAACAAGCGCGCCGCCGGCGTGACCGTGGGCAGCTACAAGACCTCTGCCGGCGCCGTCATGCATCTGCCTATCGCGCAGGTGCCCAACATCGCCCGTGCGCTCGACGATCTTAAGGCCGCTGGCTTTTGGGTGGGTGGTGCCTCCGAGCACGCCGAAGGCAGTTGCTGGGATGCTCCCTTCGAGGGTCGCGTGGCGCTCGTCATGGGCTCCGAGGGCGACGGCATCTCGCGTCTGGTGCTCGAGAAATGCGACTTTTTGACCAAGCTTCCCCAGCGCGGCATGACCGAGAGCCTCAATGTTGCCCAGGCGACCACGGCGCTGTGCTTTGAGTGGCTGCGCCGCAACGCCGGCGAGCTCATGGGGGAGGAGTAGCGCATGTCCAAAAAGAACCGTGCCAAGTCCAAGGCTAAGCGCTTTGGCGAAGGCTCGGCCAAGCCGATTGTTTCGGCCGCGACCTATGGCGTGGGCGGCAATGCGTTTGCGCAGGCCATCGCCGATCCGGTCTCGACGGTGCACTCCAATAAGCCCGAGCTGCTGGTGGTCGACGGCTACAACGTGATTCACTGCACGCCGCGCTACGAAAAGCTCGTCTACGACCATTCCGATGATCCGTATTCCAGCGATGTCCACGATATGGCGCGCACGGCGCTCATCAACGACGTTGCCGCGTTTGCCCAGGGCCGCTACGAGGCCGTGATCGTGTTCGACGGTGCGGGCAATATCTCCAGCGAGCGCCCCAACCTGCCGGCCCGCGGCGTGCGTATCGAGTTCTCGCCGACAGGCGTCTCTGCCGATACCGTGGTGCAGAAGCTCTGCATCGAGGCGCGCGAGGAAGGCCGCGCGTGCTCCGTGGTGTCGAGCGACGGCACGATCCAGGCCGTTGTCATGGGCAAGGGCGTTACGCGCATCTCGAGCCGCATGCTGGTGGACGAGATCAAACAGATCGATAACGATGTTCACGAGGCAGAGGAAGCTCCGCAGATCAAGATGACCCTGGGTAGCCGCCTGAGCCCCGAGGCCCTGGCCAAGCTCAAGGCGTTGCGCGGACGGTAGGGGAGCTGGCGGGGCAATGCTGCTTTGCTAACTCCATTCAGCGATGTCGATCATTCTTTCGAGGCGCCACGTTAGCGCCTCTTTTAGATAAGGCAGTCTCGCTGCTAGGGCATCGTTTTTAGACAGAATCTCGATTGCCTCGTCGACAAAGCCTTTGAGTTTGTCTCCATCGAACCAGCCCATGTCCTCGACGAGCAGCATTTGTTTGGCGGGGCTTGAATGAAACTGCGCGCTGGTAAAACTGTGCTCTCCCGCCCTAAGCTCCTCAAGAGAAATGTTGCACCAGAGCGATGAGCCCGAATCGAAGATGGGGGCTGGCCTGCAGACTAGTGAGTTGACGTTTCGCACGAGGCCGAAGTTGCGCCAATGACGATCGTAGTTGGCGATGATGTCGTCGCACACGATCATGCGGTCAAGGGCATCCTTAACGCCTGTCACCCCGAGCTCCTCGCAGTTTGCTACATATCGCTCGTGGTCGGTTAGCCGTTCATCTGCGTTTGCGTGCTGGTTTACATAGAACGCAGGGACATACTCTTCTTCATCAGTTAAGAAGACATCGCATATGCTCATGGCGGAAGTGCCCGTGCCCTCGAGCGAGTAAGGCACATAATCGCAGGCGTTTAGGATGCGCCGGTGGAGCGCGGTCGCCACCAGCTCGTTATAAGGTTCTTGGTTCAGGTGCGCTCCTGCCTTATGCAGAATTCGACGCCCGCCCTCGCACGTCCAGTACTTTTGAAGATTGCCGTCCGAGGTGTTATCGGGCTTTGCGGCAGCCGCTTTTCCCTCTGGGGCAAAGGGCGCAATGGACAGCGAGACGTCATCAAAGGCGTTATTGAAGAAGTTGATATCCTCCCAGGCGAGACCGGAATCTTGGGGTCTAATCCAATACTGGTCGGATAGGGAGAGGCCAAGATTTCGCTGTACGAGTTCATCGGGAACATCGACTGCGGCTTCTGCAAGCAGGGAGGTTAGCCCAATGCGTGCGAGCGGGATACCGCGGCCGCGCCACCAGATGCGGAAGGAGTCGAGCGATACAGGTTTGCTGGGAGCAAAAACTCCAATAGGGGCGTGGGCACGATCGACGTCGGCGCCGATGTGGGTGAAGTCTTTCCGTGATCTGCTGTAGACCAGCTGGGCTACTTCGTGCGTGCGGTTCATGAGGGTAAATGCGATTTCGCTTTTCCCATGCCCGCGACGAGGCCGTCCCCCTCTTTTGGTTGCGGAGCGGAGTCGCGTGTCTACGCTGTCTTTGTCGATAAGCCACACGCCAGAAGCCTTGCGGGCGGTCAGCGCGCCGTTCTTAATGAGCTCCTGCACCCTGCGCGGGGTGATGCCGAGCAGCTCGGCTGCTTCCTTTGTAGTCAACATCGCGAAACCCTTCGCCAAAACGAATAGTTTTATATCGCCAATTGTAATTAAAACTATTCGTTCTGGCGAATGGTTTTAAGATTGAGGGCGCACTGACAGAAATGAACGGGCCTGGTATGCGCTGTTGCTGGATTTTGCATATTTGTATATCGCCGTGCGGCCTGTTGCGCCTCGTCCGCAATTCCATTATTCTTAACAGGCTTCGCGCGAAAGCGCCAAGTGTGCCAGTGTGGCGCAACGGTAGCGCAACTGATTTGTAATCAGTGGGTTGCAGGTTCGATTCCTGTCACTGGCTCCATGAGAGTTTCGGGCTCTGTTCCTTGTGGGACAGGGCCCGTTTCTTTTTAGGTGGTGCGCCATCGGGTCAGCGCCCATCCCGTTTTTGGTTTGTCTCGTCCTCCAGTTTGTCTAAATCTGTAACACCAAGACCGATATTCGGCATCTAACTGTTACAGATTGAGATGAAACTTAGGGTGTTTTAGGAATATCTTGATCTGTAACATGTAGAAGCGGAATAGGCCTCTTGCTGTTACAGATCGAGACAAGGGCGGGCGCGGATCTGGATGTCCTGCTCGAGCGTGGATTTCTGGATACGCGAGCGAAGAAAATCTCCCGACCGGAGAACGAGCGTGGATAATTAACTTGGATAGGGAGCTAAGGTAAACACCGATTGTCTATCGACGGCTTTAGAAACAACGACCCCGATTTCATTGTGGAATCGGGGTCGTTTGTGCCTCAGGAATCCGAATGGATTGATCGAGCTCCTAAGGAACTTCTTGGGTTCTTGCTAATGGTCTGCCGAGGATGTCCCCAATGCAAACAGCGGGCATCTACTCAATATAGCTGGGGTTCTTCTTGATGATCACGCGTGCAGCGATGAAGGAGACGACGATGGCGACGATGGCGACAACGCATGCCAGCACGAAGTTGCCCATGGACCCATCGGGAGCGATAAAGATGAGTGCCGAAAGAAGGCCGGGGCATGCTCCCGCAACATACTCTTTCAGAACAAAGATGCCTGCAGGGAGTCCAGCGCAGAGCGCGCCGATTGCCGTGCCGACAAGCAGGCGGGGACGCTCGATGAGGCAACCGTAGAACGCGGGCTCGGTTACGCCACAGAGTGCGGTGACGGCAACCGTGGTGACCATACCCCTCTTCTCTTTGTTTCCCTTCATGGCAGTTGCCAGGGCGAGGCTCGTGCCGCCAATGCAGAGGTTCGAGATGAATCCAAAGATAATGGGTGCCCAACCGAGCTGCGCCAGGCTCGTAACTTCGATTGCGATGTAAGCCTTATCGAGACCGAGCATGACGAAATAGGGGTTAAGGGCTGCCAGGATCGGAGTAGCGATAAATGCCACGTTGTCCATAAGCCACGTGACGGCATCGCTCAGCGCGTAGCCCATCATGCTGCCGGCGGGGCCAAGGATAATCAGCTCGACGGGCACGACGATGATCATGGTGAGCAGCGGCTTCAAGAACAGTTTGGTAACGTCGGGAATGATCTTCTGAAGGCCGCGGTCGACAAAGTACATGAATACAACGCCCAGTACGATGGGCACTACCGTACTCGAATAGTCGTTCGTCGGGATGGGAATACCAAGAAAGTCGAGACCCTCGGCACCGCTAATGGACGAGCTGATCATGATCGCGCCCAGCAATGCGCCCATGATGGGCTGCATCTTCATGACGGCCGCGAGCTGATAACCAAGATAAACGGGTAAGAAGCTAAACGAAGCGCTAAAGATCGCCAACAGGACCTGGGCGGTTCCGCTATCGGTGCTCAATCCGCAATAATTGACCAGGAGATTCTTGATCGAAAGAATGAGTCCGCCAACGATGAGCGCCGGGACGATGGGCATGAATACCTGTGCAGAGACGTTCCCGAATTTCTCAATCAAGCTCATGGCGGTGTTACCGCTTTTAATGCCTTCTGCAAGGTCTTTGGCGGTTTGGGCATCGTCGGCAACCGTGCCACCGCCGACTTCGATTCCCGCGAAGTCGAGGAAGTCGTTGTAAGCCTCGGTGACGTTGGGGCCGATGATCACCTGAAGCTGGCCACCGCTGACTACTGCCCCGAGCGCCTGATCGGCCGATTTGGCGAGTTGGAGATCGATGATCGAGGTGTCTCGTGCGTCGATGCGAAGGCGCGTCGCACAATGAGTTACCGATGTAATGTTCTCTTTGCCGCCAACAGCCTTTAGGACTGTTTCGGACATTGCCTGATATTTCATCTCTTTCTCCTAACCTTCCTGCTCCTGATACTTCGAGATAAGGTCTCGGTACCAATACCAGCTCTTTTTGGGGGTGCGCTCCAGATTGTTCTCGAAGTCGATATGGACAAGTCCGTATCGTTTTTCGTAGCCGTTGATCCAGCTATACAGATCCATCGTCGACCAGAGGTAGTAGCCCTCAACGCGCGCGCCGTCGCGCTTAGCCCTCATCATGTGCTCGATGAACTGGCCCAGAAGCTCGATGCGGTCATCATCGTGGATCATTCCGTCTGCGTCTGGTTGCTCATAGGCGCCATGTCCGTTTTCCGTAATAAAGATGCGGGGCGCGTCATAGCGCTCGTGGACATCCATGATGGTTGAATACATGCAACCTGGGAGTATTTCGCGACCCCATTTATTGCGGGGAACATTGCTGTCGCGGGCGCTTTCAAACAAGGGCGCAATGCATTTTCCTTCGACCTTTTTGCTCAAACCGCCCTTATTGTTCGCCGAAACGGCAAGCTCTCCACCGTGCCAGTCGGTTACATACTCTCGGCAATACACGTTGAGTCCAATAAAATCGACTTTACCGTCTTTGAATTCTTCTACGTCATTTGGGGATCGATAGAGCGAGACGCCAAGTTTTTCAAGGATTTCGTCCATTTCTGGCGGCAGTTGACCCTGAAGCGCTGGTGCCAGAATCATGCGATTGGCGAAAAAGTCTGCGTATCGAAATACGTCATCAGGGTGCTCGGTTGCCGGGTCGAGTTCGACAACGCCGCCATCGTGGACGGCGCCGATGATGCCGTCGTAGCCCATTTGACGATATGTTCGGACTGCGAGTGCGCTCGCGCGCATCAGGTTGTACTGAAACTGCATGTACGACTGAACGTCGAGCGATCGATTGGGGGGATAGTTGCCCAACATGTTTACGCAGTAGCTGTAGAAATGCGGCTCGTTAACGGTAGCCCAGATTTTGACGCGGTCTCCAAAGCGCTCAAAGCAAATCTTGGCGTATTTGCAGAACCACTCTGCCATGTCGTTGTTCAGCCATCCGCCTTTGCAAGCAAGCGTGAATGGTAGATCGTAATGGAACAGCGTAACGTTGGGCTCTATGCCATTTTCGAGGCAACAATCAATGACCCGATTATAAAAATCGATACCCTCTTCATTCACTTCGCCGATACCCGTGGGGATGATTCGACTCCATGAAAGAGAGAAGCGATAGGTGTTTTGTCCGCCTTCTTTCATCATGCGGATATCTTCTTCATAGCGATGGTAGAAGTCGCAAGATACATCACCGTCAACATGGTTGATGTTCTTATTGCTTGTGTGGCTAAAGAAATCCCACTCGCCAAGGCCTTTGCCGTCTTCGTTCCAGGCACCCTCGCACTGATAAGACGCCGTGGCGGAACCCCAGAGAAACGGCATGTTGTTCACGTTGCCCATGAATCCCCTTTCCATCATTCAACACGGTGGATACGTGTGGCGGAATTACGATTAAGATGACGTCAACTGATTTGAATCATAGGAGAACGACCAAAGCTGTTTGATTCAATAAATGAACCATGATTTCGAGGAGAGCGGAAAGAGGGATCACGTGAATATCAATGACTTCGATGTGCTCAATCGCATTAGCTCCATCATCAACAGCGAGTTTGGGTCAAACGATGCCGCCATCGCTCGATATCTCATCGCTCACATTAGGCGTTCGAGCGAAATCAATGTTGCCGCAATAACCCGCGATGCATTCGTGACCCGTTCCGCTGTTCGTCGTTTCTGCAATCGATTGGGCTACCAGTCTCTTAGCGATTTGAAAGAATCATTTACTCAATCAGTCTTTCCAAGCGACTTAAGCCATCGAGAGGAGGAATTTGGCTACGAGGAGTACAGGGCAGAGCTCGACGTTCGCATGATCGAGATGTTCGCTGAGGTTGAAAGCGGCGTGTCCGATATCGCTATTAAGCACCTTGCCGACGAAATTGATGGCCATAAAAACGTTGAAATCTGGTGCACCAATAATGTGAGCGCCAATCTCGTACGATTTCAGCAGGAAATGTTTTATGCGGGCAAGATGGTTCGCATAGTTGCTGGGGCTAACGTCGCGGAATTGAAAAACATGGGAGACGTTTCGCAGTCATTGATAATTCTCGTATCGGTCTCCGGGCTATTTGCGTCACAGGCGCGTGAGTATCTTGATTGCCGTTCGGGCAGGAAGATTCTAATTACTGCGTTTAGCAACGATGACAAATCGAGGTCTTTTGACCGTGTATATCGTCTTGGTAATGCGGGAAACGGAATTGACCGACTCGGCGTTTATTCGAAATATGCCATGACTTATTTCTTCGACTTGCTATCGTCGTGTTACTTGAGTCGCTACCCCTGCACCAAGGGGGAGCCGCTCTATGGGTCTACTTTGGCCTGGCCCGAGTAGTTCGGCTCTATAGTTCTCCCGCCTAGAGAATGAGCGTGGATAATCTGCCACTTTGGCCTCAGAAACACGCCAAAAGTGGGAGATTATCCACGCTCGATGTCAAACGGGAGAAAATCCACGCTCGATTGTGCCGGTGAAGCCCGATCACGACCTATGTAATAAGCGCAAGGGATCCGTTATCGAGGGTCGAGACTGCAGACATACTCCATCACGCCAAAGTGTGCCCTTGGGAAATGACGCCGGCATTGCCAAATTCATCACTCGACATAATCAAACTCAATAAAACCGCAGGTCACAGGTATATAGATACGCCCGGCACCGTGTATTTAGAGGTTTTCGTTGACAGCCCGCAAGGTTGCATCGTATTATCTTTTTTGTTCGCGGGGGCGGCGGTCCAAAAGACCAAAGAACCTGCGGATACTTGAACGATTGGGAGTTTGCCCGAGTGGTTAATGGGGACGGGCTGTAAACCCGTTGGCTCTGCCTACATAGGTTCGAATCCTATAGCTCCCACCCGTCAAGTGCCTGTATAGCTCAGTCGGTAGAGCACTTCGTTGGTAACGAAGAGGTCACCAGTTCAAGTCTGGTTGCAGGCTCCATCCGGCGGTGTAGCTCAGTTGGTTAGAGCACACGGTTCATACCCGTGGCGTCACTGGTTCGAATCCAGTCACCGCTACCATAGGTAACACGGTGGCTTCTCAATAGTATGTTGAGAGGCCACTATGGTATAAAGGCAAAGTCCCGTCCGGGGACGACCTGTTAAGAGGAGGGCTTTATGGCCAAAGAGAAGTTTGAGCGCACTAAGCCGCATGTTAACATCGGCACCATTGGTCACGTCGACCACGGCAAGACCACGCTGACCGCTGCCATCACCAAGGTTCTCTCCGAGACCGAGGGCTGCAAGGCTGACTTCACTGCGTTCGAGAACATCGACAAGGCTCCCGAGGAGCGCGAGCGCGGCATTACGATCTCCGTCTCCCACGTCGAGTACGAGACTGCTGCCCGTCACTACGCTCACGTTGACTGCCCGGGCCACGCTGACTACGTCAAGAACATGATCTCCGGTGCTGCTCAGATGGACGGCGCTATCCTGGTCATCGCCGCTACCGACGGCCCCATGGCTCAGACCCGCGAGCACATCCTGCTCGCCCGTCAGGTCGGCGTTCCTTACATCGTCGTTTTCCTGAACAAGTGCGACATGGTTGACGATGACGAGCTCATCGACCTCGTCGAGATGGAGACCCGTGAGCTCCTCTCCGAGTACGATTTCCCCGGCGACGACATCCCCGTCATCCGTGGTTCCGCTCTGGGCGCTCTCGAGGGCGACGCCAAGTGGATGGACGCTATCCGCGAGCTCATGAACGCCGTCGACGAGTACATCCCGACGCCTGCTCGTAACAACGACCTCCCCTTCCTGATGGCCGTTGAGGACGTTATGACCATCTCCGGCCGTGGTACCGTTGCTACCGGCCGTGTCGAGCGCGGCGAGCTCAAGCTCAACGAGCCCGTCGAGATCGTCGGCATCAAGGACACCCAGAACACCGTCGTTACCGGTATCGAGATGTTCCGTAAGTCCATGGACTTCTGCGAGGCTGGCGACAACGTCGGTCTGCTGCTCCGCGGCATCAAGCGCGAGGACATCGAGCGCGGCCAGGTTCTCTGCAAGCCCGGTTCGGTTACCCCGCACACCAAGTTCACCGGCGAGATCTACGTTCTGACCAAGGAGGAGGGCGGCCGTCACACCCCGTTCTTCGATGGTTATCGTCCTCAGTTCTACTTCCGTACCACCGACGTTACCGGTACGGTCAAGCTTCCCGAGGGCACCGAGATGGCTATGCCTGGTGACCACATCACCATCGAGGGCGACCTCATCCACCCGATCGCCATGGAGGAGGGCCTGCGCTTCGCTATCCGCGAGGGTGGCCACACCGTCGGTTCGGGCATCGTCTCCACGATCATTGAGTAAATTAGCTCTCTGATATAGCTGACTTAGAGAACCCGGCACTTATATGGGTGCCGGGTTCTTTTCTGCAATGGACATTGAGTCGTTGCTGGTGTCGAGAGGATCGATAATGGTCCTGGGTACACCGTCGATTAGCTCTCGCTGGCTTCATTGATGTGTTCCAAATATGAATGGATCCACCGAGAACCAATTGACTCGAGGTTTTCGTTGACAGCCCTTACGTAGAGCTGATAAAGTACCATCTCGTGCCCGTACGGGGCGGAAATGAAAGGTTCAGGATACATGCGTACTCTAGTTACTCTTGCGTGCACTGAGTGCAAGCGCCGCAACTATACGACCACCAAGAACAAGGCGAACATGCCTGATCGTATGGAGATCAAGAAGTATTGCCCCTGGTGCCGTCACCACACGCTGCACAAAGAGACCCGCTAGTCTCTAGTCACATACGCCAGTAGTTCAATTGGTAGAGCATCGGTCTCCAAAACCGAGTGTTGAGGGTTCGAGTCCTTCCTGGCGTGCCAGTCATTATTCCGTAAGCTCCCATTGGGGGCTTACGGTTTACTCATGTATAAGCGCATTGCGCGGAGGTAACCCAAATGGCCAACAAGAAGAACAAGAAGAAGGCTCAGCAGCCGGCACCCGCCAACAACGCTGCCGCCAACTCCAAGGTTGAGGCCAAGAAGGCCGTTGCCAAGAAGAACGAGAAGGCTGCGAAGTCCAAGAAGAACGAGAAGCCTGGCTTCTTCGCCCGCACTAAGAAGTATTTCGCTTCGGTCAAGTCCGAGATGAAGCGTGTCACGTGGCCCGATAAGAAGGAGCTCGTGAACTACTCGGTCGTCGTTTGCGCTTCTCTGATCGTCGTCGGCGTCGTCATCGCTCTGCTCGATGCTGGCTTTGGCGAGGCTCTTGCTCTGTTTTCTGGATTGAGGGGCTAAACCATGTCTAAGCGTTGGTACGTCGTTCACACTTACTCTGGATACGAGAACCGCGTTAAGTCTGATCTCGAGCATCGTATCGAGACTATGGGCATGCAGGACCGTATCTTTGATATCGAGATTCCTATGGAGCGCGTTACTGAGATTAAAGAGGGTGGCAAGCGCGAGACCAAGGATTCCAAGATTTTCCCGGGTTATGTTCTGGTCCGCATGGAGATGGATGACGATGCATGGACGTGCGTTCGCAACACGCCCGGCGTTACCGGTTTCCTGGGCGGCAACGGCAAGCCCGCTCCGCTTTCCCGCGACGAGTACAATAAGATGACTCGTCGTCCCGGTAAGGGCGATTCGCCCAAGCGTACCTCGGTTGATATTGAGGTCGGCACGTCCGTCCGCGTCACCGATGGCCCGCTTACCGACTTTGATGGCAAAGTCTCCGAGGTTAACACCGAGGCTGGCAAGCTCAAGGTCACGCTGATGATCTTTGGCCGCGAGACGCCGGTCGAGCTCGACTTTAACCAGGTCGCTGTCATCGCTTAAGTTTTCGTCCGTTCGCGCGAGCGTGCTTCTTCTGTGACTGCTCATCTCAGGAGTGCTTCTAACACGTGCGTGCTTACGATATAGCAAGTACTTCACACTCGTGATTCGAAAGGAATGACCATGGCTGAGAAGAAGGTTGCCAACGTCATTAAGCTCCAGATTCCTGCTGGTGCAGCTAACCCCGCTCCTCCCGTCGGCCCCGCCCTGGGCGCTGCTGGCGTGAACATCATGCAGTTCTGCCAGGCCTTTAACGCCGAGACGCAGGACAAGAAGGGCGACATCATCCCCGTTGAGATTTCTGTCTACGAGGACAAGTCCTTCTCCTTCATCACCAAGACCCCGCCGGCGGCTCACCTCATCAAGAAGGAGCTGAACCTCAAGTCTGGTTCCGCTAAGCCCCAGGCCGACAAGGTCGGTCAGCTCTCCCAGGAGCAGCTCACCAAGATTGCCGAGATCAAGATGCCGGACCTCAATGCCAACGACATTGACGCCGCCAAGAAGATCATCGCCGGTACCGCCCGCTCCATGGGCGTCACCATCGCTGAGTAGCGATTTCTTTAGGTAATGACGGGTGCTCCGACCGGGGCGCCCGTTATATGTGTGCAATAGGGCACACGATACGATGTGGGAGGGCTCACGCCCGTTTAACCACAGGAGGTAATGCACATGGCTAAGCATGGTAAGAGCTATAACGCCGCTGCCGAGAAGATCGACCGCGCCACGCTCTACACCCCCCTTCAGGCTGCCAAGCTCATCAAGGAGCTCGACACCGCCAAGTTCGACGAGACCGTCGAGGCCCACTTCCGTCTGGGCATCGATACTCGTAAGGCTGACCAGAACATCCGTGGTTCCATCTCCCTGCCCCACGGCACCGGCAAGACCGTTCGTGTTGCCGTCTTCGCCGAGGGCGAGAAGGCCCGCGAGGCCGAGGCCGCCGGTGCCGACATCATCGGTTCCGACGAGCTCGTCGCCCAGATCCAGAAGGGCGAGATCAACTTCGACGCCGCTATTGCTACGCCGAACATGATGGCCAAGGTTGGCCGCATCGGTAAGATTCTTGGTCCCCGTGGCCTCATGCCGAACCCCAAACTCGGCACCGTGACCATGGACGTCGCCAAGATGGTCTCCGAGCTCAAGGCTGGCCGCGTTGAGTACCGCGCCGACCGCTACGGCATCTGCCACGTGCCCCTGGGCAAGAAGTCCTTCTCTGAGCAGCAGCTCGTCGAGAACTACGCTGCCCTGTACACCGAGATCCTGCGCGTCAAGCCCTCTTCTGCTAAGGGCAAGTACGTCAAGTCCATCTCCGTGTCTTCCACCATGGGCCCTGGCGTCAAGGTCGATCCCGCTGTCCAGCGTGACTTCCTGGCTGAGTAACTGCTAGTTACTGCCTCAGCAAAGCAAGCATTGCTAAAGGAACCCAGTTCTGCCTCGTGCAGGACCGGGTTCTTTGCTATCTCGGGACAAAACCACCACAAAGGGGACAGGCACCTTCGTGGTGGTTTTGCCTCGGTTGCTCCAAAATCCCCATTGCGCGTCGTTTCGACTGTGTTGCACTTTAGCGCGATGTAGTGAATACCCGAGGTTGAAAGGAGCCAGACATGTTCTATAACACGCAGCAGCTCCTAGGCCTAGCGCTACTAGATGGGATAGCGCGCTAGGGTTGCAATCTCGCTATAACGATGAGTTGTACCCGGGTACGCTATCGTCCGCTGCTTTTGGGCGTGATGAGCGACACGGGTATTTTTCTATCTTGGGGCACTCCATCTCTCCTGAAAGCCATCTGTATCTCAGGCCTATCAGGAGGAAATCATGAGTCGCAAAATCGCAATCTTTGACACTACGCTGCGCGACGGGGAGCAGCCTCCCGGCGTCAGCATGAATACTGAGGGAAAAATCGTTATCGCACGTCAGCTGGTGCGCATGAACGTCGATGTGATCGAGGCGGGCTTTCCCATCTCGAGCCCCGGCGATTTTCGCTCGGTGCAGGAGATTGGCAAGATCGCGGGCGACCGGTGCACGGTATGGAGTCTCGCCCGTGCGGTCGACTAGGATATCGAAGTGGCCGCAGAAGCCCTCAAGACGGCTCAGAGGCCCCGTATCCATACCGGCCTGGGGTAAGCCAGCCATCTGCGCGATAAGCTCCATATGACCGAGGATGAGGCTAGCATCAGTCGGTGGCCCTAAGTGGGATTCGACCGATCCGGCTGCCCCACGCCGCGAGCTTACCGGCGGCATTTACTTTGGCAAGCACGATCGTTTCTACGACGATGACGGCGCGGGCGCTAATGGCGCTGCGGGCCAGCGTGCGGTCGATGTGATGGAGTACCGCGAGTTCGAGGTGGAGCGCATTGCCCGTCAAGCGTTCGAAGCGGCCCGCAAGCGTCGCGGTGACGTGACGAGTGTGGATAAGCGCAACGTGCTGGAGACGAGCCGCATGTGGCGCGAGGTCGTGCATCGCGTGCATGATGAAGAGTGCCCCGATGTGCAGCTCGAAGACCTGCTCGTCGATAACGCCGCTATGCAGCTCATCAACCGACCGGGCGACTTTGACGTCGTAGTTACGGAGAACATGTTCGGCGACATTCTCTCCGACGATGCTGCACAGATTACGGGCTCGCTCGGCATGCTCGCCTCTGCTTCGCTGGGCGACGGCGTTTCGCTGTTCGAGCCGAGCGCTGGCAGCGCGCCCGATATCGCAGGGCTCGGTATTGCCAATCCGCTCGCACAGATCCTGTCGGCGGCAATGCTGCTCACGTACGCGCTCGACATGGGCGAGCAGGCCGTCTTAGTCGAAAATGCTGTGGCCCATGTGCTCGACGAGGATTGGCGTACCCGCGACATCGCCGACGCCAACACCCCTGCCGATAAGATCCTCGGCACCGCTCAGATGGGCGATAAGGTCATCGCCGCCCTATAGCGTCGAGAGTCCGGAACCACCACAAAGGTGCCTGTCCCCATTGTGGTGGTTACCAGGGGGTTCTGGCGGTCGAGGACTCGATGGCCTCGTGGCGCTTGAGCTCGCGGCGCATGGTTTGCGAATTGAGCCAGGCTGCTTGCCAGCCACGGATGGGGTAGCGCGTCTCGTCGAGTTCAAACTGCGTATAGCCGCAGGCGTTGATGATCGTTGCCCCGCATGCGTGCTGACGCTCGCGCTGAAAATCGCAACCGTAGCTTTGGTGCACATGCCCGTGCACCATGTAGTCCGGATTCCAGGATTCGAGTGCCGTGTTAAAGCATTCGAATCCTCGATGCGGTAGATCATCCAGATCGCCCACGCCGGCGGCGGGCGCATGGGTGAGCAAGATGTCGCAGCCGCCGACCATCCTCACTTTGTGGGACAGCTTGCGCACGCGCTTGGCCATCTCGCGCTCGGTGTACATGTTGGCGCCATCTCGGTAGCGCATGGAGCCGCCAAGCCCCGCAATGCGAACGCCGCGATACACGTACACGGTGTCTTCGACACAGATGCAGCCGCCCGGTGCATGACGTGCGTAGCGGTCATCGTGGTTGCCGCGGACGTAGATGAGCGGTTTGTTGATGACCGTGATTAAAAACTCAAGATAGTCCGGGTCCAGGTCGCCGGCAGACAGAATCAGGTCGACACCCTCAAAGCGCTCCTTGCGAAAGCACTCCCAAAGGCATCGTTCTTCGGTATCTGCTATGGCAAGGATCTTCATAGGGCGGTAACCCCCGGCTCATCGTCGAGCTGCGGAATGGTGCCCACCACGTTGTCCGCCAGCCAATTCATCTCGACAATCTGCGTGCTCGGCAGTGGGGGAAAGCCCTCAATCTGCACCACGCCGTCTTGGCTATGGAGCTCGCCGCCAAATGGATTGATGGAGCCCTCGACGATGCCATTGCGGAGTAGCTGAACAAGCTTGCGCGTCTGGTAGGGTAGGCCCGGAGCATAACGGATGTCGATAACACCTGAGCTCATGCCGTACCAGTAGTTGACGGCGCGAACCTGGCTGTCGTCACTGGTCTCATCCCAGGTGCCATGCAGCAGGCTTCGCACGATAAGCTCGTAGTATCGGCCCCAGTTCCATACCGGCATGGCAATGCCGACAGCCTTGCCTTCGACCAGACGGTGGAGTCCGTAGGCCGTGGGGTCTTCGAGTGACTTTGACATGTCGGCGCCGGTCATGACGCTCACACCTTCGCGGCACATGGCCTCGGCAAGGCCTCCGGCGGGCACATCGCCCCAGGTCAGGATAATTTGCGCACGGGGGTCGAGCAGCGAAGCGCCAATCGCAAAGGCGTTGATCTCGCTGAGCGCGCCCGAGGCGAAGACCGACGCGTGGTAACCGATGCGGTGGTTGTCCGCCATGCTGGCGGCAAGGGCGCCCAAGAGAAATTTGGCCTCATACATCTTGCCAAAGTACGAACGGACGCTTTGGTGGGGAAGGCCGATAGAGCAGTTGAGGAATCGCACCTGAGGATACTCGACGGCAGCCCTGAGCGTGTATTCCATCAGGCGGTGCGAGGTCGAGAAGATGACGTTTGCTCCATGTTTGACAGCCGTTTCCACGGCGGCGTAGAACACGTCCGGATCGTGGCAGTTTTCGAACGCCTCGGTGCGCACGATGCCGCCAAAGTGCTCGTCAAGATATTGGCGCCCTTGATCGTGCAGGCTGTCCCAGCTCGATGTCGCACAGGGGAATTCGTGGATAAAGGCGATGCGCAGGGGATTGGTCGCCGAGTAGACGGTCTTGCCCATAAAGAAGTTGAGCACGCCGGAGGTGGACTTGGCGGGCGACTCTTCCTCGTTGGGTTGAGGGGCTTCGACAAGATCGACCTTGTCCTCGTCACTTTTGCCGGCAATGACCAGCTCGCGCCAAATCTTGCACAGGCGGTTAACGACGATATCCGTCGGCGTATCCAGCAGGCGGTCCTGGTTGTACACATTGAGGTAGACGAGCATGGCGTCGGCGGGCGCAATGTCCAGATGGTCGCCACCTGCGCGAAGGTAGGCGCGCTTAAAGAGCAGGAAGGTGTGGCGCAGGTAGTCGATCTTTTTCTGCGGCCATTTTTCGATGAGGTTCTGACCGAGCATCTTGGCGAGCGTCTCATAGCTTCCCTCGCGCGAGAACTCGATCTCGTATAGGGGACAGACGTGCCAAAACGCACAGAACTCACCGTACAGGCGGCTTTCGACGGAATCCCATTTGCCGGGGTAGAGACGGGTGACCTTGGCGGAAACCGTTGGGGCGTCCAGGAATTTGAGGACACTGACGCGCTTGTTGCCCTCTTGGACGTAAAACCGATGCATGAACTCGGTTACGATGACGGGATCGCGATAGCCCTCGGTCACCTGGATGTCGTAGAGGTTGGACCACTTGCGGGCGAACTCGGTGCTAAACGGCAGCAGGGGCATAAAGTTGCACGAAAAGGCGGACTGGCGGCCCTTGGTAACCGTACCGACGACCATTTCGAGCGGAATATCCCGCAGGCCGACGTTCTCTCGCTGACCTAAGGGGAGCTGAGCAACCAGGCTATCGAGGTCCGTAAGGTACGGGTGCTCGCTTTGGCTGATGGCGCGACGGCGTCCCTGCTCGCCGCGCTTGCGTGCTTGACGATAGGCCTCTTCCATGGTGTCTGCTCCCTTAGTCGTTTAAACAACTATATATACCATGGTACCACGAATGAAAACCACCACAAAGGTGCCTGTCCCCTTTGTGGTGGTTTAGGCAATGATGGGGGCGATGGCGCGGATGCAGGCGTCGGCAGCGGTGAAAGTGGTGCTGTCGTCGCTGACGATAAAGATAATCTTTCCTTTGATGCCAAAGTCGCCGATCTCGCTAAAGAGCACGTAGGGCTCCTTGTCAAAGCCCGAGATGGGCGAGACAGCCGTTTTGGTTGCGCTCGTGAGCTCGTCTGCCAGCGCGTCAAGGGAAGCCCATTTAGACGTGTCCTTTACGGCAACGGGCACGGCCACGCGCCCAAAGGGCATCAGATGCACGAGTGTGTTCTTGGAGATGTTGGAGTTGGGCACAATGATGGTCTGTCCACAGGCATCTTCGATGGTCGTGTGGCGCCAGGTGATGTCTTGGACCACGCCGGATACGCCGCCGACCTCGATATTGTCGCCGGGCTTGATGATGCCCATAAACGTCACTTGCATGCCGCCGATAAGGTTTGAGAGAGTGTCCTGAAAGCCGAGCGAGATGGCGATGCCGCCGACGCCAAGAGCGGCGACGAGTGCGTTTGCGTTGATGCCAAAACAGTTGTCGAGGATAAAGCTGCCGCCGATCATCCAGATGACGGCGCGCGCGATGTTGATGAAGATGCTCGATGAAGGGAGTGGGTTATCGTCGCGGTTAAGCAGGTGGTGCAGGGTCTTGGACGCGACTTTGGCGGCAACGGCGGTGCCGATGGCCAAGATGCCGGCCCAGATGATGTTGTGGACCCATCGTTGTGCAAAGAAATGAAGAATTGGCTCAAACAATTCCATGTAGGGAAACCTCCTCATGATCGTCCAACCATGATACCCACCAAGAAGCCCGTCCGATCAAATTCTGACGGGCTTCTGTGCTCGATATAAGGTTTGCACGGCGGGGCTGTAAGGCCCGACGGTGTAGCTTAGCGTCGACGCTTCCAGATAATGCCGAGCATGATGACGATGATGCCGCCGATAAGGCACGCGCCAACTACTGCCAGCGTGCGGTCTCCCGTTGCGGCGAGCTTACCGGTCGTCTTCTTGGTGATGACCTTCGTGGTCGTCGTATCCGTCTGAGGCGAGGGCTCAGGCGTCGGGGCCGGTGTGGGCGTGGGGTCCACGGCGGCGGAGCCAAAGCTGATGGTGCCCGCGAGCGAGGCCATCTTGCTCTCCCAGCTGTTCTGCCCGATCAGCGCCCTTAGTGCTGACTCGCAGGTACCCCACTCGGTGTGCTTGGTGGCGTTTGCGAAGGTGGGGAAGTCGGTCGTGTTGGTGATGATGTAGTTGTTGGTGGCGACGGTATAGGTCTTGGCGGGGTCGAGCGTGCTGCCATCCTTGGTGAGTGTGGCGCTCACGATGCGCTTGCCTTCGGACTGCGTCCAATCGATTGTCACGTTGATGCCGCCGAAGGAAAGGACACTGCCGGAGTCGTCGCGCCACTTGTACATGTCTTGCGCCTCCTGCTCGGTGTGGCCGGCCGCCACGTAGGCTTGCTGAAGCTCGTAGCTGTGATTGCACTCGTCACTGATCTGCAGCGAGTGCTCGAGCGCTGCCAGGAAGTCCGCACCGGTCATGGTCCAGGTCTCCACGGTGTTGCCGTAGGGCGAGATAGCGATGACGTTGCCGGCGGTCACATCGCCCGCCGCGATGCCGCCGCGGATGCCGCCCGCGTTCTCGATGGCAAGGTCTGCGCCCGTCAGGTCAAGATAGGAGCCGCAGATCACATGTCCGATGGTCTGGGCCTTGGTGGTGTCGCCCTTCTTGCTGGGACGGAAATCGGTGGTGCGCACCATTTCCCAACCATGCGTGCCTGCGGCGTCCTCGCCGTAGTAATAATTGGTAGAGCTCGTGCCGAGCACCTCGCTCGATGCGGCGCTAAAGGCATCGTCGAGCGGCTTGATCTTGTTGTTGCTGACCTCATCAAGGATGCTCTGATAGGTGGAGCCCTTGTTGGGGTCGGTCAAAAGAACGTTTACGTCCTTGGCGGTATAGAGCTTCTCGTCGCTTTTGCCTGCGTATACCGCCACCGTGTCATCGTCGGTGCTTTCGGTGCCCTTGGTGTCGTACTCGTAGGGGACGGAAAGCAGTCCCACCTCGGCAAAGGCACTGCCCGCCTCGACAACGTGGATTGTCTTGCCGTCGGCTCCCGTAGGTTGATGTGCTCGTGGCCTGCGATAAGGGCATCGACGCCACGGAGCCGCGTGGCAAAGGTCTTGGCGTCGAGCGTGTGCGCGATACACACAACAACATCGCAGCCCTCCTTGCGCAGCTGCTCCGCCTCGGCATTGATGGCGTTCGCGGCACTCGAGAAGCTGGTGCCCGCGACCAGGTCCGCGCGCAGCGAGGAACCTAGCGACTCATCCATGGCTCCGACGACGCCGACCTTAATCTTGTAGTTAAACGTGGAACTGTCCTCGCCGTCCTTCCAAGTGCGGTTGAGCGTCTTGGTGATGCTCGAGCTCCATACGCCGTTCGAGGACGTTGCATTCGCGCAAAGCATGGCGAAGGGCGTGCCGGTGGTGCTGTGGCCGGTCATGGCGCGGAGCTTGTCCGCGCCGTAGCTCCAGTCGTGGTTGCCCGGCGTGGTCGCGTCGTAGCCGTCGGCATAGAAGGTGTCCATGAGCTCGGCGATGCTTTTGCCCTCGCTCATGGTGGCGAAGGACTGTCCATGGAAGGTGTCACCCGCATCGAGCAGAAGATCGGGGGCGTTGCCCTGGGCGCTATAGAGGACTGCCAGTCCGTCAAAGCCCACAGTGCCGGTGCCCTTGCTTGCGTTGTAGCTGTACTTGTAGCTGCCGTGGATATCGTTGGTGTGCATGACGGTCACGGAGTCGTTGATCGCCTGGGGCAGATCGCTCGCAAGGGCGAGGCTGGGTGCGCCAGTGAACACGCCGGCAAGCAGCGCGGCGGTTAACGCAAGGCGGGGGACGAATCTTTTCATGGCAGTCTCCTTAGTCCTTAACAAAAACCACCACAAAGGTGCCTGTCCCCTTTGTGGTGGTTTTCTAAGTCGTTAGCTTAGCAGCATGCGGTCGTTGGCGAGCTCGCCGCCCGAGACCTCCTCGAACTTCTGCAGCAGGTCGGCGACGGTGAGCGACTTTTTCTCGTTGCCTGCCACATCGTAGATCACGTGGCCCTCGTGCATCATGATCAGACGGTTGCCCAGACGGATGGCGTCGTTCATGTTGTGTGTGACCATGAGCGTGGTCAGGTGGTTCTCGTCGACGATTTCCTCGGTCAGGTTGAGTACCTTCGATGCCGTCTTGGGGTCGAGGGCCGCCGTGTGCTCGTCGAGCAGCAGCAGGCGCGGCTTGGTGAGCGTGGCCATCAGCAGGGTGAGTGCCTGGCGCTGGCCACCCGAGAGCAGGCCGACCTTAGCGTTGAGGCGCGTATCCAGACCAAGGTCCAGACGCTTGAGCAGCTCAACGTACTCGTCCTTCTCGGCCTTGGTGACGCCCCACGAAAGACCGCGATGCTGGCCGCGGCGCTTGGCGAGGGCCAGGTTCTCGGCGATCTGCATGTCGGCTGCGGTGCCGCGCATGGGGTCCTGGAACACGCGGCCCAGGTACCTGGCGCGCTGCGACTCGCTCAGACGCGAGATATCGGTGCCGTCGAGCTCGATAACGCCCGAATCGAGCGGATACACGCCGGCGATCATGTTGAGCAGCGTGGACTTGCCGGCGCCGTTGCCGCCAATCACGGTTACAAAGTCGCCGTCGTTAAGGGTGAGGTCGACGCCGGTGAGCGCGCGCTTCTCGGTGACGGTGCCCTTGTTAAAGGTCTTCTTGACGTGTGAGAGCTTAAGCATCTGTCTCATCTCCCTTCGTGTAGGAGCTGCGGAGCTTATAGCGCTCCCAAACCACGGGCACGCACAGGGCCACGGCCACGATCACGGCGGAGAGCAGCTTCATGTCGTTGGCGTCCATGCCCAGCTGCAGCACGATGGCGCGGATAAGGAAGTACACCACGGAGCCAAAGACGGCGGAGGCAAGACGGACGCTAAACTGCGTGAGTCCGCCGGGCAGCAGGCGACCGAGCACTTCGCCGATGACGATGGCGGCAAGGCCGATAACGATGGCGCCTGTGCCCATGCCAATGTCGGCATACTTTTGGCTCTGGCAGATAAGCGCACCCGAAAGGCCGATGAGGGCGTTGGAGAGCACGAGAGCGATCATCTTGGTGAAGTTGGTGTTAACGCCCAAGGCGCGGATCATGTACTCGTTGTTGCCGGTGGCGCGAAGCGCCGAGCCGATCTCGGTACCAAAGAACCAGTACAGGATGGCGACGATAGCCACAGCGAGCAAGATGCCCAGGATGATGGCGACGGTGGACTGCGGCAGGCCCGTCATATTGCTGACGGCCGAGAATACGGTGCCCTTGGCAAGGATGGGCGTGTTGGATTTGCCCATGATGCGCAGGTTGACGGACCACAGGCTGATTTGGGTGAGGATTCCAGCGAGGATCGCGGGAATCTCGAAGACGGTGGTCAGAATGCCCGTGACCGCGCCCGCGATGGCGCCGGCGCACATGCCGGCCAGCACGGCGAGCAGCGGGTCGACGTTATTGTTGACGATGAGTACGGCGCAGACACAGCCGCCGAGGGCAAAGCTGCCGTCGCAGGTCATATCGGGGATGTCGAGCAGGCGGAACGTGATAAACACGCCAAGCACCATAATGCCCCAGAGGACGCCCTGCGAAACGGCGCCCTGCAATGCAATGAGCATGCTTCATACCTCCTAGGATAGGGTGGACACGTGATGTTCCATAATAGCGGTAACAATGAATATAAGAGCGGCAGACAAACGTTTTGTTTTATCTGAAACAAGCAGGGCGAACGTCGGTCTATGACGTTCGCCCCAAGGACTCAGATATTGAATAACGCAGCTATAGTGCGAGAACGAACCCTAGATGCGTTATGGCGCATGGCGCTACTCGTCCAGGGCGGAAAGGTCGATGCCCAGCACCTCGGCCATCTCGTCGTTCTTGACGACGACCAAGTCCTTGCTCGAGAGGTGCTCGATAGCCATATCCTCGGGCTTGGCCTCGCCCTTCAGGATCTTAACGGCCATCTCGCCCGCGGCATAGCCCAGGTCCTCATAGTTGATGGAGAGGGTGAACAGACCGCCGGCCTTGCACATGCCCTCCTCGCCGGTAACGAAGGGGAGCTTGTTCTCCTTGCAGATCTGACCGACCTGCGAAGCGCCCGCGGCGATGGTGTTGTCGGTGGGGGAGTAGAGCGCGTCCACCTTGCCCACGGCGGACTCGACGACGGACTGGATCTCGTTGGAGCTCGAGACGGTGAAGTCGGTGTACTCCAGGCCAAGCTTGTCGAGTTCCTTCTTGGCGGCCTTGATTTGGACGTCGGAGTTGGACTCGGCGGTGCAGTAGAGCAGGCCGACCTTCTTTACGTCGGGCAGGACCTTCTGCATCATCTCGAGTTGCTCGGCGACCGGGGTAAGGTCGGAGGCGCCGGTGACGTTGGTGCCGGGCCTGTCGTTGTCCTGGACCAGGCCGGAGGCGGCGTAGTCGGTGATGGCGCAGCCCACGATGGGGATATCCGCCGTGGCACCGGCAGCAGCCTGTGCGGCGGGCGTGGCGATGGCGTAGATCAGGTCGACGCCATCGCCC
>ERZ791886.574-NODE-574-length-22044-cov-8.010278_pt1 | contig 22044 bp, 17 predicted proteins | sample MGYA00510158_ERZ791886 | MGnify/ENA primary metagenome ERZ791886 (study PRJEB30046, sample SAMN00792063) | human gut metagenome | study: EMG produced TPA metagenomics assembly of the A metagenome-wide association study of gut microbiota in type 2... | reverse complement strand
ATCAGTTCATTATAAAAAGCTTAGATTTTTGTCTTGACAACTGAACCACTATAGGCTTGGCCTTGCCGAGATTTTCGAGAAGATAATCGGGAATGTGCAGTTCCTCGCGGAAGAACCGATCACGGAAACCGGGAGACAGTTCATCCGCAACGTCAACGCCGTGGGCATAGTATTCTGCACGGCGGACTGAACTTGCGCTGCGGTGATTTTCCTGTGCAATGCGCTCACAGGTTTTCATGGGCTTCTGGTTGTGTTCAGATTGAACACTGCCAGATTTCTTTGCAGTATGCTGATTACCGCAAAACGCCTCGGTGCGCTTTTCAGAGGAATACTGCTTGCCCATCAGAAACTTCTTTTGCTCCGGGGTCAGATTACGCCGCCCCAACTGATTCTTGCAGATCCAAGCGAGGACTTCTTCTCTGCTTTCAAACGGGAGCGGCATGGTGGAGAAATAAATCTCCGGGTGTTTCTGGAGGATGGCATAACGATTGTGTCCGTCAACAAGGGTGTTATTCCAAACGATCAAAGGAGAGAGCAGCTTGCCCTCTTTCAGGATATTTTCTTCAAGCTGCTTAAATTCATCATCGGTCAGAGGAGGGATCTGGGACTGGAACTCCGGGTCGATTTTCAGATTGATCATACGCACACTCCTTTATCTCTCCTGCTGCGCTGGTTCTTCCTCCCGGAAGTAGGACGCAACATTTTGCTTTGCGGTTTTCAGTTTGAGCAGTTCTTCTTTGGCTTCCTTGTACTGCTTGTAGAATTTTGCCTTTTCGGATGCCAGCTGCGCATACTCGGCTTCCAGCTTTTTCGGGCTGGGCAGTTTTGTGATGTTGTTTGCCTTGAGATAGGCCGCTGCCGCCCGGTACGCTGTCAATTCTGCACGGTGCTGTTCTTCAAAGGCTACGGGTCGTTTTGCAGCTTTTGACTGCTGTGCGATTCTCTTGGTGCTGGTGTAGGCTGCGACGTGATAGCGCAGCTCTTTGTTGGTTTTCATGCGACCTTCGAGGTCTTTCACCACCGCCAGTGCATCGTGATACTTGGTTTCCAGTTCGGCGATGCGCTGGTTCAGAGCGTCCTCGTCGGTCAAGCCCTTTTCCTGCAGAAGCTTCACGGTCTGTGCCATAACTTTGAGATTGTGTTTCGTGAGCCAACGCTTATAGCCGATGCCTTTGCCCTCGGTCATCCTCGACTGGATGTGGATCAGTTTCCCGATGGTATCCTGCTTGAACTGCGTCTTGGGTTTGCGTTCGGCGTTTGCCTGCAACGTGGCAAGCACTGCTGCCTTATCGAACTTGTCACCGAGCTTTTTTGCCCGGATGAACTTCGTTCTGCCAGATGGCAGATAGCTGAGCTGCCCACGGCTTTCCTTGACGGCAATGCCGTATTGCTGCATGAGCCTATCAGAAAACTCCTCAAAACTCACAGCGCGATACAGCACCGAAGAAATCTGTTTCCGCAAGGTTCGCGTTTGCGAAGCAACAAAAGCCCCAGTGGGGCTTTTGAGTGACCGAGCGGTTTGCGCAGCAAATGGAGGGGCCTCGCCCCGACAAGCGACTTTTATGGTTTCAAACTTCTTCTGCTTGGGCGGCTGTCCGGCTGCGGTGAGGGCTGCGTTTTCACGGTCAAGTTTCTGTTGCCTACGCCGCCTTGCCCAATATTCAGCCTCGCTGACACGCTCTTTCGAGCCGTTGAGCAGGTCGATCTGGTACAGTCCGGCACCCTCGCACAGCTCCATGACCTCGACACGGAGGTGCCGCATGGTCTGGGCAGTGCTGGAATGCTTCATACCCTCACGCCAGTCGCGGGGCTTCTGCATATAAGGCTTGCGTTCCACTTCCCGTGTTCGGATGCTGCCGATCACGATGTGGACGTGGATGTTTCCCGAATGGTTGTGCCCATCCGGGTGAGTGCAGACGATGGCGAGATGACCGGGGAAGTTTTCTTTGCAAAAGTTCAGACCGAGTGCCTGTGCCTTTTCCATGGTCAAGCCGTTCTCTACTGCGTCCTTCGGGTCGAAGCTGATGATATAATGGTGGGTCTTCACGTCCGCAGATTGTTCGTAAAACAGTATTCAACAAATGACACGGCAACTGGATGTCAGGATTGGTTACGGTTCACTCCGCTAGGCCTAAAAAGCATTAAGTCCCATGACCACACCGCCGAGGTGTTGGCCATGGGACTTTTTGTGTCTGGGAGCGGCACACCTCTATCGAGGTGTAACACACTAGACTTTGTTCCAAAGTCGTGTGCCAAAGGAGATTACGCTCCTTTGAAATTTCCGTCATCATAGAGGAAAGAAACAATCTATTAACTTTCCCATGCAGCAACAATGCTTCTTTCTGGGTTTTGAGGGTCAATAGTCACCTTTATAGGTGTTCCCTTGCTCACGAGAGGGTTGAACCAAAACCAATGGGACTGTCCATAATAAGTGTCTTTTCCAATCTTGTATTGATACCGAATCACCCAAGGATAAATTACATCTTCATCAGCAAGGTGATAGGTACTCATGTGGAATTTTATGTGAACCCTTTTTACTGCATTAACTTTTCCGGAAACAATCTTTCCGTTTTTCAGCAGGTCTGCTTTGCGGATGTCTGTAATCCATGCTACCCCGATAATTGCCATAGCAATAAGCCACGCAGCTATGAGTGCCCCGATTCCAACTTGCTTATAGGCGATAGAAATCAGAAAAGCAACAAAAATCCCAACAGCACCAAGAATATGGAGCAAATCTTTAGAAAAGAACTTATGGATTTTTTTCATGGAAAGACACTTCCTTTCTCGGTAGACAACATTATTTGTTCTATTGTATCATATGCTCTGTGTTTTTTCAAACCAAGTCAAGTGATTGGTGAAACGACATGAAATAATTGCATCTCACGACGGGTCACCGAAGATAATTGGATTTTTGCAAAAAGAGGAGTAGTGTATCGTCGAAGGATGTGTTATACTCAGTCTATGGAACAATTATGAACTTTATTGTTACTCGGCAGGGTTTGGGGCAGGCACGCCCCAACAAGATCACTTGGAAAACTCGCAAGAGTTTGAGAAGTGAAGTCCCGGTGGAGCACAACATTTTCAAGAATTGAAAATTTGTGGCCACGGGACGGTTCTTGCCCTCTACCGCTGCGCTCAAAACGCATTTTCAACAAATGTTTCCGAATTGTTAAGACGCAAAAAAAAAAAATAAGTAGAGGTTGTGCTGCTCATGTAAGGGGACCACCGTTTGCTCCGAACGAAGTTCCTACCCCTGTTTGTGCAGCGGCGTTGACGAAAAGTCGGTATCACGTCCGGTCGGCTTATGAAATTTTCAAGGTACGGTTCCCGTAAAAGAAAAATACCGCTCACGCAGCATAGCGATGGATTTTGTCGGGTGAAACAGCGGCAAAATGAATCGGGTGTGTTGCGGGGCGGTAAATCTTTCAGGGATAATCCACGGTGAGGCAGTGTTCAAAATGAACACGACCACATCTTGTGGATGGCTTGTAACCAATCCACAAGAGCAGTGGGATTTACAAGAAAAATACCACGGGATGTAGAATACGTCAAGATGGTTTTGTAAAATTTATTGTGCTAAAGCGGTGATAGTAGGACTTATCTACTGGAAATTGAAGCATCTTGCAAAGAATTTATGCGCACAAATTGGAAAATCGGCACATCTGTGCTATACTCAGAGCAGAATTTGTTGAGCTAAAACGGAGGTATTGAACCATGGCAGAGAAAAACACCGCCGACATTGGATTTGAAAAACAGATTTGGAATGCGGCCTGTGTACTTCGGGGCAATATGGATGCTTCAGAGTATAAGGGTGTCGTCCTTGGTCTTATTTTCTTGAAATATATTTCGGATCGTTTTGAAGATAAGTACAATCAGCTGGTTGCAGACGGTGATGGCTTTGAGGAAGATCGTGACGAGTACACATCGGAGGGAATCTTCTTTGTGCCTGCTGGTGCGCGTTGGAGCGATGTTTCTGCAAAGGCACATGACCCGGAAATCGGTCAGGTAATCGATGATGCAATGCGCGCTATCGAAAAAGAAAACGTGCGCCTGAAGGATATCCTGCCGAAAAATTTCGCACGCCCGGAACTGGATAAACGGCGGTTGGGCGAAGTCGTTGACCTGTTTACGAACATCAAAATGATTGAACACGGCAGCGAAAAGGACATTCTGGGACGCACTTATGAATACTGTCTGTCGATGTTTGCAGAGCAGGAAGGAAAGCGCGGAGGCGAGTTCTTTACGCCGTCCTGTGTTGTGCGGACGCTGGTAGAAGTGCTGCAACCGTTCAAGGGGCGTGTATATGACCCTTGCTGTGGCAGCGGTGGTATGTTTGTGCAGTCGGCAAAGTTTGTAGAAAACCACAGCGGCAACATCAACGATATTTCGATTTACGGACAGGATTCCAACCCGACCACATGGAAGCTGGCACAAATGAACCTTGCCATCCGTGGAATCGAACCTGACCTCGGCAAGTATGCGGCTGACACTTTCCTTGACGACCAGCACCCCACCATGCGCGCAGATTATATCATGGCAAATCCGCCGTTCAACCTGTCCAACTGGGGCGCAGAGCAGCTCAAAGATGATGTGCGTTGGCAATATGGTATGCCGCCGGCTGGCAATGCCAACTTCGCATGGCTTCAGCACATGATTTATCATCTTGCGCCGGGTGGCCGCATGGGTATGGTGCTTGCAAATGGTTCTCTTTCCTCTCAGTCTGGCGGTGAAGGTGATATCCGCAAAAATATTGTGAATGCTGACCTTGTGGACTGCATCATTGCCATGCCGACACAGCTTTTCTATACGACCCAGATTCCAGTTTCGCTCTGGTTTATCTCTAAACGCAAGAAACAAGCCGGAAAAACGCTGTTTATTGACGCCCGTAAGATGGGTGCTATGGTGAGCCGCAAGTTGCGTGAATTGACCGATGAGGATATCAAAAAGATTTCCGATACCTACAATGCCTATGTTGAGGGCACACTGGAAGATGTAAAAGGTTTCTGTGCAGTTGTTGATACGGAGAAAATTGCAGAGCAGGATTATATTTTAACGCCGGGCCGTTATGTTGGGGTTGAGGAACAGGAAGATGATGGTGAGCCGTTTGAAGAGAAAATGGCTCGGCTGACATCTGAACTGTCGGATTTGTTCAAGCAATCGCATAAGCTAGAGGCAGAAATTATGGAAAAGCTGGGGGCGATTGGATATCATGTCGAATGAAAAAGAATATTGGCTGTTTTTTGATACGAACGTCCTATTTCAATTGTATGATAAAAAGGCAGACTTCAATTCATTTTCATTTAATTCGACTTTTGAAAATGTTTGTGATATGCTTAGTCAACTTGATATTTATGAACGCGTGAGTGTTGGTATTCCAAAAGTAGTTTGGAATGAAATGACTCAGCAAATAATTGAGGCTCATGCTACAAGAGTTTTAGAATTTGGATCATATATTAAGAAATGGAAATTCCCAGAATACAGAGTTACCACATGCGATATTGAAGACTACCCCAATTATATCAAATCAGTTGTTGAAAGGTACAAAGAAGAACTTGAAAAGGGCCTTATCAAAATCACCGAATTATCTTTGCCAAGTGCATCAAGGTTTCAAAGTGTGATGGAGCGTGCGTTTTCTAAATTACCACCGTTTGGTGGCAAAGAGAAAAACTCAGACAAAGGTTTTAAAGATGTTCTTATTTGGGAAAGTATCTTGGAATTCACAGCACAACACGAAAATGCTAATATCATCTTTTATACAAAAGATAAAGGATACAAAGATGTGCTTGTTGACGAGTTTGAAAAGTTGTATCCTAATGCAAGTATTGCGATATTGTCGGCTGAAAATGAAATAAAAACTGTCTTAGAAGAATGGGCTAAAAGTATTGATGAGTATTCTTATCAACCTATTGGAGAGGAAAATGACGTTGATCCTTTTGCAGAGTGGGTGGAATCTCCAAACTTTGTGGTTCAATTGATTGATCATGACTATGGACTTATACCACAGAGTGCACTAGTAGCAGAAACGATTTTTAAATTGGTTGATTATGAGATGCCCACTTTGTTGGATTCTAAAGATCAAAACATTAAGTATTCGATGCCTGCAACTTTGGACATAACATATATATTAAAAGATTGTACGACAATTCAAAAAGTAGCGTTAGTAAATATAATTGTTTGTAAAACATCTGAGGATGAATATGCAATAGAATCTATTCAGGTAAAGAATCCACCGGATGTGGAAGCTACTGCTTGAAGTATGAATTGCACGCTATCAAAAGCGTAGTTGGGCGAGGTGAGATAATGACTAGATTGGGTGATATATGTGAAAAAATCGGAAGCGGTGCAACTCCGCATGGAGGAAAAGAGGCATATTGCTTAGAAGGAATATCATTTGTTCGCAGTCAGAATATAGGAGATTTTTCTTTTTCTGCGAACGGATTGGCACATATAAATAATGAACAAGCAAAAAAACTTAGCAATGTGGAACTTAAACCCAATGATATACTTCTTAATATTACGGGGGATTCGGTTGCGAGAACTTGTATAATAGACTCAGAGTATTTGCCGGCTCGCGTGAATCAGCATGTTGCAATTATTCGAGGAAAAAAGGATATAGTACTTAGTAGCTATTTGCTTTATTTCTTACAATGGAAAAAGAAATATTTACTTCAACTTGCATCTGCTGGAGCAACCCGAAATGCGTTGACAAAAAGCATGATTGAACAGCTAGAGATTGAATTGCCAACAATTGAACAGCAAAGAAAAATTGCTGGAGTGCTCGATAAAATTCAAGAAAAAATAAAGCTGAATCAGAAAATAAACGATAATTTACTTCGGCAGGCACAGGCTCTTTATAAGAATCGTTTCATTGATTTGAAACCCTTCAATGGAGAGATGCCTCCAGATTGGCAACTTGGCACGGTTTCGGAAATCATAGAACTACACGATTCCAAACGCATACCCCTTTCAAGCCGTGAGCGTGCCAATCTCACAAAGATTTATCCGTACTACGGTGCTACCTCAGTAATGGACTATGTGGATAGGTATCTTTTTGACGGAATCTATCTACTCCTTGGTGAAGATGGTACTGTTGTAGACGACAAGGGCTTTCCGATTTTGCAGTATGTAGAAGGAAAGTTCTGGGTGAACAATCATGCCCACATTATCACGGGCAAGAATGGCTTTACTGTCGAAACGCTTTATTTGCTGTTCAGCTTAACCAATGTTCAGTCAATTGTTACTGGAGCCGTTCAGCCCAAAATTAGCCAAGCCAATCTAAACAACGTGTCCGTTGTCATACCATCGAAAGCGGAATTGAGTACATTCAACTCAATCGTACAACCAATTTTTTCACAGATTCGCAATCTTCGTGCTGAAAGCGATAGACTTACCGCCACTCGTGATATTCTGCTACCTCGGCTAATGTCCGGCGAAATTGATGCTACAAATATCCAACTCTAAGCCGCTAAATTATCGTTTATGATATCAATAACTTACTTTATAATTAGAAAGGATGCTTCTATATGAGTACGAGCCTTGTGATGACAGTAGAACGAGTGAAAAATATCCTTAGCCAGAATGGACAAGTTATTGTGAGTGAAGGTAGAAACAAAAACAACCAGGCAACAGTTTTAACTGTAGGTAACGGCTGCATTATCAATTGTTGGGATAGTGGAAAGGTTAATACACAAGGGAAAAATACAGTAGAAATTGATCAGCTATTGACAGGAAAAATTGCAACTCCAACGCTTAATAAAAAAGTATTTGTTGTATACGGACACGATAATAATGCTAGAACTCAGTTAGAGGCGATGCTGCGACGGTGGGATTTGGAGCCGCTTATCATTGATCAGCTGGCATCAAAAGGCCAAACTATTATAGAGAAACTAGAAGAGTATACGGGACAAGCGAATTTTGGTATTGTTCTTGCCACACCAGATGATGTTGGCTACGCAAAAGACCATGAAGATGATAAAAAATTCCGTGCACGGCAAAATGTTGTGTTGGAATTGGGAATGTTGTTGGCAAAGATAGGACGCTCAAAAGTTGCGATTCTGCTCTCGCAGGCAGATAAAATGGAAAGACCATCAGATATTGATGGATTGATATATATTCCATTTAGCAATAATGTTGAAGAGGGAAAAGTATCCCTTGCAAAAGAATTAAAACGAAATGGATATACAATCGATATCGAAAATCTCTGATTCGGACTATCATATGCCGTGGAGGAATCATCATGCTTTCATTTACCGAAGATACCTTTGAACAAGCCGTCGTAGAATTGTTCGAGAATATGGGCTACACCCATATTTATGCTCCCGATATGAACCGGACGGATTACAGCCGCCCGTTGCTGGATGATGTTTTGCGGGATTGTCTGGTGCGGCTGAATCGTAGCCTTCCGGCTGTGGCAATTGATGAAGCTATCCTGAAACTGAATGATTTTGATGCAGGAAGCCTGTTGCAGAAGAATATTATTTTTATGGACTATCTGCAAAATGGTATCACGGTCAAATACGCAGTCAAGGGTGAAGAACGGTCTTCGGTAGTAAAGCTGATTGATTATGCAGATGCAGACAAAAATGATTTCTATGTGGTAAACCAGTATACCTTCGTGGAAAATGGAAACAACCGCCGCCCGGATATTATTTTGTTTATCAATGGCTTGCCGCTGGTTTTGATGGAGCTGAAAAGCCCTTCCAAGGACGAAGTGGGCGCAGAAAACGCATACAACCAGATTCGGAACTACATGAAGGACATCCCTTCGATGTTCTATTATAATGCAATCTGCGTAATCAGCGACCTTTCGACCAATAAGGCGGGAACAATCACTTCTGGACTTGACCGTTTTATGGAGTGGAAAACAAAGGATGGCGATTACGAAAATACGGCGTATGCACAGTTTGATACCTTCTATGAGGGGATGTTCCAGAAAGCCCGGTTGCTAGATATTCTGAAAAATTTTATCCTGTTTTCCGGCGATGGGCAGAAGCCGATTAAAATTTTGGCTGGATACCACCAGTATTTTGCAGTGCGAAAAGCTATCGAAAAGGCCAAGATTGCTACTAAAACGGATGGCAAGGGTGGTGTGTTCTGGCATACGCAGGGCAGCGGGAAATCGCTGTCGATGGTATTCTATGCCCATTTGCTGCAAGAAGCTCTGGACAGCCCCACCATCGTTGTGATGACGGACCGCATCGACCTCGACGATCAGCTCTACACGCAGTTTGCCAAGTGCGCGCCGTTTTTGCGTCAGACACCTGTACAGGCAACCAGCAAGGACAATCTAAGCAAGCTGCTGGATGGTCGAAAAGCAAACGGCATTATCTTCACCACGATGTTCAAGTTTGAGCGTGGCGAGAAGCCACTGTCCGAACGTAGAAATATTGTGGTAATGGCGGATGAAGCCCACCGTGGACAGTATGGTTTTGATGAAAAAATTGTCATCAAAGAAAATGAACAGGGTGAAAAAGAAGCACATACGGTCATTGGCAATGCCCGTATCATTCATGATGCCCTGCCGAATGCAACTTACATAGGCTTTACAGGAACACCTATTTCGGCAAAAGATAGAAATACGCGTGAAGTTTTTGGTGATTATATCGATATTTATGATATGACACAGGCTGTGGAGGATGGCGCAACGCGTCCGGTTTACTACGAGAGCCGTGTTATCAAACTCCACCTCGACCAGAATACACTGGCCTTGATTGATGCGACCTACGATGCGCTGGAACAGCAATCGGACGCTGCAACGATTGAAAAAAGCAAAAAGATGCTGGGGCAGATGGAGAGTGTGCTGGGGGCAGATTCTACTATTCAATCCCTATGCGAGGATATTGTCATCCATTACGAAAAGTACCGCGCTAATCTTTTGACGGGCAAGGCGATGATCGTGGCGTATTCGCGCCCGATTGCGATGAAGATTTATCGGAAACTTCTGGAGCTGCGCCCGACATGGAACGAAAAAATCGGCGTAGTTATGACTGGCGGCAACAATGACCCGGAGGAATGGAAAGAAATCATCGGCACAAAATCTTACAAAGAAGAACTTGCTCGGAAATTCAAAGACAACGATGACCCGATGAAAATTGCCATTGTTGTGGATATGTGGCTGACAGGTTTTGATGTGCCTTCACTGGCTACGATGTATGTTTACAAGCCAATGCACGGATACAATCTGATGCAGGCCATCGCGCGTGTCAACCGCGTGTTTAAGGACAAAGAGGGCGGCTTGATTGTAGATTACGTTGGCATTGCTTCTGCTCTCAAAGCCGCTATGAAGGAGTATACCAAGCGTGACCAGTCCCGATATGGCGATATGGACATTGCCAAAGTTGCTTATCCAAAGTTTCAGGAAAAGCTTCAGGTGTGCAAAGATTTGTTGCACGGCTTTGATTTCAGCGGATTTATTGGCGGTTCTCCGTTGATGATGGCAAAGCTGGTCACTGGCGGCGTAAACTTTGTTCTGGACGCAAAAGCACCCAAGCGCAAAGATCTGTTCCTACGAGAAGCTCTGTTGCTGAAACAGTCGCATTCGCTGTGTTCCAGCATGACCACGGAGCGGGAGCGACATGAAGCGGCCTATATGGAAGCAGTCCGTTCTACGGTGGTGAAGATCACCTATGGTGGGAGTGGCGGCAAGACACTTTCTTTGAAAGAAATCAATGCTCAAATCAATGAACTGCTGAAAGCAAGTATCCAGAGTCAAGGTGTTATCAGTTTGTTTGACAGTAAGAAGGCAGATGAAAATATCAGCCTGTTTGACCCGGCGGTGTTGGATGAAATTTCAAAAATGAAAGAAAAGAACATTGCCGTAGAAATTTTGAAAAAACTGATGGCAGAGCAAGTTTCACTGTATAAACGGACAAATGTTGTGCAGTCTCAGAAGTTTTCAGAAAAGATTACACAGTTGATGAACTCTTACTATAACGGCCTGATTACAAACGAGGAGGTTATCAAGGAACTTCTGAAAACGGCACAGGAGATTACAGAACTGTATAACAACGGTAAAAAGCTGGGTTTGACGCAGGAGGAACTGGCTTTTTACGATGCTCTGACAAAGCCAGAAAACATCAAGGATTTCTACCAAAACAATGAACTGATCGACTTAACCAGAGAGCTTACGGAAATGCTGCGCAAAAATCGGACAATAGATTGGCAGAAAAAAGAAACTGCCCGTGCGAGTATGCGTAAGATGGTGAAGCATTTGCTGAAAAAATATAAGTATCCACCGGAGGATTATGATACAGCAATCAGCACGGTCATTAGCCAGTGTGAGATGTGGACTGACAACATGGTAGTATGAATTGTATGAAATGTCGTTGATTTGTGCTTGACAATCAGGTTTCCTTCCTGTAAAATAATTTTAGAAAATACTATTATTGAAAACAAGAAAGGCTGTTTTATGGGAAAGATGATCTTAGATGACCTCCGCAAGCGTCTGGAACGTCTGGACGAAGACGCAGACCTGATGATCGACAATAACGACCGCTATCAGATGGTGATTGTAGGCGGCAGTGCGTTCATTTTGTTGGGCAAGCTGACCCGCGCTACTCATGACATTGATGCCTTGAGTGTTCCGAAAGAGCTGTACAGTTTGCTTGGCAAGTACGACATCAACACCGATGTGGAAGCCTACATCGACAATTTCCCGTATAACTTCCAACACCGGCTTCAGCCGCTACCCTTTGGTGGTACAAAGGTGCAGTTCTATACACCCAGTCTGGAGGACTTGGTGATTGCAAAGCTGTGCTCTTTTCGGGACACTGACAAAGCAGACGTAGAGAGTGAGGCTGTGCGGAATTCGTTGGATTGGGATTTGCTGGAACACCTTGCAACGGATGAGGATGAGTTGAGAGCCAGCATCTTGAACGACTGGCGATATCGGGATTTTTATATCCGCTATCAAGAGTATGTGGAGAGGTGGAGACCATGCGAAAGCTGACATTTGAGGGCTTCTTAAAGCAGTATGTGACAGAACTTTCCGGGGTGCAGACGGCAAGCGTCCATAAACTTGCAGATTGTCTAAATGAAAATCCCCGCTTAAAAGAACCGCTGTTCCTCTATGCGCTGACCTTTGATAAAGTGGATTTGTTGCTCCGCTATACCGTAACCAGCGCTGTTGTTGCGGAATATGAGCAGCTTTCCAATCGCTATTCGCTGGCGCAAATGCTGGTGCTTCTGGAAAAGCAATCACCAGAACTGCCGGAAGGCTATCTGAAAGTCTGGCGCAGCTATTGCTCGGTGCGGGATGCCGCCCTTGCGGACAATGACACAAAAGAGCTGATCCATCGCCGGGTATTGGAACTTCAGCAGAAAAAGAAACTGACGAATTATCGCCTTTACACGGACTTAAAGCTGAATCCGGGCAATGTGAATGCATGGCTCAAACACGACGATTCCAGCAAAATGAGCCTTGACTGTGCGCGGCAGATCTACAAGTATGCAAAAAGCTACCCGTCTGTTCGATAAGAAAAAGGAAGTGAGTCTATGACCGCCGTAATCTATGCCCGCTATTCATCGGATAACCAGCGTGAAGAATCTATTGAAGGCCAGATTCGGGAATGCACGGCTTATGCGGAAAAGAACGGCATCACGGTCATCAAGCACTACATTGACCGTGCATTCTCTGCCAAAACGGACAATCGCCCGGAATTCCAGCAGATGATCAAAGACAGCGGCAAAAAGCTGTTTGATGTTGTTCTCGTCTGGAAATTTGACCGCTTTGCCCGGAATCGTTTTGATAGCGCAAACTATAAGATGATCCTGAAAAAGAACGGTGTCCACCTGATTTCCGTTATGGAACCCATTGCCGAGGGTTCACAGGGCATTCTGGTGGAAACCCTTCTGGAAGGTATGGCGGAATACTATTCGGCAGAGCTGTCCGAAAAGGTGATTCGTGGCCAGACGGAGAATGCTTTGAAGGGAAAGTGCACTGGCGGTACGGGAACTATCGGCTACAAAATCGACGAGGACAAGTTTTATCATCTTGACCCGCTGACTGCTCCGCTGGTGCTGGAAGCCTTTCAGCGGTATGACAACGGCGATAAAATGGTGGAGATCGTAAACTTCCTCAACGACAAGGGTGTCCGCAATATGCTGGGCGGCAAAATGACCCACAGCAGCGTGAACACCATGCTGAAGAACCGTCGGTACATTGGCGAACTGTCTTTCCGGGATATCGTTGTGCCGGATGCAATTCCGGTTATTGTTCCGAAAGACCTGTTTGACCGGGTGCAGAAGCGTTTGGATAAGAACAAGCGTGCCCCTGCCTGCGGCAAGGCAGACGAGGAATATCTGCTGACCACCAAGCTGTTCTGCGGCAAATGCGGTACGCTGATGTTCGGCGAAAGCGGAACCAGTGCTACTGGGCGCACCTACTATTATTATAAATGCGCCAATGTCAAGCGGCGCAAGGGCTGCAACAAAAAGACCGTGCAGAAGGATTGGTTGGAAGATCTGGTTGTTCGGGAGACCATGAAGCTGATTCGGGACGATGCGGTGATCGACAAGATCGTTCAATTGGTCATGGATGTCCAGAATCAGGAGAACACAACGATCCCGTTGCTGGAAAAGCAACTGCGAGAGGTCAACAAAAGGCTGGACAACCTGATGAAGGCGATCGAGGACGGCTTGTACACCCGGACAACGAAAGAGCGTCTGGAAGCGCTGGAAAGCCAGAAAGATGAGCTGACTGCAAAAATCGCAGATGAAAAATTGAAGAAGCCCAGCTTCAATGAGGATTTCATCCGGTTCTGGCTGATGAAATTTAGAAAGTTCGATATTTCGCAGAAAAAACAGCGGAAAGCACTGATTGAAATTTTTGTAAATGCCATTTTCCTGTACGATGACCGGATGCTGATTACGTTCAACTACAAGGATGGCACCCAAACCGTCCGTTTTGAGGACACTTTGACCGCTGATTCGGCGGAGGAAAAAAGTTCGGATTTGTCCAGCTCTGCTGGACCATAAATCCAACGATTTCACGTTAGAAATCGTTGGATTTTTTTGTTTGTGGGCTGACCTCATTTGGTTTTGACCACAATTTTGACCACAATGCCAAAGATTTTATCTGGTCTACTGTCTGCCGGATGCCCGCTGTCAGCGGCGCAGAGAAGCCGTTCTGCTCGGTAAAGAGCAGTGCTTCCTGCTCCACGGTCATGCCCATGTACACCTTGCAGAGGATCGGCAGATCTTTGCCGCCGTTACGGTGGATGCGTCAGTGGGTCGGCTGGGTATACTTTTTTGCAGCCTTGCTTGTCAATGTGGCCACGATCAGCGTGGGCGAGTAAAAATTTCCCACATCGTTCTGGAGAACGACTGCCGGACGATTTCCGCTTTGCTCTGAACCGATATAGAGTGAAGCACTATTTATAAATAGTGGTGTCAGGAATTGAGATTTTGTGATACCAAAAAAAGACACCCTCGCTTTTGATAGGAATCTCATTCAGGGATGTCCATATCTCAATGCGAAGGTGTCTTAATAACGAGGGTCATCTCATCACGGCTACGATCTCTTTTATGATGTTTAGCAGCCGATGAAATTATTCTGGGGAAAGATCACGGGCAATCATCAGATGCCACGGAACGTAAAGGTGAACTCCACGGGCTTGGTCACATCAGGAATATACTCTGGGTGGACATTGGCACCCCAGCTGTCATCGCCGCCGACGCCCATCTGCTCGCCCATAGCACGGATGACCGTGTAATGGACCGGGGGCAGCTCGTAGGGATGCTTGGCAATCTCCATTTCATGGGGAGTGTAGGGCAGCGCAGAGAAGAACATGGGCTTTGCGGCATCCGCGGTAAACAGCAGCCCGCGACCCTTGCGGTCCACTACCTTGGCCCAGCGCACAGCGGTCTTTGCGCCACACTCCTGCGGCACAAGGTACTGTGCCATGTTGTCTGCGACCTTGTTCTGGTAAATGCCCAGCTTGGCACCATGCTGGCGATCCCAGTAGGTCTCCGCAGGGCCGTTTCCGTACCACTCCACCGTGTCGTAATCGGCGTCGATCTTGAACAGTACACCGAACTCCGGCATTGCTGCAAGTCCTTCCACCGGGTCATAGTGCAGGGTGGTCTGGATGCGGCCATCACCGAACACACGGTACTGCAGGCTGCACTCTGCTGCGGGGCTGGTCTGGAGGTTATAGAGATAGGTCACGACCACGCTGTCGGCTTCCACCTCGCAGGTGGGGTTCTGGAGGATGGTGCCGCCATGAACAGACGGGATCTCCTTGCCGATGCCCTTGGCGGTAGCGTACAGGCTTGCCAGCTTCCACTGGCCGCGAACGCCGCCCATGTTGTTGCCGCAGTCGTTGTCGGTGGGAGCGCGCCAGAAGTTGGGCCGGGGGATCTCCTGAATCATCTCCTTGCCGGCATAGCGGTAGGAAGTCAGACCGCCGTTCAGATCGGAGAACAAAACATCGAAATTCTCACCCCGGACACCGATGTTGTGTGTACCGTGCGTAACGGTAAACGGCGTGACCTTCTTGCTGGGAATGGAACGGACCACAGCGATCACACCCTGTCCAAAGGCGACTTCGTGCCCCTTCTTTGCCCAGCTGGTGTCCGCCTTCAAACGGAAGCTGATGGTCACCGCATATTCACCGGGGAGCGCAGGGACCATAAACGGCAACGGGAAGCTGGAACGCTCTTCGGGAGCAACATCAATATTGGCTAGTTCCTGCTGCTGATACAGCTTTCCATCACGATGCAGCAGAGCAACGCAGTCGAAAGCACCCGTAGAGGTGAACAGGTTCTTGTTCCAGACTTCGAAGCCAGAGTTGTCGATGGAAACGGCGATGTTCTGATAGCAGAACTTGACCTCCTGCATCTTGGGAGAAGGAGCACGATCACCACCGTAGGCAATGCCGTTTCCGCTGAAATTATAGTCGGTAGGACGCTCGCCGAAGTCGCCGCCGTAGGCTTGGAACCACTTGCCGTAGCGGTCTTTTTTCCAGATGGACTGGTCGATGTAATCCCAGATGAAGCCGCCCTGATAGCCGCAGTCCTTCTGGTCGGCAAGCTCCGTGTACTTGTGCAAAGCACCGTTGGAGTTGCCCATAGCATGAGAGTATTCGCACTCGATATAAGGCCGCTTATCGCCCTGTGCCAGATACTCTTTAATGTCCTTCACGGTGCTGTACATATGGCTCTCGATATCGGTGGTTTCGAGGAAGCGGGGATCATTGACCACACCTTCGTAATGCACCAGACGGGTGTCATCAAAGCGGCGGACCATCTCGGCCATCTGGAGCAGGGTCTCACCGCCAAACGATTCGTTGCCCAGAGACCAGATCAGAACAGCAGGATGGTTTTTGTCACGCTGGTAAGTGGAATTCATGCGGTCAAACAAGACAGCCTTCCACTCCGGCTTATCATTGGGCAAAACGCCCTCGATGCCGCGAATGCCCGCCTGATGGATGTCCCATGTGCCATGGGATTCCAGATTGTTCTCTGCGATCAGATACAGACCATACTCGTCGCACAGGTCGTACAGTGCATCCTGATTCTGGTAATGGCTGGTACGGATGGCATTGATGTTGTTCTGCTTCATGGTGATGATGTCCCGAAGCAGTTCCTTATGGGTGTGTACGCCCACAGCACGACCCGTAATGGAGCTGAACTCATGACGGTTGGCACCCTTGAACACGATGCGCTTGCCGTTGAGCAGCATCCGATCGTTCTTCAGCTCGAACTTGCGGAAACCGACTTTCTGCCCGGTCACCTCTACCGGATGGCCTGCATCGTCCAGCAGCTCGATTTCCAGTTCATACAGAGCCGGGTCCTCTGCACTCCACAGGTGGGGGTTCTCCACCGCATGGCTGAACAGAGCAGAGCCGCCGTTCAGTGCGATTTTTTCGGAGAACACTTCCAGCTCACTGCGGCGCAGGGTCAGACGGGCCGTACCCTTGCCCTCCACCTGCAGTGCAGCTTCCAGCGTGGAATGAGAGAAATCATCCCCGGCAAACAGCGTTTTGACGGATATATCTTCCAGATGCACGGTGGGGATGGCGTACAGCCACACGCTGCGGAAGATGCCGGAGAAGCGGAAGAAGTCCTGATCTTCGCACCAGCTGGAGGAAGTCCACTTGAACACCTGCACGGCAAGTTTGTTCACGCCCGGCTGGAGATAGGGAGTCAGATCGAATGCGTGTGCGGAGAAGCTGTCCTCGGTGTAACCCACATAAGACCCGTTCAGCCAAAGAGCCATGCCGCTTTCCACACCCTCGAACTCGATGTGGACGGGCTTGCCCTGCATGGATTCCGGCAGTTCGAAGTATTTCACATAGCTTGCCACCGGATTGAACCGCTGCGGGATCTCACCCGGCTGTACCTCTTCACGGCCATCCCACGGATACTGAACATTCGCGTACTGGGGAATGTCGTAGCCCTCCATCTGGATGTGTGCCGGAACATGAATGTCATCCCAGCCGCTGCAATCGTAATCCGTCTTTTCAAAGCCGGGGATGGCACTGGTGTAGTTCTTTGCGTAGGCGAATTTCCAGATGCCGTCCAGCTTCAGCGCCAAAGAAGAGGAGCCTGTCCGATATTCTTCGCGGGAAGCGTAAGTACGGAAACTTGCATGAGCATTCAGCACGTTTTCCTTGAAAAAGGTGGGGTCTTTTACTTTTGCAAAATCAAATGCAGCCATATTGTTCCTCATTTACCGTATTATGTGATTGAAAAAATTCCTTCATCGTCCCCCAGAGGAGATGGGGATTCCTCTGGGGGAAGAGCAGATGAAGGAGAAAAAGTGGATGGCGGAAAGACAGAGAATTACTTCACCGCGCCGGTGATGCCCTCTGCGAACTGCTTCTGCAGAACGAAGAACACGATCATGGTGGGGATGGAGCAGAACAGAACGCCCATCATCAACATACCGTAGTCGATGGAGTAGCCGGACGCAATGTTGGCGATCAGCATCGGCATGGTCTGCGCACGGTTATCGGTCATAACGACCTTCGGCCACAGATAAGCGTTCCATGCGTTCATGAACGTGATGACCGCAGCCGCCGCATAGGTGGATTTCATGATGGGAACATACATCCGGAAGAAGATGCCCGTTTCACTCAGGCCATCAATGCGCGCTGCCTGCATCAGGTCGTTGGGGAAGTTGCGGGAGTTCTGTCGGAACATCATGATCAGGAACGGAGTGGAAATGCTGGGCAGGATGAACGCCCAGACACTATTCAGCAAACCGGCTCTGGACATCATCTTGAACAAAGGAACCATCGTGGCGACCTGCGGCACCATCATGGCGAGCAGCAGGATGCTGAACAAGCGGTCCTTGTTCTTATCATGATACAACTCAAAACCAAATCCTGCAAGAGAGCAGACGAACATGGAGATCACAGTCTGCACGATCGCATACAGGAAGGAGTTGCCCATGGCACCCGCCAGATTCTGCGATGCGATCAGATTTTTGAAGTTCTGCATCGCATAGGTGCCGAACATGATCTTGCCGCGGGCAACATCCAGTGAGGTATTGGTCGCCGCAGAGATCATCCACAACAGCGGGAAAACCGAAAGGAACGAGATGATGACCAGGAAGAGGTAAGCAGGGATCAGTCTGCGCTGGATCATATGCTTCTTGCCTTTTTCACGCTGCACAAGTGCGTGGGTTTCTGCTGTATTAGTCACGCTTGTCACCTGCTTTCATGCTGATAAAGGACAGGATGGCAACCATCACGAAGATGACGAAGGACAATGCCGAAGCATAGCCGAAGTTTGCAACGCCCTGACCCATGGAGTTGTTGTAGATGTAGTGCGACATGGTGATCGTTGCATTCGCCGGACCGCCGGCAGTCAGGTTGACCGACTCATCGAACAGCTGCAAGGTGCCGTTGATGGACATGATGGCGGTCATCACGATGGTGGGCATCAGCAGCGGAACAGTGATCTTCCAGAACGTCTGCCAGCCGTTGGCACCGTCAATTTTGGCTGCTTCGTACACCGAGTAGTCGATGTTCTGCAAACCGGCCAAGAAGAACACCATGTTGTAGCCCGTCCAACGCCAGATCAGAGCCAGAATAATGATGATCTTTGCGCTGGTGGGATTGCCGAGGAAGTTGTAGTGCGTTTGCAGGATGCCCAGCTTGCACAAAACCGTGTTTACCAGACCGTCCGTTGCAAACAGGGATTTGAAGATCAGGGAGTACGAGACCAGAGAAGTTGCACAGGGCAGAAATACGCAGGTGCGGAAGAATCCCTTGAACTTCAAATCGTGATTGTTCAGCAGCTGTGCCAGCAGGATCGCCAGGATCAGCATGATCGGAACTTCCACGACCAGATACAGGAAGGTGTTTCCCATCGAGCGCAGGAACAGTGCATCCTTGAACATTCGGGTATAGTTGTAGGTCAGCGGGCTGGCCCACTTCATGTTTGCGCTGGAACCCGTTTTCAGGGAGGTCAGAAAACCGTTGATGATGGGGATAAAACTCATGATGGTAATAAGAACCGTGCCGGGCATCAGGTAATACCAGCCCGCACGACGCTGTTTTGCCATCAGAGGACCGCTTTTTTCGTTCTTCAATGTCAAACCCTCCTTCGGATGAATCAGAAGGTCTTAAAGACCCATCTCGAAGCGGAGCTGCTGTTCAGCATTTGCCAGTTCATCGTCCAGCTTGGAGCCGTTGACGGTGTTGATGATAGCAGTGATCAGGTAAACGCCAGCGCGGAAGTGGTAATCGCTCTGCTCGATCACAGGAACATGAGAACCCATCTCAACGATCTGCTTGTAAATCGGCTCATTGTTGAAGAACTCAACGCCCTCGTTGTAAACATCGGAGTCCGCACACTTCAGAACCGTGGTGACAACGCCGCCGTCACGCAGGGCGTTATCATAGGTCTGGGTGCTGCCGCCGAAGGTGTATGCGAGGAAGGACTTTGCCAGATCAACATTGCCGCAGTTGGCAGTGATGTACAGGCCGCAGCCGCCATTGGAGGCATAGCCCTCGCCGCCGTCCAGCGTAGGAATGGTGGTGATCTCCCACTTGCCGGAGTTCTCGGTGACAGCCTCCATGGTGGGGATGATCCAGTTGCCGTTCAGCACACCGGCGACCATGTCGCCCTGAATGCTCTGGTCGATGTAGTCGCTCCAGCTGTTTGCCAGATAGCAGGCCTTGCGCTTGCCCATATCCACGATGGTCTCGCAGACACGATGCAGCGTTTCGTTCTCGGTGATCCAAGGCTCTCCGTCCTTGAACTCGGCAACGCCCTCGGACTGCATCATCATGTAGACCAGATCGCCGCCGTCTGCGCTGGTGGAGAACAGGTATTTGCCTGTCTTTGCGTAGACCTGCTCACCAATATCGGTCAGATCGGACCACTTGATGCCGGTCATATCGTCCACGGTCTTGCCGACTTCAGCCAGCAGGTCGGTGCGGTATGCAAAGATAACCGTGCTGTTGTCCACGGGAACGCCGTAATGGACGCCGTCTACGATGGAGTAAGACAGCTTTTCCTTGCTGAAGCCGTCCCAGTCAATGTCTGCGCCCTCCACGGGAACAAAGGCATCCGGGTAGTCGGCAACATAACGCTGGATGTAGTGATCCTGGAACTGCACGATGTCGGGCAGATTGGAATAATCGTGCGCGGAACCTGCCAGCGTGATGGCATTCTCAATGTCACCGCCGCCGGACTGCTCGATCACCTCCAGCTCAAACTCCGGGTCAACGTTCTCCTTGTAGTCTGCGGCAGCAGCGTTCAGAGCGGGGATATTGAAATTCTTATCCCATGCGTAGGCAGTCAGCTTGTGACCACCGGGCTGAGAACCGCCAACACTTGCACCGCCGGAAGCAGCAGTGGAAGAACCAGAGCCGCCACCGCAAGCGGTCAGGGCTGCAGCTGCACCTGCAGCAGCCATAACGGACAGAAATGCGCGACGCGAGATCTTTTTCATAATGCCTTCTCCTTCATTCATGAAACCTTGAAAACGTTGACGAATCCGAGAAATTTGGAGAAAGAATTGAACGCATTCACAAGTTGAACAATTCTTTTCTCCAAACACTCGTTTGTTATAGTCATTGTAACAGGTTTTGCGATTGAAATGCGGGTGCATCCAATCAAAAAACACGCAGATTCAATCAGAATCCAGCCGTGTTTCTGCACACAAAACGGTGGTTTCGTCAGCTTGCCCAAAGAAGAAAGGTTTTCTTTGGCACAATGCTAAAAAAGTCTTTCTCTTATGGATCGGAGGGATGCTTCCATCCTTTCTTGGCAGAGATCTTCTTGTCCAATACCCGACCGCGGTAGTCGCTGTTGTTTTTCTTATACTGGTATGGAGAAACACCCATGATCTTCTGAAAATTGCGGTTGAAGGAGGAAACATCCTGATATCCGACCCGCAGAGCAACCTCCGTCATGGGATAATTGGTGGAATTGAGCAGTTCATAGGCTTTCTGGATTCGTACCATCGTCAGATATTCGACTGGCGACATATTGAGATATTCTTTGAACTTACGGCGCAGCTGCGCCTCGCTCAAGGAACAGATGGACGCAAGATCTTCCCCGGAGATTGGATTCATATAGTGCATCCCGATGTATTCAATGGCGGGCATGATCTGCTGCAGTCCAACCGTCATGGGGCGGATATGGGTTTTCTTCTCCGTATAGCTGCGGGTGATCAGGAGCAGCAGCGATGTCATGAGATTCTGTTCCACGGCTTTATGGTACTCATGCTTCGTCTGGCATTCGTTCAGCACCATGGTAATAAGCCGTTCCAGTTCTACTGCATCCTCTTGCGGAAGGCATAGAGCCTCACTGGAGAGCCGGTGCAGAACAGATTCTACAAACAGAGGGTCGTTTGGAAAGGCGCTGCTCAGGATTCCGGCAGGATCAAAGAAGAGATATTCCCATGAGTTCAGGCTTTTATCCCGGCTCAAGGTCGTGTGCAGACAGTTTGCGGGAACCACTGTGACTGCACCATCGGTATAGTCGATGTGCCGATCTTCCAGAACCATGAGACCCTGTCCCCAGCGGCAGTATAATGGTATCGTAATTTAAGACACTTCAAGAGACATTTCTTAATGAATCTGA
>ERZ791886.561-NODE-561-length-22259-cov-7.148982_pt1 | contig 22259 bp, 28 predicted proteins | sample MGYA00510158_ERZ791886 | MGnify/ENA primary metagenome ERZ791886 (study PRJEB30046, sample SAMN00792063) | human gut metagenome | study: EMG produced TPA metagenomics assembly of the A metagenome-wide association study of gut microbiota in type 2... | reverse complement strand
GTTTGATGAAATCAACAAGCTGACTGGAAATTCTGCAAGCGGCTCAGGTGGCGGAACGGGAGGAGCAGCTGGCGGCGGCCTCGCTGCAGGAACGGCTCCAATTGAGATTGCCACGTCAGGGGAAGTTGACCCTTCAAGCAGCAAACTTCTTGCCTTTTTTGAACAGCTCAAAGAAGCAATTCAACCGACGATTGACGCCATAGGGAGACTGTGGGACCAACTAAAAATTGTTGGAAGTTTCGCCGGAGATGCTTTAGTTGATTTTTATGAAAGTTTCCTTGTTCCTGTTGGGTCATGGATTATGGGTGAAGGTTTGCCGAGGTTTATCGATGCTGTGGCAAATGGACTTGCACAGATAAATTGGGGGCGGATCAATCAGGCGTTGTCTGAATTATGGGCGGCACTCGCTCCATTTGCAAAGAACGTTGGAGAAGGGCTTCTCTGGCTGTGGGAAAACGTGCTAGTTCCGTTTGGAACATGGACCGGGAATAATTTGGTTCCCTTATTTATAGAAGGCATTGCTGCCTCCCTATCCATATTCAACGAAATATGGGAAGCGGTAAAGCCTGGGATTGAATGGCTCTGGCAGAACTTCCTTCAACCAATTGCAGAATGGACGGGCGGCGTTATTGTTAGTGTGTTGGAGTCTATTGTGGGCGCATTGAAGAGCTTTAGCGAGTGGTGCGCAGAGAATCAGGAAACGATCTCCAATATAGCAACTGTTATCGCGTCCTTTGCGGCTGCGTGGGCGATTGTGAATGTGGCGTCTCTCATTCAGGGAATTGTCACCGCACTTGTAACCTTTATTACAACGGGCGGTCTTGCCACTACGGTTGCAACAGCGCTTGGTGTGGCTATCAATCTTCTTACATCTCCGATTACATTAGTAACGCTTGCGATTGGTGCGATTATTGCTGTCATAGCACTTCTTATTACACATTGGGATGAAGTGAAAGCTGCTGCAACGACGGCGTGTGAAGCCATTAAGAGTGCGTTTACAGGAGCGCTTGAAGCCATTAAGGGCGCGTGGGAAAATGCTGTCGAATTTTTCTCCGGCCTTTGGGAGACTGTCAAAGGGATCTTCAAGGGTGCAATGGACTTTATTTCCAATACATTTGTTAGTGCCTGGAATAACGCTTGGAACGGTGTGCAACGGACTTTTACAGCAGTTTGGAATGGTATCGTTTCGGCCCTTGAAACCGCTGTGAATTTTATTATCGATGGCATTAACTGGATTATTAGCGGACTCAATCAAATCAGCTTTTCCTTCCCGTCATGGGTGCCTTCTGTGGGAGGTAAAACGTTTGGAATCAATATTCCGCTTCTTGACAGTGTTAAACTTCCTCGACTTGCCCAGGGTGCGGTTATTCCGCCTAACCGGGAGTTCCTGGCAGTGCTGGGCGATCAAAAACAAGGGACGAATATTGAGGCGCCGCTATCCACGATTGAAAAAGCTTTAGAAAATGTGATGAATCGTAGAGGATATAGCGGAGGGCAGGTTATTGAGAATGTTTTGACGCTTGACGGTGAGGTAATTTATCGAAACCAAAAGAAAATATCTCGTCAGCATGGAATCAGTCTGGTAAACGGGGGCAATTGGTAAGGCAAATGACAAGTGAAATGCTGGGGCGAATTGCCGCCCAAGACGTTCAATGTGCTATGGAGGCAAACCAAGCGGTCATTGCAGAACGCCTAGCAACGGTGTGTAACGACGAAGAGATAGCGGCGGCTGTGGTGGCTGGAATGATGATGTCTGCAGAACTATCCGTGCAAATCGTCATTAAAGCTTTAGAAGAAGCTGGCGTGATTGGCCTTCCGCCGGATGGTGCTCCGGTGATCCTGGAATGAGTGGGAACGAAAAGAAGGGGCTGCCCACTACGGGCGGCCCCTCTAGTTCATTCCAGCTCCATCAGTAGCTTGACGGCCTCCAGGCGATCCCCTGGCGTGGCGTCGGGATTGTCCCTGATCTGGCGGAGGGCGGCAAGTTGGGCTTCCCTCTCACGCTTCTGGCGGGCTTTCTTCGCCATCTGGCGGCGTTCCTCTTTAGTCATGCTGTGCGGCCTCCTTTCCCTGTTCATAAGCCGTTTTTGTCCAGAACAACATAAAGCGAATGTATCTCTTCATAAATGGACGCTCCCAATGATCGGCCTTTCCCATGTCGGAAAGAATCTGGCGTGCGTCCTCCTCGCTCTCCGGAAAAGGAATCCGCTTCCCGGTTCTGCCGCCTTCATAGCAATCATTCAGGACTTCTACGGATCGTCTCATAAGTTCCTTCTCGAAGTCGTTTAGTTTCCGCCCGGCTCCGGCCTCCTGACGTGCCGTAAATACTTCCGTCGTGGTGGGGAATGTAATTTCCATGCTTTCGTTCCTCTCTTGACAAAATGAAAGGGAGCCGGTTATACTTAGGTCACCGGCCCCCTCGTGGTGGTTGGTGCTTGGCCTCTTGCAATCGTCTTGGTGGGTGATGCAAGGGGCTTTTCTTATGCGCCTGCATGGCTCTCTGTGGCCTTTTCGGTGTCGGGGGTATAATTACCCTCCCCGGTTACGCCGGAGGATTGTGCGTCCTGCTGGCGGGCTTTATTTTTGAAATGTGCCGCCCTTCTTGCCCTCTGTTCGTCCGACAACTTGATATTTGGATTTTTGCCGAACCGATACGGATACAGGGAACAGTCTAGAATAGGGCACAACTCCACTTCTCTAGCGGAGCCGCAACAGCAGTCCAAGCACTTGGCCCGAATTGCCTTGATAGGTGTGAGCATATATTCACCCCCTCACGCAACGCAAAAGCGTTTTGTCTCCACGCATCTGGTGAATTTTTCGCAAAGTTCGGGCGCTGCCTTGCGGAGTGCGCTGGTGTCCAGCCTGGAGGACTTAACCGCCATCCATCTCACCTTGTACTCTCCCGCCGTCAGTTCATCCACACCCTGCCGGGAGAGTTCCGCCTTGATGGTATCTTTCACCGTCTCCATCTCCTGTTCCAGTTCTTCTGCTAATCTCTGGAGTTCCTTATAGTTCCTGATAGCCTCTTTCAAATTCTGCTCGCTCATGGTGTTGGCCTCCTTTAGTTTCCAAGAGACGGACGGATTATAGAGAGCACGCCCGGAACGTCACCGGCCTTCACGAAGCAGTCCCGCCTGGGATTTGAGAGTTTAGAGGGAATGTCCGGCTCGTCCCCGGCCTGTCCGTCGCATCTCTTGTCCCTTGCTGTGATTATATATTACACGATTTTCCGTGTTTTGTCCATTGGTATATTGCACTAATATTCGTGTAAACACTTGTTCATTATTACACTTGTTTTCGTGTAATTCTTGACGTATAATGTGTACAGTGGAAAAGAGGGCGAGTAAAGAAAAAGCCCCTCCACACAGGAAAGGGGCGATTTGATGCCGATAAAATATAAGATTGATATGCTGGCCGCTTTGAAGGATGCAGGGTATAACACTACAAGACTCCGGCGTGAAAAGTTACTTTCAGAGAGTACAATCCAGGCGCTACGCATTGGGAAAATGGTGTCTCTCGAAAATATCTCACGCATTTGCTCCATGCTACAGTGCCAGCCTGGGGATATATTAGAATATTCCGAAAGTTAAAATTTGTTTTGAATATGAGGGGCTTCTATGGATGGAATAAAAGTATGGCTATCTGACAATCTAATAAATATTATTGTGCCTATTTTCTGTGCATTCCTTTCAAACAGACTAACTGTACAATATGAACGCAAGAAAAAGCGCAGTGAGGAACAATCTTCTGAAATAGAAAGCCTCAAATCAAGGCTTGACATCTATGAAGCTACAGAACCATCACAAACAGGGGAGTTTCTTGTCCGAAAAGAGGACGGAGAAGCTATATGTCCAATCTGTTGGCGTAACGATCATAAGGCTATACCTATTTATGGAGATGCAGAGACAGGATATTACACTTGTAAAAAGTGTAAAAACACGGGAGTTTATAATCATGAATTTGTACGGAGATTAGCGTTTGAACAGGAGCAAGTTAATCGAGAGCTATGGGGGTTTGATTTATGATGAGTAACTCTACGGAGCAGGACAACGCCGCTCCTGCGGCCTCTGAAGGGCAAAGAGAGGGGGAATGATCTCCCTGCCCTCTTTGTTGTTCTGCTGGTGAAGAGAAGAAACGGGCGCAAAACTGCGCTGGTTGGTGGCAGCGGCGTTGGGGTATCAGAACCCACAGAGGGCCATCTGTGACCATGTGGATGAAGAAGATAAAGGAGTGACTGAAATGGTCACCCCCGGAGGAAAGCAGAGTGTGCCTATCATCAACGAATCCGGCCTATACTCTTTGGCGCTGTCCTGCGCAACGGGTGTTGCAAAATCTCTCGGATATGCAAACCCGCAGAAAGAGGTTAGAGACCACTGCAAGGGGTCGGTGATTCGCCGACTCCCTACCAACGGTGGTGAACAGGCTATGAAGTTCATCCCCGAGGGTGACATTTACCGTCTGGCAGCCAAGTCAGAACCTCAAGGATTTGCTCCGGGATATTTGTGGATACATTGAGATACTGGAAAAATCCGATGAAATTTCGCAGCGTAAAATTGCGCCGCCAAAGGGCAAAAAGAGTTACACCGTCCAGCCTATGACGCAGTAGGAGGGCAAATAGAGGGGTGCCCCGAAACAGGGAGCCCCCGTCGCGTTTTACGACACTGTGAGGTGGTTATTCGCCACCCCATAGCCCCGGACCTTTAATGAAAAGGGTGGGAGGTTTTGTCCCACCCATAGAATAGCAAAAGCCCCAGGTAGTCAATCCAAAAATGGATTGAGTGCCCAGGGCTTGACATGGTGGCCGGGGTGGCCTATAATGACCATAGAAAGGGCGCTGCGGCAAGCGGTTAGCCCAAGCAGTTAACTAAATTTCCAAATGGAAACCGTCACCGGCCAGGGTGGCGGTTTCTGCTTTTCACAATAATCGTAACGGTGAACCGCCCGATATGTAATGTGATCCGCATTGGCGTCACCCCCTTTCGGGGTTGTGTGACTAACCGCCCGCCGTCTTGTGCAGCGCCACGGACAGAATATCACAAATTTCGACAAAGGGCAAGGACTGCATTGCATAACTTCCAAAAACTGGATGGATTTACCACCCCTAAAAATACCCCAAACAGCTTTTTTAACATGATACAGCATTTTACAGGGAAACCCGGTAACTATTGAAAATACTAGATTTCTTAAACTGCATGAAACAGCATTTTACACGCTGCTTAAAATTCGAATCCCTCCTTCTCCGCCACAGAAGAACTCTTAGAGCCGCAAGGCTTTAAGGGTTCTTTTCTTTTGCTTTTTATCGCTGTTTACCCTTTAGTTTGCCCTTTACAGAATTTAAAACGGATTTTTACCCATAGAGAGAGCCGGGGGAGGGGGCGGCAAAGCACTCCCCCTGGCTCGCTATTTCGCTAAATGTATCGATACCCCATCTTCTCAAATTCCATCAGCAGCTCCACCGCGCGCAGCCGCTCACTGGGGGTTGTATCGGGATGGTCCCGGACCTGTCGGAGGGCGTTGATCTGCGCCATGGTTTCACTCTTCCGCTTCATAGCCTGTGCGATCCTGGCCTCTGCATTCTTCTTACGGGTTTCTTTGGCCTGCTTGTGATTTTTATCCATGCTGCACCTCCTGCTTATCAATCCACGGGTGGGGGCGGATGCCTAATCTGTATTGAACACATCGTTTCGCCCAATCCAGAATCGTCAAGACTGCGGCGCTATATTGCTGGGGCGTTAGCTCCGGTTTCAATGCCTGTTGCCAAAGCTGTACACGCTCCACCCATTCCCCCGGAGCAGGGCCGAATGTTAGCCGCTGCTGCAAATCAGCGTCAAATGAATTGAAAACGTCCTTTACAGCTTCCCTTGTTCCATCCGGTACTCTGGGGAATGGCAAGGTACTTTCCGCCGTCCAGCTCCAATACCCCAATTTTACGGACGGAATTACTCTGATTGGGGTAATTCTAAGGCCGGAAACACCCTGTTTTCTGGCGGTATGGGCCGCTTTCATTGCATTTACGCCCACAATAAAATCTCCAATAACGGTTCGGGGCGCTCTGATCTTTACTTCTTCCATAATTCCTCCTTGCAAAATGAGAGGGAGCCGGTTATACTTAGGTCACCGGCCCCCTTGTGGTGGTTGGTGCTTACAGGTCCTTCTCCGTTTTGCCTCCAAGCGCACGGGGAAGGGCTTTTCTTTGTTCGATCCAGTCAGCCAAGGCAAACAGCTTGTCCGTAAGGTACACCGCCCCGGCGGTGGTTACCACAGCCCCGATCATGCCACAGAGAAGCGGCGGACGGTGGTTTCTTTTGTGAATGCTGCAGCAACGTCCGGAAGGGCCTTTTTAAGCGCCGCAGTATCCAGCCTGGACGTAGTGACGGGCTTCCAGGTGATCTTGTACTCTCCGGCGGTCACGGCTTCCTGTGTCCCCATAGCGGCCTTGATAGCGTCCTTGATGGTCTCCGCCTCCGCCTGGGCCTCGTCAATCAGGGCTTGCAGCTGCCGCAGCTCCCGGCACTTCATTTCTAATTCGTTGATACTCATTGTTTTCCTCCTTTGCAAAATAAAAGCGGCACCGGAATACCGGCACCGCCTGTTGATGTATGTAATTATTGGGCCTTCTTCAATGCCTCAATCTCTCTGGTGTTGGCTCTTACGATGGCCTCCAGAAATTCAACCTTTTCTTTCAGCTCTTCCACCTCAGACCGTGGAGCCAGCTTTGCAAGCAGAGTGCTCTGGCCCTCAGCTAACAGGTTGATTTGTGGCTTGATTTCGTTCTCGATTGTGAGATTTGTCTTTGCGGCCTCTTCCGTTAAGCTGGTTACTGCTGTTTCCAAAGCTCCCAGCTTCTCCAAGATCAAGTCGAGCTTGTCCATCGCTATCACCTCGTTCTCCCATTATAGCGGTGCCGATATTCCGTTGTCAAGGTGCTGGCAAGAGCTTCGAGATTGAAGAGAGGCCATCGGGACCGTGAACCCGTCCGCCTGTCGCATCTCTTGTCCCTTGCTATGATCTTATTATAAACGAAAGCGTTTATAATGTCAATGCCTTTGTTTAAATATTTTTATTTCTATTTCTAATATTTATATTGACATATTAAATGCAATCATTTATAATCCGGTATATAAGGAGGTGGAGAGATGGCAACATCTGAACAATTGAAAATTCTGTGCGTGAAACTCAATATTAGCGTGTCGGAATTGGCGCGGAGGTGCGGAACAAGTCCGCAAGCATTCTCGCAGAAGATGAAACGCGAGGGGTTTACTCCGGCAGAGCTAAAAGAAGTAGCCGATGCCGTTGGCTGCAAGTATGAAAGTTCTTTTATTCTGCCGAACGGGGAACGCGTTACAGAATAGTCCACAAGCCCGTCTTTCTGGCGGGCTTTTCCTTTGTGGTGGTAGTGTGGTTCCTTCCCCGATGCCCAAACATCGTCTGTGGGCATTCCTACGGGCAAAAGAAAGGCCAGGGAATAACCCTGGCTTTCTGCTTCAAATGGCCTGTGAGCGGTTTTACTGATTGGGGGTATCCTCTTTCCCTATCCCTTATAGGTAAAGCCGCTCCTGTGGCTTTCTAGTGGCCTTTACGGGCATGATAAGAGTGGACGCAACTGCTTCATGTGCAGATTTGCTGTCTCTATGGGTTCTCCGAACCCGGGGGGGTGCGTTGGGGGCTGTACATGGTCCCTCCCTGGGTGCGGGCGCGGGGCCTGGGATGGCGCGGGAGAGTTCTGGAGCCAGTAGTATCCCATCAGTATCAAGGGGGGAGGGGTAGCGGAAAAACGGGCGGCCTCGCTGGGAACGGCATAGGTTATATTTCCTACATCCCCCCGTAGCGGAAAAAGGGTGGGGCTATCTTTCTAAAATTGCTCCTGAAAATAGTACGAAGCTATAAAAAGGGCGGCGCACAGAGATTAAAACTGTTCCCCCCTGAGAGAGGGGGTAGGGGGAGTATAAGATTCCTTCTCATTCTCATTCTCTTTCTCCTTCTCTTTCTCTTTCTCCCTTTCGGTTTCCCCTCGCTTATGGTTTGCTTCCGGTTTGCTTTCTGTTTGATTTACATTTGATTCTCGTTTGTTCATTCGGTTTTTCGCTTTGTTCCTTCCGCTGTTCGGTGTAGGGCAGACGTGGCAGCGGCGCTGGGGTACAGCAACCCCCGCAAAGCTCTGGATGACCATGTAGACTCGGAAGATAAGCGTCAAGGGGATGGGGTAACGATTCGTGACCCCATCGGCAGAGAGCAACATCCGACTGTCATCAACGAATCCGGCCTGTACTCTTTGGCGCTGTCCTGCGCAACGGGTGTTGCAAAATCTCTCGGATATGCAAAACTGCAGAAAGAGGTTAGAGACCACTGCAAGGGGGCGGTGATTCGCCGACTTCCTTTCCGGGGCAGTTCTTGGCAACGTCATTGACCCATGCCCCGTACTGCTTCGTTTTCAGGTGGTTGCGGTTGGCGAGCATCCCGACCTTGTTTGCGGAGATGCCCAGTTTTTCGCCGATCTCCTGTGCTGAGTAGGTCTTTTCCCCGATATAGGGCAGGGGGAGCAGGTATTCCCCGGTCAGCTCCTTGGTAGCGTGGGCCTGGAGAACCTGTCTGTAAGTACCGTCATACTCCTTCGCCAGACGCTCCAGAAGCTGGGCCTTGCGGACGCGGATGCTCTCCATCTGGTAGTCGGTCATGGGCTTAGCTGTATAGTGGCCCGTCTTGCGGATACTAGGCAGCACCTCCGAAGTCACCCAGCGGCGGAACTTCTTGGCTCCCGGCAGCTTACTGGACAGAACCAGGGAATATAGGCCGGATTCGTTGATGATAGGCACACTCTGCTTTCCTCCGGGGGTGACCATTTCAGTCACCCCTTTATCTTCTTCATCCACATGGTCACGGATGGCCCTCTGTGGGTTCTGGTACCCCAACGCCGCTGCCACGTCCTTTCCCACCAGCCACGGTTCCCCATTGATCTCCACAGTACGGACCTTTCCGAATTCGGGGTTGTTGAAAACTTTCAGTTCGTTCATTGTGATACCTCCATAGATTCTTGAACTCTTTCACGCAGAAGTGGTCGACAGCCGGGATGCAGCTGAGATGACAAACGTTCGCCACGCTGATTTGATCGAAAAAATCACCGGGTACATGAAGCATTTAGCCAACGGAAATTTCCGTTCGCTGGACTTCTTCATCCCGAACACTTACAAGGACGCCCAGGACAAGCCCCGCCCCTGCTATCTACTGACTAAGAAGGGCTGCGACATGGTGGCGAACAAGATGACCGGAGAAAAGGGCGTCCTGTTCACCGCCGCAAATAGTCGAGGTAGTGACGTTTTACCATTTCGCAGCAAGGGAGTCGGCGTTTTACCGCACCCTTTTTTGTAGGGGTGTAACGTTTTGTTATCCCCCCCTACAATAAAAAGCCCCTCCCGCGGGAGGGGCTTCTCTTTAGTTCCACGGCAGCCGCCGTACTTCTCGCTTGGCGCTGTCACTGTCATACTCCCGGAGGAACAGCCAGTCCTTTTCCTTCGGCGTGAGGTCCATTTCGTTGATGGCGTCGATGACCTTCGGCTTTCTCGTGCCGTTGATGGACTCACCATTCTTGTCCTTGTCAGACTCGATGTTGTTCAGGGTGTTCTTCGCCACATAGAACTCCGTTGCGGAGATACCGGCGGCCTCCGCCTCTGCGTAGGACTCCATCTCACTGTCGTATTGATAGGCGCTCCATGCGTTCTTCTTGGCTTGAGCGTTTGCCACCTCGTACATTTTACCGATGAACTTGGCCTTGTCCCCACTGCTCATACTGCGGTAGGCGCTGCTCCGCATAGCGTCCTGCGCATACCTGTACCGGGTCTGTCCAAGGTCCTTTGCGTATCTGGTGTACTCTTCCGCCGTGAGGTTCTTTTCCCTGCCGCCGGATGTAATGGTCTTATCCGCTCTGGATGGGAACACGCTCTCGCCAGTGGCGTCATAGACCCGTTGAAGCTCCTGCTCCACATCGTCCACGTCGATTTGAGAGATGTAAGAGGGATTGAGTGTGTTGTTAACCAGCCTTTCAAAAAAGTCTCCGGTTTCCTCTGTGCGGCCCCATGCGTCGATATAGGGGATTTGCTGATAGTCCCAGCCGGGAATTCTGGAAGATGCGCTTCCAAGCTCATACTGAAAATCTGTTGGAAGCTGCTGTCCCTCCTGTGTATAGGTAGACATTCGTTCCGGTTCAAAAGTGCGCTCCAACTGTCCGGCCAGCGTGGAAGTAAGTCCCTGCGTGAGATAGTCCGTCAATGTATTCAAAACCAAATCCACAAGAGGGTCCTCCGCATAAGAAACGTTTGACAGCTGATCGTTGATGCCCTGCAGCATAGACATATCCAGCATGACATCTGACATGGAAGAAACTGCTGAAAGTGCGTCTGAAAAAGAAATTCCGCCATCCTCCGCAGCTTTCATAAACTCCGCCCCCATGAACAGAGGCATAGCCGCAGGACTCATCCAGTCCAGCGTGAAGTTTATTCCCTCAGGAAGCCCAACCTGTTCAGCAATGCCTTTTGGGAGAATCAGGGCATAGTCCTGTTTCCCGGTCAGTTCATCAAACGCAGCCTGTCTTTCGTCATCATCGGGGCCAGCGGTCAGCATACCGCGAGAGAACAAAGCCATTCCCAAAGCAAATATCCCTGTTCCGGTTAAGGTCTTGGATAAGCTGTCAATAATGTCCGCCCCGGTCACATTCTCGTTTCCCTTTGCCTTCTGTGCTGCCTGTACTGCTGTTGTGATGATACCCGCCGGACTGTATTCATAGGCCCTTACAGCCACATTGGCGGGGGTGCGCTTAAATGGCAGGAGTCCTTGCACAGCCAGATTTGCAGCCTTCTTCGGCGCTGTATTCGCATTCTTGAAGCCAATAGAAGAGACCATATCGGAAAAGGCATTATCATCCCGGAATGTCGCTTCCTGGGCTTCCTGAATGGCGTGTGTCCGTGCGCGCTCCAGAAGATCAGGGTCCACACTCCCGGAACGGAACTGCTCCGCTGTTACGCCATTTGCTTTCAAGAACCTTGACAGCGCATCAGCGTATGCCCTTCTGGAAAAGAACACGTCTCCGCGCTCCATTGCCTCGTTTGTCAGTCTGCGGTAGCCCTCCAGCGGTTTCCACAAGATATCTGTAAATTGGCGAACAGATCGTGCAATGGCCGGGCTGTTCTCTTTTGTTCCCCATGTCCCGCTGTTTTTGAAAATCGCTCGTCTGTCCTGAATCGCAGAAGGGGCCGCGGACATATAATCACTGTACCGGCGCTGTCCCATGGCCTCGGCTTGGATGTTCTCAAAATCCCGCTTTGCCTCTTGGTAAAGATTTTTGTCCCGCAAGAAGGTCGTTGTCCGCTGGATTTTTCCGCCAGTCGCTTTGCTGACGGCGGCTTCCATCATGGCCTGCACTTTTCCCCTTGCGAAGCGGACTCCCATCATCACGGTATTTCCGCCCACATTTCGGACTTGCGTTTTCAAGTTTCCCAGCATATTCAGATAGCGAAGTGCGTTGAACTTATCAACCAGAGTTGATGGAACTTGATCCGCGATATTCTGATAGATATCATCCAGCGCCGCATCACGTTCGCTGTCCGTCCGCGCCTCCGTGTATTTCTGGATAAGCGCGTCATTCACAGTGATCTGCTGTTTGGGGGAACCGAACTTCTCGTTCATGCGCTTTACAAGGCCCTCGATTGTCTGTACCTTTGTTGCGGCATCAGTTCCCCGCAAAATGGCCGCGGCCTGCCCCAGCCGGCCCGCCTCCGTCAGCTCAACGGAAATATCGCTCAAAATCTTTCTGGCGCCGTATACATCCCCGTTTCTGGCAAGCTGATTTGCAACCATGCGGGACAGCGGAACCATCTCTGGAGGCAGCTTCCGCCCCGCCTGTGCCTGTCCGATGGCCTGTTCCAAGGTGGACCGGGCGCCTTCAAACCCGGCATCGAAAATCGCCTGCGCTTTCGCAAGCGTTTTCTGGTTCCCCAGCCGGAAGTACATCTCAGGGTCCTCCCGAAAGCTCTCCCTTAGCTCTGGAGCCATATTTTGATCGGTAGAAACATTGCGGGCAAAGCCGCGTTCCGTATCACCTGTAAATCCAGCGGCCGCAGCGCCGCCGGAGTTCACGGTATCTACCGGATTGACTTCCGGCGAAGTTTCTTGTATGGTTAGTTTGGGAACGCCCCGGGAGACCCGCCCGTCTGTCACGGTGTCGACAGTACCCGGTGTTGTTCCTGTACCATCCCCCGTGTCTACTGACGTAGATGCGGGGGTATTCTGCGCTGTAACGCTCTGTGTCGGGATTGGCTGCTGGGTAATGGAAACGGGCGCAGGTTCCGTTTGCGCCGTTCCTGCGGCATCTGTGGCCCGACGATTGGCGATTCTGCTGCTGATGCTGTTTGCGGCGCTCCTTCCCACGTTCGGAGCAGCGCCGACACCGCCAAGTGCAGCCCCAATAGCGGCGTCATACAATGCCCCACTCAGGTCAAACTGCGCATCTGGGTCATAGGTCGCCCGTTGCAGGACAGGCTGGAATACATCCTCCACAACTTCTTCGCCGCCCTCACTCAGCATGGAGGCCGCAAGCTGTCCAACTGGCGTCTGCGCGAGCCGGTTCATGGTCTGGATTGCGGTGTTTTCGCCGAACCTGTTTACAAGAGCACTTGCCAGCTTCTCCGCTTTACCTTCTCCAAATACCGCTTTAAAGGGGGCCGCCACGTTGGCGATCTTCTCCGTTGCTGCAGACAAAGCGCCGCTTCCTAGCCCGTACACTGCCTGCTCCATGACATCTGCCCCGTTCTGTCGGGCCGTCTGAGCCGCGCCACCAGCGGACCGCAGCGCCATTGGGACAAGCGCACTTCCTCCAGTGAGGGCCGCCAGAAGAGCGTCCCCCGCCAGCTGCGTCCCAGCCACGCCCACGTCCACCGCGAACTGACCGACACTTCCAAGCCCCTCCTTTGCCTCCGCGATATTCCGCTGAGAGAGTGCCCCGATTTCGTCTGCCGCGTTATATAAAGTCTCCTGTGCCCCTGACAATGTGGGATGCCGCTCTTCAAACGTTCCTTCTGGGCGCTCCTGCGCCTCTTGCTGGTACTTTTCCAGACGCTTCAAGAGCGTCTGCCGCATAGCGGGCGTGACAGGCTTTCCATCTGACAGGCGGCCAGTGTTCAGGCTGTTTTGAATGCTTCTAATGGCCCGTTCGGCATAATCGGCAGTATAGTTTTCAGCGGTATCAACTCCTTCGTTTAGGAGATTGGAACCAAGCCCCAGCAAGTTCAGAAATTGAGCGGTTGTTCCCTGTGCAGCTCCTTTGAGCATACTCCCACCACGAGACGCCTCTGGAGTGGATATCACCTGCCCGGTAGTGCTGTCCACCACTTCGCTGATGTGCCCGGTGTCTCGCATCAGGATATTTAGAAGCGTATCCGGCTTCGTCTTTTCTTCGGCAACTTTCCGCTGAGATTTTGCCGAGCTGCTGATCTTGCCGGTAATGGTATTCTTTCCGGCCTTTTTTCTTCCGGCGGTTTCGCCCGCCACTTGACTGGACACCGTCGGCAGGGAGGGGGATGCGCCCCCTCCCGCGCCCCGCATCCGAAATTTCGGTGCCGTGGAAGTTTTTTTCTGTGTTGCTTCTCTCTCACTTGCGGTCGTTGTACCCCGCATTCTGAATTTTGGTGCTGACATTCTTTACCTCCTATTCCACACTACCATAATTCCGCAGCAGCTTCTGGATCCGGTTCTGTTCACTTGCATTCAGCGAATCCCACACATCATCCGTCAACAGGCGGTCAACTAGGCTTTGTGCATTGTCCGGCGTTTCCTCAGATAAAATGATGCTTAAACGGTTATACAGCTGGTTGAAAGAGCTTCCGGAAGTCCCAATTACACCGCGGTTTGGCTCGTACCCGTAAATAGCCTCCAGCATCTCGTCAGTGTAGCCGTTCTCCCGCAGGACAGACAGGACATCGTCAGAAAAGACACCTGCATTTGCCGCCTGCTTTGCCGTAGTCAGCGTCATTTTGGACTTCCCGCCTCCAGAGCTGCCGGACCGCCCGCCGCCCCCACTACCGCTCTTTTCCGCAGTCAGCGACGCCATCCTTATATTCAATGCCTCTGTTGTGGAAATCCCAGCCTCATTCAGAGTGTTGGTGTCCGGCATCACGCCCGCCGCCAGCATCGTCATCGCCAGATTATAGGCATATTCCCGGTTCTGTGCCGAAAGGCTGTCCTGATACTCCTGCTGGGAAGCGTCAAACTGCTGCTGCCACTGGCTGTTTCCAGCGTTGAACTGCGCTTCCCAGTTGGCCTGCTCCTGGGCAAGCTGTGCCGTCTGCATGGCGGCGTTGTCCTGCCGCACATACTCATTGTACAGGGCCTGGGCCATCTGGTAATTCCCTTCCGCCTGCGCCTGCACTGCCGCGTTGCGGTATTCAATCGCCAGCTGCTGCTGTTGCAGGGCGTTTTCCGCAATGGCATCGGACTCCTTTGTGGAGATGTCCGTGAGGTTGCTTTGCAGCACAGCGGAGTTTGCAAGAGCCGCCTGCCCGCTGGTTCCGGTGTTCAAGCCTCGTGCGTTTGCGTACTCGTTAAAGGCCATCCGGGCAATATCATTCTGAGACGCCGCTTCATTCCGGGCACCCTGGTAAATGCCGGGAATTTTCTCCGCGTCCGCCTGCAGACCTGCCAAATTCTGTTCGTATGCCGATTTCAGGGCCGCCAGCTGTGCGTCCGTGTAGGCTTTGTACATGTCATTCAGGTATCCGGAAAGGTCCGTGGGCTGGAGAGAGTCATAATAGGAAGAGTCTCCGCCTCCAGAATATCCGCCCCCACCATACCCTTCCTGTTCCCGTTCCTGCCTGTTTTTGACATTGATGGCCTTTTTCGCATACCCATTATCATCGTAGGTATATTCATAGTCTCCCTTCGTGACCGTCTGCCCAGCCAGTCCCTCGTTTCTGGACATATCCGGTCTGGTTTTCCCGCGGATAGACTCCTCTGCAGCTGCCATATCAATTTCACCTCAATTTCAAAAAAAATAAGCGCCAAAGCCGGGATCATTCCCAGCTCTGGCGTCTTGCGCTCTAGCTTGTTATCAAAGTTTTTCCTGAACGGCCTCCATCAGCCAGTCCGTGACCGTCTCACCCCAGTTTGCAGACTGCTGTTCGATCTGCTCATAGGTTCCGCGGTCAATCTCAATCGTGACCTGTACGCTCTCACTTTTCTTCCTTGGCATTCTCACCCCTCCATTCTTTCTGCAATGCGCCGAAACATCGCTGCAGCCTCCGGGTTATTCTTGACTGCCGACAAGTCCAGCACAACCGTTTTCCCACGCTTCACCTCGCCCATCGCGTTTGTCCAAGACGGTTTCGCAACGCTTAGCTTCATCGCTCTCGGATAGTATTCAAGAACGTTTTTCCCGGTATCAATGATCTTTCCCGGTTCCTCCTGCCAGTATTTAGGTGTTTCCATAAGTAGAGGTCTCCTTTCGCAAAATTCAGATTGGTTAACAGTAAAAAAACGCGCGCGTCCAAGTCTTGATCAACGTTATCATGGGTTGGTATTGCTAAAGAACACGGCTGTGCTGCCCACGTCCTCAATAATTTCAAGATTGGTAAGCCCCATTGCGCGGATTTCGCGGTCTCCGTCCTCTGACTCCACCAGGGCGAGGCACACAACATGATTCGCATCCTCTCCGCCATAGCTGTACATTAGATTTGCAGGGGCAGGGATAATCTGAATGATCTTTTCTTCCATGAATAAAATCTCCTTTACGTTTTGCCTTTCAGGCTTTTCACGACAGCTTCCAGGATGGTAAGCGCATCCGGGGTATTTGCGAGCGCCGCTAAATCCAGGATTACAGTTTTTCCGCGCTTTTCGCTGCCATCCCGATCTTTCCAGTTTGGCTTAGAAATGCTCAGTTTCCTTGATGCCGGAAAATATTCTATGATATTCCGGCCGGTGTCGGCGGTCATCGGCACCTCGGCTTCCCAAAAATCCTTGTCCATATCGCGTCCTTTCTCCAGATTTGGAATTGTGTTATATGTAAAAAAGTCCGCAGTCCGATCTGCAGCAGAGTAAAGGCGCAGCCAGTCGGTCAGCTGCATTGTGACGAGCCACGGGCTTTTATTTTTTCGGTGGAACAGGGTTGGAGCGCCATCCCGGAAGCGGTGAGCGTCCCGGTCTGCCTGTTCCATGGCCCGTGCAATGTTCAACTGCTCCACGCGCTTGCACTCGATATGGACGCCGGGAAGCCCGGACGCATCCGGTACAGCGCCATAGGTCCTGTTCCCGCCCCAACTAACGGAGTAACCGGCACGGCGAAGATGCTCCACAAGCTCCCGTTCACCATCGGCCCCCTTCTTCTGCGATTTTGCGCCCACATTTGCCTCCTTCCTCTTTACGGGTTACGCCGGGTTACGATACAGAAAACCTGTAAAGCGTTGTGCCGCAAGGAATTCCGAAAATGTGGTCAGCTGTGGTCAGCCATTTCATAGTCCTTTCTACGCGAGAGAAAAATATTTACCCCTTGGAAAACCCTGACCACAGCTGACCACACCGCATTCGGAACCCCAATATATACCAAAACCTGTTTGCATCCCGGCCAGCTCCCGCCGGTCTCTTGCGCATGATTTCAGCATGGGCCTCCATCGCCTGTTTCCAGGTTGGCATACCCTCCGCACGGTGCCCGTTGCGCTCGCACCAGTCTTGATAGGCTCTGTATGCTTCCTCGGTTCTGATCTCTCCGTTTGGGTCTTTTTCCATCATCTCGTCAACGAAGCGGGCAATCTTATCGCTGTCCCGCCGATACTGGGCCGTAGCTTCCCGGACAGTGCGCGGTGCATCAAGCCCGGTCTCCTGCAACAACCGCAGCCCATCCAGGCACCAGTTGAGGATGCCGCTCAAGTTCTCCGTCTGCCGCAACCGCCGTTTCAGGGTCTTGTCCTGCTCTTCCTCGGAGAAGTGCCGGTTGAACGGGACCACTTTCACCCGCCCGGAATCAAACACTGTGGGGTCTGTCACCTTTGGCAAGTGGTTGGTGTTGATGAACAACTTGAATTGCGGGACAAACTCGAAGGAGTTTTCGTTGAGGAAACGAGCGTTGATGGTGTCCCGGCCCGTGAGAGTCTTTACCAAGCTGGCGGATAGGACCATCTGCTTTCCGGGTTCCGAGATATTGACCACACGTGCCCCCGCAAGCCTCGCTATGTCCTCCGTAGGGGCGTTGCTGTTAGTCTTGTCCTTCTGCGCAATGGTCTCGGGCCTCGCTGCCCGCCCATAGCCGCCCACTAGGGCCATGTATGTCTCCATCAGGGTCCCCTTGCCGTTCCGGGTTGTGGCCCCATAGAGTGTAAAGAAACACTCTTCCGATGTGTCCCCAGTCAGGCCGTACCCCATTGCCTTTTGCAGATAAATGGCGGTGTCCTTGTCCCCCTGCGTCACATCGTCGATGAACCGCTCCCACAGCTCGCTCGTGGCCTCCGGGTCATACTTTACGCCGGAGATCGTTGCCAGCAAGTCCCCAGGGGAGTGTGCCCGAAATTCCCGAGTGCGTAGGTCCAATGTCCCATTTTTGCAGTTGAACAGATAAGGGTCCTGGTCAAACTCAGTCATGCTCACGGGATGAACGCTGGCCGCGTCTTTTAGGATGGTTTCCCGATTGTTGCGTCGCTGCCACTTTCCCACGTGGGCCTGATATGCGATCCGCTGTTTTTCGTCCTGAATGGACAGCGCATAGACCGCCAGAGCATCCGCAAGGTCCTTGCATAGTTCCATGGCTTTCAGGTTGCCGCTGTCTGGCTCCCATACCCTTCCGTTGTAGATGTACCACCGCTTGCGTTCTGGCACATACCGAGCCTTGTTTTCATACCAATCAGCAAAGAGGTTTCCATTCCCAATATCGGTCCAGGCGTAGCGGTCATTTGCTTCGGGGCATAGGGCCGCTAGATTTGTTGCACCAGGTGCGGTTGAGTTCTCTGCGCTCCTGGTGCTGGGACGCACTGAAACTGGCTTTGGGCTAGATTCAAAAACCCCCTCCTTTAAGAGCCGTTCAAAATTCGTGCGGTCCATGCATCCACCTCTTCCCGTTCCTGGAATATCTTCGCCTGATCTTCTGGCGTCCCAGCCTCTAGCAGGTCCGAAAAATAACCCGCCCTTGCTGAAAACCGAACCGCGAGGGCCTCACGATCTGACAGCGGAGCCGGAAGCCGTTTCAGCGATGTGTGGGCTATGTAGCAGACCTCGTTCAGCCGGTCGATGGTCTTTCCTCTCCAGGTCTCAAAACGCTCATGCAGGCCAGCAATGGCCCGCCTTTCCGTCTCCTGCCGCTCCATCTCACGGGCATCTATATGCTCCCTAGACAACCCCAAGTGAAAATCGGCGTCCAGCTTCTGCCCCGCCTGTACGCTGTCCAGGTCAAAAAGCCTGGAAACGTAGTCCAGCGCGTCCCCACTTGCGCCACAGGACCAGCAGCGGAAACGCCCATTCTTGAAACTGATTGAAGGGTGCGTGTCCCCATGAAAGGGACAGATCGCCCAGCCTCGATGGTCAAACTTCGCCCCATAAAAACGTACAGCATCCTGAGCCGGGACCCATGCCCGAATTTCTCGAAAGTCAATCATGCCGCTCCGCCTCTCTCGCCAGCCATGCCCGAAGAGCCTCCACGGGGACAAGGACGCGACGGCCAACTTTAATGCGGGGGAAGTCCGCACGGTTAGACAATTCGTAAAATGTGGGCAGGGAAATGCCCAGGGCATTAGCAGCCTCCTGGGAATTAAGGCACAGCTTATCCATTCGCATCCTCCACAAACTCAAACATCTCATCAAATTCCACCTTCAACACCTGGCACAGTTTCCTCGCTGTCGCCGCCCTTACAGGTCTCCCACGCGCAAGCCGCGTGACGCTCTCCTTTGCTAACCCTGCCTCTTTAGCCAAACTGAACATGGAATAACCGCGCCTTGCGACCCGCTGCCGGAAACCGGGCTTTGCAATGATTAGCAATGCCGTTCACCTCCAATCATTCTCTTTGACTTCAGTTTATCAAAATCGATTTATATTATCCTCAATTTCAAATTGACTTTTCGGATTATTTGCGGTAAAATTGTTGCATAACTACATTTAGGATTGAGGTGGTCGTGTGGGAAATACCTGTGACAAGGAGAAGATTGGGGAGCGCATTGCACATGAGCGGGGGGTGTGGGGAATGACCCAACCGCAACTAGCGGATGCACTGTGCGAAGTTCTGCACGTTGACGATTTTTCAATACAGAAAATTTCCAGCTATGAGCAAGGAAAAAGTTTCCCACATGTACAGGTTGTTTGCGCGCTAGCGGATATTTTTCATTGTTCCGTGGATTATTTGCTGGGCCGCAGCAATACACCAAACCCGGAGGCGGCGGAGGTGGTTGCATACACTGGACTAACAGCGGAAGCGGCGGGGGTGCTGCACAGGCTGCATAAAGCTGATACCGTTACGGGTTCCAGACAGTGCGAGCTTGTAAGCCGATTCATTATGGCGGCAGCCCCAATCTACACTGATATGTACTTGCTAGCAAAGCTGGGGCAGGAGATGCAAGCCGAGTACAAGCCGAAAAAGGTATTCCCGGACGGAAGCATCGATACCGAATTGAAGATGCAAGCGAACACTCGGAGACAGGCCAACAAGTACTTTGGGCCAAGTGAAATTATTTCCGGGGAAGAACTGCTTTTGCACAGGGTGCGCCGCATCGGTGACAGGTTACAGCAAATTGTATTCCGTGTATGTGGTCTGTCTCCAGCGATAGCACATTGCGAGAAAGTTGACGCAGAGCGGCGAAAGGAGGAGTACAGTCTCAGCAAAAAATGGGAAGAAGAAAGAAAAAAGGAGGCGAAAACCGATGGCAAAGAAGGCAAGTAGCCGCAACGCTCAGGGCGCTGGGACCATCCGCAAAAAGACGGTGACCCGTAATGGGAAGCCGTACACCTATTGGGAAGCGCGCTACACCGAGGGCCGAGACCCGGGCACTGGAAAGCAGGTGCAGCGGTCCATTTATGGCCGGACACAAAAGGAAGTGCGGGAGAAGCTGCAGGCGGTAGCTGTTACGCTGAACACGGGCACCTATACAGAGCCGGATAAAATGACCGTTGGTGAATGGCTGGATATGTGGCTAAAAGAATATGTTACCGGTGCTGTGAAGCCGTTTACACTGGCATCCTATACGGCGCAGTGTGAAAACCACATCAAACCCGGTCTTGGTGCGATTAAGCTAACTGCGCTAAACTCGGTGCAAATCCAGAAGTTTTATAACGGCTTGAAAACCACGCAGAGCAAGGGGAAGGGAAAGAACAACATGCTATCGCCCAAAACGATCAAAAACGTTCACGGTGTTTTGCATAAAGCATTGGATAAGGCGGCGGAGCTTCGCTACATCGCTTTCAATCCGTCTGACCCATGCACACTTCCCCGGATCAAAAAGAAAGAAGTCAAGCCCCTTGAACAGTCTGAAATTGCCGCATTTCTCAAAGCCGTTCAAGGGAGTCGCTATGAAAATCTGTTCACGGTCGTTCTCTTTACAGGTCTGCGGGAAGGGGAAGCCCTCGGCCTTTCCTGGGATAAAGTGGATTTCACAAATGGCACGATCCTCGTCAACACCCAGCTACAACAGGCAAAGAAGCGCGGCGGGAACTACTATCTGGCCGAAACGAAAAGCAGCAAGGGCCGCTTGATTACTCCGGCCCCCTCTGTTATGGCAGCGTTGAGGGCGGAAAAGGTGGTGCAAGCAGAACGGCGTTTGATGGCTGGCAGGGCATGGAACAACAAGTACAATCTCGTGTTTACAAATGAAATTGGAGAGAATTTGGCAATCAATACCGTCTACAAGAACTTCAAGAAGATAGCAGCGGAAATTGGACGTCCAGACGCCAGAGTTCACGATTTGCGGCACACCTTCGCTGTTATGTCCCTTCAAGAGGGGGACGATGTAAAAACGGTGCAGAGTAATTTGGGACACGCTACAGCATCCTTTACCCTGGATGTTTACGGACACGTTTCGGAGAAGATGAAAAAGGAGAGCGCGGCCCGCATGGAAGCGTTCATTGAGAGCGTGAAAAAGGCATGAAAAACGGCTCCAGAAGTTATTCTTCCGGAGCCTATTTTTTGCCCTTATTTTTACCCTTTACAGGTGCTGTTTACCCTTTAGTTTGCCCTTTAGACAATTTACCCCTATTTATATAGGGCGGCCTGAATCCCTTTGATTTCAACTGTTTTACAGAATGCGTTTTTCTGTATTTACTGTGATGCTCTGAATTAAAATTTATTCGAATCCCTCCTTCTCCGCCACAGAAAGCCTTGAAACCGTCAGGTTTCAAGGCTTTCCTTTTTTGCGTCCTGCAAGCGTTTTCGCCGCAGGAAAACCCCTTGGCGGAACGAAAGAGAGACATCTGCTTTTAGCAGATGTCTCTCTTTCATGGCAAGGGGTAACAATCCAAATCCTCTCAGGTCGGTCGAACTCTCTTGCATTCAAATTTGCAATTTTTCTTGAGAAGCATCTAACCGGCCTTCTGGCCGGCAGCGCCTTTGCGCCGTACAAGCGTTTTACCACAGGCAAAACCTTGGCGCAGGGCGAATTCACTTCGCCCGAGCATTTCAATCACTGAAGGGTGGAGCGACCAACGGGAGCGAAACCCAAAAGAAAATGCGACTTGTCGAAACAAGTCGCATTTTCTTTTGGAGCGGCTGATGGGAGTCGAACCCACCTATGCAGCTTGGGAAGCTGCCGTTCTACCGATGAACTACAGCCGCATCTGAGTTGTTATTATACCAGACCGCTTCATATTTTGCAACCCCCAAATCTTCTCCGGCATGAACGCCTTTTCGCGGACATAGATTCTACCATCGAAGCAAAGGGGGATCACCATGAAAAAACTCGTCGTGCTGCTGTGCGCCCTGCTGGCGCTGGGGAGCAGTGCCCAGGCGCTGGAAGTATCCGCGCCCTCGGCTCTGCTGATGGAAAAGGAGACGGGCACCGTCCTCTTCGCCAAGGACGAACATGCCAAGCTGGAGCCCGCCAGCGTCACCAAGGTCATGACGCTGCTGCTGACCATGGAGGCCATCGACGCCGGACAGCTCCACTATGACGACGTGGTCACCGCGTCGGCCCACGCCTGCTCCATGGGCGGCAGCCAGATCTGGCTGAAGGAGAATGAGCAGATGACGGTCAGCGATATGCTGAAGGCGGTGTGCGTTGTCTCTGCCAACGACTGCGCCGTGGCGCTGGGCGAGGCC
>ERZ791886.556-NODE-556-length-22437-cov-2.313064_pt1 | contig 22437 bp, 28 predicted proteins | sample MGYA00510158_ERZ791886 | MGnify/ENA primary metagenome ERZ791886 (study PRJEB30046, sample SAMN00792063) | human gut metagenome | study: EMG produced TPA metagenomics assembly of the A metagenome-wide association study of gut microbiota in type 2... | reverse complement strand
AATAGAAAATAATGCCCTTACCCTGGTAAAATGGTCGATTTCCGCCACACCGGAACGTCTTTTGTATATCGACAGACAGATTCTGGATGGGCCGGAGCCTATTGCCGCTTATGGGAGCTGTGGTATACGGGAAACGGAACCGAAATAAAACCGCCTGTTTTATGACATTCTAATCAGAATATCATAGAACAGTTTCTTATGGTTACAGACTATATCACTGAATTTCTGGCTGAATTGAGCTATCGTTTTAATAATGTTCATGTTTATATGTGTCCTGGTAATCATTCCAGATTATTTCAGGATAAAGATAAGGCACTCAAAGGTGAAAACATTGATACGCTTGCTCTCCCATTCTTGGAAGCCAAATTACAGCTGTTTAGGAATATCTACTTTCATCCAAATAAGGTAGAAGAATCCATTGCTATCTTCTCAGTAAGAGGACAAAAGATTTTCGCAAGTCATGGAGACAAAGATGACCTCAACACTGTAGTTCAAAAATATACTTTGATGTTTGAGAAACCAAATATCATTTACTTAGGACATAGGCATACAAATGCAATGCAAACTGTATATGACGTAAAGGTTATTCAGTCTGGATGTCTGAGTGGATCGGATTCATTTTGTATGGATAAACGCTTGCAGAATAGACCTGAACAGACTATTTCTGTCATTACAGATAAAGGATTTGATTGTTTGTATGATGTGAAATTTTAGAATATGGAGAATGAGAAAAATGGAAGAAAATAAGGAAATTTTTGCGTTAGATTATGAGGAATGTATCAATTACATTGCTTCTAAGGTGGAATGTGATAAAGAAACAATCGATAAGATTTTGGAATATGAAACTGAATGGCTTATGCAGCAGGGCGTTATTGAATACGCCGAACCTGTAGAGCTTTAGTTTATATAAGAAAAGCCGTCAGCAATCAAGAATTGTAGAAACCAAACATGAGAGCTTGATCCTATGCATCAAGATAAACGCCTTACAGACTACCTGTTAGGCAATCTGCGCCAGTGCTCTCTGACATATTCCCAGCGAAAAAGCCGGAAACGCCAGTAGGCACTGACGTGTACTATATAAGGGTAAATACACTTAAACATAGCACATCACCGTCCTTCCATTCAGATTTGTTGTAACTACATCATCGTGGAAAAACTGACGGCTTAGAATGTGGAAGAACCTCCACGTTTGTAATCATAACATATCTGAATGGAATTTTTAACGAAGAACAAAGTGATAAAAACAAAAGGAAATCCTGATTGGACATTGGGATTTATATTAAGGGGCAAACTGCCCTACTACTATATTAAATAATACGAGGTAAACGTACATGAATAGATCAGAACTTATTGCAGCTGTTGCAGACGAATTAGTAATGAATGGTACTACCAAGACAACCAAGAAGGACGCTGGAGTTATGGTTGATACCATTGTAGATATTATCGCAAAGACCCTTGCATCCGGAGAAAAGGTAGTCCTGTCTGGATTTGGTACTCTTGATATTTTAGAAAGATCTGAACGCCAGGGAAGAAATCCTAAGACTGGAGAATCTATGGTAATTCCTGCTTCCAAGACTGTTAAATTTAAGCCAGCCCCATCACTTAAGGATGCCGTCAATGCGTAAAGAGGTGACTGGAATGGGATATTGTTACACAAAGGATTTTATTGATAATGATGAGCTAAGATCCTATATTGTACAAAATTATGGATATTTCAAAGAGATTCACGATGACTTTATTGGTGTTTCAATTGTAGCGCATTATCCAGTAATGATTGATTTAGTCAATGATTTAATCAAGCATACATCATTTACATTAGAGAATATTGAACTATATGATTCAGAGGTAGATGGATATTGTGATGAATATATTCTTACATTAGATTGTGATAGAAAGATTTGGGTTCAAAAAGCTCTAATTCCTAAAAATAAATACAATGATGGCGGTTACGTTTTATGCGATGAAGATCTTATCTTAGTTCATGAAGATGTAAATTCTAAGTTCCTTATTAGAAATTCAGAAGCAAACATTGTTGTATTCTCAGTCGAAAATGATGGAGAGGAAGATAATGCGGAAGAAAATACAGAAGATGATGAAATCAGATGTAACACTGAATGTACTGAAGATAACAATTGCGCTCCTTCAGATGACTTACATGGTTTTACATTTTCAGAAGAGGATGATTTCTCAACAAGAAGATGTTCGTTCTGGTGTTCTGAAAAATTAGGAAAGAATGATTATGCTGAAATTATCAATATTTTGCGTAGACTGTAAAGTGAGGTGATTTAAATGCTTCAATCATGTGTTTTTCGTTCCAATGTTAATACACGCCAATGGATTCATGCAGCAGTTAGAAGAGCTGTTAAGACAATGGCTCAGACCTTTATCGCTACTATTGGGACAGCTGCGTTCATGGGAGATGTTAATTGGCCCTTAGTTGCAAGTGCTTCTGCCTTATCTGGAATTCTTTCAGTCGCAACGTCTATTGCAGGACTTCCAGAAGTAGATGCAGTACCTAATCAAGATAATGAAGGGATAGAGTCCACAAAATAACACACTAATAATTAAAACTAAATAAAGCAAATTAATTTATGGAGGTATTTATTATGGCAAACTTAACTGGTAAACATGCAGATAAAATTCCTGGTAACGGAGGTTTTGTTAATAGCGGCCCCGCTTTTGATCCAGATTTAAAGAAACCTGTAAATAACGTATTTAATGATGGCCCTCATGGTGACGTACCTCATGTAACTAAGCATGACACTGGTATTGGTGGCCCATCTGATCGTAATAACAATGGTATTGATGACAGCGAAGAGTAATTAGTCTCTTGCTATAACCTACTGTAGCCTCAAAACTACAGTAGGTAATCTTTTTATATGGTGTGTAGTTCGTTATGATTATGCACTTTTAAATAGTCTCGTCAGAAATCATAGAGAATAAATGAAAATAAAAAGAATGGAACAAATTGGAGTAGCTACCGATTTGAGCAGAGTTATTACTACTCCGCTTCTTTTTATTTTGCAAAGGAAGTGAGATGAATGGGAAGAAAAGTACAGTACAATAATATTGTATCTCCTGAGCTATTAAGTCAGGTTAATCCTGATAATATAGAATTAGGAAAAGATTTTATTGATTATTTGCGTTCAATTGATAGAGCAGGCTCCACTCTCGAAGCGTATGAGCATGACTTAAATATTTTTTGGGTCTATCTACTTCAATATTGTCATAACAAATTTTTTATTGATCTATCCAAACGTGAAATTTCTAAATATCAAAGTCATTGTTTAACTGAATGGAAATGGAGTCCAGCAAGAATGCGAAGGGTTAAATCCACATTATCTTCGCTCTCTAATTATGTGGAAAATATGCTTGATGATGAATATGAGAATTTTAGACCTATTATTCGTAAAATTGAAAATCCTGTTAATGAAAAAGTATTAACAAAAACTGTATTTCAAGATGAACAGTTAAAACAGTTATTAGACACTTTGGTAGAAAAAAGAAAATATGATCAAGCATGTATGCTTTCATTGGCTATAAATAGCGGACGTAGGAAAAGCGAATTACCGAGATTTAAAGTTTCGTATTTTAATGATGAAAATATTATTTATGGTTCATTATATAAAACACCTGAAGAAGTAAAAACAAAAGGTCGTGGATCTCGCGGAAAAATGCTTACCTTGTACGTTCTTGTAAAGCCTTTCAAACCATATTTAGATTTGTGGATGAATTATAGAAAAGAAAATGGAATAGAATCAGAATGGTTATTTCCTAAAAAAGTTAATGGAGAATACATTAATGAGCCAATGGATTCAAAAACCCTAGATAGTTGGGCTGAAACATTCACTAATATTGTTGGGGTTGATTTTTATTGGCATAGTATGCGTCATTTCTTTACCAGTAGTTGTTCCCGTAGTGGACTCCCAGATGATGTTATTCAAATGCTAATTGGTTGGAGTTCTTTAGACATGGTTTCTGTATATAAGGATATTTCAGCAGATGAGAAATTTGAAAAATATTTTGCAGACGGTGAAATCAAAAAACAAGAGCAGAAATCTCTTTATGATTTATAATGTTATACTCTGAGGATACCATTACTGAAATGTTTGGAATTATGCAACAGGGAACACAGAACATTCTGTATCCCCCTAATACTCTTGACTTTTAATCGTCAAGGCTTTATAATCAGATTAGAAGCAATCAAGGATATTTGCGGTGTCCAGTGATTGAAATTCGGAAACTAAATAAATTGTTTCGTAGTTACATGTAAGACACAGGCTATCCCCTATTTGCGGTAGGGAATAGCCGTTTTGCTATTTGCGGTGGTTATCTATGTAGGACAATGCCGCAAAGATAACCAATAAAAGTGTCAATACTTCCATGGTATTCATTGGCATTACCCCCCTTTTTTTTTCCGTTTCCGAAAAGGTTTAACCACCAGACTATCCCTATCACGTTCTAATCTGATAAAACGAATTATATCATATCTTGTCAAAATATTTTACTAATCTCTAAAATTATTTTACACCAATCTTCTATTCTCCCCAAATTAGTTATTCGGCTGTCGCCAAGTGGTAAGGCACAGGACTTTGACTCCTGGATTCATTGGTTCAAATCCAATCAGCCGAGTTAATGGTTGATAGCTCAGTTGGTTAGAGCAACCGCCTGTTAAGCGGTGGGTCGTGGGTTCGAGTCCCACTCTTCCAGTTTATTATGTAAGCCAGATGAATCAGGACGGCTCCTGAACCAGTTTTGAAAACTGTGTGTACGATGATGAATCGTATGGGAATCGACATCTCCGTCTGGCGTTAAAATAATGGTGGATATGCAAGAGGTTAAAGCAGGCAGACTGTAAATCTGTTCCCGAAAGGGTTCGTGAGTTCAAATCTCACTCCACCAATTTTAGTATAAAAATTGCGCTCAGAAAGCATTGTCATATTTCAGAGCGCAATTATATCAAAAGGAGGAATTAAATATAATGGCATAAATATTAAGATAGATCAGTTAGACTGTTGTCGTCTTTTGGCTATCATATTGGTTATATACTTTACTTTATCATCCGATAATTCAGGATGCCTACAAATCAGTATGACAACAGTCAACTTTAATGCAAGAAATAAAATATAACATAACCCAGAACAACCTAAGATTGTAAACAGATTAGTTAAAACTCCTAACATTCTACCCTCCTTTCTTGTAAATTTTTATAAGACAGGAGAATTTATGCGACCAGAACGGTCAGAATTTAATTCCTGAAAACTTTGCGCCAGTATTACAATAGGCGCTTCCACAGATAATATCGGGTACATACCCGTGCAAGTGAACTACATTGTGGTGATGTAATTGATATGTACCTGATATTATTATACTGTGGAATTTTGTTCATGTAAATATGAGGTTGGAAAAGAAAAGGATTACTTATGAACAATTATAAATTACAATTTGCGCTAACATCCGAAGACATTCGTAACAAACTTTCTGAAGATGATAGAAAGAAATTCAATGATGTAAAAATCACAAATGTATACCTGGCAGATGATGAAACAGCAATTGTAGAATGCATGGTTTCATCTAAGCCTATTAAAAGTACAGAATGTGTTTATAAATTGATTGGTGATGGATATGTTAGGTTAGATTAAATTAAATAATAAGTTTAAAAAAAGCATTGTCATACTTGATGATGCTTTTTTGTTTGGATGGAGAATTAATTATTGTGCTCTCTTGGCTCAATGGTAGAGCAATTGATTTGTAATCAATGGATTGTAGGTTCGAGTCCTATAGGGAGCTTAGAGAAGAATAGCAAAGACTGATCATCTTTGTGAATGATTGTACTCCATATCCAATCGCTCTTCTCTTCTATTTTTTATTGAAATAAAAGGAAGAAGGTGACAGAATGGCTAGAGTTATTGAGCCTATAACAGATGAACAATTAAAGCAGATTACTGTAGCCAATCTGCGAAAAGAATATAAAAAAATTGCGGATTTTTATAGAAAAATTATTAATAACGAAATTGTTTATTGTAGTCATTGCAGGAATTGGAAAACTGTAAGGGCGTTTTATGAATCAGCGAAAAGTCCAGATGGAATCGAACATTATGCTTGTAAAGAATGTATTCTTAATGAATGTACTGATGTAGGTAAAAATGGAATTAGATCCGATAATAAAGAGAAAACAATTGAGACATTTAGAAAACTCGATTGGTATTTTGATGAGAAGGTATATAATGCACAGTTACAAAAATTATCTGATGGGACTGGAGAAAAAATTCGTAGCACTGCGGTACAACAATTAATTGTAGTTCGCTCAAGCTTAAATGACTATAGCTCAAAGACGTTTTCAGAGTCTATTTTTGACATTGATGATATAGAAATTTCACCAGAAGAGAATACACGAATCATTCAAAAAACTTTAAAAAAAGCGAAAAAAAGATTCGGTAATTATAGTAACGAAGATTTGATGTATTTGGAAAATGAATACCAAGATTGGACTACAAGATATCAATGTGAGAACAAAAGTCAAGAACTGTTATTTAAAAGAATTTGTTTTAAAGAATTAGAAATAGATAAGGCCCAAAAGGAAGGTAAAGATACCAAAGAATTAGACGCAACATTACAAAATTTAATGGGTAGTTTAAATATAAAACCTTCTCAAAAAACATCAAATGCATTAACAGACAATCTTACATTTGGACAGCTAATTGATAAGTGGGAACAGAGCTATCCGGTTCCGGAGCCAGATGAAGATTTTAAAGATGTTGATAAAATTGGACTATACATTGATGTATTTTTTAAAGGTCATCTATCAAAGATGATGGGGCTTAAAAATGCATTTTCTTCTTTATATGATAGATTTATGTCAAAATATACAGTTAAAAAGCCACAGTATGACGAAGATTTTGATTCAGAAACTCTTTTTGATCAAATATTTGGTTCAAAAATGGATGAAGAAGGATAGTTCTTATGAGTGTTCAAAAAACACAAATTGAATTAGAAAAAGATAAAGAACAAAAGATAATGGAAACTGTGGCGTGGAGAGCAGCTTATTATAGGGCGAATCCACAAAGATATGTATCAGAAGTTCTTGGTATCACATTAAAATTATTTCAAAAAATATTATTGTGGTGCATGATGCACTACAATTTTACTATGTACCTTGCCGCAAGGGGTTAAACATTATACGTTTTATTTTCGAGAATGCTTTTATGCATTCTTTTTTCATTGCAATTATATGAGCATTAGACTGTATTTCGATTTTGCTCTTGAGTGTAGATTGTACTTCTACCCTCTTTATTCTTTATTATATAAGGAGGATTAGAATGAAGTCGATTTTCAATGAAGAACAAAAAGATTATATGATTAAAAATTATTTAATTCTCTCATATCGAGAAATTGGTAATCATCTTGGATTTACTGAAAGACAAATACGAGGATGGTTAAATAATCATGGATATAATAAAAATAGAAAAATAAATGATAAATATTTTGATTGTATAGATACTCCACTAAAAGCATATTTTTTAGGATTAATATATGCCGATGGATGGATATGTGCGAATAATAATCCGAGAAATTATGAATTTGGTATTGAATTACAATCTGAAGATAAGTATGTACTTGAAAAACTAAATGATGAATTAGGTGGTCTTAATATTATTTCTCATAAAAATCCGAAAATACAATACATCAATGGACGAAAAGCAAATAGTGGACACTCTGATGTATTGCGTGTGTATTCAAAACCATTAGTATTAAGTCTAAAGTCAAATGGAATTGAAACAAATAAAAGTCATAAGAATATTTATCCAGTTGTTCCTAAAAATTTATTTTTTGATTGGTTGAGAGGATATATAGATGGTGATGGATGTTATTATACAAATAAAATAGTAAATACATATATGCATATTACATGTTATTCAAAAGAACCATTGTTATATGTACAAAGTACATTAAAAGAATATAATATCAAAACTACCATCTATAGTGAAAATCCAAAAAAATATAGATTAATGTGTACAGATTATAATAGTATGCATAGTTTAGTAAATCATCTCTATTATCAAGATGATTTATTTTATTTGCAAAGAAAATATATAAAAATAAAACATTTACTAGGCTCCGTTGCATAGAAATATGCAAGCAATAAGAATGGAAAATCGGTAAACGCTAAGTCAGATTGATATGCCAATACCGAGGTAAAGCACAAATTGCGAAAGGTTGTGGCTCACCGTAACGCATAGAGATTGAATAAATATAATATCTCCAAGAGTCCATTCCACCTAAACGTAAAGTCGTAGGTGAAAATGTATGCTAGACTGGGTTGGAAATGACCAACTGATGAAAATGAGGGAAACTTCCAGAGCATGAGATAAAAAACTCATGGATAATAACAATCGCAAGGCAAGACCTATCTAACCGCACTTTTTTGTTGTGTCAGATGTATTCTGTTCCCAGGAACTAAAATTGTCGTAAGTTCTGGAACATTAAAACAGGCAAATGAGGTATTGCTTAAAATACAAGATGATTTTATGAAACAATCATCAATATTACGTTCTGAAATTGAAAAATGTAATATTAGTCAAAACGATGCGTCAATATACTTTAAGAACGGATCGTGGATTAAAACAAGAACTAGCTCGCAAAATAGCCGGAGCGCACGAGCGAATTGCATAATCATAGATGAATTTCGCATGGTTGATGAAACCATTCTAAACACCGTTCTTAGAAAATTCTTAACTAGCCCCAGACAACCTAAATATTTAAATAAACCAGAATATAAACATCTCCAAGAGCGTAATAAAGAAATTTATATGTCAAGTGCTTATTTCAAAAGCTCATGGGCATATAAAAAAGCTCAAAGTTATACTGTAAATTTCTTTGATGACACAAAGAAATATTTTATAGTGGGATTACCATATCAAGTATCAATTATGGAAGGATTACTCTCTCGTGAACAAGTTGCAGATGAAATGTCAGAATTGGATTATAACGAACTTGTTCAGCAGATGGAAATGGAGTGTTTATGGTTTGGAGATACAGATGGAAGTTTATTTAAATTTGACGAATTGACTAATAGAAGAAAAATTAAAAAAGCTTATATGCCATTGAAATTTTATAATGATAAAATCAAAGTTCCCAATGTTTTATTAACAGAAAAGAGAATATTGTCTATTGATGTTGCGTTAATGCAATCCACTAAAAAGAAAAAGAATGACGCAGCTGCCATCACAATAAATGATTTAATTCAAACCAATGACACATCGTATCAATCAAACTTTGTTTATGCTGAAACATTTGAGGGGTTAAAAACAGACGAATTAGGTATTATCGTAATGAGATATTATTATAAGTATAAATGCACAGACGTTGTTTTAGATACACTGGGTGTTGGTCTGGGCGTTTATGATTTTATCATAAAAGACCAATTTGATCAAGAAACAGGGGAAACATATAAGGCTCTTACTTGTATCAACGATTCAGATATGGCTGATCGTTGTAATGTTAGAGATGCTCATAAAGTTGTTTGGTCTGTCAAAGCAACAGATAAATTTAATAATGAAATTTGTATATTACTTAGAAATGGCATAAAAAATGGTAAGCTTAATCTTTTAGTCACAGATCAAGAAGCTGATATGATTCTAAAAGATACATATAAAGGTTATTTGAAATTGAGTCCTACTGATCAAATGAAACTGAAAATGCCTTATTTACAAACTACTTTTGCAATTTATGAATTGGTAAAATTAGATCACGAAATAAAAAATGGAAACATTAAAGTAAAAGAAGTTAATGGAATGAGAAAAGACCGATACTCTTCGATAGCTTATTCATATTGGTGTGCATGTCAATTGGAACTTAAGCTCAAACCCAAAAACACAATCGAAACAGATATGATGAAATATCTACCAATCAAAAGAGCTAATCGCTTTTCTGCATTTAGATAAAGGAGGTGCATTTAAAAAATATGCCACGAACAAAAAAGGTTGCTGAAAATGCACCTAACACAGTTACTCATTCAGTTAAATCACAATCAACTGCCAAAGAGAAAAAAGTAATTGAAAATTATGCAAAGGCTGAAAATGCAATTAGGAAACTTAGAGATGTTAATAAAAGCACCACAGGAAGAACCATAAACAGTTTCAATAAGGATTCCTTGCGTTCATATCTGCAAAACATTTCAAGTAATGAAAAAAATCTAAGAAATCTATCCAGATATTTATATTACAGATCCCAAGTTTATTTTAGACTAATCTATTACAACTCAAATATGTTTTGTCTTGATGCAAGAAGTGTAATACCTGAATATAATGTTTCTGAGGAAAATGATAAAGAAGCAATGTTAAAATCTTATGGTGATACACTAAATGCTTTGGATAAAATGAACCTACAATATGAATTTCTAAAAGCATATCTCACTTGTTTCAGAGAAGATGTTTTCTACGGCGTATATTATTTTGATCCAGAATCAGAAAATAAAAAATCCTTTGTTATTATGCCTCTTGATCCAGACTATTGCAAAATTGAAGGTGTTTGGGAAACTGGTGACTTTGCGTTTAGTATGGACATGAGTTATTTCAGAAGCCATCAAGAACTATTGGAATATTGGGGAGAACCATTCCAAAGTTTATATAAAGAATCCCAGCGTGACAATATAAAGTATAAAACAATTCCACCTGAATATGGTATTTGTTTAAAGGCTCATCCTGAAGATTGGGAAACTGTAGTTCCTGTTTATTCTGGATTATTAAACTCTATCATCTCATTGATAGATCAAGAAGATATTGCTGCTATTGCTGATGAGCAAAGCATTTATAAAATGATTTGGATGGAACTTGAAACCATTAGTGGATCTGATGAACCTAATGATTGGAAAGTTGATCCAAATCTAGTATTACCATACTGGAATAGAATGGTTAATGAGGGACTACCTGATAATGGTTACATATCTTCCGCTATCGTTCCAGGGAAACTAAATTCTATATCATTTCCTGATACACAAGATTCCGAAGTAAATCGTGTTGAAAATGCTACCAGAACTGTTTTAAATACTTCTGGTGGATCACAAATTCTTAACTCCTCATCAATATCAGGAAGCACAGCATTTAACGCAGCGATTAAAAGCGATACAGAATTTGCGTTATCTACTCTTCTTCCACAAACGGAAGCAATCGTAAATAGAATCTTGTTTTTATATGTTGATAACCCATCAAAAGTTGTTTTCCATGAAGTATCAACTTATACAAAAGATGAGTATAAGGCAAGTGTCTTGAAAGATTGTGAATATGGACTTTCTTCTAAATTGCTTGTGAATAATTTGAATGGTTTTACAGAGAAGGATACTTTAGCAATTAACTTTCTTGAAAATGAATGTCTTGGACTTATGGATAAATTTGTTCCAGTTAAAAGTTCTCACACTACATCAAATGCGGATAAAGAAGCTGGAGGACAGACAAAAGAAGATACTGAAATTTCTGATGATGGTGAAAAGTCCAGAGATAAAAAAGATAAGGCTAAAGGGTAAGGGGTAATTTTATATGAAACAAAACTTTATTAAAACTTCTGATAAAGAAACCGCAACTAAATTAAAAAATTTAGGGTTACAAGAAGTAAATAATTCTGAGGGAATTTATTTATTTGTAAATCCAGATAAAATTCAATTTGATTCTGATATAGACCAGTCAAAGTTACACTTTACAAATATTCTAACATTTTAGTACCACTCTTCTATTTTGAATGAGTGGTATTTTTATTGAATTTTTGAGGAAAGGAGGAAGAATGAAAATACATGTCGAAAAAAATTATGACAATTGACGAATTATATTCTTTTTGTCTTAAAAATAATTTTTCTAAATTCAACAGTAAAGATTTTGGAGACGAACTTTCAGTTGAAATGCATGGTAATTTTGAAAAGCAAAAGAAAACTGATGATAGGCTCGTAGAGGGAATGACACCGTTTGTAAGTAATGCATTTCATGACCATGTGAATCTTAATAAATCAAATATCGAAGAAAATATTTTCAAAGAAAACGTTCCATCTTCTAATTTACGTCCAATATTGGCAAATATTAAGTTAGATGAAGAAACAAATGAATTAGACTTTGGTTCCCACGACTTTCATATTGAAAAGGTAACATCTGTTGATGAAAACGGAAATAAAGTTGAAGTTGAAAAAATAATTTATGATGAGCAACCAATTGGAGTTATCGATGGGTCAAGAACAAATATAGAATATGATAAAGACGCTAAAGTAAATCGTGCCGTATTACATGGATATCTATATGATGAATACTGTTCTGATGCTATTGATATTCTCAATAGACGTGGCACTGTAGATTGTTCAATCGAACTTTGCATTAGAACTATGAGTTTTGATGGTAAGAATAAAGTGTTAAACTTGGATGATTTTTATGTATCAGGTCTAACTTTGTTGTCTGCAAAGACAAAGCCAGGTATGGCTGGTTCAAATTTTAAAATTGAAGATTTCAGTAGCTGTGATACAAAAGTTAGTTTTTCCAATGAAGAAAAACTAATTGAGCTTTTAGAAAGAATTGACAAAAAACTTTCTAATTTTGATAACAAAAATCCAAAGGAAGGAGGAAACGAAAAAAACATGTTTGAAAAACTTTTAGAAAAATACGGTAAAACTATTGAAGATATCACTTTTGAATATGAGGGATTATCTGATGAAGAACTGGAAGCAAAGTTTTCAGCAGAATTTGAAGAAGATACATCAACAAGCACTTCTTCTGATGGAGAAGATAATTCTAATACTTCAAATACAAATGACAAATATGAATTGTTTAATAAGTTATTTGAAATTTCTTTCGATGAAATCAAATATGCGTTAAACAGTTTATGTTCTATTTACAGAAATGATTCAGAATGGTGTTATGTACATACCGTTTATGAAGATTATTTTATCATGCAGGACTGGGACAGTGATAAATATTATAAGCAGTCTTATCAGAAAGATGGGGATAACGTATCGTTATCTGGCGAAAGAATTGAAATGTTTGCAATGCTATTAACTGAATCAGAAAAGATTTCAGTTGAAGAAATGCGTTCCAATTACGCAGCTCTCAAAGAGTTCAAAGAAACTGCTGAAAAGAATGAACTTCATTCTCAGAAGGAGGAACTTATCAATTCTGAAAAGTATTCTATTCTTGCTGAAAAGAATGAGAATGGTGAATATGCAAACACAGCTTTTGCAGAACTGGTAAAGAATATGGATAACTACTCTCTCACTGATCTGGAGACACAGATTAAGGTAATTCATTCTGATTACATTTCTGAACATTCTAATTTCTCTGCAAATAAACCTGTCGAAAATAAAACGGTATCTATGAAGATGTTTACAAATCCCAATACAAAGAAAACCAAGTCCAGTAGATACGGAGACTTATTCAAAAAGTAAATAATATTTTATTCAACTTGAAGTCGTACAAAAGTACGGCTTTTTTATTTATCAAAAATTCACAAGGAGGAAATCAATAATGGCAATTAAATATAATTTTACAAAATTCCCAACCGCTTTTCCATCCAAAGTTATCGCCAGAGACGGTGGGGCACATATGTACTCTCTCAAGCATGATGACGATCTTTGGAATGGTGCTGTAGTAGCAAAGGGTGATTATGAAGCACTCGATCTGTATAAGGCAAAGGACGCAGTAAAGGTCAATGCAAAGGTTGTTGATATGGCTGCTAATGGTAATTACTACGTTGAAATTTTAGAGGATCAGGCTGCCACAGATGCACTGATTGTTTACAATCCACCGGTGATTGAAGAGGAATACAACAAGTCTTTCCTGCTGGAGAGCAATTTCTATATTCCTGCTGAGATGGAAGCAAGAGCTTATCCACTTAGAGAGGGTGATATCTGGGAGCTTTCTGAGGATGCATTTACCCAGAAACCTACTGTTGGCGAAACCACTATTACAAGCATCACTGGTAAAAAGTGGACAGTTGCGTAATTAAGAAAGGAGTTGAAATAATGGAAAATACAGTAAGAAATTTAATGTTTGATCTTGCATTTAATCGTGACATTTATGACGACGATAAGAAAATTAGCAAAGCTGAGGCTAATGATACATTAAGAAGCGCTTGCTATGATTTACTTGGTGTTAATGCCCAGTCTACTGAAAAACAGATTAAAAGAGCATTAAATTCTGAGAAGGCTAATGAATTTTTCGAGGTAATTGAGGAAATTATCGAACAGGAAATTCAGTATGGATTTAGAGATAATGAGTTTTTCAACGATTTCGTAGAAATGAGAAGCCTTACAGATGGTAATAGAACTGACTTCTGGACAGATGAGGATATTATTCTCAACGTTGCTAGAGTGAGTGGAGATCAGCATGATTACACCATCCAGCGTTTAGCAGCTGGTTCTAGTTATACCGTTCCTACCAGCAGATATGCTGTAAAGGTTGGTGGTGATATCAGACTGTTCTTAACTGGTAGAAAGGATTGGTCTGAACTGATCAATGCTGTTGCTACAGCTTATATACATAAGATTCAGAACGAACTGTATGCTGAGTTTATGAACGCCGCTGAGAAGCTTCCAGTTACAAATGGATTTAAGGGTACAGGTGCTCTTGGTAAGGATAAGAAGGATGATTTCGATGAGATTATCTCCAATGTTGCTTCTGTAAACAATGTAAGTTCTGTAGTTATCATGGGCACTAAGACTGCATTGAAGAAGCTGAACGCACTTACAGACGTTGATTGGATCGCTAATTCCCAGAAGGAAGCTGTTGCAAATACTGGTATTCTGGGTTCTTATGAGGGTACTACTCTGTTAGAGATTCCTCAGAGATTTAAGGATAACAAGCTGGCTGAAAAGTTGGTTGATCCTTCTATTCTGCTTATCTTCCCTGTAATCGACTATAAACCAGTTAAATTCATTGATGGTGGTGAAACCTATCTGGAAGTAACTGAGGCTGGTGAAAACGCTGATGATATGCAAACCTATGAGGCTCAGAGACGGATGGGTATTGCAACTATCATTACTCGTCAGTTTGGTCAGTGGGATCTTGATGCGTAATTAAAAAAATATGGATGTTGGAGTCACTGAAATAATATCGTGGCTCCAATATTTTTGATTGGAAAGGATATATTAAATGGCTTATCAAAGAAAAAATACAACTATCGTTGAAAATACAAGCGAGGCTGTAAATACAAATGAAGCTGTAAATGCAGATCAGTCTAATGATGCAGTTGTAACCAAGCCTCGCAAATATGAAAAAGAAGATGCCATTCTGTGTAAATCTATTACTAACGGAAAGCTTTTAATCACTGGTGATAAATCTGGTATTTTATACCGTTGGGCTGATTATGGAGATGTCGAGGAAGTTGAATATCAGGATTTAGTTTATATGATTCGTGCTCACAAGCCATGCATCTATAGACCAAGAATCATCATCCAGGACAAGGAATTTTTATCCCAACACAGTGAATTAAATACCCTTTATAACTCTTTATATTCTATAAAAGATTTAAAGGATATTCTCGCACTTCCAGTTAGTCAGATGAGAGCAGCTATTAATGATTTACCTGATGGCGCATTAGATGCTATTAAGGGCGTAGCAGCTTCTATGGTTACAAGTGGGAATTATGACTCTGTAGCAAAGATTAAAGCTCTTGATTCCATTTTTGGTACTAATCTTCTTTTAACACTGGCGCAGCATTAATTAAAGGGGGTGTTCTAATGACACTTCCTTATGAAGTGATTTTTTCACGCACTCGTAATAAAATCTACGATCCTAAAGAATTATCTTTAAATTCAGACGATTTAATTGAAATCTATACGGAACGTCTTCATTCGTCTGCATCTGATCCCAGAATAAGAAAATTATTCTCGACTTTTATACTTGATGATGAAACACAAACGTTGACTTATGAATTTGTTCATTCCGTAGACAAAGGCGCCGATCAAGATTTTATCATTGAGCTTATGGTTATCGGAATGACTATCGAATGGTTACAGCCACAGGTCATGTCTATTAAAAACACTGCTACGATGATTGGTGGTAAAGAAGAAAAGAAAATATTGGACATCAACAAAAATATGTTTGAACGTCTGGATACTTTGAAAACTCAGAGATACAGAATGATTAGAGACTATGGGTATATGTACAACAATTATATATTAGGAGAGTGATGTTATGCCAAGTTTAAATACTGCAAGACGTGTGTCTTCTATGAAATATAATGGAGCAAAAACTGTAGGACAAATTCTAAAAGAAGAATCTGACTTTATTATGGAAGATACTTGGGAAAATGACATTCAATCCAAAGTTTGTTACATATATGATTATGCTCATGATGATCAACCAGGTTTAAATAATCATATGACTTATGAGAATACCACTAAAACTAAAATCGATGCTAAATTCATCGTTACTCAATATGGTTCAATTACCAAGGATCAAGTGGCTTATCATTTGATGTTCAGGCCATCACAACCAGTAGAGTTTTCTCCTAGAGATGAATTGTATTATTTTGAGACTGATTATAGAAAACGTTGGAACGTAGATTTTCCGACTGGATTATATATAGATATTCCAAATGAAAAAGGTATATATGAAAAGTGGTTAATTCTCACTATGGAACAGGGTAATCAGTTTATCAAATATAATATCCTTCCATGTAATTATCTTTTTGAATGGATTGAAACCTCTGGACAGAATAGATATAAGCGTAGAATGTGGGGATGTGATAGGCAACAACTCTCTTATGACGCAGGCACATGGATTGATCGTTATATTAATTCAGTGAAGAATGTAGAAAAGGCTTACCTTCCTCTCAATTCTATTACAGAAAATATAAATTATGTTGGTGAAGATGGCAAAAACCAGAGAATGATCATAAGTGCTAAAGTTAATAATCCTCTGGCATGGAAAGTAACTAAACTCGAAAATACAAAACCACTTGGTATTATTCAGCTTACTTTTTCGCAATCTGAATTTGACCAACATAATGATTATATTGAGAAAGATTTCGATGGTAATATCATTGGAATGTGGGCTGATTATTATACTTCTGAAATAGAACCTTCAGATCCGGAGATTCCAGAGTTTAAACCTTCTGTTCAGTGTGAAATTACAACATCTACTAAATCATTAAAAGTAGGTGGCAGTTATAAATTATTAACTGCTAAAATCTATGATTCAAGTAATGTAGAACAAACTGATTCTTATCTCAATGGCACGTTTACTTGGCAATGTTATTTGGATGATGAGGATTATACTGAAAAGGTAATTTGGTTATCTCAGAAAGATTCAAATAAGATTAAGATAAAATTCCCAGATGAACGTTCTTGTTTGGGGAAGGTACTTGATGTAAAATGTACATTTTCAATAGATGAAAGTTCTTTAGTTGCTACGCTGCCATTGGAACTTGTTATTTAGGAGGGCTTATGGCAGAAATTAAAACAAAACAAGAACTACTGGATAAGTTGAGGGCTTATGCTTCAACACCAGATGATGAAAATATACGTTATAAAAACACAATCAAGAATACTCTTCTATCCTGTCCAGAACTTCTTTATGCTCTTCATGAAGCTGATCTTGATTCAGAATTATTTAATTCTGATGGAACGATTAATTATGACGGCGAATGGGATTTATACTTTGGAGAAACAGGTAACATCCGTCCCTATCTTTACATTCCCGAAACTCAGGATACAATTAAACATTATGTATGTTATCAAGTGAGTTTTCATGAAATTCCTCGTTACAACGACATTGAAAAATATACTCAGATTACATTTACCGTATTGGTAAATGGTAAGGATGCGATGGATAAAATGACTGGTATTCCACGCCATGATCTAATATCAAGTATCATTCGTGAAAAAATTAACTGGTCTAATGTCTTCGGAATGCAAGCGAAGCTGGTATCAAACAAAGAAGCAATCAGTGACAACAATTATATACTCAGGACTATGATATTTGAATTATTAGATTTAAATGGAATTGTCCGTACTCCTTACAATGGAGAAACACAAATTATTAATAATGATTTTTTAGGTAGGTGATAGATTTTGGATTATGTTAATGATGAATTGAAAATCTATCGGGGACAAGATTATGTAGTATCAAAACACATACATATCTCTCAACCTACTCTGGGTGAAATTTGTAATTATGGTGAAGAAGCATATTTTTCAATGGTGCATCAATTAACTGCCACACCTTCATCTTTGAAAGCGCAACTCTGGAAATGTGGTGTCGATTATACCACTATCACATCTTATTCTATGTTCTATAATTTTATTTACAGTAATTATTCTCATGAACAAACTTCAATCTTATTTGGAAATCTTGATTTAACCAAATTCCAATTGATGCAACGCAAAGATAATGGAGAAATCATACTGTGGCAAATGATAGGTGATGATGAAGTAATCATAGATGAGTACACTTATAATGTTATTACTGATTATTTAAGGAAAGCTCATTTTATTGAAAAAGATGAAAAAATGCCTGGAAATGAAAGTACAAAAATGATTTTAATTGAAGATGCTCTTGAAGAACTTCAAATGGCTAGTCAAAAAGAGTATGAATCATTTTTGAAAAATCTCATATCAGCTATGGTAAATTATGAAGGTTTTAAATATAACCATGAACAGGTATGGGATTTGAAAATCAATGCTTTCATGGACTCTGTAAAAAGAGTTTCTAAAATAAAAAATGCAGATTTATTACTACAATCTGGATATTCTGGATTTGGTATAAATCTAAAAGATATAAAGGATAAAAATCAACTCAATTGGTTAGGAGAACTCGAATAGAGTTCTTTTTTTATTAAAAAAATGGGAAAAATTAAAAAAATATAAAAGGAGGAAACATAAATGGCTGAACTTTTTAATCCGAATGAACTCGTGCTTGAAAGAATTAGAGCCGTTGAAGAGTATGACCCAGAGACAATGGAATTAATGGGTAGATATACTCAGATTAAAGATCCCAGTCTGAGCACAAAAGCAGATGAACTCACTGTAACAGATGCAATGGGTGCTCGTATTGCAACATTTTACAATGCACAGGAAGGTACTTTTGGTTTTACTAATGCTCTCTTCTCTTTAGACCTTGCTGCATCTCAGTTTGGATCTTTAAAGGAAGTTGGTAGTAACCAAAACAAGATTCTCGATCCTGTAACAGAAACCGTAACAATCGGAGAAGATCATACTGCTACATTAAAATATGTACCAGCTGGAACTAAGGGTGCAGAAATCAAGACTGTAAAGATTATCAATGCAAATAATACTTTTGGTAAGACTTATACAATTACATCTTCTAGTCCAACAGATGATAAATTTACATTAAGTGCTTCTGAAAAGAAGCTTACTTTCCCAGAAGATACTACAGGTAGAGTATTTGTGAGCTATGTTACTGAAAAAGAGAACATTGTTAAGGTATCTAAGAGAACTGATGGTGTTCCAGCTGTTAGAACTTTATGGATTCATGCTATCTTTCATGAGCCTTGCGATACAAATGTTGTATACTCAGGTACAATTGTATGTCACAGAGCACAGATTGATCCTACTTCTGTAGAACTCGGTCTTACTCCTGATGGTGGTCATGCAGCAAGCTACATTCTTCAGAAGCCATATTGCGATGAAGATGCAAAGCTGTTTGATATCATTGTTAGCAAGGACTGATAATTGAGTTTTATAGGGTAGGCTTAATGTCTGCCCTATAATTTTTGGAGGAATATTCATGGATTCAAACACAAATGCTGTATGTGATATCTGTGGTCGTGCATATAAAATATGCAAAACTTGTCAAGGAATCCAATCATTTAAACCGTGGCGTACAGTAGTTGACACATTAGATCATTATAGAATTTACCTGGTTCTGTCTGAATATACAAATACTCATAACAAAGAAAAGGCAAGACATGATCTTGAATATTGTGATCTAACTGAATTGGATACATTCACTGAAAGTACAAAAAGAACAATTTCTGAAATTTTGACAGATGATACAAAAGATGGTCTGGAGCCGACTGATACTGAACCAAAGGCCAAAACTGTCCGCAGAAAATCATTCACAAAGATTCAATATCAAAAACAGGTTGATGTCACAGACACGAAAGAAACAATCAATTAACACAGACAATTATAGGTTGCACAAGACAATGTGTATAAAAGTAAGATGATGTACCTGTGATGAGGTACTAAATAATAGTGAAAAATAGTCAGGCAAATCTACTACTCTCCTATTTCTATAATGGTGTATTCGCTAATCTGGCAATACACCATTTCTAATTTACAAGAAATGAGAATTTCATTTGATAGAAGAATTGTGGTGTTGCCTGATGTAAGGAAGTGAAAAATATAGAGAATATTAAATTGGTTATAACAAATGATACTTTATCAGAATACGAAAAATATTATTTTAAACGTCATCCAAAGGCAAGTAAAAAACCAATAGAAAACCCGTATCATCCTACTATGAATCAATGGATGATAATGAAACGCCCTATGATGAACGCATTAAAACAGAAATGGAAAGATTTTATAATATGGTTTATTGAAAACCAAGGTTATACTAACCTACTCATAGAGAACTGTGAAATGAAATTCATTACATATTATAAAACCAATCGCAGACATGATGTTGATGCAGCGTGTCCAAAATTTATCTTAGATGGTTTTGCAGAAAGTGGTTTTATCGTAGATGATGACAATAAACATCTAACAAAGCTAACACTTGAATGTGGTGTAGATAAAGATAACCCAAGAACGGAAATTGATATTATTATTCATGATTAAAGGAGAATCCCGAATGAAAATTAAGGAATTTGTAGAACAGTACAATGGATATGCAACCGATTATTTAAAGGAAGATTTTTTAAAAGAGAATTTAAAAATTACTCCTTATATCCCATTTGTCACTAAAGAAGCAATTGCAAGACAGATTGTAAAGATCAGTACATATGACAAGAAAACAGGAAATATCAAACTGAACTCAGTAGTACATCATCATTTATATTGCAGAATGATTATTGAATACTATACGAATCTTGAACGTGAAAATACAAACTTCATTGATGAGTACGATCTGCTTGTTTCTTCTGGAGTATTTAGAAAAATAATGGCAATGATTCCAGAATATGAGTTGGGTGAATTCAATATGATTATTGATATGGTGCGTGATGATGCAATTAAAAATGAGTACGAACTTCACGCATTTATTTCTAATCAGATTGAAAATTTTGGAAATATTCTCAATGTCGTATTTGAGAACGCATCAAATAAAGTTGCAGATGAAATTGGTAAGCTCGATGAAGATCAACTGAAGAAGCTCAAAAATAACCTTGATACTGTAATGAAACGGATTAAATAATTACTAGGCTCTATGGCAGTTAAATGTCATGGAGCCATTTTTATTATATGTTTGTTATATGTTTGTTATACGGAGGATATATGGGATTAAGTAAAGAAGCTCTGAAATACATAGAAAAAGATGCACAGAAAAAAGCAAGTGAATTGGCTCATGAAGCACAAAAGAAACTTATTTCTCATTACGAGGCTATGATTGACTGGTACTATCGTGACTACGATCCTGTGGCATATGTTAGAACTCATAACTTATATAATTCTTATCGTCCATTTTATAAAAACAGTCATAGCACAATATATTATGGTGGTGTTGAAGTCACTGCTGATCGTATGCATGAGAACTATGGCACTGATAAGCATCCATTCGCAGCCGCTGATTTACTTTCTACCTATATATATACTCCAAAAGGCACATGGCATGGTGGAGATATGCATGGGGGATATGGAGTGCCTGCAAGTTTTTCTATTTATGGACAGATGCATGATTATCATAACAAATTGAAAAATAAGTACAGAAAACGTTGTAGTGTGTAAAGGATGGTGAAACATGGCTGGTAAAGGCTCAGATATAATTAAGATTGGTTTTGACTATCGTGCCAGTCTGAATAAATTTAAGCAAGAAACGGATAATACCTTTGATGATATCCAAAAAGAAGGTAAACGGATTGTCATTAAGCTTAATGCAAATGATACAGAAATTCTGAATAAAATAGAGAAATTACAAAAGACTAAGTTTAAAAATTTATCTTTAGAGTTTGATGGTAAACCTCTTGATCGACAGATTCAGTTATTAGATGATCTGCAAAAAATGGTTTTAAATATCGTCAATCTGTTTAATAAGGGTTATAAGACTGATGATATTATAGATGCCAGTAAAACTTTATCAGAAATTGACAAACTTACAAAGAAATTTGATGATATAAACCAGAAGTATGATGAGTTATCCAAAAAGGTTACAAGTGATTCTGGTAAGGACATCAGTCTGGTAGACAATGAAGATTTTAAAAAATTATCCAATGAAATAGATAATGTGAAGATGGATATTAAAAATCTTCAAGATACTATTTCTCAGTTAAATCAGGATGTAGTTA
>ERZ791886.543-NODE-543-length-22708-cov-2.815565_pt1 | contig 22708 bp, 20 predicted proteins | sample MGYA00510158_ERZ791886 | MGnify/ENA primary metagenome ERZ791886 (study PRJEB30046, sample SAMN00792063) | human gut metagenome | study: EMG produced TPA metagenomics assembly of the A metagenome-wide association study of gut microbiota in type 2... | reverse complement strand
GGGGGAGGCGAGCGCAGCGAGCCAATCCGCAGAATGCTTATCATGCCATATGACATAGAAAGCCAATCCCGTAACGCTGACTTTATAATCCGCGGCGAAGCCGCCACCACAACCCTCGGGGCCGAAGGCCCCGTCAAACCTAAGAACCCTTGGGCCGAAGGCCCATCCATCTTAAGAACCTTCCCCTCTGAACCCTTTGAACCTTCACACCGCAGGTGTGTCCAAAGGTGTGTCCAAAGGCGAAGCCGCCACTAGTCCCCGGTCCTCAAGACTTCTCTGATCAGCCGGTCCCACTCATCCCACACCACTTCCGGAGCGAAGGGCTTCATATGTTCCTTAGCCCTTTTTCCGAAGGTCGTCCTTCGATCCGCATCTTCTATGAGCTTTCGGAGAGCCTCTGCAAAGGGGGCGGCGCCGTCGTCGGTGAGGTACCCATCCTCGCCGTCATGGATGAGCTCATTCACTGCCGGACAGCTCCTGTATCCCACGGCTGGTATGCCTACGCCCATGGCTTCGGTAAGGGCCAGGGGAAAGCCTTCGTGGTGGCTGGGGAAGGCGAAAATATCCGTTTCCTTCCATACGGAAGCCATGTCCCTTGTGGTGCCCCGAAGATGGACCCGGCCTTCCAATCCCTGCTTTTTGATGATGCCCTTCAGGGTGGTGACATAGGTTTTATCATAGGTATCACCCCAGAGGTTGACCTGCCAGTCAGGGAAATCCTTTGCCAGGCTGGCAAAAGCCTCCACCAGCAGGTGCTGCCTCTTGGTGCGGCCGGTGATGCGGCCCACATTGGTAATGGTGTGGACTTTGCGGGCTTTCCCGGGCTGGGCGGAGATGGCAGGAATGGATACGGCGTTGGGAATGTACACGAAACGGTCATAGCGGAGATACTTTTCTGCCTTCTCTATGAAAGAAGGCATGAGAGCCTGGATACGGGCGCTTTTTTCCAGAGCCCTCATTTCCCCTGACGGCGCATGGGCGAAGATTTCATCGGGATCATTATGAAGCATGGAAATCACCGGCACCTTCGTGTCCAGCCCCTCCAGCAGCAGGCGGCCCGTGGGCTCCCGGAATGAAATAATCATATCCGGCTTCTCCAGCGCCAGCACCCTCTCCAGCTGGGGCGCTGCGGCGGAAAGCATTCTGTAATTCCGCTCCCTGGCGCCGGCCTTGCTGAAAAGGCGGGTGATTTCCCGAAGCCCTTTCCCAAAAGAACTCATGCGCACCGGCTTCATGCCGGCCATATGGAAAAGATTGTAAAAATGGCAGTCCTCGGGGAAGGGGTAAAAAGAAGCTCCTTCCTTCTCATCTGCCATGACCACCGACACATGGTAGTCCTTTTCCTTCATGGCAAAAGCCATGCGGGACAACACATGCTCAATACCGCCGCTGTAGCCCACGAATTTGTGAAGATCTGCCAGTAAAAGATTCATATTCTTCTCCCTGCCGTTCATGAATTTGAGATAAACCTGCCTTTATTATAGCAGATGGAACACAGAAGCCATTATAATATGATAAAATATAACCGATTCTGATATTACAAAAATCGATTTCCATGAAATACAAGGAGACATCCATGAGCAACGTTCTTTCCCATGCTGTTACAGACACCATTCATCTGGGCAGAAAGGCAGAAAAAGAAGATTTCCACATCGCCCTCACCGGTACGGAAGACTATATCCCCCACATGGGCATGGTGGCCCTTACGGTCCATGCCCACAATGAGGACATGCCCATCTGCTACCATTTCTTTGTGAATCACCTGACAGACGAAGAAAAGGGAAAACTGGAGAAGGCGGCGCAGATTATGCAGAGCCCTTTGGAAGTGCATCTTATTGACGACAGCGCCTTCAAGCCTCTTCTTCTCTCCGACGGCGTGGCTGCCTTTTTCTATCGTTTCCTGGTGGCTCCCACAGTGGCTCCTGTGACAGACCGGGTCCTTTATCTGGACGGAGATATGATGTGCCGCGGCTCTCTGGACTATTTAAGAAATCTGGATTTCAAGGGACATGATGTGGCGGTGGTATCAGACCGCAAAGAAGAACTGCAGATGAAACGGGTTCACACGAAGCGTTATTTCAATGCAGGCATGATGCTCATCAATGTGAAACAGTGGATGGAAGAAGGCCTCTTCGATGATATCGTCCGCCGGGCAGAGGAAAATGTGAAGCGGGTAGGAAACCGCCTCTCCCACCATGATCAGGACATCCATAATGAAATGCTGGACGGCAAATGCCTCTTCATTGAAAAGAAATACAACTACCTTTACAACCTGGATCGCCAGTCCCTTTTCAAAAAACAGCCGGTGAATGAAGACTATCACCGGCAGGTCATCATCCACTTCGCCGGCCACGCCAAGCCCTGGCACAGCTGGGTGCAGGCATGGCCGGTGGTGCAGGAATACGCCGCCATCCAGAAGAAGTCCCCCTGGAAAGAGGTACCCCTGGTGCCGCCCAAAGGACACAAAAACCTCCACCAGGCTGCCCGTACCGCTCGTATGCAGGGAAAATACGGAGAAATGATTTCCCTGTATCTGAAATATCTGGGATCCAAAGCGTAAGGGTTTGGGAGCTGCAAAGAGAATTTAACCTACTTGTCATCTGCATAAAGGAGAAACATATGAAAACACCGATTACATTAGAAGGGAAAACCGTATTTGTTACCGGCTCTGCCGGATTTATCGGAGCCAATCTGGTGAAGCGGCTCCTAACAGTGAAGAATATCCGCATCATCGGCATTGATAATATGAATGACTACTATGATGTATCCCTGAAGGAATACCGCCTGCATGAACTGGAAAAAGAGGCGGCCCTGGCAGAAGGAAGCGAATACCATTTCATTCGTGGAAATCTGGCAGACAAAGACTGCATTACAGACATCTTCAGCACCTGGCATCCGGATATCGTAGTGAACCTGGCTGCCCAGGCCGGTGTACGCTACTCTATCACCAACCCCGATGTATATATCGAATCCAATCTCATCGGTTTTTACAATATTCTGGAAGCCTGCCGCCACTCCTATGACGGGGGCGCCAAAGGCGTAGAACACCTGGTATACGCGTCCTCCTCTTCCGTCTACGGCGGCAATACCAAAGTTCCTTTCAGCACCGAAGATAAAGTGGATCATCCCGTCTCCCTCTATGCGGCTACCAAGAAATCAGACGAACTTCTGGCTCACTGCTACGCCAAGCTCTACAACATCCCCTCCACAGGCCTCCGCTTCTTCACCGTCTATGGCCCTGCCGGACGGCCGGATATGGCTTACTTCGGGTTTACCGACAAGCTGCGGGCCGGAAAGACCATACAGATTTTCAACTACGGCCACTGCGAAAGGGACTTCACCTACATCGATGACATTGTGGAAGGCATCATCCGCGTCATGCAGGGGGCACCGGAAAAGAAAAACGGCGAAGACGGCCTTCCCATTCCGCCCTATGCTGTATATAACATCGGCGGTGGACGGCCGGAAAACCTCCTCCAGTTCGTAGATATCCTGCAGCAGGAACTCATTCGCGCCGGCGTTCTTCCCAAAGACTACGACTTCGAAGCCCACAAGAAACTGGTGCCCATGCAGGCCGGCGACGTCCCCGTCACCTATGCGGATACCGAAGCCCTGGAAAAAGACTACGGCTATCGCCCTGCTACCACCCTCCGCGAAGGCCTTCGGAAATTTGCGGAATGGTACAAGACCTACTATCATATCTGATAAAATAAAAGCGGCACCCTGCCAGAGGGGCCGCTTTTTTATTGAAATTAGAGATTTGAGCTCTGCAGGCAGACATGCAGACACTCAGACATCAGATAACAGGAGCAGGACTACGCACCTCATCATTTCGAGGGGCGGAAGGGAATTGAAAAATCTCCCCGCTCTATATAGCGCTGTCTCTATTGTTAGGATAGGCATTCTGCGATATGCCTCTCTGAAGTTTGACTGTCTGACGTCTCCCTGCCTTCGAGTCCCCATTCCTCAGTCCCGAGTTCCCGGTCTCCATTCCCCGGTCTCCTGCTGATACCGGCTTTCATTCCTGTGGACTATATGAACAGAGAGGCGGGAAGGCCTGGCGACATTCTTTCATTTCCCGAAAGCGCGCATTCCATGGAAACGGGGACAGAAGAACCGAAGCCATCACAAGTGAGTCCTGCCGCTCCCGGTGCACCGACAATGAAATACCCCATAAAAACTCCTGAAGAAAGACCTGTCAGACATGACGGTGGCAAATATGGCTATACCTGTTCTTCCTTGACGACACAGATATTCCGCTTCGGCGGCTGCTCCTGGCCGATTCATCGAAGCAGAAGGCCTGAGCCCAACCGTGCAGCGGCATTGGGATGATTCAGGAGTTTTTGACGTGGGGAAAAGATTTGAGGAAAGAGATTTGAGGGGGATGTCAGGTGATTAGACATCAGATGACAGGAGCGGGGCTCCACACTCTATCATTTCGAGGGCCGGAAGCCAAATCGAGATATCTTCCCGCTCTGCGCCATTCGCTGCAGGCGGTAAAAACACATGCCGAGCTGTCAGGGGCTGTGAAGAAATGATTTACATTTCCTCACAGCCCTTTTTTATGCCGCTATTTTTTGCATATGACCGCAGGCGCTCCACCTCCATTGTCATCTCGAGCGGAGCTGCCTGTCGGCATCTGGAGAAATGGTTCTGGGCTCTATGAAGACTCTGAGTCGAGAGATCTTCCATCACCATGGAGCCTCCTCACGTCGGAGTGAGATTTCTCCGCTCCTTGGCGCTTTCGCCGAAATGAAAAGAAAACGGGGAGAGCAGCTGTGTCAATTCGCTCCCTGTCAATGAAGGATGGGACATCTGCTACCGGATTGTCTAACCATCTGAAAGGGACTCCATCATTTTTCGCAGCCCCTGCATACTGTGGCAAAGGCGCCGCCACTCTTTGAAACTTATGAATCCGGGTCGCAGAGCAGCCCTGCAATCTCAAATCTGTCATTTTAACTCAATTAAAAGTGAAGTCAAATTTTTTAACTCAACATGTTGAGTTAAAAATGAGTTAAACGAAACAAGCACGATAAAAGCAGGCATCTTAACGTATGAATTGTTGCGTTAAGATGCCTATTTTTATTGACGGTCAATTTTTAACGAAAAAGGTAATACGATGTAACGTTAGAATGCTGAATTAAAATAATTCGGACGAAGAGATGGGAAATGCATTGATTGGGCAGCTTTATGAAAGGCCGGCAGACCGCAGATGCTCTGAGTCTTTGAGATGGAGAATTTATATGTATTGCAGGAATTTTCTTGCTTATTAATAGAATACATATATAATAAAAGAGATAAGGAAAAACGCTGTTTAATATAAGACTCCTTATGGGGATAAGGGGTTGGCGTATCCCCGCTAACAGATGCATTATGAGATGGGAGAGAGTTATGAAGGTAAAGGAAATAGGAAAATATTTTGTGCTGGCCGTGATTTCTATGGCTGTTTTGTATGTATGGTATCCGGCAGTAGGAGTTACGGACCTGGGAAATTGGAATCATGGGCTGCGCAACGTACTGGCTGGTGTGATTTTTGTATTTGCCGCTCAGCTGGTGACGGGACGGAGCCTTTTGCATTCATCCTGGCGGCCGGGACTGGTTATCTTCTATCTGTGGCTGGCTGCATTCTCTTATATCCAGGCCAAATCCGGCGGAAACTGGGGCATTCGGGTGGAAACGCTGAATAATGACGTACTCACTCTTATGCCTGTTTTAGTGCTCACATTTTTATTTGAATATATCGGCTCACTCTGCCATAAAGCCAGAGGAATCCTTGGGATTTTCAACTTCCTGCTGATTGGATATCTGTCACTCAGTGTCTTTGTCTACATGACTTATTACAGAATCTTTGGCGCCGGATTTACTTCCACCGACATGATTTCCGTACTGCTTACCAACTCCAAGGAAGCCATGGAATTCCTGCAGTCCCATCTGGGGTTTGGCACTCTTGCATTGATTCTGGTTGCTTTCATTCTCTATATGGCTTTCATCGGATATCTTATTATCAAGGGCAGTGCTGCTGGTAAAAATGGGAAGGTTCCATCTCCCGTCATGGTGCGGAAAGTCGTGATGGCGGTACTGATTATTGCTGCTCTTGTTACGATTGCTCACTGGATTCCCCGTATTTTCCCGGCGTGGCCATACCATGTGGCTCACAAGTACCTGGTAGGCGCCAAAGCTGCCATGGCTAAGCACGATGAAAATTTGAAAAATTTCAAGTTTGTCGGAGGTACTCCGGAAAGGCTTCCAGGTGCCGTGATTGTGGTGATTGGCGAAAGTGCAAACAGAAACCACATGAAAGCCTTTAACCCGGCATATCCAGTAGAGACTACGCCTTGGCTGTCCAAAGAAAAAGATAATGAGAACTTCTATCTGCTGAAGAATACCTATTCCTGCTATCCTCTGACTGAAAAAGCGCTGTCCATGGCACTGACAAATCTCAATCAGTACAATGAGGGCGATAGAAATGAAATGATAACTATGACAGATGTGGCAAATCATATCGGATATGACACCTATTTTATCAGTAACCAGGCCCCCGCTCCGGGGAATATGTCATTGGCGTTGGTTTCTGGCGCTTCTAAAAAATCTATGACCACCACTCATCCAGGTGGCGATGATATGAAAGTCATGGACTATCTGAAAGAGCTGCCTAAGGACGGGTCTCCGTTTATCGTCATTCATCTGGAAGGCAGCCATGACCGTTACAGGGATCGCGTGCCTCCGCATTTTGAAGGCGTTCGTGTAGAGGGACAGCCTGAAAAAGTGAATGATTATGATTCCAGTATTAAGTATACTGATGAAGTGCTGAAGAATATTTATCAGTATGCGAAAGATAATATGAATCTGCAGGCCATGGTATACTTTGGCGACCATGGAGAAGACATGGTTCGATTCCATGGGGATGGAAACTTCACATGGGATATGATTCGATCTCCTGCCTTTGCCTATCTTTCTAAGGACTATGCAGCTAATCATCCTGTGGTGGCAGGCGGCCTTCGTAAGAATGCTGATGCTGTTTTCACGAATGATCTGGTTTTTGATATGGTCTGTGGTATTCTAGGGGCTGAAAATAATGCGTACAATGCAGAATATGATGTAACTTCTGCAAAGTATGGGCTGACATGGGATAAAGCGGTGTCAAAATACGGTGATGTTCGAATAAAAGAAGATCCAGCTCAGAGTAATGATGATTAAAGCTCTGAAATACTGGGTTTTAAAGCGTTTTCAGGCACCGAAAAGGCCGTATTCTGATGTATTGGCAGTTTATGATACTATTGATACATTCTCTAATTTGGATAAAGTGGTGGCGCTATGGAAAACACAAGTCGTAATTGTTATTATTTTGTCACGAATCTGGTGGCAGGTTTATCAATTTTCATTTTGAATGTGCGGTTTTCTGTGGCTTATGTTTCATATTTTTGGATTATTTCGTTTTTATATTTGATATATTGTGTTTGGTATGGACGCATAAATAGAATTGCAATCGTACGGATATGTAGAACGGATTGGACGGACTTGAAAATATTAATTGCAGGTATTTTTATATTTTATGGTTTGCTTCTGGTATCCGGCTTATTGTTAGGAGATAAATCAAGTATGAAAACAGCTGTGGAGTGGTTCCTTTATGCTTGCCCTTTCTTTGTGTTTTTTATTTTATCTGGCTCTTACAATATTAATAAGGGAATAGCGGTCGGCATATTTCTGGCTATCATAGCCAATGCTATTCTTGGCGAATCGCAACTGATCGGCGACAATCTTTATAATCCGGGTGGGGTGCGGATACAGGGCTCTTTTAATCATCCAAATTCCTTTGGCTCTGTGCTGGCATGGACAATACCCTTTGTGGGATATTTTTTATATAGGTCGAAAACAACGTCACAAAGGGTCTTTGCTTCATTTATTCTAGTGTTGTCTTTTTTGTGCTTATTCCTTACCGATTCCAGGGGGGCAGCAGTCAGCCTGATTACAGGACTGGTGGTGACAGCATTGATATATGCGTTAGTACATAGAAATCAACTCGGCATCAGACAAAAGCTGGCAGTTGTCTTTTTATGCCTGGTTTTGGCTGTAGGAACAGGAGCTGTATTAAATAGTTCAGTTCATAATACCAGAGGTTTGGGCGAACGGCAGCTGATGTGGTCATCCAGTATGCAGATGTGGGAGGATCACAAGTTATTAGGCGTTGGCATCGGAAGATGGCCTGAAAATTATTATAGCGAACGTTATCACCCGGCAGAGGGTCACGAGATGGGCCACTATTTTCCTCATAATATGCCGATTTATTTCTTGTCCGGGGCCGGTATATTAGGCGGTATAGGATATTTATGCTTAGTGTTATCAATGCTTTATGTTTTGCTGAAGAGAGCAATAGAATCAGATGGAATCACGTCAGCTATACCGATGATGGCGGTTTTTATTGCATTTATCATGGATGGCATGATTGACGCAACTTTAACAAATAAAACAGTGGGCATACCCTTTTATGCATTGCTGGGATATGCTATTGGTACGTTTCATACAGGGAGAGAACATTAAATGAATATCATGATGGTTCATCTTAGAAATATTGGAGGTGTTGCCGGAGGGTTAGAACGCGTCTTGTGCCAATTCGCTAATGAGATGTCAAGACGTGGACATACTGTCTCAATAGTGATTTATGATAACTCCGGGGAAAAACCTTACTATACGGTAGATGATAATGTACAGTTATTCAATATTTATGAGCGGAGGAGAGAACCGGAACAGATCCCTATTTTGACTAAAATTGGAAGAGAATGGGCCAGATGCAGGGGCAGAGTCGAAGCATGGTATGAAAGGTATCGTGATCCCTTTATTATTCCATCTTTGAGAGAGGTATATCATGAGTTTCATCCGGATGTCATACTCAATCAGTATTACACATCCAGCGGATTCGTGTATGCGTCGAAACCTGATTGTCCTGTTATTAACATGCTGCATAATGAGCCACAAAGGATACTTCATAACGCCTCGGAAAGAGAAAGGACGGGAATTGCGAATAGCTCTTTGGTTCAGGTGCTTCTGCCCTGTTTCATGGAGTACATGAAGAAAGAATTGCCGGGAACTCCTTGCGTATGGGTTCCGAATATTGTAAGTCCAGTGTCGCAGTCTGTTGATTTATCTGTTGAACGACAACGGTATACAATACTGCATGTAGGAAGGCTTGCCAAAAGTCATAAAAGGCAGCATTTGTTAATTGAAGCCTTTGCTCGAATTGCTGACAGGTTTCCTCAGTGGGATGTACAATTTTGGGGAGATGGGAATCAGGATTACAAAAAAGAATTGTCCCATTTGATTTCCAAAAATCATTTAGAGAAAAGAGTTTTTCTATGCGGTACAACACATGATGTTCTGCACAAGTACCTGGAAGCGGATTTATTTGCATTTCCCAGTGCGTTTGAAGGATTTGGATTGGCGTTGACAGAAGCAATGAGCGTCGGGCTTCCGGTTGCAGCCTATCGTTCTTGCCCCGCTTGTGCTGATCTTATCCAAGACGAGAGAACGGGTTTGTTAGCTGATGATGGAGTTGACTCTTTGGCACAAGTCCTATCTACCTTGATGAGTGACAGGGCATTACGCATTAGGCTGGGGAAAAATGCTAAAGAGGATATGAAGAAATTTTCTCCAGATAAAATATGGAATCGCTGGGAAAACATCTTGCATTCGACAATATCCAAATAATTGGTTTTGATAAGGTAGGTTATTATGGAAAATTTGATGGCATCTATTATTATTCCTGTATATCAGGCGGAGAAATATATTCGCCGATGTCTGGACAGCGTAATTCATCAAACATATAAAGATTTTGAAGTAGTGATTATTGATGATGGAAGCACGGATAAGTCCGGATCGATTTGTGATGAATATGCATCCAGGGATCATAGGCTCCATGTCTATCATCAGGATAACCAAGGTGTTACTGCAGCTCGTTATGCAGGCATGAAGAATGCAAAGGGGAAATATCTCTTTTGGGTAGATGCAGATGATTATGCGGATGTGCACCTCTTGGAAAGAGCCATGCAGGTTATTGACCGGGAACAGGCGGATATCGTTGTGTGGAGTACGATTACTTATGTCCATGGCAAGGAAACGGAACGCAAAATCTGGAAAGAGCAGCCGCTCTCTGATTGGAAAAGAGATTCAGTCCTCAGTAAATGCAGCGTTTTATGGATGTTCTGTGCACAGAAAAAATTATGGGATAAGGTTAATTATCCTATGGATATGGCTCATGCTGCAGAAGATGGTGATATAGCCATGCAGCTGTTCATGAATGCACAGAAGGTTGGCGTAGTTACTGATCCTATGTATTATTATCAAGATGATACGCCTCATTCAGTGACCCATGGGAAGTCCTCTTTCTGGTATTTTGATAATTATCAGTTGTGGCGAAACCGGCTGAGGGTATGTGAAAGGAATTACCCTGAAAGCATTGACTATTGTGCACAGCGTGCTTTGTCCTGCGCAGTTAAATCCTACTGCCTGGATTTAAAATTGAAGGATTTGAGTGATTCAAATAAAGCAGAACTTATCCGATTTTTAACAAAGGCTAAGGAGCGGCCAATTTCAGGGAGACAGAAGGAGAAGTTCTTAAGCTGGGCTATTCGAAATAAGTTTGATTTCATCTGTGAGTTATATGTAAGACATAAGTTAAAAAATACCAGATAAAAACAGGAGAGTATTTATGAAGGCATCTATTACAGTTATTTGTCCGGTATATGATGCTGAAAAGTACATCCATCGATGTATTGACAGCGTGATTCATCAGACATTTACAGGATGGAACCTTGTTCTTATTGATGATGGCTCTCCGGACAGATGTGGGGACATCTGTGACGCATATGCGGAAAAAGATAAACGCATCCGAGTTATTCATCAAAAGAATATAGGTGTCAGTGCTACCAGGAATCGAGGACTGGACGAAGTACATACGGAGTATTTTTATTTCTTAGATTCTGATGATTATTTACCGGAATATGCCCTGCAGACGCTCTATACGATGGCCCGGGGAGAAGATGCGGATATCGTAGTGGGTGGACACAGCCGCGTAGAACCGGATGGGTATATCCATTGCGATTCGGATAATTGGCCGGATTTGAAGACAACAGCGGACATACAGCTGGCAATCCTTCGCAATCAGATTCCGAACTTTTCCTGTGCCAAGCTGTTTAAGCTTAAGCTTTGGGATGGTATCCGTTATCCCGTAGGACAGGTGATGGAGGATTTGTATACGGCTCCCCGTGTTTTTTATCAGGCAAAAAAGATTGCGATTACAAAGAATTCGCTTTATTTTTACAGCCATGAAAACAAGGGAAGTATTATGAGTAATGGAGGAGCTAAATATATCCGTCTGAAATATGGGCAGTTTCTGGCATGGAGAGAACATGAAGCTGTTGCGCGGGTATTTAATCCTCTTTATGTAGAAGAATGTGCCCGCAAGGCCTTAAGAGCAGGAATTCGGGCGTATATGCTGAATGTTGGAGAAAATGAACTGAGTCATTATGAACAAGGGGAAATTATCAGTTTTCTACAGGACCATACTGGAACGAAGGGGAAGCAGCTGGTTCAATTCAGCAGATATCTGATTTTACATAATAGCTTGTGGCTGAGGCCTTTGGGGAAGATACAAAGAATCATTGTAGACCGGCAACAGAAGCGTAGAGCCATGAGACGATAGGGTAAATGAAATGGGGGGAGTAAAAATTGAAAATCCTTGTAGCACACTTAGGGTCCAATTGGGTCAATATGTGTGGAGGTGTTGAACGGGTTACCTGTAATCTGGCCAATGCTCTTGTTGCGCGTGGTCATGAAGTTTCTATTATATACAGAGACTGGTGTGAAGGGGAACCCTATTTCCCTTTGGATCAAAGGGTAAAACAGTATAATATCCTTTTTAAAAACGGAAGTAAGGTTATTTCAGAAAGGCTGCCTAATCATCTTCGAATTCTGCGGGAAGCGGCCAGGCTCTTCAGTCAAAAGGCAGCGCAGGGGATTAATGCTAAATATAAAGGAAGGCAATATGGATCGGCTATACGTTCGTTCTTAGACAGCTGTAAGCCTGATATTATTATTTCCTGCACCGCTCCTACGGCTAAGTATCTGATTGATGATGCGAAAACGAATATCCCCATTATTGAAATGATGCATTCACATCCTGAAAATCAGCTTCCGCTGTTGTCGAAACAGGAATTGAAGGCAGTTTCCAGGTGCAGTGTTTTGCAGATTCTTCTTCCATCGGGTATTCCTGTTGTTAAGAGATTCTGCCCGGGGCTTCCGACATGTGTGATAGGAAATGCAGTTATGCCAGCAGCAGGTTCTGCAAAGCCAGGGATAAAGAAGGAATCATATATCATTTCCTGTGTGGGTACATTAAATGCAAATAAATCACAGAAATTACTGGCAGAGGTATTTGCCTCTTTGGCAGATGAATACCGGAATTGGAACCTTGAACTCTGGGGGAACGATCGCACGTTGTATGCAAGAGAAATGAAAAAATGGGTAAAGAGAAAAGGATTAGAACATCGGATTCTCTTTGGCGGAAATACCCATCATGTGGATGATGTTTATGCCAGAAGTGATATATTCTGTCTGTTGAGCAAGGCAGAGGGGTTTGGGTTAGCGGTTGCTGAGGCAATGGAAGCAGGAATACCGGTTATCGGCTGCGAGAATTGTGCTGGAGTTAATGAAATCATCCAGAATCGGGATACCGGATTTCTTGTGAAAAGAAGTACACCGGCTATTGCAGCAGCATTAAGGAAATTGATGGATAATCCGCAGCTGAGGGAAACCATGGGCCAATGCGGGAAACATTATATTGAAAAAGAATACAATCCTGATAAAATATGGAATCAATGGGAAAAGCTGATAAAAGACACGGCTTATAAGAAAGCAAACTAAGATGAGGTAATTTATGGTACAAAACAGCTCGTTTTCCTATAGACAGCTATGTGGAGATAATGGCCTTATGGTCATTGTTCCCCACGAGGATGATGAAATCAATTTGGCAGGAGCTCTTATCTATGGTGCGCGAAAGGAAGGAGTCCCTGTTAAGTGCGTATTTATAACAAATGGTGACGCAGAATATCCTGCTTCAGTACGATTTCGTGAAGCTATACAGTCATTAGCTATTCTGGGAGTAAAGGAAGAGGATATTATTTTTTTAGGATATCCCGATGGCGGCCGTTATGGGGAACGATCTGTTTTTCTGCACTCCAGAGATGAAATTGTAAAAGCAGGAGCGTATGGACACACATATGGAATTTCTATGCACCCTGATTTTGCAGCTCAGGAAACTGGGAAATCTCATGAATGCACTTGGGATAATCTTCTTGACGATATGGAAGATGTGATAAAGAAGTATGGTCCCTCAGTTATAGCAGCATGCGATTTTGATTATCATCCGGATCATCGCATGTGCTATCTGGCTTTTACAGAAGTCATGAACAGGCTTCTGCATAAGGAAACTCATTATCGGCCTCTTATCCTGATGGGATACTGCTATACCACCGGATTTGATTCTGTTTCTGATTTTTATGGAAGGCATCTGCTGTCTACTGTCGTCAATAAAGGAACATTGAGAAACAAACATTTTGAGACAGAGAATCCTTCCTATGACTGGGGGAGGCGTGTGCGCCTGCCGGTCATGCATGAGTGCCGCACATGGTTGTCGGAAAATGTTCTTTTTCATGCACTCTGCGCCCATCTTTCTCAAAAGGCATTGAGGCGGGCCGTGAAATTGGTCAATGGAGATGAAGTATTCTGGCTCCGAAGGACGGATAACTTAGCCTATGAAGGCATGATGACGGCATCCTCCGGAAATCCTGATTATTTGGATGATTTTCATATGATAAATACCAAAGATATCATTTCAGAAGAACCGGCTCTTGATGATTATCTTTGGATTCCTGAAGAAAATGATAAAGAAAAGTGGTGCCAGTGTACTTTTTCCGTGCCACAGCATGTGGAAGCGATTACTTTATATGGCAATGTCAAAAGCGGACAAAGAATCCTGCGGGGGATAGTTTCATTTAGTAATGGGAATTCCTTTGAGGCAGGACCATTAGCAGAAAATGGAAAGCAAACGTTGATAACCTTTCCGGCACAGGATAATGTGAGCTGGATTCGTTTCCAAATATTGGAAATGGAAGGAGAACATGCAGGGGTATCTGAATGGGAAATCTTCAAAAGCCTGCGCATGGATGCAGAACCTCAGGTTTTGCAAATTACAATGGATGGGAATTTTGCTTACGACTGGCATGCTTATCCAGGGGAAAATCCTCATATTGGTGTATATCGGCATGGAATAAGCGGTGAAATTGAATGGACGCTTAATGGAAAACCTTGCTCGCACGAAGAAATAGAAAAGAAGATTAGAAAGACAGCTAATCCATTTGTGATTAGGGCTTCGATGGCAGGGAATCCAGGTATTTTTTCTGAGATTGAGGTAAAGCCAGCAGAAGTGACAGATAGGCTGCGGCATCTTTTCAATACAGGAAAAGACCAGCTGGCGGTATGGTGGGAAAATCAGAGAGAAAAGTATCCACATCATCAGCTGAGAAAATTCAAGAAATAGTAGGGAGAACATATAATAAATGGCATATCCTTTTTTCGGCTATAAAAATATCTTCCATGGCAATGATGTGATGATATTTATTCCCCATGAAGATGATGAAATCAATATAGCGGGAGCTGCGATTTACGGCCTGAAACAAGAGGGATTTCACGTTACCTGTGTTTTTGCAACCAATGGGGATCGAAGTTATCTGGCAGAAACACGGATACAGGAGGCTGCGGAAGCTTTGAAAATGCTTGGTGTTCCATACGAAGATATCATCATTCTGGGATATCCCGATGGAGACATGGATGCAGGCCGGTCACCTTATGCTCGTGGATTAAACCAAGCTATAACCGTTGATGGGCATAATAGAACCTATGGCATTGCGGATAAAGCAGATTTCTCCATGACTGAATCGGGTGAACACACGCCTTATACACGGAAGGGCTTCCTTGAAGATGTGGAAAATCTGATTCGCAAGTATCGTCCTTCCAATGTTATAGCAGTAGACCTTGACTCTCATCCGGATCATAGGGCATGCTCCATTGCTTTTGAGACAGCGATGGGACATATTCTGAATGAGGAGGGGAATACCTATTTTCCCGTTGTTTTGAAAGCATTTGCTTATAATACAGGGTTTGAGTCGGTTGCAGATTTTAACAGCCTGCACCTTTATTCCACAAGATTTAACAGGAATCGATTGGCTGACGCTTCATTCGAAACGGATAATCCCGTATATCATTGGGAAGAACGGATTCGCCTGCCGGTGCCTGAACCCTGCAGGAAACCGGTCTTATCACAGAACCTGATTTATCAGGCCCTTCGATGCCATGTGTCGCAAAGGGCTTTCCTTAAAGCAAACCAGATCATTAACAGTGACCAGATATACTGGCTTCGCCGCACCGATAATCTGGCTTTTTGCGGTACTACCACGGCGTCATCGGGAAATGCGGAAACAGTTCATGATTTCAAAATGGTTGACGTGAAGAATATTGCAGACCAAAAGCTTGTGTTTGATACATGTTTATGGGAACCTTCTTCCATGGACAAGGAAAGAAGTATTACCATTCACTTCTACAAACCACAACACATTTCCGTAGTCAAGCTCTATGGCAACGTGAATAGGGAAAGCCGTGTTTCAGCAGGACGTTTAGTATTCAGCAACGGGTATTCTGTGGAAACAGGGCCGTTGGAACGTAATGGTCAGGCGACAGATATTCCTATAGAATCGCAGGACGGTATAAAGTGGGTGACTTTCCAGGTACTAAAAACAGAGGGACCGCATTCGGGGCTTACGGAATGGGAAATCTTTGATCATCCTTGCCTTGATATGCACATTTGCAAAATACTTGTGAATGGAGAATTCGCCTATTGCTGGGATATATATCCGGGAGAGACGGCAAAAGTGGGACTCTATACCTGCCCGGGAGATATACCGGCTATATGGGAATTGAACGGCGTGGAAATGACGCTGGATGATGTTAACAAAAAGATTGAATCCGGTATTCCGGTTGCGAAGATTCAGGCAGTTCATGCGAAGACAAGAGAGATTCTGGATGAGGTGTATCTTCATAGAACCGCTGTTTTTGGTAAAATAAAAATCAATTATTGGAGGTCCCCCTGTAATCGACTTCGTATGTGGATAGATAAGCAAAAAATTGCGCGAAAACATCATAAGCTTAGAGCATTGAAACGCAATAGCTTAGGATGATTCTGAATATCTTACGCAATAAAGAGAGGGGCGATTCTCGGTTCGGCAGGCAGTATGATGGGATTATATTTGTGCCTCTTTAAAAAAGTAGAATCATCTGCATATTTATGAAAAGAAAATATAGCGTTTAGAATGATAAAAGTATAACTTTAATAGTGATGATCACGGGTGATATTGCACATTTATGCACTGAGATAATTCACAGGCATGTTGAGAATAAGGAAGCTAAATTGAAATTGGAAGTGGCAAGAATACTAATTCCTAAAATAAGAGAATGCTATGCTTTGAAAGTGTTGGGCGAGTGTTCTGTTGATATATTGAAAGATTGCGAGGACACTATAAAATGCATTGGAAAGCGTCAGTGATTGTTCCTGTCTATAATGTGGAGAAATATATTCATCGATGCGTGGACAGCATCCTTAAACAAAGTTATAGGAACCTTGAACTCATACTGGTAGATGATGGTTCTACCGATCATAGTGGAAGAATCTGTGATGAGTATGAGAAAAGGGATAACCGGGTTCGTGTGATTCATCAGAAAAACACAGGGCTGAGCGGCGCAAGAAATACAGGCATTCGACAAAGTACTGGGGATTTTCTATTTTTTGTAGATTCTGATGATTATGTCAGCCCTCATCTATTTGAAAAGGGGTTAGCTGCTTTTGATAAGTCAGGTGCGGACATGATACAGTTTAATGGACAATCCGTGTACGGGCATAGACAAGGCGGCCTTTTCGGCTACTATATTCCTTACTATATGGATGATACAGACTTTTTACGAAAATGGTTTTTATTAGGAGAAGATTCACATGCATGTAAAAGGGCCTATAGGAGAAGTACTTTCTCACACCTCATGTTTCCTTTAGGAGTGACATTCGAAGATTTGTATATTAATACATCCACCCTGTTACATGCTGGGAAATTATGTGCTATTCCTGACGTACTTTATTATTATGAAAATGAAGAGCATGGAAGCATTACGCAGGTTAAAAGCGTTAAAAATTTACTCGGTTTATCTAGAGCATCAATGAAGGCAATGACAGATCTGCCGGACGGAGCAAGGTACAAACCTTATAGGGAAATGTTCAGGCTACAGGCGCTGATTCCTCTTTTCTATATATGGTATCATTATAAGAATGATGCCAATTATATTAATAAATCAATGGTTCAGCCGCAGGCAGTAGTGGAGCTCTATTCTGTATTGAGCCAAAAGGCAGATCCCTGGTATTCAAATTCACTTGAACAGATGGACCCAGGAATGACGCAGGAACTCTCTTATGCGGCTCATTGTCTATCATTAGAATATAAAATCAAGATTATGGGGGGGTTAAAATTGGATATTCAGCAGAAAGAAAAGGATATGGCTGGATATCTGATTCGGCTCCTTAGCGTTGATTCGGTTATTCATACATTATCAGTAAACTGGAAGAGAAAATTTATAGATATGTTGGAAAAATATCGTAATCTTAAGTCATTACATCTACGCGTGCAACAGAAAGTGCTTCTGCATTCCGCTCTTTTTCATATGGATATGCCGCTTATTTTGGAGGGAAAACATTTACTGAAAAAAGGAATGCAAAGGGAATGAATAGAGAAAGATGAGGGGTATATGATGCCATAATACCTAGATAATTGCATTCCAATTTATGAGTCACGTTGTAGTTGGTAGAAGAGTTTTAATCAATTTTTTGAGGTTTTTTAGGAGGCGGTTATGAATATAGCGGTAGCAGGAACGGGATATGTAGGGCTTTCGTTAGCCACCCTTCTTTCGCAGCACAACCATGTGATGGCAGTGGACATCATTCCGGAAAAGGTGGATATGGTGAACCATCGGAAGTCGCCCATCCAGGATGAATACATAGTGAATTGTTATTGGTAATGCAGTTAATCCGATTTACAGATTTTGGTGAATGAACAGTTTGCGTATGACTGGTATGTGTATCCCGATGAACAGGTTCGAATTAGTGAATATGCATATGGCTTAGAAGGCGGGGTTACCTGGTTCTTGAATGGGAAACCAATGTCTTTGGCAGAAATTCAGGAAATTGCACAAAAGACAAAACAAAAAATAAAAATTCGGGTTGAATCTAAAGTAAATCCCTCTATATGGTGTGAATCTTATATTATTCCCGCAGGATGTGCGTATAGATTGAATCACTTCATCTGCCAGTTGATGGATCGCATTGGTGTATGGTGGGAAAATCAAAAGGAAAAAAGACCACATCATCTGCTCAGAAAGATAAAAAATGAGGACGATTATCGTATATAATAGGATACAAGAGTTTACTTCGATATAAAGATAGGTGAGTTCAGTATTATGAAAATTGTAACGGATTATCTGGATCACAGTGCAGAATTATTTCCTGATAAGACTGCAGTAGTTGATCAGTATCGTACAGTCACATTTGGAGTGTTAAAAGAGGAAGCTCTGCATATTGCATCCTATATCATTAAGCACTTTGGTAGATGGCATGCGCCCGTGTGTTTCTATCTTGATAAGAGCGCATACTGTATATCGGTCATGATGGGAATCGCATACAGTGGCAATTTCTATACGCCTATTGACACGAAAATGCCGGCAGCTAGAATAGAAAAGATATTGGAAACTCTTGAAAAGCCATTGATGGTTACTGATCGAAGACACTTGAACCAGGTGGAGCAGTTTATTGGAGATTTGGATGTTTTCTGTCTGGAAGATGCAATGCATGAACCATATGATGAAAAGAAAGTTCAGAAGATAACAAACCAGATTATTGATACCGATGTTTTATATGTTCTGTTTACTTCAGGATCCACCGGAAATCCCAAAGGCGTCATTATCGGGCATCGGTCTGTGATTGACTATATCGACTGGGTAACAAACACCTTCCATTTTGATGAAAATACAGTTTTGGGAAATCAAGCACCCTTTTATTTTGATAATTCTATATTAGATATTTACTCCATGCTGAAGACCGGCGCGACAATGTATATTATTCCACAAATTAATTTCGCCTTTCCTATTAAATTACTGGAATACATGGAAACTAATCGAATTAATACCATTTTTTGGGTTCCTTCTGCATTATGTCTGGTTGTTAATCTAAAGGCTATCTCTAAACGTCATGTGAATTCACTGCAAAATGTTTTGTTTGCGGGAGAAGTTATGCCAAATAAGCAGCTGAATCAGTGGCGCCGGGAGTACCCGGATGCATTATATGGGAATCTGTATGGACCGACTGAGATTACAGATGTTTGCGCCGCTTATGTAGTTGACAGAGAATTTAGAGATGATGAAGCTTTACCGATGGGAAAAGCCTGCTGTAATACGGAGATATTCCTCCTTGATGAAAATGATCGGCTGGTGACTAAGCCTGATATGCCAGGAGAGCTTTGTGTTCGTGGTACCTGTCTGGCATATGGCTACTATAATAACCCGGAAAAAACAAGGGCTGCTTTTGTACAGAACCCATTGAATCATGCATATCCGGAAACCATTTATCGTACTGGTGACTTAGTCAAATATAATGAACTGGGAGAATTGGTTTATATTTGCCGCAAAGATTACCAGATCAAGCATATGGGGCATCGGATCGAGCTGGGGGAAATAGAGACGGCCGCATCCTCACTGCTCGGGGTGAATCAGAACTGCTGTATTTATGATGATAATCGTCATAAAATTGTGATGTATTATACAGGGGCGGTTGATGAAAAAGAACTGTCTGCAGGATTGAAATCACTGCTACCGGACTATATGATTCCCGGCAAGTTTATTTCATTGAAAGTTATGCCTTTGAATCTTAATGGGAAGATGGACAGGGTTTTATTAAAAAAGAAATTGGAGAATTAAAATGCAGGATAAAATTGCTGATTTACTAAAAGACATCAATGGTAAAGACCGGATTTCAGATTTCAACATGGATCTTTTTGAAAATGATATGCTTGATTCGCTCGGGATTGCACAACTGGTTGCAGCATTAGAGGAGAGTTTTAACATTGAAATTGATCCGGAGGATATCTTGCCGGAAAATTTTTCTACCGTTAATGAAATTGACGCTTTAGTGCGTAAATATAAGGCATAATATGAAAGTAGAACTCAAAGGATACAACGAACAGTATAAACAGGGCGTTTTAGCATGCTTGAAAAATAACTATCCATGGATGGCTGAAATGTCTGATGAAGAGCTCTATCAATGGGCAATGCCATTCATGGAATATGAGTGGAAAGAGGAACTTCCTGATGAAATAAGAGAATTTCAGCATGGAATTGTATTTCTTGCTGGGCAGCAGGTGGTTGGATATCTTGGGTTTATCTATGCCAAACGGCATTGGCAGGGATATGAGTATATTTATCAGAATGGCACAACCTGGGCTGTAAATGAAGGGTATAGGATTTATCTATTCAAGGCATTAAAGCGGGCAAATGGCTTAGCTGATGTTCTTGGAGATTTTTCTCCGATCAAGTCTGTAGAGGAGACTTTGACCAAAGTTTTTAAATTCAAGTACATCGATCGTAAAGTCTATCGCTTTTATCCAGTTCCGTGCTTTCGTGAAAAGTTAACTTATCAGGTGATTCGGGATGAGAACGATTTAGCCGATGAAGTCTTAAAGACAGAATTTCATGATCATCATCCTTATGGTGTATGTTGTCTTCGGATTTCTGACGGTAAGAAAGAAGGATTTATTTTTTATCGTGTGAAACACCGGCTCTGGAAAAAACGTAAAATTTTTCGTAAACGGAGAAGTATATTGATTGTTTTAAAATTGACGAATCCTGATTTGTTTTATGACCATTATCGGGAAATTGTGTGGCATCTTCAGGAAGGTGAACATCCATATGTGGAAATAGATCCAAGATTTATTGGGTCTCATAGTTTGAATGGATTTGGAATCAAGGGAAAAACAGTAGTGCGTTTAGGTCTTGATAAAACAGGACGGGATATTCCTATTGATTTATTGTACTCTGAGGAAGCAATCATGCCTTGACAGGATGTAAGGATTCATCAGCTTACTGGACTTTTGTATGAGGAGGCAGTCATGAATATAGCAGTTGCAGGAACCGGTTATGTGGGACTTTCTTTGGCCACTCTTCTTTCGCAGCACAATCATGTGATGGCGGTGGATATTATTCCGGAGAAGGTGGATATGGTGAATCACCGGAAGTCGCCTATCCAGGATGAGTATATAGAGAAGTACTTGGCGGAGAAGAATCTGGATCTCACGGCCACCATGGACGCAGAGGCGGCGTACAGGGATGCGGAAATTGTCATCATTGCCACACCTACCAATTATGACAGCCGGCGGAATTTCTTCGACACCTCTTCTGTGGAAGCGGTCATCAAACTGGTGATGAAGTATAATCCCGACGCCATTATGGTCATCAAGTCCACCATTCCCGTAGGATATACGAAGGAAATCCGGGAGAAGATGGGGACGAAGAACATCATTTTCAGCCCTGAGTTCCTGCGGGAGAGCAAGGCTCTTTATGATAATCTCTATCCCAGCCGTATCATTGTGGGAACGGATTTGGAAGATGCCCGGCTGGTGAAGGCGGCTCATACCTTTGCCCGTCTTCTGCAGGAGGGGGCCATCAAGGAGAATATTCCCACCCGGTTCATGGGATTCACGGAAGCAGAGGCGGTGAAGCTTTTTGCCAATACTTACTTGGCCATGCGTGTTTCCTATTTCAATGAACTGGATACCTATGCGGAAATGAAGGGGCTGGATACCCGGGAAATCATTGACGGTGTGTGCCTGGATCCAAGAATCGGGGAATTTTACAATAATCCATCCTTCGGTTATGGCGGTTACTGCCTGCCAAAGGATACGAAGCAGCTTCTGGCCAATTACCGGGATGTACCGGAAGATTTGATCGAGGCCATTGTGAAATCGAACCGCACCAGAAAGGATTTCATCGCCAATCAGGTACTGGCTAAGGCAGGCTATTACCATGATGGCAGCAGCTATGATGCGGCTAAAGAAAAGCCTGTAGTGATCGGCGTGTATCGCCTGACCATGAAATCGAACTCCGATAATTTCCGCCAGAGCAGTATACAGGGAGTTATGAAGCGCATCAAGGCCAAAGGGGCAGAGGTGATCATTTACGAGCCTACGCTGGAAGATGGCACCACTTTCTTCGGCAGCCGTGTGGTGAATGATATGGAGAAGTTCAAAAAGGAGAGCCAGGCTATCATTGCGAACCGCTATGATGAAGTGCTGGACGACGTGAAGGATAAAGTGTATACCCGGGATCTCTTCGAGCGGGACTGAAGGAGCAATGGTAACTTGTAATAAGGCGTAAAAAAGAGACCATGAAAAATGTTCAATCATTTTTTCATGGTCTCTTTTTTATGTGCGACTGTGCAAGTTTGTTGTTGGCAATCCCCTCTCCACCCCTGACAGGCAGCAGGGCAAAGAATGATAAAGGATATATAGATATTTGCCAC
>ERZ791886.542-NODE-542-length-22709-cov-2.606295_pt1 | contig 22709 bp, 18 predicted proteins | sample MGYA00510158_ERZ791886 | MGnify/ENA primary metagenome ERZ791886 (study PRJEB30046, sample SAMN00792063) | human gut metagenome | study: EMG produced TPA metagenomics assembly of the A metagenome-wide association study of gut microbiota in type 2... | reverse complement strand
TCTGAAAGCTCCAGAAGCACATCCAGATCCTCGCCGATATAGACAACCGCCACGCCCTTTTTCTTCTGCTGATTCAGGAGGTCGTAAATCAGATAGGAAGAATTAATATCAAGCCCTCGCACCGGGTAAGCCGTGATCAGCACCTGCGGGCTCGACTCAATCTCACGTCCCAAAAGTACCTTCTGGACATTGCCCCCCGACATCATACGCACCGGCGTATCAACGCCCGGCGTCACGATTCCCAGTTCTCCGATCAGGCGTTCTGCCATCTCCCTCGCCGGTTTCCGGTCTACAAACAATCCTTTCCCTTCCGAATAGGACTTGAGCAGCATATTATCAACCATACCCATTGAAGCAACCAGTCCCATGCCGAGACGATCCTCCGGCACGAAACTCATGCTGATTCCGAGGCGGATGATCTCCGCCGGAGTCTTACCAATGATATTTTCCTTACGGTACAAAATAGCGCCCTTTTTCGCGTCCATCAACCCGGTCAGCGTCTCGCAGAGTTCTTTCTGGCCGCTTCCGGCAACACCGGCAACGCCCAGAATCTCGCCTGTTTTAATCTCAAAAGAAATATCATCCAGCGCCACGCCGCCGTCACTCTTATCGACGGTCAGATCGACAATCTTCAAAATAGTCTCTCTCTTCTCCATCTCCGGGCGCTCGATATTCAGGCTGATTGGTCGTCCAACCATAAGCTCCGTAAGTTTCTTCTCATCACATCCGGCAGTTTCCACCGTCTCGATGCTCTTTCCTTTTCGCAGAATCGTGACACGGTCACTGATAGAAAGGACCTCATTTAATTTATGGGTAATAATAATAATCGCACAGCCCTGTTCCCGCATCCGGCGCAGGATTTTAAACAGCCGCTCCGTCTCCTGCGGCGTCAGGACTGCCGTCGGCTCGTCCAGAATCAGGATCTGGGCGCCTCTATATAATACCTTCAGGATCTCGACCGTCTGCTTCTCGCTGACCGACATGTCGTAGACCTTTTTCTCCGGTTCAATTTCAAGTCCAAATGACTGTCCAAGCGCTTCAATTTTTTCCCGCAACGCCTTTCTTCCCAGCCGTTTTCCCTTGGTTCCCAGCACGATATTATCCATCGCACTGAACACATCCACCAGTTTGAAATGCTGATGAATCATACCTATTCCTAAATTTCTCGAATCTACCGGCGAATTTATGGAGACTTCTTTTCCTCCAACCAGAATCGAACCGGCATCTGGGTGGTAGATACCGGAAAGCATGTTCATGAGCGTTGTCTTACCGGAACCATTTTCTCCCAAAAGTGCCATAATCTCGCCGTACCGGACGGTCAGATCAATCTTATCGTTCGCCACGACGCTTCCGAATGCTTTCGTGATCTGCCTACACTCAATGGCATACTGTTCTGTCATATCGTCACCTCAAATGAATATTTAACCAATTTTTTTAATCAATTTTCTAAAAAAGAAAAAAGAGGTGCCGCAAATGAAAGTGGATCCATTTGAAGCTGCCTCCTTTTATCTGTTATATACTCTTGAAATCTGCAACACCCGGAAGCGTTTCCGAACCTGTTTCAGTATCGCTTCCAGGTATATAATTCCGTGATTATTTCTCTACGATGTTCTTGAAGTACCAGTGAATATTGCCTGTGATATCTGCATCAGACATATGCTCGCCCTCGGTGCCAACGGTGGTTCCGTCGTTGCACTCGATCACGCCGTCAAATACATCCCAGTCGCCAGACTCGATCTGCGCACGTGCCTCATCGATCTTCTCCTGCGTACCATCTACGCACAGGTCAGATAACGGGGAAATGTCTACCAGACCTTCCTCCAGACCGCCGAAGTAGTTCTCGCCTGTCCATGTACCATCAATCAGATCCTGTACAGCTTTGGTATAGTAAGCGCCCCAGTTCCAAACGGTGGAGGTCAGAACTGCCTTCGGAGCATCCTTGCTCATATCAGAGTTGTAACCAACACCAAATACGCCAGCTTCCTCAGCTGCCAGCTGCGGGTTCGGTGTATCGCAGTGCTGTCCAATGACATCACAGCCCTCGTTGATCAGGGCTACGGCTGCCTGTTTCTCACCTTCCGGATCGTACCAGCTGTTGGTGGTCTTGATGTAAACGGTTGCATCCGGGTTTACAGAATATACACCCATTGCAAATGCGTCACATCCGCCGGTAACCTCGGCATTGTCCTTGCCCCAGGCGCCGACATAACCGATCTTATTGCTCTCTGTCTTTAAACCAGCCGCGATACCAGTGAGGTAACGGGACTGATAAATCCGTCCAAAATAATTGTTAAAGTTCACACCGTTGGATTTGTAGCCGGTTGCATGGGAGAAGATAACGTCCGGATATTCTTCTGCCAGTGCCTCGCATGCATCCATGTAGCCCCAGCTTGTCGCGAAGATAATCTGGCATCCTTCCTCGACACACTCGCGCATTGCTGTCTCGATGGCAGTCTGATCATCGTCCGCTACGTTGTTCTTGCGGATAATCTGATCATCCTCCAGACCAACGGCTTTCTGCATCGCTACGATACCCTGATCATGCGTATAGCTGTAACCGGAACCATCCGCCGGATTTCCAATATGAATCACTCCGACCTTCAGATCCTCTTTAGCAACTGCCGGCATCACGCCCTCTGCTGCCTCGCCTGCTTCTGTGTCTGCCGCGTCAGCTCCCTTTTCCTCCGCTGCCTTCGTATCTGCTGTATCAGAAGACGAAGAAGAACAGCCTGCACACAGGGACAGCGCCATGGCAGCGCTCAGTAACACGCTTACTACTTTTCTCATAACATTTCCTCCTAAGAATGCCTGCGAATGCGGTTCTCTCCCTTTCTCATCGTTTGTCAGAATTCCCTCGCGGAACTTGAAATCCGAAAATAAAACCGCATTCCCGAAAATTTGGATCGATACAGGAAATATTATTGCATATTTACAGACGATTTTCAAGGAATTTGCCTGATTTTTACCGTGATATTTATTAATCTCTTTTCATAAGTTTTACTTATTTCTGTTTCCCTCCTGTAATCCCCCGATATGCAGGAAGGGAACACCGGAGGAATCAGCTGCCAGCATCTTTTTTCGACGCAGACAACACAAAAACAGGCACCAGACATTTCCTTTCAAAATGCCTGATACCTGCTCAGCTCACTGTAACTGATTTCTCTTATAACTTCGGCAAACACGTAACCGTCCACCTTATAATACACGGCTCTGTTTTAAGCCTCTGCCTCGCCATCCTCTTTCTTCTCTTCCAGAATCTTCATAAACTCCTCACCGGTGATCGTCTCCTTATCCAGAAGATAGTCTGCCAGCTCATGAAGCTTATCCTCATGCCCGGAAAGAATAGCTTTCGCTTTCTCATACGCGCTCTTTACCAGCGCAATCACTTCCTCATCGACCCTCGCCGCCGTCTCTGCCGAACAAGCCAGGGAAGTATCGCCGCCTAAGTAGGCGTTGTTGACCGTCTCGAGCGCTACCATGCCGAAATGGTCACTCATGCCGTAACGCGTCACCATCGCACGGGCGATCTTGGTTGCCTGTTCGATATCATTCGAAGCCCCTGTCGTGATAGAATGGAAGATCAGCTCCTCCGCCGCACGGCCGCCGGTCAGTGTCACGATCTTGTTGAACGCCTCTTCCCTGCTCATCAGGAAGCGCTGATCCGCCTCCACCTGCATCGTATATCCGAGTGCCCCGGAGGTTCGCGGCACAATCGTGATCTTGTGGACCGGAGCCGAGTGCGTCTGCAGCGCCGCTACCAGCGCATGACCGATCTCATGGTAGGAGACAATCTTCTTCTCATCCCCGGAAACACCGGCATCCTTCTTCTGATATCCGGCAATAACCGTCTCGACACTCTCTTCCAGATCCTGCTGGGACACGGTCTTTCGTCCCATCCGGACTGCCCGCAGCGCCGCCTCATTGACAATGTTTGCCAGCTCCGCGCCGCTCGCACCGTTGGTGGCACGGGCGATCTCATTGTAATCCACACTCTCATCCACTTTAACCTTTTTGCCATGGACTTTCAGAATTGCCTCACGGCCTTTCAGATCCGGCAGCTCAACCGGAATCCGGCGGTCAAAACGTCCCGGACGAAGCAGCGCCGGATCGAGGGATTCCGGACGGTTGGTCGCCGCCAGAATGACAACGCCCTTCTTGCCGTCAAAACCATCCATCTCAGTCAGAAGCTGGTTCAGCGTCTGCTCGCGCTCGTCATTGCCGCCCATGCCGGCGCCGTCACGCTTCTTACCAATCGTATCGATCTCGTCGATAAATACGATACACGGAGCTTTTTCATTGGCCTGTTTAAATAAATCACGCACCTTCGCCGCACCCATGCCGACAAACATCTCAACAAATTCCGAACCGGAGATCGAGAAGAACGGAACGTGTGCTTCCCCGGCAACGGCCTTCGCCAGCATCGTTTTACCGGTTCCTGGAGGTCCGACTAACAGGGCGCCCTTCGGCAGCACCGCACCGATCTCCGAGTATTTTTCCGGCTTATGCAGGAAATCGACAATCTCTTTTAATGCATCCTTCGCCTCTTCCTCGCCAGCCACATCTGCAAATGTGATACCCGTCTCGGATTCTGCATAAATCTTCGCATTCGACTTGCCAAACGTCATTGCGTTGCCAGGTCCGCCACCCATCTTCTTCATCAGCGAACGCCCCATCAGCTGTCCGATTCCGATAAAAAGAATCAGCGGCAGAATCCAGGTCAGCAGAAAATTGAGAAGCGGAGAAGCCTGTGTATTGATCTCCGCACTGTATTTCACATCCTTACCATCCAGCAGGTCATACAGGTTGACACCTGGAATCTCGCCGGTTTTGTAGGTGACATTCCAGGTCTTGTTTTTATCGTCATTTTTCAGCGTATAGACGATCTCATTGTTCGTCGTCACATACACCTCATCGACATTATTCTCTTTCAGCTGTTCACTGAACTGGTCAAACCGCACTTCCTGCGTCCGATCCATCATGGATGGGAAGAGGAAAATGTTTAACAGCATGACAACCAGCATTACCAGTCCATAATAATATAGAAATGATTTTCTGGGCGGCTGCTTTCCGCCTCCGTTCGTATTCTCTACCATAGATTGTTCTCCTTATTGTGAGTCTGTGACAAGTGGTTTCTGTGTTTCTGTCACATCGTTTCGTGATACATTAACATATACCGCATTCTTTGTTATTTGTCAATCTACAACAGTAAATATTTATTTACTTTTTATATTTGTTGACCTTTTTGTCTGAATGTGCTAGAGTACAAGTAAATTGATGTTTCCTTGTTTGCAATTTATGTTTGTGAAATGGACCGCATTTTATTACTTTGATATTTAAATTTGGAGGTTTTCCTATGAATCCAGGCAAAAAAAATTCAAATCTTTTAAAAAACACCGGTATCCACTTCCTGGAGTTTGCACTCGGCTTTCTCTCCCTGGCGAAATGCCACTACCAGCCAAGCCATGATATGAAAGTCAACTCGCTTCCATTTTTCGCCCTGATCGCGCTCGACAGCTGGGCAGATCAGGACTATACCATGTCTGAGCTGGCGGACAAGCTGAGTATCACAAAGCAGCAGCTCTCCCATATGATCAAGGTTCTTGAGGAACGCGGTCTGGTCGAGCGGATCCATGATACAGCCAACCGCCGCCGCGTCTACATCCGCATCTGCGATTCCGGCCGTGAGATGATGAACCAGATGAAGCAGGAAATGCTGTCTTCCACCCTGTTTGGGCTGCGCGCTTACACCCCGGAAGAACTGGCATCGATGGACGAGTGCCTGTGCCGCCTGATGGAATTAATGAAGAAATTCAACTGTGAAACCGATGAACCTGCGAAGAATGTATCCATATGATAAAGACACCGGAGACACTTTTTTCTCCGCTTTCTTTTAAATCCTGTATAATTGACTTTTGTAACGTCCAGCAGCATTCCGGATTGATTTCTCTGCCATTTCATCCTTTCATCCGTTCCGGTGTGTTCCACACCTCGGCAGAGTTTTCTTTCTGTGCCTATGGACGTTTCTCAATGATACAGAAAGAAGGTTCCTACATATTATGCCACAAATGATAGAAAATCATATTTTTCCACACGCTGCTCATAGCAAGTACACTCTCCCCCTCTCATCCAGGCAAACTTCTGCTGCCATTCCACGCCTTTCCGGTCAAACGCGTGCCGCCACACCTGAGCCCAAAAGGCTGCGGACGAATTTGCCCGCTACCTGCTCACGCGCAACCTTGCCGATGAGACACTCCGCGCTTACACTTATGCGGTACGGCAGTATTTTACCTATTACCGTGACATTACTTACCCCAATTTAAAGCTATACAAAGTCTTTCTGCTCGAGCACTACAAGCCGCAGACCATCAACCAGCGGATCCGGGCTTTGAATGCCTACCTGGATTTTAAAAAGCTCTATCCCGGGCATCTTCCCATGGTAAAAATCCAGCAGAAAACCTATCTGGATCACATGATCAGCGAGGCGGATTATGAATACCTGAAACGCTGCCTGCTTCGGGATGAACGATACACTTACTATTTTCTCATCCGTTTCATGGCGGCAACCGGCGTCCGGGTCAGCGAGGTGATTCAGTTCCAGGCAGAAGATATTTTCTCCGGCTATAAGGACATCTATTCCAAAGGAAATAAAGTCCGGCGCATCTACATCCCACAGTCACTCCGAACCGATACCCTCAAATGGCTTTCCTTTCTCCACAAATCCCACGGTCCCATCTTCCTCAACCGCTTCGGTTCCCCCATCTCTCCAGGCGGCATCCGTAGCCAGCTCAAAACCATCGCCCTCTCCTACCACATGACACCGGAAATGGTACATCCGCATGCATTCCGCCACCGGTTTGCCAAGAGTTTTATCGAAAAATGCGGCGATATTTCCCTGCTCTCCGATCTGCTTGGACACAAAAATCTCGAAACAACCCGGATTTACCTGCGTCGTTCCAGCAGCGAGCAGTATGAGATTGTTAACCGGGTAGTCACCTGGTAGAGAGGAGTAAATGAAGCACATATGAATTTTGAAACACTTATTTCCGACTTTGGCGTTTACCTTGAACAACAGGGGCACGCCGCCAGCACCATCCGGGTCTACAGCTGTTCCATCCGGCTGTTTTTTTCGCATTATAACAGCCTTTCGGTCGAGTTCCTGCAGTCGTACCGGCGCTGGCTGCTGGAATGTTATAAGCCATCGACAGTGAATACGCGGATTCTGGGGATGAACCGTTTTCTCGATTTTATGCAAAACAGTGGATTGTTGGATAATGAAAAGGCGAATTTTCAATCACCCATATCCGCCCCCACAGATTCACTCCGCATCACTCCCACGGGTCACTACCGCCTGCGCCCCATCCGGGAGCAGAAGCACACCTACCTTGATACAGTGATCTCCCAGAAAGATTACGACCGGCTCAAACGGCGGCTAAAAAAGGATGAAAATTATTTCTGGTATTTCATCGTGCGATTTCTCGCCTCCACCGGCGCTCGCGTCAGTGAACTGCGCCAGATCAAAATGGAGGATCTGCAGCTTGGCTATCTCGATCTCTACTCCAAAGGCGGCAAGATACGGCGATTGTTCTTCCCCCGCTCCCTCTGCGGGGAAGCAATCCCCTACTTTGCCTCCCACGGCATCGACAGCGGCTTTCTCTTCCTGACCCGCCGCCGCACCTGCATCTCCGCACGCGCCATCGAGATGCAGTTAAAAAACATCGCAAAGCGCTACCGCATCAATCCGGCAACAATGTACCCGCATTCTTTCCGGCACCGCTACGCCATCAATTTTTTGAAACGGTTCAATGACATTTCCCTGCTGGCGGATCTTTTAGGGCACGACAGCATCGAAACAACCCGGATTTACCTGATGAAATCGAGTCAGGAACAGCAGACGGTGATTAACCGGGTGGTGACGTGGTAGGCACAGGCGTGTGAAAACCATAAAAGGGGAAAGAACTGCCATTTTCCACAATTCTTTCCCCTTTATTATAGATTTATTTTTTCTCTGCCTCCACAATCACGAGATCATATGGAAGTGCTTCCTCAGCGCTATCGGTTCTAATGTTTTCAACCGACCGTTCTACCGCATTCTCTTTTTTCTCCTGCTTCCCACTGTCCAGCTTTGTCTCAACATTCTGTTCCGCCTTCTTTTCAGAATCTTCCTCCTTTTCTGCTGTTCTACTAATAAGACGATGGGAGATTTCATTTGGTTTTATATATTTGCAATTTTTTTAACAACTTTTCTTTCCAAATAAACATTTTTCAAAACGGAAGTTAGAAGAACCAGATGGATAATAGAAAACGCATAAAGATATTACAGGCATAAAAAAAGCCCGGCAGAAAGAAAATGTGCTATGACATTCTCTCCCTACCGGGCTTTTCCTAATATTAAATTTCCTTACAGCACCTTACTCAAAAATGCCTTCAATCTTTCGCTCTTTGGATGCTCAAAGAACTCCTTCGGTTCGTTTTCTTCGATGAAGTTGCCGCCCTCCATGAACATGACGCGGGTTGCCACCTCGCGGGCGAAGCCCATCTCATGGGTAACCACGACCATCGTCATGTGTTCCTCGGCAAGCTGGCGCATTACGTTTAATACCTCACCTACCATCTCCGGGTCAAGCGCGGAGGTTGGCTCGTCAAAAAGCATCACATCCGGATGCATCGCCAGAGCGCGGACGATAGCCACACGCTGTTTCTGACCGCCAGAGAGCTGTCCCGGATAGGCGGATGCCTTTTCCTTTAATCCGACACGCTCCAGAAGTTTCAATGCCTCCGTCTCCGCCTCGTCCTTCGGGCGTCCGAGCAGTTTCATCGGTGCCAGCGTCATATTATCAAGAATCGTCATATGCGGGAACAGGTTGAACTGCTGGAATACCATTCCCATTTTCTGACGGAGTTTGTCAATGTTTGTCTTCGGATCCGTGATATCCGTTCCCTCAAAATAGATGTGTCCGCCGGTCGGTGTTTCCAGCAGGTTCATGCAGCGCAGAAATGTGGATTTACCGGAACCGGATGGTCCGATCACGCAGACAACATCCCCCTTGCGTATCTGGGTGGAAATATTGGTCAGGACCTTTAAATCACCGAACGCCTTGGAAAGGTCATTGATGTCAATTATCACTTCTCCGTTTTGTACGTTATCGTTCATTCTTTCTCAGGCTCCTTTCCAGATTCTGTGCAAAGTGGTTGAAGATCATCGTCAGCGCCAGATAAACAGCAGCCACGATCAGAAGCGGTGTCCACGCGTCATACGTTCTGGAACGGATGATATCACCGCCCTTTGTCAGATCCTGCACCGCCACGTAACCGGCTACCGAAGTCTCTTTCAGAAGAACAACAAACTCATTGCAAAGCGCCGGAAGTACGTTTTTAAATGCCTGCGGCATAATGATATAGCGCATCGTCTGCACATAGTTAAAACCAAGGCTTCGACCTGCCTCCATCTGTCCCTCGTCGATCGACATGATACCGGAACGGAAGATCTCCGCTACATACGCTGCCGAGTTAAGACCAAACGCGATCACACCGACAAAGACGCCAGCAAATACACGTGATACAAAAATACAGTAGTAGAAAATCATCAGCTGGATGACAACCGGCGTTCCCCGGATGACCGTCAGATATACCTGGCAGACACCATTTAAAAATTTCATTTTTCCGGTTTTGTCGTGAGTTGCACGGACAATCGCAATCAGCAGACCAAGGGCAATGCCGATCAGGGTCGCAAATAACGTGATGATCAGGGTATTTTTCAGGCCCCCTGTCAGATACTGCCACCTGTCATCCTTGATCAGGTTTAAATATAAGGCCTGCTTGAGTTTCTCCAATCTGTTTTCCTCCTTGTAAGGTGATATAGACTTGAAAAAGGGCTGCCGCCGAACCGTGTTTTCGCCATTCTGCAGCAACCTTTTTCCGTTCCGTCAGATACCGGAAACACTCCGGGTGTTTTCCGGATCACCTGAATCCATCCGTCTGACGATTCATTTCAATTCTCTTTTATATTACTCAGCGGTAATGTATTTTGCAACGATCTCATCCAGTTTTCCAGACTCTTCCAGGTTTGCGATGGATGCGTTGATAGCGTCCAGAAGCTCTGTATTGCCCTTCTTAACTGCAATTGCGTACTCTTCTTCTGCATACGGTGTTTCCAGAAGCTTTAAGCCGTCATTCTCGTCTACAAATACCTGTGCCGGTTTGTTGTCAATGATAACTGCATCGATCTTGCCAGTGGACAGTGCCTGTACTGCATCTGCGCCCTTGGAAAATCTCTGTACACTCTCCTCGCCGAAATCATCGGTGGAGTAAAGGTCACCGGTGGTACCCTGCTGAACACCGATCTGTTTGCCCTTTAAATCATCCAGGGATTTGATGTCGCTGTCCTCGGTTACGATAACAGACTGAACGCCGGTTGCGTAAGTGTCAGAGAAATCCACCTGGGTCTGACGATCCTCGGTAACAGTCATGCCTGCTGCTGCGAAATCAGCTTTGCCAGACTGAACCTCCGGGATGATAGAATCGAATGCTACGTCGGTGATTTCCAGAGATGCTCCCATATCCTCGCAGATAGCGTTTGCAATATCTACGTCGATACCTACGATATCATTTCCATCGTGGTACTCATACGGTGCGAACTCAGCGTTGGTGGACATAACCAGAGTCTTTCCTGCAAATGCGCTGTCGCCAGCCTCTGCTGCCTCGCTGCCCTCTGCTGCCTCTGCGGTTGTCTCCTCATTCTCCTCTGCGGCTGCGGTTGTCTCTGCCGGTTTGGAAGAGCATGCTGCTAACGATGCTGCCATAGCAGTTGCCATAGCGATTGCTGCTAATTTCTTTTTCATAATAAATTCCTCCTCATTTCTATTCGCTGCTTTTGTATTTTTATGCAGTAAATACGAATATTCTTACTTTTATTACTGTATCTAGGAATACATTATACCGCATTTTTATAAATAATCAAGCCTGAATTCCTGTTTTTTACAGGGTTTTGTATGATTATGCATTCTTTTCCAATTTGTACGGTTCCAGTTACGGGCAGATCTGGTTGTTAATTCTTGGCACGGGAGTTTAATAGTTGCATAATCAGGTTAGTGAAATTTTGAAAGTAAATGAAAGCAGATGACAGCTCGAAGAATGTTTCCGGTTTCCGAACGGATTATCACTTCATAACGAACAGTAAAATGAGAACAATTCCAAAAATGGACAAGGAAGAAAAAATACTATAGTCTGCAACAGCAACAAAAATCGCTGCACCCCAGCAAATACAAGGGTTACAGCGATTTTATTTTCACTCAACTGCCAAAGACTGGATATATATTTTTTTCAATAATCCAAATTTTTGTTTTTTCTGTGTTTCCTGTTTTCAAATTTCACGTTCTCTCCACAGGCAATATCATTTACTTAGAGAATTTCTTTGAAAAAAATTTTCTTTTTTCTACCAATAACTCAACAAGCACTTGACAACACCTTGATAGTTCAGCGCCTCAGCTAAAAAAACTCATAAAAGCAATCCATTCGTTATAATAGCGTTGACTAGAAACTATAAAACAAGCCCGGCAACCAGGTTGATACGACAGGAACAAACGATACCAGCAGCAAAATAGGTAATGCACCAAAAAGCAAAAATGGAAGAATAGGTTTAATAAGTTTATGAATCGGAACATCACAAACTCTGGAACATGCCATCAGACAAGTAGCCATTGGCGGTGTAATTGAGCCAATACCGATCGAAACAAAAACGATTACTGCTAACTGAATTGTATCAATCCCACATGCAGTAGCAATCGGTGTAAGAAGCGGCACCAGCGTCAAAATAATAACATTTCCATCCAAGAAAAAACCTATAAAAAACAGCAGAAGATCTATTAACAGGATAAGACCAATACGATTATTGGTAATTCCCAACATTAACTCTGCCACCAACTCAGGAATATGGTTAAGTGTCATCAAGCGACTGAAAATCAAAGTCATTGGAAACATTATAACCAATGCCGAAACATCCTTGACTCCCTTAGAAAAAACGCCCATCAATTGAACCAGAGAAAGCTTTTTATAAACTACCACTCCCATGATCGCTCCATATAAACAGGTAATTGCACCTGCTTCTGTCGCTGTAAAAATGCCGCCATAGATACCCCCTAACACAATTACCGGCATTAAAACTGCTACAACAAGCTCTAAAAAAAATCTATTCCGGCTTATAGTCTCACGCGCATTTTTTTCTGATTCTTCTTTAGGCTCATTATCTTCAGTACATGCAGAAACGGATGCAACTGTTTTACCCGCATATTCTGGATGATAATATTTTATATAAATAATCCGATTAATGATCAAATAGAGCCCTGCCCATATTAATCCCGGCACAATCGTAGCCATAAATAAAGCACCAACCGATGCCGAGGACACGGATGCAAAAATAATAGCATTTACATTTGGTGGAATCATAAAGCCAAAAGGACTGGAAGCTGCAATTAATGCCGCTAAATATGCTTTATCATATCCTTTCTTTTCCAATTCTGGCACCATAGCTGTTGACAGTGTATTAGCCGTTGCCAATGCTGAACCGCAAAGGGCTCCAAAAAAGCAGGAAACTACTGGAATTGTGGCCGTCAATCCTCCCTTTACATTATGTAGCATCTTATCCGCTACCCGAATCAGCACATTTGCAATTCCGCTTCGCTCAATCAAAGAACCTCCTACTATAAAAAGCGGAATCGCCAACATAGAAATAGAGTTCAAAATGTAAAACGCATTCGTTGCAAACGTTCCTGTACTTCCAAGCCCCATATATGCCACAAAAAAGGAGCCGCCCAAAAATGCTAACGGAACTGCAACGCCGGAAAAAATCATGAGTAAAATTAATACTGCAGCTATTCCAAATATCATAATGTGCGTAACCTCCTTATAGATTTACAAACATTCACCACATAATAAACCATCATCCCCAAAGCTCCTAAAAATACAGAAGCATATACCCACCACATGCTAAATCCAACAGCCGGAGACACCGTATTACGTTCAATATGTGTCATCATTAAATTAAATGTTAATGGCATAAATAATCCACATATTATAGTAGAAATAATCAAACTAAACAAATGAAGTGCTTCTTTTGACTTTTCCGTCTTACACAGATTCAAGAAGAAATCGACTTTTAGCATATTGTCATCACGCACAACCAGTATTACTCCAAGCCATACAAATACAATAAATAGAATTGTTGGCAATTCCTCATAGCCGTGCATATTAATATTAAATACCCAACGACTGAAGATTGTCAGATTAACCATAATCATCATCACAATCAACAAAATACCCGCTAAATTTCCAACCACAAATTCAACTATATGATCTAATTTTTTTAAAAATTTCACCACGTTCCTCCTCTCTTTAACGGTAAATAAAAAAGCAGGGGATACTACAAACATAGATATCAATCCACTTGCAGCATCCCCCATACCATTAATAATTAAACAGCTCAGATACCTGATTGTATAATTCTTCTCCAATCAGTTCTCTCCACTTATCCGACAGAGAAGCCGCATACTCTTTCCATTGATTCAATTCCTCATCTGTTGGCTGATAATATGTAATTCCTTTTTCATCAAAGAATTTTTCTGCGTCTGCTTTCATATCTTTATAAGATTCATATTCAGCCTCTGAACACGCCCAGGCAGCATCTACAAATATCTTTTGATCCTCTTCACTATACTGATTAAACTTATCTAAATTCATCATCAAACTATACGAAGTCCACTGAGCTCCAACATATGAATAAAATGGTGCTACTTCATAATAATTTTCAATAATATATGAAGGTATCTGCTGATCCGTAGCCGTAATCAAACCATTCTGCAGCGATGTATATAACTCTCCGTATGGCATAATTGCGATATTTCCCAAACCGCCATAAAATTCGTTAACAATAGCATCTTCATATGTTCGAAACGTTTCATTCGCCAGATCCTTCGGCACTTTAATCAATTTATCTGTCGAAAAGATGTGGCGCTGTAAGCCACTGTTTTGTGCCAAAAGTTTAATTCCATTTTCTTCATAAAGCTTTGTATTAATAGCAAATCCTTCTGCATTCGGATTAGCAAGCTTTTCCCTCACTGTGTCTAAATCAGGTAATAAAAATGGAATTCTTTGCCATGCAAATCTCTTATCTACATTAGACATTCCGGCACCAAAGTTAAAATCCGTCTCCCCATCCTGAATCATCTGAAAGGATTCCGCATCGCTGGCATAACTGGAATACCAATAAATATCTACTACATAACGGCCATTACTATTTTTCTCCACCTCTTCTTTAAATTTCAGTAGTCCATCAGCCCAGGGATTATAATCCGGGGCAACCTCTGGATCTAACGCTGATGTTGTCAAAACAAGATGAGTTGCATCTGAATCTGCTTTCGTAGTTTCTTCCGCTTTATCGCTCTGCAGTGCAACTGTATTATTACCTCCACATCCAACTATAGTTAATGCCATCATTGCTGCCATTGTCGTTGCAATTAATTTTTTCATTGTACTCCTCCTTTTTCAACATCCACCATATTCTTTTTCTGCTCGTTCCTGGCTGATCAAGCCATCTTTCACATCACACTTTAATGCTTTTTTATCTCTCTCAAGCGGATTACCCCAACCTCCGCCGCCACTTGTCTGAATATAGAGTCTATCTTTCTTATAAAAACGCACCCTTGCTTTCGAAGGCAAATGTTCTTCCGTTCCATCAGCTCTATTTACTGTAAAACGAGCTCCTAATGCTGCTTTTCCACCATTCAATCCCCACGGTGCCGTATTAACACGATCAGAGGCAATAAAGCAGTCCACCTCATCTGTCTGGAATTCCAGGACTCGCTCAATTCCAAATCCACCCCTGTGCTTACCAGGTCCTTCAGAATTTGGAGCTAAACCATATCGTATTACCTTAACCGGCATGATTCTTTCAAGAACTTCTACTGGTGTATTTCTGGTATTAGTCATATGCGTATTAACTCCACTGGTTCCATCTTGATCGCACATTCCACCATATCCTCCTCCAACAGTTTCACCATTAGCAAAGAACGAATGTGTTTCTGGATTATAACCACCCAGCTGAATTCCATTCATAGATCCACAAGCAGCCGCACATACTTTTTCTGGAACCACTTGAGCCAGTGCACCAAGCAGTACATCTACCAAACGCTGACATGTAATAGAATTTCCAGAACCGGTAGCTGCTGGATATACCGCATTTACCAAGGAACCTTCCGGTGTTATAACCTCAAAGCGGCGATATGTTCCAGAATTCGGTGGAATCGTGGGATCCGTCACTGCTCGAACAACATAATAAATGCAAGCCAACGCCATCGGACGAACACAATTCAAAGGTCCTCTTACCTGAGGGCATGTTCCCGTAAAATCAATTTTAATATGTGGACCTCCTGTAGTAATTGTTACCTTGATTTTTAATGGCTCTGTTGTAGTAATTCCATCTCCCTCTAAGAAATCCTCAAATTCAAATGTCCCTTTCGGAAGTTTTTCTAACTCTGCTCCCATTCGCCGGTCACAGTAGTTCTCTAACTCTGCAATTGCCTCAAGAACTACTTCTACGCCCATCTCATCACATAATTCCTCAAACCGCTTTTCTCCTACATTATTTGCTGCAATCTGAGCCATCAAATCTCCACTACTTTCGTATTTTGTTCGGATATTAGAGCGAAACATAGCAAAAATCTCAGGATCTACTTTTCCTTCTTTTTTTATCTTTACTGGTGGGAAGCAAATCCCTTCATGGAAAATTTCCGTTGCATCTGGTGTTAACGAACCCGGAACCTTTCCTCCCACATCTACATGATGCGCCAGATTTCCTACAAAAGCTACTAGCTCTCCTTTAAAAAAGATCGGAGAAAAGATAATAATATCTGGCAAATGAGTTCCACCAATGAATGGATCATTGTGCATGATAGCATCTCCAGGTTTCAGTTCTTTTTTGTTAATATGCTTTAAAGCTCCCTTTACTCCCCAAGGCAACACTCCTGAATGAACAGGTATATGCTCTGCCTGTGCAATCGTCTCTCCATTTACATCAAATAACGCACACGAACAATCTCTTCTATCTTTAATATTTGTGGAATAGGCTGTCCGAATTAATGCTGCTCCCATCTCTTCTGTAATTGCAAAAAAGCGATTTCGCATAACTTCCAATGTGATTGCATCCATCTTTTCATTCCTCCTTTTAGTTCTCTTCTAATGCTTCCATCTTCCCAGTCTCATGATTTGCAATCTTCACAACCAAATTCATTCTCTCATCTACTGTCACCTTATCGCCAAGCCCTACTACGGACGTAGCTCCTGTTTCCTCTATGATTGCCGGACCGATAAAGCTGTTACCTGCTTTTAAAGCATCTCGCTTATATACGGCTGTATCCAGCCACTCTCCCATAAAATAAGCTTTTCGAATTTCTTCTGGTTTTGGAAGTTCCTTGCTAATTTCTCCTTTTGAATACAAGTTACTTTTGTCCATTTCCCCAACTACAGAAAGACGCAAACTAACCAACTCCATGGGATCATTCTTCTTAAATCCATAAGAACGCTCATGTGCATCACTGAAATCATTCACAAGCTTATCCCAAACCAGCTGATTCACCGGGCTATTGGGTACCGAAATCGTTAATTCGTAGGCCTGACCAAAATAACGGATATCTATTTTTCTCTCAAAACTTACGCTACTCTCTGATACGCCATCTCGAGCCATTTCTTTTCTTGCTTCAGCCTCTAATTTTTCAAATTTTTCTTCCATATGGTCGAAAGAAACATCTTTTTCATGTTTATGATACGTGCATACTTCATCATATCTAATTGGTGCAACTAATAATCCAAAAGCAGAAAAGTTTCCAGGTTCGATAGGAATAACAACTGTTCCTATATCCAGAGTTCTTGCCAGTTCAACCGCATGAAGTGCTCCCGCTCCTCCATATGGCAGAAGCACAAACTTTCTCGGATCGATTCCTCTTTCTACCGTCATAACTCTAATTGCTCTGACCATGTTGGAATTCGCTACACGAAGAATTCCCTCTGCTACTTCCTCCACTGTCATATTTAATTTTACGGCCAATTTTTCTTCTATCGCTTTCCGTGCAGCCGCCACATCCAGGTGCATTTTTCCACCTAGCAATTTTTCACCCACACGACCTAACACAGCATGAGCATCTGTTACTGTTGGTTCTGTTCCTCCTTTGCTATAACAAACCGGTCCCGGTACTGCTCCTGCACTGCGAGGACCAACCCGAAGCGCTCCGCCAGCATCCAGCCATGCTATAGAGCCTCCTCCTGCTCCAATCGTAGTAATATCTATATGTGGGAATTTTACCGGAAATCCCTCAATCACTCCTTCACCTGTGATACCAATAGAACCATTCTGCACAATTCCTACATCAAATGACGTTCCTCCAAGATCTCCAGTAATAATATTATGATAATCCGTAATCTTGGAAAGAAATTCGGCAGCCAAAACACCTCCAGCCGGACCAGATAATAACGTATTCACACTCTTCTGAGCTGCAATCTGATCGGTCATCATACCTCCAGAAGATTGCATAATAGTCAATGGAGAATTAATCCCATTTTCATCTAATCGTCTACGCAACTGGGATACATATTTCTGCATTCTTGGCTGAACATATGCATTCATAACGGTTGTATTCATTCGTTCAAATTCACGAAACTCCGGCAAAATTTCACTAGATACAGACACTGGAAAATCTGGTGCGATTTCACGAATAACTTCCAACGCTTTTTTCTCATTTTCATCATTCGCATAAGAATGAAGAAAACAGATTGCAATGGATTCCGCTCCCTCTTCCATTAATTCATGAATCGTTTTCTTTAATTCCTCCATATCCAACTGCACCAATACAGTTCCCGTATAATCCATTCTTTCGTCTGCCTCCCGACGAAGATATCGGGGAATTAATGAAGCTGGTTTTCTAGCATGTAAATCATAAAGTTCTGGTCTGCTCTGGCGACCAATATCTAAAACATCTCTAAATCCTTTTGTTGTTATTAATGCTGTTACAGCGCCGTTTCGTTCCAAAAGTGTATTTGTAGCCACTGTCGTTCCATGTGCAACACCCGTCACACAATCTGGTGCTACTCCCAACTCTTCTAAAAGTGCTCTAATTCCGTTCAGAACACCTATACTTTGATCTTCAGGTGTAGAAGGCGTTTTTGCAAAATACACCTTACCATCTTCATTTATTCCGACTACATCGGTAAACGTTCCTCCTACATCTACACCTAATTTCAATTTAGCCATTTTTCATCCTCCTTTATCTCTATCCCTGGTAATAATTTACTTTCGGCATATATTTACTTCCTAGCATCTTATGAAATTCTGGGTATCTTGATTGTTCCGGGTGACGTCCTTTCTTTTCTGTTACATCATTAGCCAGCCATTGTAATGGAATAATGTAAAATAATGGAGTTAAAATTTCATCCATTCCTCCTGGAAGCGAGATAAAACGACCTTTTATTTCAATCTCTTTTTCAAAGCCCTCGTAACCAATAACTGTCACGTGATCCGAATGCTCCTGAGCAAATTGAATCATTCTCTTTATTCGCTCTACTCCAGGTCCCTCGTTTACCAAAAAAATCAAATATGACCACTTTTCAAGACAATGATACGGACCATGCATGTACTCTTCCACATCATATACCTCTACCGGGATTCGCACTCCTTCTAATACCTTAAGAGCCCCTTCTTTAGCTGCAGCTGTTAAAGTACCACCTCCGATAATTGTCACAGATGGAGCAGATTTATACTCCTCCGCAAAATCTTCAATTTCTTCAGATGTACATCTCAAACTTTGCTCCATCCATTTTGGAACTAACGAAATGTCTAATTCCTTACCAGCTAATCCCGCAGCATATAAATACAACATTGCTATAGTCGAAGTAAATCCCTTCGTTTTGGCCCCTACCAGTTCTTCTCCTGTACATGTATCCAAAATCGCCTCAGCACTTTTTCCGCCAGGATTATCAGGCTCGGCTGTTACCATAACGGTTCTAGCCCCATACTCTCTTCCTTTTTCCAAACAATGTATCGTCCCAATACTACGTGCCGTCTGTGAAATTCCTAAAATCAGCGTTTTCTCATCTAGTCGATAATGTGGATAGTAATACAAAAAATCAAATGGGGTAAACACCTGAACCTCTGCATTGAACCATTTTGTAAATGCATATTTAGCCGCAATTGCTGTATGAAGTGAGGTTCCAGAACCAATTAAATAGATTTTATCAAATGGACCTTTTCCCACTATAGAATACACACTATCACACACTTTTTCTGCATTTTGGCAAACTCTTCTAATTGTGTCTGGCTGTTCCAATATACAGCTCTTCATGGTTTGCTTCATTCTATGTATGCCTCCCAACTCTTGTATTTTTCTCTATTTTATTTTTTTACCTGTATGTCCTGCTCTTCGATTTTTTTTGAAGCAAAATTAATTGCTCCTAGAGCTCCTGCTTTTCCTCCCAAGTTTGCCAAACAAATATCCGCCTGAATTGGCGTAAGCCTGCCAACCTCCTCTCGAATCCGCTGAATCACAGATCCCATAGAATCAGAAACTCCACCGCCTATTACAACCTTCTCTGGATTTAAAAGACTAATCGTATTGGCTATCGCAACTGAAAAATCACGAACAAATTTGTCTATTACCGGTATTACTGAGGCATCTCCTCGGCTATATGCTGTAAATAATGCTTCTGCCGAACCAACAATTTGATCCAGTGCCGAGCCAGAACATTTTTTTTCTAAAATTCCCTGTTGTCCTAATTTATTAATTTCCCCTTTTTCCACATCAGAACTTTCTAAATAATATCCTAATTCTCCTGCTCTTCCTTGAGCCCCCAATACCAACTGTCCACCACATACTAATGCTCCGCCAATACCTGTTCCCAATGCAATAAACAACATATCATCCGTCTGTTCACCTGAACCTATCCAACGTTCACCTAATGCTGCCAGATTCACATCATTTCCGACATACACTGGAAATGAAAAATATTCATTCATTAAACTTTGCAAAGGAAATTGATTCCACGATAATGCTTTGGCACGCACCACTGTTCCATCTGAATCCACCGTTCCCGGGACTCCAATTCCCATGCCAAATATCATTTCTCGTTTAATTCCTGCTGCTTCTAATGACTCCTCTACAATCTGGACTAATTCCTCAAACTGATTTTTGGTTGGTATTTTTTTTTCGTACACAATATTACCCACCAAATCTGTTATCAAAAACAAAAGTTTTGTTCCGCCAATATCCATGCCAATACAATACGCAGATTTTGGATTAAATCCCAACATAGTAGATGGGCGTCCAACCCCTGATGGAGACATACAGTCTCCATACTCAACTAGGAGCTTTTTCTTAATTAATTCATCTACAATCGCACTAACTGTTGTTTTACTTAAATTTAATGCCTTTGATATCTGTGCACGGCTAATCGGCTGTTTCTCCTTGACCATATTCAGAATCAATGTCCGATTAATTTTTCGTATTAATTCTAAATGCCCTAAATTTCCATTCTTCTCCATATTACACCCCTTACTCACTTAATTAGTTCAGTGCACTTACTAATTCTTTTAAAAATTACCTCTCGTATTAAGCAAGAGGATTTATATATAAAATACACTTTTATTATTCTGTTTTCAATAGGATTTTTCAACAAAATATCTTTATATTTTCGTAAAAATTACCAAAACGCGTTTCACATAATTTGTTTCTTCAGAAAACTAAATGTCACTTTCAAGATACACGTCCATATATGCTGAACTCTTTTTGCAATGCAATTGATAATTCATAAAATCAATTATATCTAACAAAAATGCAATTACAAACCAAAGATGACAGTAACTGTCAACCTGTAACGAATCAACAATTTCAAGAATGTTTTTACTAACCTTCTATATGGTTCCACACATACCCATGCAGTAGAACTTTCAACATTTCCTTATCTCGCTCTTCCCAGGCGGCTTGTACATTCTCCATATCGAACATGGGCATTCTTCGTAAATCTGATATGCTGAAATCTCCCAAGAGCAGGCGTGGCAAAGGCAACTGAAAGAAACGATAGCAACAAAAAACAGGTCCGGACGCACGGAGAGTAATCAGTGTATCTGAACCTAGCTTTTCTATGGTCTTTCCGATGAATAGCTTGGCTGGCTTTTCATTGAAATTTCTTATGCTTTTTTTCGTTGACATTTAATACTGTTCAATGTATCATATAATCAAGAAATGGGTTTGTTACCGTACAGCTATTGCTTAAGCGGGGTGCTCGTTTCTTTTTTGTGTTCACCATATCGTCCTGTCATTATTCAAGAATGCCTCGGTGCTCTTGTAGCAAAAAGCAGACGCACCCTTTCTTACGTCCTCGAACATTTTTCCGCATCGATCGCCAGCACAAACATTAATGCATCCAGTGCATATTCCGGCTCATTTACCTGAATCACATACGTGTCCGTCATATGGAACAGCTCTTTGCTGACACTGGCAACCGAATATCCCCTTTGATCGAGGATATTATAATCCCATTCCATAATCGAACCGTCGATATGCCAGCCATTGTAATCAATATTGTAATGCGGCATCAGGAAAGAGAATTCTTTACTCAAGCATCCGATATAGGTGCCTTTTATATATATCTCAAATTTTGGCAGAAATGTCAGTACACGCTGAACAACCATTCCAATTTCATTGCCGTCTGCATCATATATCACCAACTTATGGCCCCAGGACAACTGGCCTTTTACCACATATACTGTATTGCCAAACTCATCATAAATATCATAACTGTCAAACCACGAAAATAACCGCTGTTTAAATAAAAGCTTCATAAAATCACCTCAAATATCATAATCCGTTCTCTTTTGTCCTCGCCCGGAAACAAATCCGATGTGTCAATCTCATCATAAAACATTAGCTGTTCCTCCGTCATCAGACAACTGATATATTCCTCCGATGGATAATAAAAAAACAGCAGTATCTCTCTCGGATTTTCGTAATAGGACTCATATATCCTGGCAAGAACAGAGTGCAATATCTCTACCGAAAATGGATTGAAAAAATAACACCGGTCCACTTCTGAAGGAAGCTCATAGTTCTCCGCACTGCTTAAGATAAAGGAAGTACGGTTTCCGGACACTGCCGTCTCCTTATTTTCTGCTGCCCCCTGATAAATACGTTCATCGTATTCGATTCCGATTGTTTTACTCCTTGTCTGATAGGACAAGTAAAAACAGACTCTTCCCTTGCCGGTTCCATAGTCCAATAAGGTATTATTCTTCCGAATTAATCCGCTGTTCGCCAACCGTTCCAGAACCACGTATGCCGTCGGTTCGTATGGGTATCGGTATTGATCCGCATGCGAATCATCTCTGCCGCTTGTTCGGATTTTCAGAAATCTATCCCATTGGGTCTCATTTTGGTTCATGGTATATCTCCCGTATCATTTACTCGATTCTTATATCTACAGAATATAGGAAATTGGCGGCGCTTGTCAACTTGCAGCTTTGGAAAGAAAAAAATGCAAATATGTAAATCTCCCATCGTCTTATTATGGGCAGATCTTGTTGTTAATTCTTGGCAAATCTAATATTTCGTACTATAACTATTCTGTACCGTTTTCTCTGTACTGGGCATCTGCTTCCGTAAAGAGAATGTGCCTTGTCA
>ERZ791886.541-NODE-541-length-22750-cov-2.290593_pt1 | contig 22750 bp, 17 predicted proteins | sample MGYA00510158_ERZ791886 | MGnify/ENA primary metagenome ERZ791886 (study PRJEB30046, sample SAMN00792063) | human gut metagenome | study: EMG produced TPA metagenomics assembly of the A metagenome-wide association study of gut microbiota in type 2... | reverse complement strand
ATACAGCACCGGAAAGGCGCACGCAGACGCGTTAAAAGATGCCTGGACAGAAAATCACGGGGCGGCAGGTCGTGAGTGGGTTAAATGGCTGGCAGGTCACCAGCAGGAGGCAAAGGACGCGGTAAAGGCATGTCGCGAGCGGTGGCGCAACCTGATACCGGAGAGCTACGGCGAGCAGGTTCACCGTGTGGGGGAAAGATTCGCCGTACTGGAGGCCGCGCTTGTGCTTTCCGGTCATGTTACAGGCTGGGATGTTCAGGCGTGCCGTGATGCAGTTCAGCATAACTTTAATGCCTGGGTGAAGGAATTCGGCACGGGCAACAGGGAATTTAAACAGATGGTTGAACAGGCTGAGGCGTTTTTGTCGTCGTTCGGGTTCAGTCGATACCTTCCCTATCCAAACAGCGACGAGCGTGATTTACCGATTAAAGACCTTGCCGGATACAGAAAGGGGAGTATCAGAAACGAAGATGACGAGTTCCGTTTTTACACGTTCCCGCATGTGTTTGAGGGTGAGATAGCACAGGGATTTAATCCGTCTCACTTTGCCCGCGCGTTGAGTGCTGCCGGAATGCTGGAAGCGGGAGGCGACCGCCGTTACAAGAAAAAGGCGCTCGGCAGGATTGGCGGGAAGCAGCATATTTTTTACGTGCTGATGTTCCAGCCTGAAGCAGAAGATTAACTTCCCTGTGTGAGGTAAAAAGTTGCGGGTTATGCGGGTTATCCTGTGTATAAGTTAATTAACTGCATGATTAAAAAGGAAATCAATAACCCGCACGTAACCCGCAAAACGGCAGTTATAACCCGCAAATGTGCGATTGTAACCCGCAAAATTTCACTGTAAGAGTGTAAACAAGCGTAACTATCACGTTAAAACCGGAGAACAAACAGCATGACGGCGCAAATATCAGCTTACGGGCGGCTGGTGGCTGACCCGCAGTTAAAGACCACCAGCAAGGGCACACAAATGGCGATGGCGAGTATGGCGGTCCCCCTTCCATGCAATCAGACAGATGACGGAACGGCGACGATGTGGTTATCCGTCCTGGCGTTTGGCAGACAGGCTGACGCACTGGCAAAACACCACAAAGGCGAACTGGTGAGCGTGGCCGGTAACATGCAGGTGAGCCGGTGGACGGGCCAGAACGGCGAAACGAGGCAGGGATGGCAGGTTATCGCAGACAGCGTAATCAGTGCGCGAACGGCGCGACCGGGCGGCAAAAAAGGCCAGCAGGGGCAGGCTACTGATGCACTGAACAGGGCAAAGCAACAGACAGGCCAGCACGATGATCCGTACGGGGACGGGATACCGTTTTAATTCACAACAGCGAACAGAGTAATTACAGGGGAAGGCATGACAAAGCTGACCATAAACAGAAAACCGAAGGGCATTTACGGCACGCCGCAGAAAACAGCACAGGCGGCGCAGCAGCAGAATAAAACCACATCGGCGCATAAAGTGATGCCAGATAACCAGAACACACAGCAGAAGCTCACAGGAGCAACACCGCGGCGGCGTATGACCAAACAGCAGCGTAAAAACCGCAGACGCGTTAACCGTCTTATTGAGCTATGGCCTGAATTATTCAGCCCGGAATCACCTAAGCCGCTTAAGGTGGGGATATTTGACGACCTGATACAGGATATTGCCGCGAGAGGTATTTCACTCGGACAGGGAACACTACGCGCAACGCTGGCGCGTTATGTGCAGACTCCGCGCTATTACCGCGCCCTGGTAGCTGGTGGCGCGCGTTACGACCTGAAAGGCCAGCCGTGCGGCGAGGTAACACCACTACAACAGACGCACGCAGGAAAACTACTGGAGGAGATGAATGGAAATAGTAAGAAATGATCACGCACATGGTCGCCGTGCAGGTGATCACATTGTGGATGAAATTGCGGAAAAACAAAGAGTTGACATTGTTGTCAGTGTCACAGTCGAGAGCGCGAAGCGCCAAAATAAGCGTATAAATGATCATTCAGATGTACATGGTGTGATCACTCGTTTACGCCAGACTTTTGTAACTCGTGAAGAGATGATTGAAGCTATTGACCAGCATACAGCATGTATCAGCGTCAGGGATATACCGGAGATCATTGCTAACTACTTCATGATCACCAGACGCCTTTACCGGAGAAAAGACAAGAGCACGGTTAACCGTCTCCTGATGTCTGATAGTCGCGAATACCTGCAAGAAAGAGGCTATGTGAATCCACCAGAACAGCACTACGGAAGAGTCGGAGGCTAACTAAAACCCTGTACCGAAGAGCGGCGGCGCGATGGGGTGAAGTAATGCAGTTGGGGTACTGACAAGGAACGGTATTGCATATCAATGCGACGACTGGAATGTTCCAGGAAGGCACAGAGGCCACCAAAGCAACCGGATAATTTAGAAGACCTGAAACGGTCGCTTAAACGCACTGAAAAAGAAATGGGGATAGATGGGATCGGGAAATCAGTATGGCGTAACTACCAGAAGTAAGCACAGAGCCGGAGCAATCCGGCTTTTTTTGGATCTGAACTCAATCAATCTATTTTTATGATAGAAATATATTTATCTACCACTTTTTTCGATCAATAATGTGCATAGTTTAGTCAGTAAGAGGAAATTACTGTGAATTGTATTAACGACCTGAACACAGGCGATGTCAGAGGTGGTTCCGTTCATCTGGATGCACAGACCGTGATGCGCCTTAAGCAGTACAGAATCGACCATGTGAACAATCACCCTGATCAGCCATTACCAGGCGTGGCGCAGATTGTCAGACATGCCGTAAACGCCTGGCTTAATCAGAATGGTTTTGCATCGGGGGGTGAGTAATGAATCGCTGGTACAGCATCAAAGCGGAGGGACGCCAATGTTATTTAAATCAGGTTTTATGAATTCTGGTACACGATTCAAAACAGGGGGTTACTGATGCCAGTCGTACCAACAGTATCCGGACGCCAGGTTGAGAGCCGTGGAGTTCAGTCAGCAGGCTTGCAGACGTTTTCTCAGCCAGGTATTGGTGATGCTTTTGTTCGGGCAGGGACAGAGGCAATTGATGTTCTTGGTCAGGCAAAACAGCGCGCCAATATTGCCTTGGTTCAGGAGGCATCCCTTAAACTCAGTCAGACAGGCAGTGATCTGCTGAATAATCCTGAAACAGGATTGCTTAACCTGAAAGGGAAAAATGCTATTGGAAAAGGCCATGAGTATACACAGCAGTTTGATGCTCAGATCGAACAACTGGCTATGTCGCTGCCGGATGAACAGGCTCGTAATGCTTTCATGCAGCAGGCGCAGCAGCAGCGTATTCAGTTCGCTACGCAGGCCGGGAGGTACGAGATAGGGCAAATAAATGCCTACGAAGAAGGCCAGTTTCAGGCGACACTGCTGAATAATGGTAAAAATGCCTCAGCATTATATGGCGACAACGCAGCATACATATTGGCTAATACGCAAACTTTCCAGCAAATTGAGGATTACGGTATTGCGCATGGCTGGAGCGACGAGCAAATCCAGGCCAAGAAAATCGAGTTTAAAGAAGCAACAGCAAAAGCAACTGCTCAAAATGCTATTGGAGCAAACTATCTTCAGGTAAGACAGCAAAACGGCGAGTTAAGCGATACTGCTGCTGGATCTCGCCGTGCTGTAGCAGATAGTGGCTCTTCCGATCGTACCCGCGGTATACGCAACAATAACCCCGGCAATCTTGAATACAGCAAAACTAATCCGTGGGTTGGGCAGACTGGTGATGATGGTCGCTTTGCCAAATTCGAAACCCCTGAACACGGTATTCGCGCGCTTGGTCGCAATTTGCTGTCGTATCAGCGTCAGGGTTATGACACCATCAGCGAAATAATTAATCGCTGGGCACCGGCCAGTGATGATAATAAAACTGATGGTTATATACGGGCAGTATGTGCTCAGCTCGGTGTAACTCCTGACCAGCCGCTTGACGCATCAAATCCTGACACACTGAAATCTCTGTGCAAAGCAATTATTCATCATGAGCAAGGCAGTCAGCCGTACAGTGATCAGCAATTGGCCGCTGGCGTTAGTGCCGCACTGGGGCTTTCTCAGCTACCGACAAAAAATAAACGTTATACCGGTGTAGCCTGGTTCGATGCTTTAAGTGAATCAGATCAGGCCAGCGTGTTGCGACAGACGGATGCATTAGCCAGACAGCAGCAGGCTGAATATAGAACGATGCTCGAAAGCCGGGTTCGCGATGCAACGGCTGCGTATATGCGTGGCGTTGAATTTCCTAACCCGCCTGGTGAGGGTGAGTTCATTGCTGCTTATGGTGTCAGAGAAGGAAACCTGCGATATACCGAGTTCAGAAATTTGCAGATCGCCGGACAGTATATAGGCTCTTTCCGCAACATGCCGACAAGCAGCATTACCGCATATGTTGAGCAATTACGCCCGGATACTGGTGAGACAGGGGAGGGGTATGCGTCTCGTGCGGAGTTATTCGACCGGGTATCGGCGGCAGCCACGAAGGTAATAACCCAGAGGCAGAATAATCCGTTTAGTGCAGCGGTGGAAATCGGAGCCTATAAGCCGATCACCAGCAACAACCCTGACGACATCACTGCCGAGGTGGCTAACCGTTTCTCGTCGCAGGAAAGCTTACGCGCGTTGGGAATTAATGCCCCAATCCTCAACAGTGAAGAGGCGGCTGCGCTGGCACAGCAGGTGCGCGGCACTCAGAACGTTGACCAGACAATTAAACTGTTGCAGAGCATGGGGGAGAAGCTGCCTGCGCCAGCAATACGGCAGGTGGCATCTGTAATTGCTCCGAACAGTGCGGCAACAGCCTATTCTGCGCTGCTGCTGGGCACGCCGGATAATCAGTACGATAACACCAGACCGTCGATCCCATATAGTCAGTTCATCGGGTATAAGCCGACGATGAACAAGTACGACGTTGCAAAGGTTATTCTTTCCGGTGACCAACTACTGAATCCGACGAAGGCCATGAAGAATGCGGGCATAACTCCGGTACAGTTGCCGAGCGAAGATAAGATGAAAGACGCTTTCGACAAACAGGTAGGTAACGCATTTGCCCGTAACCCGCAGTTACGTCAGATCAGTTATAGCCTTTTCAAAGCCGCTTACGCAGGAATAGCTTATCAATCAGGTGATGCATCTACGGTAAGAACCAGTATGCCTGATACAGACACTGTTGCTGATGCCGTGAAGTATGCTACTGGCGGTATATACAAGGATTTTAATGGCGGCGACGTTGTAATGCCTTTCGGCATGGATAAATCTACTTTCAAAGATCGCTATACCACATCTGCGAAACAAGCACTGAAAGAAGCCGGACTTAACGTAAATGCAGTGTCAAACTTCACACCAGTTAATATCGGCAATAACCGGTATCGGCTGGTAAATGGTAGCGGACGCTGGGCAACAGATCCCAGAACCAATGAAGCTATTGTCGTGAGGGTTGAATAATGTCTGATGTTTTTTCTTTGGCTCCAGAAGGTCAGGCATGGATTGACGACAAAACAGTTGCCAACCCAGCAAGGCCAGAAGACTACGATCCGACTCCCTTCCAGGGTTCAGGTACTGCACTTTTGAGCGGCGTGGCGGAGGGGACTCTCGGTCTCGCGCAGTCTGCCGTCGGATTCAGCAAGCGCCTGATTAGCGATCCGGCATTTACCGCAGACGTGGCACCGACTGTTAATATTTTTCGGGAGATGTTCCCTGATGCTGACAAAACACTGAATGATACATACGACACGATCGGAAAACAGTTACAGGATGCCCGCAGCTATGTGAAGCCTGATGCAGGCAGTCAGGGAATGGCGGCTGAGGTATTAAATGAGCTTGGTAAATTTGTTCCTGCAATCGGAACAACTATGTTTGGCGGTCCCCTCATCGGCGCTGCTACAGCTTTCAGTTCTACGTATGAGCAGTCCTATCAGGATTTTAAAGGGAAGGGAGTAGACGAGGCTACGGCGCGTAACCTGGCAACGCAGCAAAGCCTTTTCAATGCTGTGGGTATGGCCTTACCCGCTGCCGTCGGCACCACACTGGCAACGCGCATTGCCTCAGGTGTGGCAATCAACACCGGATTCGGTGGACTGAACCGTTACTCTGTCGGCGCAACACTGGAGGAAAAAGGCTACACGGAGATGGCAAAACAGTACCGGGTATTTGACGGTCAGGCGATGTTAGTCGATGCCGTTTTAGGCGGGGTCTTTGGTGGCGTTCATCACCTGACTACCCATAATAACCATGATGGTACAGAGTCGAACATTTCTGCAGAAGAAATAAAATCAACTTTTGGTGAACATTATCAGCAATCTCCTGATGGTAACATTGAGTCAATGGTTCGTGATTTATCTGATTCAGGAGTAATAGAACTTATTAATGAACCAGCAATAAAAAATAGTGATGGAGAAATACTTCTGAATAAAGGTCATGTGACAGTAGCTTCTGGAAAAGAACCAATAATAAGAATAAATATTAATGGATTAAAAGACCATGAAGAACTGTTAGAAACCCTTCATCACGAGGCGCTTCATCTTGAGCAGCGCCATTACCCTGACTGGAAGGCCAGAAAGCTAGCTAATGCTGTACTTAAATCTGCAAACAAGCATTCTGACTATCCTGAATTTGCATATGGGATGTCACAATATTATGAATATAAGAAAAGGGGTGAGTACCCTGAAACATATCCTGAGTGGTTGTACGCTGAAGAAGTTGCCGCACATGCAGTAAATCCATCTCTAAAGACAAGCGTTTCATCATGGGAAAAAATTATTTCAGGTTTTAAAGCCTATATATTCAGATACAGTGGTATTCAGGTTGGAACCGTTACACCTGAGCAGTTACGGTTACTCGTAAGTATGCGTCTTCGCAATATGAAACTGGAAGCCGCAGTAGAAAAAGTTTTTGGTATCCGGGCGAGGGAAAGAATAAAACCAAGCGATATTGATGCAGCCCACATTTTGAATGAGGGGCTTCATTACGATATTGAATCGTCACCAGTGCTTCACACCAGCAATGAGAGCATCAACAGCCATGTTGACGCCATGGATGAAGCATACAGGCAACTTAATGATGGTCAGCCTGTAAATGTTGGGGGGATGGCGCGAGGGCTTGATGGTCCATTGCGATCAGATATATCTGATACTTACCAAGAGCAATACCATGAAATACAAAAGGTTTTTGAAGAAAATGGTGTCAGATATGAAACATCATCAGAGCCAATTAGTGAATCGCCTGTCCCTCGTGCTGAAAGTGCTTTCTCATCGGCTGGTGAACACAGAGGGGACGTCAGCGTTGATCCAGATACAGGGCAGGTTCTCTCATCCAACAGCTATGACCTTATGGCTGCTAGGGACATGGCTGTTGCCAATCCTGAGCTGACTATAGCTCACCCGGAAACCGGAAACCCGACAAAACTTTCTGATCTCCTGGCTGAGTTGGATGAACAGATTAAGACAGTCCAGAACGAATCGAAGGTTTATTCTGTAGCGGCAGCGTGCTTCTTGAGGAACCCATAATGAAACAGGCATGTGTTGAAGCTATTGCGCAGACACTTGGTCGCCAGCCAAAGGCTGATGAGCTGAAAAATATCGAAGATCGTATCAAAGAAGCTGTGCGGCAAGTGCACAGAAAGAATGCAATGGAAGGCAAAAGTGGTATTCCTGATGCTCAAACATACATGGATGCTGCAGAACTGGTTCGCCAGCGTGTGGTTCATGATGTGTACAAGAAAAGACAGCGTGTTGCCCAGAATGCGATCGCCATCAGTAAAATTACTGACACTCTCGATGCTAACATCCCGCCTGATCAGCAGACACCTGTTAATTTGCAGCAGTTTATTTTTGCTGGCCGACGATCGAGAGACAAAGCTGATATCTCCGTTACTTCTGCTGAAGAGCTTGCAATTGGGGCATATCAGGACTGGTCCCGTCAGCTCAGTGCTGAACTTCTAAAAGCAGGTGATGACGTCCGCAAATTCTTCGAGCAGAGCAGGGCGCTTGGAGAGCAGCGGTTTCGGAGTGTATTCGACAGGCAGGCGGCAAAGTCTGCACAACTCCAGATCCTGAAAGAAATATATGGCGAAGATACCGGGAATCCCCTGGCGAAGAAAATTGCACAGATTTGGAAGGATGTAACAGGCCGTGTTCGTCATGAGATGAACGACAATGGCTTTGACATAGGCCTGCGAGAAGACTGGCATACGCCATATGTGGATGATGCTGACCTTATTCGCAATGCCGGGCGCGAAGAATGGCTGGCATCGTTACCAGTGGCAGAGCAAGCTACAGCACGTCTTTCAGGTCGCCAGCCACCGATTGAGTTTGCCCGCCAGAAATGGGTTGATGACGCTTACAACACGCAGGATCGCAGCAATTACGTTAATCCTGACGGCAGCATTATGAATGACGTCGAGTACCGTCAGGCACTGGAAGCGATCTTTGAAACGAAGGCCACTGATGGGGCAAACAAAATTGAGCCTGGTACATTTATGGGAGCCGGAGGAATAAAGAGCCGTGGTTCTCAGCACAGGGTGATGGCGTTCAAGGATGCGCAGTCACACTTCGCCTATATGGAGCGATACACTCAGCAGCCGCTGGTGGGGGTGATGATGTCGCACCTGCAATCATCATCCAGGGATTTGGGCGTCGTTAAAGCCTTTGGTCCGGACGCCGAAAGAAACTTTTCCCTGGTACTGGATCGCATCTATAAGCGCGCAGTAACAGGCGGGAAACGCAAAAAAGAAATGGAGGATGAGGCCAAATTAGTTGCCCGTATGTTCAACTCAATGGCTGGCCTAAATGGTGTCGCTTCATCGAGTGTGTTCTCTTCAGCAGTTGGTGGTCTGCGTAACCTGATGACCAGCGCCATGCTTGGCACCAGCGTACTGACAGCAACCAGCGACCAGGCAATTATGCGGGCAAATGCGCAGGCGCTGGGCTTTACCCGTGGTGGAATGCGGCTTTCCGTTAACACTATCAAAAACCTGTTTAGTGGAGATGCCAAAAAGGCGAATGCTGAACTCGGTCTGCTGGTGGATTCACATGCTGCTGTGGTTTCGAAAATGGGCGGGTTTGACTTGTCTCGCGGCATAACTGGCTGGTTCGCAGAGAAGACACTGAAGTGGTCCGGGCTGATCGCTATGGACCGCGCAAACAAAGCGTCGTTTGGTCTCCTGATGTACAAAAACATTGGCGAGCTGACCAGAAAATTTAAGACGCTGGACGATATGAAAGGAACCGATAAAACCATTCTGGCTAACAAGGGATGGAGCAATGAGGACTGGGCCATCATGGCAGCGGCAGAACTCAGGCCGATGACTACTGCCGGGCATATGGGGATGACGCCAGACGCGATTTACGCTGTGCCCGATAACGTAATAGCCGACATTATGGCAGACCGTATTACCCGGATTCGTGCCGGGAGTGAAAAGGCACTGGCAGCCCTTGGAGATCTCCCTCCAGAACGCCTGAAACGGATGAAAGAAGCATTCGACGCTGAGGCTGAGCAGACCATCACGCGCATGATTCGTAATGCACGCGCTGAAGCAGCCCAGAAATTGCTGGGAATTACGCACGGTGAGATGACCAATGCTGTGACCACCGCTACGGGTATTGATACATATGCCCGTGATGATGCTGGCGAGTTAATGAAGAGCTTCATGCTCTTCAAAACAACCCCATTTGCTGGATTTCGGCAACTTGTTAACAGAACACGGGATTTGGACACCGTTCCGGCCATTAAATTTCTGGCCTCATATATCGGGGGAACAACTCTTGCTGGTATGTTTGCGATCCAGATGAACAGTTTGTTAAATGGTAATGATCCGCTGGATATGACAAAACCAACCACATGGGTTCAGGCTTTACTGAAAGGTGGTTCGTTCGGTATCTACGGTGATTTTATTTTCCAGGACTATACGCAATATGGCTCCAGCATCGGTGCCACTATGGGGGGCCCTGTGTTGAGCTTTGCAGAGCAGTTAACAAAATTACTGATTACTAACCCACAGAAGGCTCTACAGGGTGAAGAAACATCATTCGGTGCCGATGCACTGAAAACAGCCCGCATGATCACCCCATTCGCAAACCTGTGGTATGCGAAAGCGATAACCAATCACCTGATATTGCAACAACTTCAGGAGATGGCAAACCCTGGTTACAATGATCGAGTAAGGGACCGCTCGCAACGGGAGTTCGACATAACGAGTTGGTGGGAACCGGGTGCTATTGCGCCACGTAGAGCACCGGATTTTGGAAAGGCGGTGGGGAACTGATGACGAGAGATAAAATTGAATATATTGCTTCTCTTAAATATGAAGCTGAGAAATGGAGAAGGATTGGCGGGTGGGGAACATTAATATCACTCTCTGCTTTACTTATAGACTCCTGGTTCAGACATATTGATGCAGCATCATTACTTTTTGAATCAGCAGTACTTGGTGGATTCATTTGCTGTTGGGGTGGTAATTATGATCGGGCGTCCAAACATAAGAGAGAACTTGACGCGATATGTTTTGCTTTATTCGGTAAGGATTACGAAAGTTCTGACCTTGATATAATTGAATTCAACAAAACGGAACTATCGTGACATGTCACAGGCCGCTTTCGCGGCCTTGTTTTTAACGAATGCCACCGCCGCCCGGGCGGGAATCAGCAGAACGCCCACCGCAGCGGGAGCCGTCAGCGGCAGTATCGCTGTCGTGCTGACAACGACCGGCAAAGGCCTGAGTTGAAGCCACCAGAGACAACAAAACGAACAGTGCAGCAAATGCTTTTTTCATTGTGACATTTCCATCTATAAGCCACCTCGATGTGGCGTCAATGAGTGTAGCACTGACTTTTGTTTCGTCCACAAAAAAGCCCGCAGCGCGGGTTTACCAAAACTTGTACCACGGGGATTTATCCTTCAATGGACAATCCTTCCATCGTGTGGCCAGCCATTCATATTCTTTGTCTTTTCTTCAGTACCGGCTTTGCATCTTCTACACCCTGAAAGATGTCGTTTTATGGTGTATCTGATGATTTATTCCCTAACAATAGATATTCGAAAAATTAATCAGTTAAAACAATTATTTGGATAATTTCAGGTAAAAACTATCTTAATCTACTGGTGGATCTCAATGCGCCGTGACGGTATCGGGATTAAGGGCGTGGATATTCGCGATATATGCCGCTACACCCCTCAACAGTAATAGATATGCGCTTTTCACGCTCTCCTTTCACTGCTGAGAACGGCAACAACGTGCCACAGGAACGCGCTGTAATCGATTCTGACGCACTTAATTGCGTTGGGTAATGGTTTGCCAGCCTGTGGGGGTAACTCTGTTTTATGAGGCTTTGGCTATAGTGCAAAAATGCACTTTGTCTTGCCTCTCAATTTGATGAGACTGGAACGACAACAGGACAGACCACCAGCAACAGTTACCGTATTCAGCCGTTCTGTGGCACCAGTGGAACTATCCACCCCTGCTTTCAGCAATGTGTTTGCGGGTTATTTTGGGGCGTTTGCGGGTTATTTGGGATGTTTTGCGGGTTATGCGATGCTTGAATAATGAACAGTGCATTTTGCAACATATTGATACTAAAGAACAAAAAATAGTTAGCACGCTAAGATAACCCGGTAACCCGCATAACCCGCACTGTTTTGTATATATATACGAAAAATTGCATTCAGGAGGGGGGATCGAAATCCCTACAACCCATTGCTTATGGGACCGCCGCCTCGTCAAATTTTTACACCCGCGAAATAAAAAAATACTTCACGCTGGTGGGCATGATGCTGATATGGGAGGGTTCCATAACGCCACCATTCGAAACTATGCAAATCTGCATAGAAAAGGGGATGCCTGATACAATACCCTCGCCCGATAAAATCACACCGATAAACTCATCTGCCACGAGTAGAAAGAGCGAACGAACCCGATACGCAGTAATGCTTGTCGGGTCCAGCTTTTTAAGGCGGCTGTAGATATCAGGCCATCCGTGATCATCCACCAGCGTAATTGCTGAACGCTTTAAAAAAACGTGTACATAAGGGTGTACATAATCAAAAACCGCATTAGAAAGAAACCAGCTACAATGCGGCATTGAAGCCAACACTCTACAAACAGATTCAGACTCGTAACGCCAATTCTTACTTTTCAGCCTTCACAAATGCCGCCCACTCAAACAGAGCGGCATTTTTCTTCCCCGCAACTTTCAATTCTGTTTTTCGTGCCTGCTCCAGATTTTGCGATGTTTTTTTGCCCAGCACACTGAGAACGTGAGATACTCACAACTGTATATAAATACAGTTACAGATTTACTTTCTTTGCAATTGATATCACATGGAGTGGGCAATGAACGAACATCATCAACCTTTTGAAGAGATAAAACTGATTAATGCAAACGGAGCAGAACAATGGTCAGCAAGACAACTTGGGAAACTACTGGGTTATTCAGAGTATCGTCACTTTATACCTGTATTAACGCGCGCCAAAGAAGCCTGTGAGAACAGTGGTCACACAATTGATGACCATTTCGAGGAGATCCTCGATATGGTCAAAATTGGCTCAAATGCCAAAAGAGCATTAAAAGACATCGTACTCTCCCGCTATGCCTGTTACCTGGTAGTACAAAACGGCGACCCTGCGAAACCGGTCATTGCGGCAGGGCAGACTTATTTTGCTATCCAGACCCGACGGCAGGAGCTTGCTGACGATGAAGCATTTAAGCAACTTCGTGAAGACGAAAAGCGTCTGTTTCTGAGAAATGAGTTGAAAGAACATAACAAACAATTGGTTGAGGCAGCACAGCAAGCTGGGGTAGCGACAGCTACTGATTTCGCCATATTTCAGAATCATGGTTACCAGGGGCTGTATGGTGGATTAGATCAGAAAGCTATTCATCAGCGGAAGGGGCTGAAAAAGAATCAGAAGATCCTGGATCATATGGGTTCAACAGAACTGGCGGCTAATCTCTTTCGAGCTACCCAAACAGAAGAAAAACTCAAGCGGGATGGCGTGAATTCAAAACAGCAAGCAAACACCACACACTTTGACGTGGGTAGCAAGGTGATGCAAACCATTCAGGAACTTGGCGGAACCATGCCTGAGGAGTTGCCGACCCCGCAGGTCAGCATCAAGCAGTTGGAAAACAGTGTAAAAATTACAGAGAAGAAATAGCAGAAACTAAAAACTCTTTTTGTTGATTGAGATACCCGATGCGTAAGCCAAAGTCCAGGTGCGGTGAACACAATGGCTAAACATTGCACCTTTCTTTTCCACCCCTCAATTTTAACCTATTTTTTCTTATGCATTTTCTCAGACAAGAAGTCAGAAGAATGCATCTACGCTACAGAAAATAGCGATTTCACATAACTACAAGTTATCAATTTCCTCTCACCTTAAAAAATCTCAATCGTGACAATACGCACAAATCGCTACCCTGCCAGACAGATTTTTAGGGAGAGAACCATGCTGTTACACATTTTGTATTTGGTTGGCATTACTGCCGAAGCCATGACGGGGGCTCTGGCGGCCGGGCGACGCCGCATGGATACATTTGGCGTAATTATTATTGCGACCGCCACCGCAATTGGCGGAGGGTCAGTGCGCGATATTCTGCTGGGCCACTATCCGCTCGGCTGGGTCAAACACCCGGAATATGTGATTATCGTCGCTACCGCCGCAGTACTCACCACTATCGTTGCTCCTGTAATGCCTTACCTGCGCAAAGTGTTTCTGGTGCTCGATGCGCTTGGACTGGTGGTCTTTTCTATCATCGGCGCACAGGTTGCACTGGATATGGGGCACGGCCCAATTATTGCCGTTGTCGCGGCGGTAACCACCGGCGTGTTTGGCGGCGTTTTGCGCGATATGTTCTGTAAACGTATCCCACTGGTATTCCAGAAAGAGTTGTATGCCGGTGTCTCATTTGCCTCCGCCGTGCTGTACATCGCGCTGCAACACTATGTTTCTAACCATGATGTGGTAATTATCTCCACCCTGGTATTCGGCTTTTTTGCCCGCTTACTGGCGCTACGCCTTAAGCTGGGATTACCGGTCTTTTACTACAGCCACGAAGGACACTAAGGTTCAAAACCTGTGATCTGCTGGGCAGCCAGCCAACTGCCCAGCTTCTTGATTTGCGCATTTTCCTTCCATTCAATAACCTGTCTGGCGCGTCCCGATCCAGTCCCCGGCAGCTGCTGCCAGAACTGCTCCGTGCTAAATAAAAGTTGCGACCAGGACCGTTCATCACTGGCATTAAGCGCCGCCCGGGTTAGCGGTATTCCCATTGCCATCACCCAGCGAGTAAAAGGCTGCTTACGAGCCAGATTAAACTGATGCCATAGCTGCGCACTTTTACTTTTCGCGATCCCCGGCGTGTTCTGTAATTGCTCTGGCGTTAATAAAAGCCAGGAAAAGATATGTTCAAAGCGATGAGTCTGATGCAGCGCGCGCCAACCGGCCTCACCAATGCCATCCAGCCCCAGAACCTGTTTTGACCCCAGCCAGACTAAGCGTGAAATGAACTGTTCCTGACAAACATCAGAAGCAAAGTAGCAGGTCAACGAGTTAAAGCGGTTTTCTGGTGGTGTCGGTTTTGTACGTTCTGCACCGCGCCAGACCACATCATCAATGCGAGGAATACCCTGACCGGCAAGGCTGACGAGGATCTGATCACCAGGCGCAATATCCCACTCCTGCCAGCGCCTGACGGAACCAATATTCACCCGCTGGACTTTTTTATCATCCAGCATGACAGGTGCGAGTGACGCAACCACCGATATTTTACCGCTCTTACCCACCGCAAACTGAATCGCCTTCACTTCGGCAACCTGAGCTACAGGTTGATATTTCCAGGCCACCAGCCACTCTGCCTGGCCCGGTAGCCAATGGCGGGATTCTGGCTCTTTCGCCGCTCGTACAACTACGCCATCGGTGACGAAGGGTAATTCCGCTTTCCACCACTCATTGCGTACGCGCGCAACTTCATCAGCATTTTTCACCGCACGGGTATACGTCTGCGTTAGAGTAAAACCTGCGGTAGCCAGCTCTTTTAAACGATCAGACATTAACTGCGGTCCATCCGGCCATGCCCAGACAAAAACGCCCAGAGAATTCAGCGTGTCGCTATCGTCCTGGCGCATCATCAAGCCAGCAACTTTTGCGCGGGCATTTATTCCCCCCATTTGTTGTTGGATATGCCCCTCGCGCTGGAGAAATATTTCCCCCTGAAGCGTACTGTTGGCTAAAGGCCCGCTAACGGTTTGCGGCACAGCGGAAATTAAGCTAACTTTCTGCGTCCAGTCCTCGCCTTTCAGGCCATTACCGCGACTGATTGCTTTGTTCAGTTTCCCGTCCCGATAAACCAGGGTTACCGCAACGCCATCAACTTTTGGCTGCACCCAAAGATCGCTACGTTCTCGCATCCACAGACTTAATGCGTTTTTATCCACCATTTTGCGTACACCCGTATGGGCAACCGGATGCATAACCGCACCATTTAAAGGCGGCATCATCACGTCGCGGGGCTCGCTCCCAAAGCAGCGTTGCCACTGCGTAAGACGGGCGCTTAACTGATCGTAAACACCGTCTTCCACCTCACTTTTTCCTTCCTTCCAGTAGTCATCGTCCCACTGTTTTATTTGCTGTTGCAGGCGGGAAATTTCTTCCTGTGCTCTGGCTGGCGACCAGGCCGGACAGACCGCCCACACAGATGATTGCCAGCACAAGATACTTATTAATATCGCCATCCATACTTTCATCATCACCTCCGCTGTAGGTAGTCAGGCAGATATACAACGTGATGAAAGCAAAGCCGAGTGGCAAAAACGGAGTCTGCGAGGACGCTTCCTGAAAATCGTCTTTATTGCAGTGAATGACAGGCAAATGCGGAAGCAGCTACGCAAAACGCAACAACTTTGCGCAAAAAGTGTGAGCAAGGGCTACGTCACATGGCCGCGCCGTGTATAATAAGCTCGTATGTAGGCTTTATTTCGCTAATCACATACGAAAGATACTCATGGCTCAAGGCACGCTTTATATTGTTTCTGCCCCCAGTGGCGCGGGTAAATCCAGCCTGATTCAGGCTTTATTAAAAACCCAACCGTTGTATGACACCCAGGTTTCTGTTTCACACACCACACGCCAACCGCGTCCTGGTGAAGTCCACGGTGAACATTATTTCTTTGTTAATCATGATGAATTTAAAGAAATGATTAGCAGAGATGCGTTCCTCGAACACGCAGAAGTTTTTGGTAATTACTATGGCACTTCGCGTGAGGCCATTGAGCAAGTACTGGCGACCGGTGTCGATGTTTTTCTCGATATCGACTGGCAGGGCGCGCAGCAAATTCGCCAGAAGATGCCGCACGCCCGGAGTATCTTTATTTTACCGCCGTCCAAAATTGAACTGGACCGCCGTCTACGCGGTCGCGGTCAGGACAGCGAAGAGGTCATTGCAAAGCGTATGGCGCAAGCTGTTGCAGAAATGAGCCATTACGCCGAATATGATTATCTGATTGTGAATGATGACTTCGATACCGCGTTGACCGATTTGAAGACCATTATTCGCGCCGAACGTCTGCGCATGAGCCGCCAAAAGCAGCGTCATGACGCTTTAATCAGCAAATTGTTGGCAGACTGAACCTGATTTCAGTATCATGCCCAGTCATTTCTTCACCTGTGGAGCTTTTTAAGTATGGCACGCGTAACTGTTCAGGACGCTGTAGAGAAAATTGGTAACCGTTTTGACCTGGTACTGGTCGCCGCGCGTCGCGCTCGTCAGATGCAGGTAGGCGGAAAGGATCCGCTGGTACCGGAAGAAAACGATAAAACCACTGTAATCGCGCTGCGCGAAATCGAAGAAGGGCGGGTCAACAACCAGATCCTCGACGTTCGCGAACGCCAGGAACAGCAAGAGCAGGAAGCCGCTGAATTACAAGCCGTTACCGCTATTGCTGAAGGTCGTCGTTAATCACAAAGCGGGTCGCCCTTGTATCTGTTTGAAAGCCTGAATCAACTGATTCAAACCTACCTGCCGGAAGACCAAATCAAGCGTCTGCGGCAGGCGTATCTCGTTGCACGTGATGCTCACGAGGGGCAAACACGTTCAAGCGGTGAACCCTATATCACGCACCCGGTAGCGGTTGCCTGCATTCTGGCCGAGATGAAACTCGACTATGAAACGCTGATGGCGGCGCTGCTGCATGACGTGATTGAAGATACTCCCGCCACCTACCAGGATATGGAACAGCTTTTTGGTAAAAGCGTCGCCGAGCTGGTAGAGGGGGTGTCGAAACTTGATAAACTCAAGTTCCGCGATAAGAAAGAGGCGCAGGCCGAAAACTTTCGCAAGATGATTATGGCGATGGTGCAGGATATCCGCGTCATCCTCATCAAACTTGCCGACCGTACCCACAACATGCGCACGCTGGGCTCACTTCGCCCGGACAAACGTCGCCGCATCGCCCGTGAAACTCTCGAAATTTACAGCCCGCTGGCGCACCGTTTAGGTATCCACCACATTAAAACCGAACTCGAAGAGCTGGGTTTTGAGGCGCTGTATCCCAACCGTTATCGCGTAATCAAAGAAGTGGTGAAAGCCGCGCGCGGCAACCGTAAAGAGATGATCCAGAAGATTCTTTCTGAAATCGAAGGGCGTTTGCAGGAAGCGGGAATACCGTGCCGCGTCAGTGGTCGCGAAAAGCATCTTTATTCGATTTACTGCAAAATGGTGCTCAAAGAGCAGCGTTTTCACTCAATCATGGACATCTACGCTTTCCGCGTGATCGTCAATGATTCTGACACCTGTTATCGCGTGCTGGGCCAGATGCACAGCCTGTACAAGCCGCGTCCGGGCCGCGTGAAAGACTATATCGCCATTCCAAAAGCGAACGGCTATCAGTCTTTGCACACCTCGATGATTGGCCCGCACGGCGTGCCGGTTGAGGTCCAGATCCGTACCGAAGATATGGATCAGATGGCGGAGATGGGTGTTGCCGCGCACTGGGCTTATAAAGAGCACGGCGAAACCAGTACTACCGCACAAATCCGCGCCCAGCGCTGGATGCAAAGCCTGCTGGAGCTGCAACAGAGCGCCGGTAGTTCGTTTGAATTTATCGAGAGCGTTAAATCCGATCTCTTCCCGGATGAGATTTACGTTTTCACACCGGAAGGGCGCATTGTCGAGCTGCCTGCCGGTGCAACGCCCGTCGACTTCGCTTATGCAGTGCATACCGATATCGGTCATGCCTGCGTGGGCGCACGCGTTGACCGCCAGCCTTACCCGCTGTCGCAGCCGCTTACCAGCGGTCAAACCGTTGAAATCATTACCGCACCGGGCGCTCGCCCGAATGCCGCGTGGCTGAACTTTGTCGTTAGCTCAAAAGCGCGCGCCAAAATTCGTCAGTTGCTGAAAAACCTCAAGCGTGATGATTCTGTAAGCCTGGGCCGTCGTCTGCTCAACCATGCTTTGGGTGGTAGCCGTAAGCTGAATGAAATCCCGCAGGAAAATATTCAGCGCGAGCTGGATCGCATGAAGCTGGCAACGCTTGACGATCTGCTGGCTGAAATCGGCCTTGGTAACGCAATGAGCGTGGTGGTCGCGAAAAATCTACAACATGGGGACGCCTCCATTCCACCGGCAACCCAAAGTCACGGACATCTGCCAATTAAAGGTGCCGATGGCGTGCTGATCACCTTTGCGAAATGCTGCCGCCCTATTCCTGGCGACCCGATTATCGCCCACGTCAGCCCCGGTAAAGGTCTGGTGATCCACCATGAATCCTGCCGTAACATCCGTGGCTACCAGAAAGAGCCAGAGAAGTTTATGGCTGTGGAATGGGATAAAGAGACGGCGCAGGAATTCATCACCGAAATCAAGGTGGAGATGTTCAATCATCAGGGTGCGCTGGCAAACCTGACGGCGGCAATTAACACCACGACCTCGAATATTCAAAGTTTGAATACGGAAGAGAAAGATGGTCGCGTCTACAGCGCCTTTATTCGTCTGACCGCTCGTGACCGTGTGCATCTGGCGAATATCATGCGCAAAATCCGCGTGATGCCAGACGTGATTAAAGTCACCCGAAACCGAAATTAATGTTTTATGAACCCAACACGTTATGCACGCATCTGCGAAATGCTCGCCAGGCGGCAGCCTGACCTGACCGTCTGCATGGAGCAGGTCCACAAACCTCATAACGTTTCTGCGATTATTCGTACCGCAGATGCCGTTGGCGTACATGAAGTTCACGCCGTCTGGCCTGGTAGCCGGATGCGCACCATGGCTTCGGCAGCGGCGGGTAGTAACAGCTGGGTACAGGTGAAAACACACCGCACCATTGGCGATGCCGTCGCTCATCTGAAAGGCCAGGGCATGCAGATTCTGGCAACCCATCTTTCTGATAATGCTGTCGATTTCCGCGAAATTGATTACACTCGCCCGACCTGCATTTTGATGGGACAGGAGAAAACGGGCATCACGCAGGAAGCATTGGCCCTGGCGGATCAGGACATCATCATTCCGATGATCGGCATGGTGCAGTCGCTGAATGTTTCCGTTGCCTCAGCCCTCATTCTTTACGAAGCCCAGCGTCAGCGGCAAAATGCAGGCATGTACCTGCGTGAAAACAGCATGTTGCCGGAAGCAGAGCAACAACGCCTGTTGTTTGAAGGCGGCTATCCGGTGCTGGCGAAAGTCGCAAAACGCAAAGGCCTGCCTTACCCCCACGTCAATCAGCAAGGCGAGATCGAAGCTGATGCTGACTGGTGGTCCACCATGCAGGCCGCAGGGTAAGCGCCATGAAAGGCCGCCTGTTAGATACTGTCCCGCTCAGTTCCCTAACGGGCGTTGGCGCAGCGCTTAGTAACAAACTGGCGAAAATCAACCTGCATACCGTGCAGGATTTACTCTTACACCTTCCCCTGCGCTACGAAGATCGCACCCATCTCTACCCCATCGGAGAACTACTGCCGGGCGTTTATGCCACGGTGGAAGGCGAAGTGCTGAACTGCAATATCTCCTTCGGCGGTCGGCGGATGATGACCTGCCAGATCAGCGACGGTTCCGGCATCCTCACCATGCGCTTTTTCAATTTCAGCGCGGCAATGAAAAATAGCCTGGCGACGGGCCGCCGTGTACTGGCTTATGGCGAAGCAAAGCGCGGTAAATATGGTGCGGAGATGATCCACCCGGAATACCGCGTGCAGGGCGATCTCAGCACGCCAGAATTACAGGAAACGCTCACGCCGGTTTATCCAACAACGGAAGGCGTAAAGCAGGCCACGCTGCGTAAATTAACCGACCAGGCGCTGGATCTGCTCGACACCTGCGCCATTGAAGAACTCCTGCCGCCGGAACTGTCACAAGGAATGATGACGCTACCGGAAGCGTTGCGCACTTTGCACCGCCCGCCACCGACGCTACAGCTTAGCGATCTGGAAACCGGGCAGCATCCGGCGCAACGTCGTCTGATTCTGGAAGAACTGCTGGCGCACAACCTCAGCATGTTAGCCTTACGTGCCGGAGCACAGCGTTTTCATGCCCAGCCGCTGAGCGCCAATGACACGCTGAAAAATAAACTCCTCGCCGCCTTACCGTTCAAGCCAACGGGCGCACAGGCACGCGTAGTGGCGGAGATCGAGCATGATATGGCGCTGGATGTGCCGATGATGCGCCTGGTACAGGGCGATGTAGGTTCCGGTAAAACGCTGGTCGCCGCCCTCGCCGCGCTGCGTGCGATTGCCCACGGCAAACAGGTGGCACTGATGGCACCAACCGAATTACTCGCCGAGCAGCACGCCAATAACTTCCGCAACTGGTTTGCACCGCTCGGTATCAAAGTGGGCTGGCTCGCCGGTAAGCAGAAAGGCAAAGCGCGACTGTCTCAGCAGGAAGCCATCGCCAGCGGTCAGGTGCAGATGATTGTCGGTACACACGCCATCTTCCAGGAACAGGTGCAGTTTAACGGCCTGGCGCTGGTGATTATCGACGAACAGCATCGTTTTGGCGTGCATCAGCGTCTGGCATTGTGGGAGAAAGGCCAGCAGCAGGGCTTCCATCCGCATCAGTTGATCATGACCGCCACGCCGATCCCCCGCACGCTGGCAATGACGGCGTATGCCGATCTCGATACCTCGGTGATAGATGAGCTGCCGCCAGGCCGCACGCCAGTGACTACGGTCGCTATTCCTGATACCCGCCGTACCGACATCATTGACCGCGTGCGCCACGCCTGCATAACTGAAGGTCGTCAGGCGTACTGGGTTTGTACGTTGATTGAAGAGTCAGAGTTACTGGAAGCGCAGGCGGCGGAAGCTACCTGGGAAGAGTTGAAACTGGCGCTACCAGAATTGAATGTTGGCCTGGTACACGGGCGGATGAAACCAGCCGAGAAACAGGCGGTGATGGCGTCGTTTAAACAAGGTGAGCTACATCTGCTGGTTGCCACTACCGTTATTGAAGTCGGTGTTGATGTGCCTAACGCCAGCCTGATGATTATCGAAAACCCTGAGCGTCTGGGTCTGGCGCAGTTACACCAGCTGCGCGGGCGCGTAGGTCGTGGCGCGGTGGCTTCTCACTGCGTGCTGCTCTACAAAACGCCGCTTTCTAAAACGGCGCAAATTCGCCTGCAAGTGCTGCGCGACAGTAACGACGGTTTTGTGATTGCGCAAAAAGATCTGGAGATTCGCGGCCCTGGCGAATTGTTAGGCACGCGTCAGACGGGTAATGCTGAATTTAAAGTGGCGGATTTACTGCGCGATCAGGCGATGATCCCGGAAGTTCAGCGCCTGGCGCGACATATTCACGAACGTTACCCACAACAGGCAAAAGCCTTGATAGAACGCTGGATGCCGGAGACAGAACGTTACTCGAATGCGTAAAAGGCGGCAGTGAGAAGACCGCCATTTCAGGTTACCCTACCTTCCTGCCGGATGCGATTCACCCTACAAATTCAATAAATTATGAATCAATACGCAGGCTTGATAAGCGAAGCGTATCAGGCATTTGTCTTTGTTGCGGCGGCACTTCTACCGCCGCTTCATCGGTTAACCGGCAAAAATCGGCAACATCAAATACAACTTAATTACCAGCGCATTGACGATATCGATAAAGAACGCACCGACCATCGGCACCACCAAAAACGCCATGTGCGACGGGCCAAAGCGTTCAGTGATCGCCTGCATGTTGGCGATTGCCGTTGGCGTTGCACCGAGGCCAAAACCACAGTGACCCGCAGCCAGCACTGCCGCATCGTAGTTTTTGCCCATCATGCGCCAGGTAACGAAGATGGCATACAACGCCATGAAGATGGTCTGTACCACCAGAATCGCCAGCATCGGCAGCGCCAGCGAAGCCAGCTCCCACAGTTTCAGCCCCATCAACGCCATCGCCAGGAACAACGACAAGCTTACGTTACCCAGCACGGATACCGCACGCTCAAAGACGCGGTAAAAGCCCATTATTGACAGACCGTTGCTCAGAATCACGCCAACAAACAGTACACAGACGAAGGTCGGCAGTTCAAAAGCAGTGCCAGCCAAAAGTTGCGCAACAATTTTCCCCACCGTCAGGCAGATAGCAATCAGCGCGATAGTTTCAATCAGCACCAACGAGGTGATCATGCGGCCCACATCCGGCTTTTCAAACGCCGTCGGGACTTCCTGGTCATCCGGAATACCGTTCGGCGTGGTGGAGTGTTTCACCAGATAGCGCGCCACCGGACCGCCAATCAAGCCGCCCAGCACCAGACCGAACGTTGCACAGGCC
>ERZ791886.522-NODE-522-length-23392-cov-2.711360_pt1 | contig 23392 bp, 19 predicted proteins | sample MGYA00510158_ERZ791886 | MGnify/ENA primary metagenome ERZ791886 (study PRJEB30046, sample SAMN00792063) | human gut metagenome | study: EMG produced TPA metagenomics assembly of the A metagenome-wide association study of gut microbiota in type 2... | reverse complement strand
GCGGGCTTTTCGCAGCTGATCCGGGTCGATCTCTATGTCGGCAGCCAGGATATTCCCCATGAGGTTTTGATCCACCGACAGCTTGAACAGCAGGTGTCCCATCCGTTTTCCCAAGGCGCCCAGCTTGCCCTCCAGCACATCGGCCAGGACCCAGGGCAGGTATTCGTCGGCGTGTTCGGTGTCCAGGTAACCGGAGTAGAAACGGATGGCCTTTTCGATAAATTCATTTCTGGTGGAGCAGTTATCTCGCCGGTAGCGCGATTCCACCTCGCTCCAGGCGGATTCACTGAGCCAGACGGAATGTTTCTTATTTTCCTTTTTCAAATTCAAAATCCTCTCCTCATTGCATCAGCGCCGCCCGAAAGCCAGGGTTCCGCGGCTTTCATCTCAGAGGAACAGAGCCACCCCGTCTTCGTCGATAGGTTCCTCGTGCGTACGGTTCCACCGGTTGACAATGTACCGCCGCATGTCTATGGTGCACCGTGCTGACAGAGACGGGTCCTGCTCAATCATGCAGTCGATCATCTGCATCAGCATCCGGATGCACACTCCTTTCTCTTCAGCGCAGCAAGGCGTTGTTCCGCTCTCTGTCGTTCCAGAGCCAGGTCAGCTGTGTGGAGCTGCCGCTCATAGAACTGTTCGATGGACATCTGGATGGGCAGGATGTAGTAACGCAGACAGCCGTTGAGGGTGCGGCCGTCCCGGGTGGTGACGGTGGTGCGTTCCGTCCGGATCAGACCCCGGTCCTCCAGCCCGGTCACATACTTGCGCACCGTGTTGACGCTCATCCCCACCGCCTCTCCGATGGTCCGGTAGCTGGCCACGCACTGGTAGGTCTTCCGGTCCTCCCGGTGGAGGAGAAATCCGTAGACTGCAATCGCCCCGGCGGACAGTCCCAGGGAGAAGATCTCGTTGGGGAGGGGGAAGTAGTTCTTGATGGGGTCCCGCTTGGGCCAGCTCAATTTTCTCATTTCGCACCTCCCGCCTTGCGCTCCGCCCACTGCCGGAAGGCGTCCCGGGGCACCGCCATACGGCTCCCCACCTTCAGAGTGGGGAAGTCCGGCTCGTGCATCAGCTCGTAGGCGGAGGAGATGGACACCCCCAGCACCTGGGCCACCGTTCTGGCGTTGAGGAACAGGGGCAGGTCGTCGTAGGATTTGTAGACAGACAGTTTCAATGTTTAGTACCTCCGGTGTTTCAAATCCAGAGAAAAAATTTCTTGCGTTTCGGAGGTCTCTCTGTTAAACTGGGACACAGATCAGGCTGTGTTTTCCGAAACGCGGCGGGCCGCTGAACTGTTGCAGCAGTTCGGCGGTCTTTTTTTACAGGAGCTGTCTTTTTGGATCTCTCTGGCCACACACCATACCCGTCCCTGCCCTGCGGCCTTGTTTGACCAACACGGCGTTTTCTTCCCCTTGGCACGCTCGATTGTCGGCGCTCTGCGACAACGTCCTGGCGCTGCTTCCCCGGAGAGTATCGTCTCTGGTGATGGGTATTCGGTTTTCAAGGTGCCATTCCGAATGTTTGGGACCAGTTTCCCGTTGACAATCGAATTTTTTGGTGTTAGACTATGGTAAAATTATTTTGACAGCTCTCTTACGACTGTATCCTAACACAATTTTCAACCTCCGTAAAGTCTATCTTAAAAATAATTTATAATTGTCTATTTCAGAGGGCGCCGACATGTGGTATGCCAAGATGTACTTTTCTGGGAAAAAAGAGGTTTTCCAATTTGATAGCCACGGGATCAAGGGTGTTCCCTCGACCTACAAGGAACTCCCGTTCCTGGAGAGTCTGCTGTCTTTTCTGGAGCTGGACTGCGGGGAACTGGCTCCGGCGCTCCGCAGGGTCGCAGAGCACTGGTCGCATCTGATCCGGGAGGATGACCGAGAGGCGGGCACCGCCGCCATGGCGGAGCTGGGTCAGCTGAAGAGCCGACACATCTATCTGGAACTTCTGTATGTGCGCTGCTATGACCGTGTCTCCCGGATGGGTGCGGACATCCCGGTCAGCGAACAGGAGAACCAGCAGATTCTGGAGGAGCTGCGAGAACTGCCGGAACAGCTCCCGCTGTATCAGCGGCAGGTGCAACGGTTCTTTGCCCTGGTGCTGCATGTGGATCAGGCGGGGCGTGATCCACAGAAGCAGGCGGCGGCTCACTATCTCTACGACGCCCCCAAGGACCCGGAGTTGTTTGTGTTCCGCCCCATTCCCCTCAACTTTGAACCGGTGGAGCCGGGCCGGTGTTCACCGGTCCTGTATCCCCTCCACATTTCGGACATGATCGACTACTCCCTGCGCAGTTGTGTGGAGCGTGGGATTACCGTCCGGCGGTGCAAGAACTGCGGACGGTGGTTCCCTCAGACCGGCCGGGTCAGCGCGGAGTACTGTGAGCGCCCGGTGGCCTCCGGTCAGCAGACCTGCCGGGAGGCCGGGGCCTTCCAGCAGTGGGCCAAGAAGCAGTCCGATGATCCGGTGTTCAAGGCCTACCGCAAGGAGTACAAGAAACGCTTTGCCTGGATCAAGGCTAGCCGTATCACCGGCGAGCAGTTCTATGCCTGGAGCGAGCAGGCCCGGGAGATGAAAAAGAAATGTGACCGGGAGGTCATCACCCTGGATGAGTTCAAGGACTGGCTTGGGAAGCCGTGAGGACAAATCGGCAGAAAATGAGCAACGGGACGCGCCCAAAGGCGTGTCCCGTGTATTCTTTGTATCGGCGATGCAGTTTTTGCAGGGGATACATGTGCTTAGGCTCCCTATTTCCGAGTCTATGACTCTGTCTCATAGGGCCATGTGTTGATACCGCCGAATTCGTAAATGTTGGTGTAGCCCAGTTCCGCCAGGGCAGAGGATGCCGTCTTGCTGCGGTTCCCGCTGCGGCAGTACACCAGAACCGCAGAATCCTTTTCCGGGATTACCTCAGCGGCAGTATCTTCGTCGATGTTTCCCACTGGCAACAACACTGCGCCGGGGATATGGCCGCTGTCGTACTCATCCTGCTCCCGCACATCCAGGATGATGACTTCCTGGGTGTCCATCATCTCTTTGGCCTCCTCCTGGGTGATTTGCTGGTATCCATCCGCGGAGTTTCCGCCGCACCCAGTCAACAGCAGAAGAGATAAAAGTATAGGCAGAATTCGTTTCATTTGAGTTCCTCCAGAAGTCTGGCGGCAAAGGCTCTGTGCCCCTGCTCTGTAAAGTGGACGCCGTCGTAGGCCAAGCGGATGTCCCACTTTCCGGCATCAGCAAAATGGATGCCAAGTTGCTCCGCCAGGGTCTGACAGAGTTGGGCAAAGGCGTGGGAATCATCGATGAGTTGCTGATCCGGCACCCACGCGCCCCGTTTCACCGGCGGCGGAGCGATCAGCAGGATTTTACTTCGATCCAGCGGGATACCCGAGAGGAATCCCTCCAGCCTATCAACGGCGTGCTCCGGACTTCTATTCTGGAGCAGATCGTTGGTCCCAAGCATGACGATCAGCAGATCGGTGTCAGCAGGGAAGGCGGGGGCCGCAGATGGAATCTCCCGGTCATTCTGACCCATGTTGCAGATGCTCCAGCCGGTTTCCCCGGCCAGAATGTCCACCCATCGGCTGTCCACGTCATAGCGGTCGCCCAGATAGGAGCGGGGGTCATAGCCGTAGGTATTGGAATCGCCAAAACAAATAACATTCATTCCCGGACTTCCTCCGTTGAATCGGTTGTTAATCAGTCGACATCAGAATCAAAGTCAGCCTCCGGCACAATAATTTTGTCGATGATGTACTTGGTCTTTTCCAATGGGAAGGGAACCTCGTCTTCTGGGTAAAATCCAACTTCTGCAACGATCCCCACCGATGTGTAGTTATCTTTCCCGACAGGAACGACAACGTGATCTCCAACTTTGATCGTGTCATCATCAGAAATATAATGGTAGCGTTTTCCGTGGCTCTCAAATTCTACGCTGCAGTACATATAGCCCTGCGTACAGCGCTTTGCTTTCTTGTAGATAAGGGGATTCAGGATCTCCCCAAATCCATAGAATTGGATAAATTCCAAGAGGCTTTCTGCGAAGTCGCCCCAATGCTCCGGCAACGACTTTTTATCGTATCTTCCCTGAATGATACGCTGGGGACCGTGTTTAAAATCAACGGTGATTGTGTAGTCCCTGGTCTCCAGTGGATCGTCCACCGCATCATCAGGATTTCCCTCAACTGCTCCAAACAGCACATTGGAATCCAGAGCATCCAGCAGGTTTTTAACACCCTCCTCTATGTGGAATTTCCTCGAGACCGTACAGCCAGTGCCGATGTTTTGGATATGCTCAATGATACTGCTCGCTCGATCCACCACTAACTTTTCCGTATAGTCCCAAACTACATATTCTGTCTCTGCCGAAACGGAGCCACCGGGCCTAATTCTGGTGACCCGGTGATAATCTACAGCTACTCGGTCTACCCGATTCGGGTTGCCGTCGAAGACATAGAGGTCCTCCATTCCCAGCACGTCCCGAATCAGGTCGGAGAGGTTTAAGCCGTTTATCTCGAAATCTGCACAGAGCGACCCCCTGAATTTGTAAATCGAACCCTCTGTATTGGTGAGTTCCATGGTCCAGTTTCCAATATCCGTGGCAAAGAGCTCATCGTATTCATTACTGAAATAGGCGGCAACAGCCCCCAAGATCTTCTGCGCCGCAGCTTGTTCGATCCGAAATGTCTGAGTTCTTGTTTTCCTGTATTGATCCGGCGGTGCTTCGAAACTGTAGGCGAAGAAGAAGACACAGCCGTCCAAAGTGATGGTCATGCGCTGCTCCACCTCGCTCCCTCGCTCCGGTAGGGGGCCGAAGCCGATATTGTTGGAGACGATGCGGAGCTGTTTGGGCTGGCCGCTGAAAATAAACGGATTTTCTCCGGTTAGTATCGCCAAACGGCCCAATGCCAGGATAAACCATGTGCGGTTTTGGGGTTCCAGGATCTCCTCGGCGGAATAGGCCCAGTGGTTAAAGTACCGCCACCGTGAGTAGATCGCCGAGCCCAGAAGGGAAATGTCTTTTACCTCGTCAATGATCTTATCCAACGCAGTCACATTGGAAACTGCATCACCATATCGTTTTGCAAAGGCGTTTCCACAATCCATCACGAAACCGAGGGCTTCGCAGTCATCTGCCATGTAGTGATCCACCAATTCTATGTAATGGATGGTTTGATCCCTGAATTTGTCACACCACTTGACAGCGAATACGTGGATCTGATCCATTTTCGGCATATAGTACATCTCCCGTCCTTTTATGAAATCGTTGCCCTCAGTTCCCGCTCAAGCCGCTCTTTTTCTCCGCTCCCATCCGTCCGAAGCCGCAGTAACGGAATACCACACAGATCAAAGATCCGATTTTTCTTTTCGTCTTTGCTTGCTTGAACACTTCCAGCGTTGTGAAAGGCAGTCCCATCTACTTCTACTGCCAACAGAGGAGACTTGTCCATCCGGCGGAACAAGAGAAAGTCTACATGGGTCAGGAGATTGCGAGCGTATGCGGTTTCCTCCTCTGTCAACATGGAGTAGTCTTTCACCAGATTGACCAACGACACATGAGCTACACAGTCCACAAAAGAAAACTCGTCCTTTTGAAGAATATCCTGGATTACTGCATAGAGAAGATTTTCAGAGTCATATTCCGAAACTCGCCCATGCTTTTTCAGAAAGGCCCGCCGCTGTTCCGCATACCCCTGATAGAGCAGATCAAAAACGGAGTGGACCGAACTCTCAATCACTGCACAGTTGTTATACTCGATGTACCGAGCCAGATCACCGTAGTTGGTTCGGTCGTTCTGCGGGTCCTGGGCGGTAATGACGGTCAAGGACTTGACCGCCCTGGATACTGCTACATTCAGCATCCTGGGATCATCCACAAAGTCTGTAATGACATTGTCCACGGAGGTCAGGATAATGGCATCTTTCTCCCGGCCCTGGAATTTATGGACGGTCGTCACTTCCAGGTTTCTGCCCAGCTGCGTTTGGATTGCCGCCACCTGATCCCGGTAGGGGGTGATGATCCCAATACTCTCATAGCCTTTTTGCTCCAACTGCGGGAGGACTTCTTCCCGGATCACGTCAATCTGCCGCTGGTTGAGATGACCCCGGGCATGGTTCCCTGGGGTGGTGTGATACATGGTCAGGACATCTGGCTCTTCGTGGTCCTCCGTCATGACGATGAGTTTCCCGCCGTAGAATTTCTGGTTGCAGAAATTGATGATCTTGGGATGGCAGCGGTAGTGTTCCCTCAGAAGAACGGTAGGAGCCTCCGGCCATGCGGCAATGGCGGAGGAGAGCAGACTGTGGGCAGAGAAATGGTAGATCTCCGGGAGAGAATACCGTGACCAGACCGCTTCGCTGTCCTGAAAGTTTTTGTTATCCAGCACATTGGGGAGCTGCTGAAGATCTCCCACAATGACGATATTCTTGGCGCTGGCGAAGGCCAGTACGCAAGTGGCTAAATCCACTTGAGAAGCCTCATCTACGATGAGATAATCGTAGACATGTTCAAAGTTTAGAGTGCCTTTGATGGAGTAGGTCGTACTCAAAATGACCGGATATTCCCGATTGAATGCCGCGGACTTTCCACGAAAATCCCGCATCTCAAAGCATCGACGTGGCTCCTGCCAATGGAATTTTTCACTCAGCTCCGCCCGGAACAACCGCAGAGACTTTTCCGTCAGTTCCGCCATCTTTTCGTCAAATGCATATTGTTCAAGTTTCTTCTCCAGTTGAGCCCGCTCTTCCGTCAATTCTTGTCGGCGTACCACATAGAATTGCCGCTGGAGGTATGGAATCACCAGTTCTGGCGTCTGGAGGAACACTTTCAGCGCACTGCGATTGAAGCGAAAGAGAATGGATATCTTTTGGAGCAGACCCAATTTACTCTTCTGCTGGGCATGCTGCTCGTACTCTAACCACAGGGATAAAATCTTTTGGGAGGAGAGACCCTTCACCTCATCCTTTGGTGCCTGGGCATAGGTGTTGTAATACTCACTAAAATAGTGTTGTTCCGGCGTCAGTTGGAGGAATTCCTGCTCAATGGCGGCAATGCGGTTTTTCACATTAAGCATCTCACTGAGTTCTTTAGAGAGGACGGTTACCTCCTGATCCAGCTGCGATTTCTCCTCCGGCTCCAGGACCCAAGCCGACATATCAGGATATCGGCCGGTCTGTGCCGCCAGAAAAAGCTCCTTATTGTCGTGGTTTCCAAGAAAAGCCGTCAGGAAAGAAAGCCCCTTCTTCTCCAGTTTTTCCGCCACATTCAAGGTGGCGGAGTTGTTATTGGAGACAACAGCTACCGTCTGACCATTTCGAACCGCATTGGAGATAATATTCAGAATGGTCTGTGTTTTTCCAGTACCGGGAGGTCCCTGGATGATGCTGACCTGGGAGGAAAGGGCGTTCTCCACTGCTGTTTTCTGGCTTTGGTTCAGGCCAAAGGGGTAGATGACCGCCTCAGGGAGCGCCCGCACTTCGGGCTTCTTGGAAGAATCCAGATAGCAGGACAGCACGGTTGCATCGCTAACACTTTTGATCCGCTCATACTGGGCGCTCAGGATGTTGAGGCCGCCTTCGGCTACCAGGCTGACCGCCGCTGCTGTTTCTTTGAAGTATTCAAAAACGCCCGCCTGCTTCTGGTCCTTCAGGCAGTTTTTCTGGAGTTCCACTTGGCCTTTTGGATATGTAAGGGCCTTTTTTCCTGTTCGGAGAAAACGGTAAAAGGGTCCAAAATCCAGAATCGTATCAACCTGCGAAAGAGGATTTCCGTCCACGGTAATGATGACCTGCGATGAATCGAGCCGGTTCTGTACCTTCAGAAGCTGTACTTTTTCGGCACGGTAGTGATAGGCCTTTGGAGAATTGGTATAGATCACCTCGCACATACCGTCCTGAAAGCAGAAGCTGGCGACGGAGTCGGTCTTATCCTGGCCGTTGATCAGAAGCAGGCATTGTTCTCCGTCCACTGTGTTTTCCCTCCGTAAAACATAACTTTACCGCATAACTTTATCCAGCAGCGCCTGATAACTGTCGATCACATCGTAGACCACATCCCCGGTGCTGATGGCCCTAAAATGCTCTCTGGCGCAGTGGATTTTGGCCTTTTCAATATCCCGCAGTTGCATGGACCGCATGGAGCCCTTGGTTTCCGCCACAAAATAGATGTGCTTCATCGTGCCTTCATAGAAGGCGATAGCCCAGTCCGGGTTATAGCGGCCCACAGGCGTTGAAATGTAAAACCCATCCGGCAGTTTCACATAGACGGCCACATGGGAGTCGACATCCAAGTCTTTGGCAAAATCCCGCTCGTTGGTGGAGTCGTAGAGAACGTGGTCATAGAGGTGCTTGTCCGCCTTCATCGCATTGGTACCAAGCCTGCCTTTCAGCGTCGGCTCAGTAAACACATCTGTGTCATAGCGGTCATCCAGGACGTGGTAGGTAATGTGCTGAATGATGGCGGCGGCCTTCTGATCGTTGATAAGAGACGAGGCCTTTATAATGAACTCCTCCGGGTTTTCCCGGAACTGGTTGAACACCACCGGTTGAATCCCGGTCAGAATGGCGATCACTGCTTTGCGGGTCAGGCTGGTTTCCTCCACCAGTTTGCCTACCAGGTCATACTTCACAGCACTGTTCGCTCGTACCTGTTTATCCTGGGAGTACGTCTCGGATTTCTTTTTGGAGAAGGAACTCCCCTCCAGCAGCGATTCCTTAGATTTTACTTCTTCCATGGAACCACTCTCTACCCTAAAATAGATTTTGGAAACTCGCAGATCCTTATCAAGGGATTGAATGGTCTTTTGGATTAGCTCTTGGGTGTCAAAGTCCACCACATAGACGGACTTGCTGTTAATTCTGGACCAGAGAGCCTTGAACTCCGGCATGGCCAGCTTGTCCGGGTCCACCTGCAGCTCCACATTGTTGCTCCGGGCATTCTCTGGCTTCATAGCCCTGTCATTGTACACTGAGTCCAGAATTTCCAGAACAGAATCGGCGCAGTCTGCCGCTTCCTCCGCAATCTTCAACTGTTTGTTGGCCTTATCCTCGAAGAACTTGTCGGTCAGAGCGCCCTTGCGATCCACATAGCCGTTGATAATCAGATCATAGCAGATGGACTGGGCCAGGGTATCATCCACCACCTGCTCATTGCCAGAGGTATCTCGGAGGACTTTACCCTTGAACAGGTCCACCGTGACCGCACGGGGACGATCCGCCACGGCTTCAGCCATTTCAGACTGCAATCCCCGTGCAAAGCTATTATAGCTCTCGCTGGCGATGACCGTCAGCACATTGATGTTGTGGACGTCGTTTCCCAGCACATTGGCGTCCATACGCTCACCGTCCTGGTTGACGCACAGGCGGAGACCACGGCCAACCTCCTGACGTTTCCGAACCTCACTGCTGCTCTGTTTCAGTGTGCAGATCTGAAACACATTGGGGTTGTCCCAGCCCTCCCGCAGGGCGGAGTGAGAAAAGATAAACCGTACCGGGGACTTCTTGGGGTCTCGGTCCAGCAGCAACTCCTTGTTTTTCATGATCAAGTCATAGGCGTCTTTGTCGTCGGAGGTCCGTTCCTTTTTATCGCCCAGCTTGCTGTCGGTCATGTGGCCCTTCTTGTCTACAGAGAAATAGCCCGCATGGGTGTCCTCAGCCTTGATGGATTTCAGATACTTGAGGTATTCATCCTCCCCGATGCTCAGCTGCATAGTGGAGAGGATGTCGTTGTACTCCTCCTCGAACATATCCGCAAAGATACCGTTGTGGGGCTGTCCGGCGGCGTCGTACTTCTTGTAGTGGGCCACCTCGTCAATGAAGAACAGAGAGAGCACTTTGATGCCCTTATAGAACAGCTGCCGCTCCCGCTCGATGTGGGAGAGGATCGTCTCCCGGATCTGGATGCGGCGGAGCTGCTCTTCCGTAACCTTGCCCACCACATCCCCGGCATAGAGTTTGACGCCGTTGAGGAACTCCAGGGAGTCGTCTCGGCCGTCAATGGCCTTCACCACGAAATCGTTTTTGTATTCCTCCAGCTTGGTGACGTCCCCGGAGTTGTCATAGAGGTTGTAGCCGATGCCCACCTTCCGGGAGATCTTCCGCAAGCCGGACTTCCCCATATAATCGAACTGGATGGTGGCCGTAGGGTCGGCCTTGGAGAGATTAATGCCCTCCAGGTACACATAGCCGTCAGTAGCAGTAGAGCCGCTCTCGGTGATTCCCTTGACGGCGATTTTCTTCACCAGCTTCTTGTTATATGCCTCCATAGCGTCCAGACGGTAGACCATGTTGTAGATGCTATCGCTTCTGTGGGTGGCGGAGTAGCGCAGGGTGAAGAGAGGGTTGAACTCCTTCAGCCGCTCCTTGGTCTGCTTGCCCTCCACCGACTGGGGCTCGTCGATGATCAGGATGGGGTTGGTTTTGGCGATGATGTCGATGGGGCGGCGGGAGCGGAACTCGTCCAGCTTCATGTAAATGCGCCGGGCGTCCTTGCCCCGGGCGTTGAAGGCCTGGGAGTTGATGATCATCACATTGATGGAACTGTCGGAGGCAAAGCGGTCGATTTCCGTCAGCTGGGCGGAGTTGTAGATAAAGAACCGGATCTTCTTGCCATACTCCTCCGCAAAGTGCTCCTGGGTCACCTGGAAGGACTTATAGACTCCCTCCCGGATGGCCACGCTGGGCACCACCACGATGAATTTGCTCCAGCCGTAGTGCCGGTTCAGTTCGTACATGGTCTTGATATAAGTGTAGGTCTTGCCCACGCCAGTCTCCATCTCGATGGTCAGATTATAGCGGCCCTCCAGCCGGGGGGAGGGGGCAATCTGGTTGGCCCGCTGGATCTTGTTCAAGTGCTCCAGTACCACCTGGTCGTTGAGCTCCGGGACAATGGGCTCATTGCGCCAGCCGGTGAAACTCATCGCCTCCAGGGTGAACTGGTGAGCGTCGGAGCCCCGGTCTATCAGGTAGGTGGAGGTCAGGTATGGCTGCCCGGCGAACACATCCACCACGGTCTTGGCGGCGTCAGCCTGAAATTTTTGATGTTTGAATTGGAGTTTCATGTTCTTCTCTCCATATTATAAATGGCCTTACCTTTTTCTTTTTCCCATGCACCTAAAAGAGAATCTATACCCACTAAAAATACTAAAGTATATTGGAACGGGTATCCACCTGCAAGTGCATCTGAAATTCCAAGGCCCAGAAGATTCCAATGCTCTACAAGAGTAAATATCAGTGTCAAAATATAGGCAAGTGTTCTGAGGGGAATATGATATAAAAAGGCCATCAGTCCGCATATCACGGCCTTTGCAATGATAAACCGCTTGGTAGCTTGCAGTTTTCTATCTAACGTCATATATGTCTTTTCACCTGATATAGCAAAGAGAACCAGGACACTGATTATACCAGCCATGTATTGCGCTTGTTGAGTGTTTTCAATGATTTGATTGAGAAGTTCTGTCCCCCAAAACGGAAAACAAATCACCAGACTTACTGAAAAGCTATAAAGAACTGTTGCAGTACCCATCAGAGCAAACCTTTTAAATTTTGACATCTCAAATCACCTTCACCCTGGTATCCGGGGCCAGGAGCTTGAAAATCTCCCCCATGTTGATCTTCTCCGGACTGGTGGTAAAGCCGCTGTCCCGGAACACGGCCCGGAGGGGCTTTCGCTTGGCGATCTCCCGGATGACGCTCTCTGGGATGTTCTCATCAAAGCAGGCGATCAGGTCGCCATCGTTATAGGTGTGGACGGTGCAGCCCTCCACCTGCTCGGAGCGGTAGGGCATGGACAGGGGCAGGCCCCACTCCAGCAGACAGCCGAACAGCAGGTCCAGGTCGGTGCGGTCGGGCTTGATGTTGGACTCCATGTGCTGGAGCAGATCCTGGCTGTACTCCTGGGGGGAGTAGTAGACGGGCTCCATGTTGGTGTCGTCCAGTTTGAGCACACGGAACCCCACATCCAGGGTGCTATGTATTTTCTGCTGGGTTTCTTGTGCCTGAATAGAAATCGTAAACTCTGCATAAGCCGTTCCTTCTTGCAGGGCTCCAGCTTTTACAGCATTATAAAGATGGGCCTGTTCCTCGACAATTTTCTCCCCGGCTCGGCGAATGCGCTCTTTGCCGATCTCGCAGATGTTCTTGTAGCCTGCTTTATAGGATTCACTCTTTTCGTCACATTCCTCCGGCCATTGTACCATGATGAATTTACGGTGGCCGCCGTCCTCGGCGTTGAGTTGCATCACGGCATGGGCGGTTGTGGCAGATCCGGAGAAGAAGTCTAATACGATATCATCGGCACATGTACATAGGCTTATTAATTTACTTATTAGTGACACAGGTTTAGCATAGTCGAAATATTGAGCACCAAATAGTGATGAAATTTCTATTCCGGCCGTTCTATTATTACCATAATCAGTTAATAGAGAACGAAGTACTTGCCCCTCTTTCATATATACTTTATGGTGAAGGCTCCATCCGTTAGCCGTTTTTGTAAATCTTACAGAACCGTCTTTAAGTCCCGCTAATACCCTTTCTTGAGACCACTGTGAATTTAACGTTATTTTGGCGCCGTCAGGCGTTTGAATATTAATGACAATGGGATTCTGCAATCCGTTTCTAACCAGGGTGTCCCAATAGAATCGTTTGCCAGTAGATTCGGTTTCTTTGTATCTTTTCAGGTATTCGTTACTTTGAGAGATGCGCCATTTAGGGGGTAACGAGAGTGTGTTTTTAGCGTATACTAAAATGTATTCATGGTCAGTGGCAATATACTTTGAGTCATTACCTCCCCCTTTACGCTGTTGCCATATGAGAATTGCAATGCGATTAGCTTCACCGTAAATTTCGTCACATAACTTACTTAGGCTTACAGCCTCGATGTCGTTAATACTTATAAAGATCACTCCATCATCCGCCAGCATATTTCTCGCCAGCATCAGCCGGGGATACATCATGCTGCACCAGTCGGAGTGGAACCGGGGGTTGCTCTCGGGATTCTCCGCAAACTGCTTGTTGCCCTCTTCGTCAAACAGGCCAATCTGCTGGTTGTATTCCTGCTTGTCCATCTCAAAGCGGTCGTTGTAGATGAAGTCGTGGCCGGTGTTGTAGGGCGGGTCGATGTAGATCATCTTCACCTTGCCCAGGTAGCTCTCCTGGAGGAGCTTGAGCACCTCCAGGTTGTCGCCCTCGATGTACAGGTTTTCGGTGGTGTCCCAGTTCTTACTTTCCTCTGGGCAGGGGCGCAGAGTCTTGCGGATGGGCTTGTTGCCCTCCACAATGGAGGCCTTCTTGCCCACCCAGGTGAACTCGTAGGCCTCGTCCCCCTCCAGCACATCGTCGGACAGCATCTGCCGGAGCAGTTCAAAGTTGACGGCCTTTTTCAGCCCGCCCTTGCCGTCCGGGCCCTCGGTGACACACCCGGGGAACAGGGCGGCGAGCTTGTCTATATTCTGCGCCGTCAAATCCGGCGTCTCAAATTTCATGTGGTCCATACCATTAACCTCGTTTTTGTTCAGGGTGGTTAACTGTTGCCAGTTCAATGTGAGCATCATCTAAAGCTAACAGGTCATTGTACGAAAAGGATTCCAGTTCTTTCATAATCATGTCGCCAGTTTCGTCAATTTTCTTGGCTATGAATTTCCAAGTTTCTTGCAAAAGACTCTGAAGGAGTTGTCCCTCTCGAATATAGTTGATAGGGACCGTATTCCAGACTACAGAGCGAGGACCTCCAAATTTTGATGAATGGTTTCGGGGTGCGATGAGTAAAAAAGCACATGTTTGTATCATACCATTTTCATCGTGGATATAATGCTTGTTTCTCCAGTTTTTGAATCATTCAAAGTCAGCAACGGACTGTGGGGAAAAGCGTTTAAATGCATCCTCATCCAATGCAATCCGCGCATCGCTGCTTTGAAAGCACTTGAAATATCTCGATAGCGCCCCGATAAAAAGACCTTCATTTGTCTGGAAATGGTTGTTGAGAGAGATACAGTTTAAGTAATCAATTCCAGCTTCAATATCTGCTTTGTTTAAGAAAAAAGAAATGAACTGGCGTTGCAAATTTTTGCGTTTCTCTGTATCTGCTGGTATTTCTACTGCTTTACTGCCAGGAAGAATATTCCCTTCGATTCTAAAGCACCCATTTGCTTCATCTCGGCTCACCTTATAGTCAATCATAGCGCTTCCAGCTCCCTCCTTAGTTTCTTCCACTCCGCATTCAGCTCCACCTGCCGGTTGAGTTGCTTTTCCCTCCTGATCTTGTTCTCCAACGCCGTGATCTGCTTCTGGAGTTGCTGCCGCCGGAGGTCCCGCTCTACAGATTCATGCAGGCTCTCCGTTCCGGTGAGCGCAAGGCTTTCCCCGGCGATTTGCCGCACAAAATTTTCATACACGGCATCCAGGGAGTGACCCTCCATACGGAGGGGGAGTTGGTCTGCCTCTATCCAGCCGGTATGGTAGTATTGGCTGACTTTGAAGGCGGAACTGCCGGAGGCGGCCTCTTTGTAGCCGATCCAGGCCTGGTATTTTCCTTCGTATTCCAGCAGGAAGAGAATGTGGTAGGGGATCTCCCGGTCGATTTGGAGCAGGACAGATTCATCCAATGAGGGCTGGTTCAGCCGGAGCTCCAGCACCTCGATCTCCGTGACAGTATCTCCCGGGGCCAGGTTGACCGTTGCGGCGGCGATTTTGTTCCGCCACCAGATGATCCTGATCTGCTCCACAAATGCCCGCTTCAAGGCGGGCATCACCGGCAGGTTCTCATAGAACTTCTGCTTGGGGATGCGCTTATTGAATTCTGTGGTCTTTGGCAAGCCCAGCATAGGATCACCCTTTTTTGCTTGTGTATGTCAATAAAGATTACTTCAGCAGCTCATTTTCTCTCAAATAGTCAGGGAATTTCGCCATTATTTTCTCGGTTCTTTCCAAAATATCTTTTTCAGTAAAGTCGGTCAGAGTTTCCACGAGACGACACAATTCATGGTTTCTTGTGCCCTCCTTCTTCTGATTGCGGCTATTTATAAATCCTTGATAATATTTGACTTTGTCCTCAAAGCGGTAATCGGCGGCACGAATGTTGATGCGTTTTTCCAACAGGGCCTTGTTTCCCAACGCCTCCAGATTTTTTACATCTGTTAGAGACTTATCTTTGTCATAGCGATTCCTGGCATAGATATGCTCAATCTCAAGTACCGTTTCAAGGGGAACAAGCTCCTGATCATCATCTTGGAACGCCCACCATGCTAACATCGATTTTGTGATCGGTCTACTATTGTTGAATGTAAAGTTGGCAAACATGCTCTGCACCTTGTCCGCCTCAAACTTGAAGCCGACAAAAGTAACCGGCTGGCTGTTGACAATACTGACCATCTCAGCATATACAGGGGTACGAAGTGCATTTACCCCAGGGTTTGTAACTGCATATGTCCAGATAAATCCAGTGATTTTGCTGAGGAACCGATAGAACTGGTCCTCATCTAACAGTCCTTCGCTATCTCGATTCTGCATAAAAAACACGGAAACAACATAGGTCCACATACCATTTGGGGCATAATTTAATACAAATAGGCGGTGCAGAATCCGTTGTGAGAACCGATCTTTATCTTGATTGATGACATCCTCCCAAAAATGAGCAAGTGTAATCAGATCATTAAATGTGTCTTCTCTTTTGAGTAAGGTGTAATTGTCTTTCTCATAAAATTTGCGCAATGCTTCAGTCGTGGAAGATTTGATTCCCTGCTTGGCACGGATATAATACATATACCGTGTAAACAGTTCATCCATTGGCGTTCCGTTTAGCGGATGGAAAATTGATTCCGTTAGTTCCTCCAGATCTTTCCACTGCTTAATAAATAGATCCTTTTTTCCAATATCAGAGTAATATTTGTAAAACTGTGCCTTGAAAATATCAGAATCAGAGAGTGGCATTCCACGGTCATTTAATGTTGAAAAGATTCGGAGCGCAGTGTCCTGCGATTCTGCTTCGATAGGGAGGAGAATGCAGTTGTTCATGATTCGAGTGGGTAAATAAGCAAAATATGTCGGATACTTTGCTAAAAAGTCGTCAATACAGTTCTGAAAGAACCGGTAATTGGCGGCATATCTGCTTTTTTGCCCAGGTTTTACAGCACCCGTTTTCAATATCTCAAGAAACTCGTCTTTGTCTTTATCAGTAGCAACTTCAGAATCAATCTTTAGGGCTGACATATCAGGCTCACCAAATTCATCCGTTTTCCAGATACATTTCTCAACATTCTGTTTTGTGGCAACAGACGCCTTGTCTTGCATGTGGCCAAATTTTTCATAGAAGGCACGTAGAAGTAGCATTAGCGTAGTAAGCCGTTGTTGTCCATCAATCACTTCCATCTTGGAGACACTATTTTTGAAAGTAACAATTGGTCCGAGAAAGTATTCACTATTACTGTCAAATTCTGTGCGTCCTTCGTCTGGAATTGCGAATGAAAAGATATCATCCCAAAGGGTCTGACACTCAGTTTCACCCCACGCATAGGGACGCTGGTAATCAGGAATCAAAAAGTCTGCTCGTTTGTCCTGGAATAAATCTTTAATTGTCTTTTGGTCCACGTTCAGCTTCGACATTTTTCTTCCTCCAATAAGCTTATCTAATTCGACTTCCGATTACTACTTCACAACTAAAAAGCAAATCAACTCAAAATCATCCAGCCCGGAGATCTGGGAGAGCAGAGCCGTCGTGCCGCCGCTTTTGAATAGGCTATCAATATCGCTCTCCTCCTTCACATCGATGATGGAGTTGACCGCCTCACTCAGCAGTTCTGACATCTCAGCCATGTTCCGGCCATCGTCGGTCTCCTGATTGAATTCCCGGCAGAGGTCGGAAATAGGTTCCGTTCTGCCCCTGCACAGCAGGCGGATAGTGTCCAGCATCTGCTTGGGGTTGAGATAATCACAGAGGAGCGCGCCATCCATACCAATGTAGACCATATAGAACGGATGGATGCGGTTCCGATGATCCGCGTTGACGCTGTCGTTGACATTCCGGAGAACGAAGATCGCTCCAGCTGGGGCATCCTCCCGAGCTGGGACAACGGCGTGCATTCCGTGGGGCGTTGTCTCCACATCGTGGTGGTGCTTCATGTAGTCCAGCAGATCCAGGCGGAACTCATTGAGGCCCAGGTCCATGATGGAGATCCCGCTGGACATCTCCTCGATGTCCACGACCTCCTCTTGGAGCCGCTTCAACTGCTGTCGGCGATATTCCAAATCCCCTTTTTCTTCGGCGTTGATGGGGTCATCATCGCCGGTGGAGGTCAAGACGGAGATCTTCATGCGGGTCTCCACCCGGCTTTTCAAATTGATGTATTCGTCCAAGTCCATATCCGGCCAGAAGTTCACCAGCTGGATTACCTGATTCCGGCTGCCGATGCGGTCGATCCGGCCAAACCGCTGGATGATGCGGACCGGGTTCCAATGGATGTCGTAGTTGATGAGGTAGTCACAATCCTGAAGGTTCTGGCCCTCGGAGATACAGTCTGTGGCGATCAGAATGTCCAATTCTTCTGTGCTGCCCGGCATCAAAATATCCCGGCCTTTCGAGATGGGGGAGAAACAGGTGAGGACTGTGTTTAAGTCCGCCTGCAAACGAGGGATTGTAGTCTTGCCGTCTACGGTGCCAGTGACCTCCGCTGTATTGAGACCAAAATTCTGTTTGACAAAAGGAGCGACTTGCTGATAGAGGTAGTCCGCAGTGTCGGAAAAGGCAGTGAAAATGATAATTTTTCGATTTCCAGGATTGATTGGGTGCTCTTGCTTCTTCCGGATCAAGTTCAGCAGCGTTTGTAGTTTGGTATCATGCTCTGGTGTGATGTCGCCGATCATTAGGGAGAGCAGCTGCAAATTTTCGGCGTCTTTTTCCAAATCCCGTAGCCAGGAGAGGTAGTCCATATCTGCCAGATCGATTTTGACCTTCCGGCCCACGGAGAAATAGTCGGTATTCTGGTCATCCAGGTCAAATTCATCAGCGTCAGAAAGGTCTTGCAAATCCAAAAGCTGCTCGCCAGACTGGTAGACGTGGATCGTCTCAATGGTCGACTGGAGCAGGTGATAGACCCGGTCAATGGTGAGCCGGAAGGCGTAGACCGAACTCTCTAACCGCTTGAGCAGATTGATGCTCATCAGGCGTCGAATGCCTTCCTCACGGCCCTTCTGGGTCAGGCTTGTCCCCTTGTTATGGGTGAGGTCCTCGTATTTGGAAAGTCGGGAGGCCATGATGTAATAGGTGGGGGTATAGATCGACAGATTCAGGGAGATCAACAGTTCATAGATTTGATTGTAGTTGATGGCATCCCCCAAATCGGTCAGGCAGGGACGCAGAGAGATAGGTTTGAGCCGCTCCGGAAATTTTCCAATATCCGTGGTATCATAATACTTCTCAATGTGCCGCCGGGAGCGGGCGATGGTTACGGCATCTAGGATTTCAAAGAAATCAAAGTCCAGCATTTTCAGCAGTGCATCCGTAGTACGCTCTTCGGCGGGCAGACGGCTCCACACATTAAAGGCTTTCTGGGCCCGGCGGAAAGTCTCATCAATGGAAGTACTGGTGTCCAGCTTTTCATTGATTTGGGCGGAATCTCCCTCATATGCCAAAGCAAGCTGATTTTTCAGATCAATGAATCGGTTGTTAACCGGAGTGGCGGAGAGCATCAGCACTTTGGTGCGGACACCTGCCCGGATAACTTTATTCATTAACTTCAAATAACGGTTTTCTTTGGCATCCTCACCGGAAATTTCTCCACCATTGCGGAAGTTGTGGCTCTCGTCAATGACTACCAGATCATAATTGCCCCAATTCAGACGATCCAGATCAATGCCGTTGGATTTGCCGTGTTCCCGGGACAAATCCGTATGATAGAGCACGTCATACCGCAGACGATCCTCGGCGATTGGGTTGTTGATGTAATTCCCTTTGTAGGTGTTCCAATTCTCAGACAGTTTCTTGGGGCATAGGACCAGGACGGATTTGTTGCGGTTTTCGTAGTATTTGATGACTGCCAAGGCGGTAAAGGTCTTGCCCAGGCCGACGCTGTCTGCCAGGATACAGCCGTTGTACTTCTCCAGTTTGTTGATGATTGCCAGCGCGGCATCCTTTTGGAAGTTATAGAGCATATTCCAGATCTTGCTTTGTTTGAAGCCGGTGGCCTCATTGGGCAGGACGTCCTCAGAGATGTCCTCCAGGAATTCGTTGAAGATGTTATACAGAGTAAAGAAATAGATGAAGTCAGGGGAATTCTCCCGGTAGGCGGTGGAGATGTTGTCGAGCACCAGGTCCGTGACATCCTGCAACCGGGTCCTGTCGTTCCAAATCTCATCAAATAATTTTAAGAAGCGCCCACTATTTTCATAAGATTCTGTTTTGTTGACATAGTAGTAAGCGTTATTTCCCCGCTCGCAGCCCAAGTCAACAGTAGTGAAGCCATTGATGGGCATATAAGTACTCTCTTCCACCGTCATGAAGCCCATCATCTGCTCCTGCGTCACATTGGAGCGGAAGGTAACCTTTCTGCGGATCCAGTCGGCACACTCCTTAGCAATGGCCTTCTGCGTTAGTTCGTTGCGGAGTTTGATCTCAAAATCGGTGCCGTACAGGCTGCGCTCTCGGTTCAGCCGAGGAATGTAAAACTCCCGCTTCTCCTTGGGCACTTTCTCCTGAATAAACGTGGGTGAGGTAAAGATGAAACGCAGTTGGTCGATCCCATCCAGCTGCTTTTTCAACTCCTGATAGGCATAGATGGAGAAGCAGGCGGCAGCGATGGAGAGCTTGCTTCCCTTTTTGATGGTGGCCTGTAAATCAGAGCGCACGGTCTGATTGATATTGTCCAATATCTGCATAGCGGCCTCCTTCAACGGTCTGAAGATGTGGCGTCGGGCTTCCTCTTGCTCCGATATTTCTGAGAAAACCCAATATACCTTCCGCTTTTAATCCTGGCGTCGCCAGGCTTTTCCGCATCTTTTGGAATGGCCCAGCTTCGCCCCAGGCGCTCTGCCCCGGAGATACGGCCAGAGGCGCACAGGATCTGAACCCGGCGGGAACTAATCCCCCATTTTGCAGCCGCATCAGAAATGGTCATGTAATCCATCTGGGCCCTCCTAATCGACAGTACTACAAATTCATCTTAATTCTGATAATACACGATTTAGCGAATATTATCAACATAAATCTACAATTTTAGCCTGTTGCGCCTCGGTTTCTTTGTGTTGTGTGGCACGACCCATCGTATGTAGAAAATTTGCGAGTTTACTATCGTTGTGAAACTGAATTTGTTCCAGTATAATAAAATCAAAGTAAATGGTGAGGATTTTTACAGAGAGCAGGTGTCGCAAAATGATTGACTATACCATGGAAACGAAAACCGTATCCGTCTTTCCTGCTACTTTTCCCGGCGCCCCGGTGATCTACCTGAACACATACTCTGATAAGGGGCAACAGGTGTTTGATGTTGCGCAGGCCGCTGGCTGTCCTCCGTTTACTCTGGTGACCATCAGCAATCTGGACTGGAACCGGGACATGGCCCCGTGGGACAGCCCAGCGGCGTTCATGAACGGGGAGCCCTTCACCGGTGGGGCGGACGACTACCTGTGGCTGCTGGTGGAGGAGATTATACCCAGGGCAGAAAAAGAACTGGCCGGGCCTCCGGCATGGCGGGGGATCGCTGGATACTCTTTGGCTGGTCTGTTCGCCCTGTATGCTATCTACCTGACGGATGTGTTCTCCCGGGTGGGGTGTATGTCCGGCTCCCTATGGTTTCCAGGTTTCAAGGAATACATCTTTTCCCACGAGCCGAAGCGCCGGCCGGACTGCGTCTACTTCTCCCTGGGGGACAAAGAGTCCAAAACCCGCAATCCGGTTCTGAAAACAGTTCAGGAAAATACAGAGGAGATTCAGGCCTTTTACCAGCACAAAGGCATCGACACGGCGTTCCATCTGAATCCCGGAAACCACTTTGTCCAGGGGAGCAAGCGGACGGTGGCGGGCATTCATTGGTTGTTGAGCAGATAGGGGATGGCCGTTGGCCCTTATTCTTTGAATAGGTGTGTGAAAAACTGATGCGCCTACCGCTCAGAAAAGACTTGCTTAACACCCCCGGCAGAGGTACAATAGCCCAAACAACAGAAAGGGTTGAAATGATGGGCTATCACCGTTTTTCTTCTTGGCAGATAGGCTGCCTGTAAGAGAGCATGTTTCCTTGACGACTCTTGAAGGCGGCCCGAACTGTCAAGGAGTGAGCACAATTGAACAGAGACCGCAGTTACTATCACAAACAGCGCATGCGTGCGATTCATCGCAAGGAAACGATCCTCCGCCAGCTTGGGGGCGAAGAGTTCGTCTCCGCGTGGGCGCACGGTGCCGCCGGACGGCTGTCCAAGGGGAAGATCCATTGCTCCTGCTGGATGTGCCGCAGGAAGTCGTATGACGATCCCAAGATCCGGGATAAGCGAGCGGCCATGGATGCCGCCCAGCAGCTGCTGGAAATCGAGCAACTTCTCTCACGAAAAAACGCTTCCGGGCCGGGATCGGCAGACACCTGCCTCCCCTGGTCAGGAAGCGTTTTTGACCCCATATTTGACCACAGTCAGGACCGGAACACGTGGAAACAGCGGATTTAAGAGCACTAAAAAATATTCAATACCAAACAGAAAGCGCTGGAAAGCACTATAAATCACCACAAAAAATTTGGTTCAAGCGTTTGGAACCATCAGGCTGGGAGTTCGGCTCTCCCATCTTGGACCATCGGAGTATCTTTCGAGGTACTCCAATTTTTTATTACTAATCTGCAAATTTTCTCATGTTGTTACACGGAAATGTATAACTTTTTTTCGCTTGTGAACCCGTGTGTGAAAGAACTCTATTCCTTATTTCATACAGGAGGGCTATACCTAAAACTCACTGCTGGTATTCTTGAGGAACCGGGGCAACCGACATCTGCGCTGCCTTTTGTGGAGCGCGGCGGCCCTCCACGGTATGACCGCAAGCCGCGCTCCCGTATCTTCTTTATTGACTGCGGCAACTTTTCGGAGAGCTGAGGTCTTTATTTCGGTGACTCTTGCATAACGAGCCATGAAATCTTGGTAATATCGGCGGCTGATGGAAACGGACTCTCCTGTGTCCAGGGTATCGCGATCCGGCTGTGCCACATAGCCCAGATTGACCAGATCATTCCACGAAAAACCACGGTTCTGTTTTTATGGTCATCAAGGGACAGCAGCAGGAATTTTTAGTTGATAATTTTCACAAAATTAGGTATGATGGAAAAAATAGTCCTACTATATTATTTGAATAAAGAATCCACCAGACATACAAGTATTACATGATACCAGCGTGCGCTGTATACGTTGAATCCAGCATAATGAAGCTAGAAGTTTTTGGGATGTGTGTACGAATCAGTCAAAGATGACCTCGTTTATATATAAAAAATTGATTCTGTCTGTGGAGGAAACCACATCTGGAGGTAGATGTGGCTTTTCCTTTGTGACCTTTTTGCACCCTGCGTCAGCCTGTCCAAGTGACAGAGTATCGCAGGGCGCTTTTCTATCTTCCGAAAGGAGTCCAAGTACATGAGTTTGAAATACGTTTGCCCCCTCTGCGGGACACCTCTGGGATATAAGGGCCTGTGCTGGAAGTGTAAATCTGCGCAGGAGCGAGAAGCAGTTCTTGCCTGGACACCAGAGCAGATTAAGGAAAAACAGGATTGGCTGATCCAGAACATCCAACGGCTGGCGGATATGGAAGACCCAGAGTTCGCTGACTTCTGGCATCTGCTCAGTTACCTGGACGCCATCACCCCGGAGATCCAGCGGGCGGCTTTATCCGCAAATATTTACTACCCCTGTGAACTTTATTACAGCGCCCCAGAGGACGTGCGGGATGGCCTGATCTCCGCCTTGCTGTCCACAGAGGATTCCAGTGAAGCTTCCAACTTGATGTGTTGTTTGGCCATGCAGGGGGATGACCAGGTGCTGAAGACGCTGTTGGAGCTGGAACAAACTCCCCGTCCTTGGCGCAAGAGACTCTATGTGGACCCGTCCGTCTATGCCCAGTGCGGCGGCTGGACCTTTGATAGAGAAGGCCGCCGGGCACAACTCAATTTCAATATCTGCTATCCCCTGGTCAAAGGATCGCCGGCTGAGGCATCCCCTATCCGCATCGGTCGGGCACGAGAGGATACCTGCCCCCACTGTGGCGGGCGCATGGTGGATATGCTGGTGCTGGATGGCCGGGATAACCGGCTGAAGTTTCTGGGGCTGGACGGTATTCTGACTGCCACCTGCTGTCCCCATTGCGTAGGATTCCTGCAAGGCCCCGCGTTCAACCGCTTTACCCTGAACGGCGGCGTGGAGGTCTTCCCTTCCAAAC
>ERZ791886.520-NODE-520-length-23446-cov-7.857766_pt1 | contig 23446 bp, 24 predicted proteins | sample MGYA00510158_ERZ791886 | MGnify/ENA primary metagenome ERZ791886 (study PRJEB30046, sample SAMN00792063) | human gut metagenome | study: EMG produced TPA metagenomics assembly of the A metagenome-wide association study of gut microbiota in type 2... | reverse complement strand
AGCGCGTCGAAATCGCTGGTGGTTTTCTGGTTCTCTTTTGACATCAAAAGAGAACTTAGCCCAGCGAAAAAGCGCTCTTCCCCGCGCACAGGCGCGAGAACCAGCTCAAAGAAAAAACCAGCCCCGCGCCGCAGGCGCACCCGCGCGGAGCGCAAGCCTTTACCGCTTCGCCACTGCCATCAGCGCCCGATTCTCGAGCAGAATACGCAGCAGCACCGTATTCACCGCCGTGAGCACCAGCGCATTCGGGATGCGGGCGATGAGCACCGCCCATGCATAGCCGTAAAAGATGTGGAGCGCCAGCGAGTTGATGACCATCGAGCCGACGAAGTGTGCCGCCAGCACACTGCACCACAGCCGGGTGCCGGTGCGCAGATGGGAAAGCTTCTGCCAGCCCAAGCCGCCGACCAGGCCGATGGACGCCGCACCCAGCGTGATGAGCGGATTGATGGCATAGCCCGCCAGCACGCCGCCGATGATGTCGGCCACCATGCCCACGACGAAACCCGCCCACGGTCCAAAGAGGATGCCCGCCAGCAGCACCGGCAGACTGCCCAGATTGAACCGGACAAAGCCGGTGGAGATGCTCAGCACCCGGGAAAAGACGATGCTCATGGCGATGAGCAGAGCCATCGCCGTCAGGGTGCGCACAGAGATCCTGGATTCGTTTTTCATATCAACTGTCCTCCTGTTTTTTCAGGAACTGCGGGGGAGCAGAAAGAAACGCCCTCCCCTGTGACAAACCGCACAAAGGAGGGCGTGAGTTCAACAAACTTCACTTCCGGACGACGCCGTGCAGACGGCCTCGCCCGCACCCAAGTCCATGCAGCAGCGGGATGCAGGCCATGCACCGCGGGTCTCCCTTCGTCCGCAGCACAACTCCCCGTTGATGCGGCACTTGACGCGCATGGCCTTACTCTGTTGATACTGTTATTATATGCTTTTTTTCGCCCTGTTTCAATCACGGGATGCAACAGGTTTGCTAAAACAAAGCCGCAGAATTTATCACATATGCTCAAAGTCTTTCTTTTTTGGCCCAAACGTGATAAGATGGGTACGATATTGAAAGGGGCTTTCCCGCCCCGGAAAGGATTTTTCACGATGAAATTCAGTGAGATGACCTATACCCGCCCTGACATCGACGCGCTGCTGGCCCGCTGCAAAGAGCTGACCGCAAAGGCAGCTGCCGCTGACAGCGGCGAGGCCCTTGTGGAGGTTTACTACGAGCAGAGCCGCGCCTTCGCCGACTACAACACGGCGGCCAACCTCGCCAACATCCACTACACCTGCGACACCCGCGACGCCTGCTGGAAAGCTGAGCAGGACTTCTTCGACGCCAACGGCCCGGCAGTGTCCAACGCCAGCGTCGAGATCAGCCGCGCCTTTCTCGCCAACCCCCATGTGGACGCCCTGACCGAGGCCTTCGGCTCCACCTGCGTGGCCGGCATGAAGAACGCTGTGCTGGGCATGGACGAGCGCACTGTGGCCCTTCAGCAGGAGTACAACGCCCTCGTCAGCTCTTACCAGCAGATCTACGGCGGTGCGCTGGTGGAGCTGGACGGCAAGCAGCTCACCATCCCCCAGCTTGGCCCCTACAAGGAGAGCACCGATGCCGCCACCCGCCGGGCCGCTTATGAGGCCGAAGCCGGTTACTTCGACGCCCACCGCGCCGAGCTGGACGAGCTGTACACCAAGATTGTCAAGAACCTGAACCAGCAGGCTCAGGTGATGGGCTTCCACGACTACAGCGAGCTTTCCTATGTGCGGATGAACCGCATCGGCTACGGCCCCGAGGACATCAAGCGCTTCCGCGATCAGGTGGCCCACGACGTCGTGCCGGAGCTGCAGAAGGTCATCGCTCTCAAGAACAGGCGCACCGGCATCCAGCACCCCACTTTTGCCGACCTGCCGGTGGCTTTCAAGGACGGCAACCCCAAGCCCATCGAGGGCTATGACGCCCGGATGTCCGCAGCCCGCACCATGTACCACGAGCTCAGCCCCGAGACGGCAGAGTTCATCGACTTCATGCAGGACAACGAGCTGTTCGACGTCGAGAGCCGCCCCGGCAAGATGTCCGGCGGCTACATGACCAGCCTGCCCTCCTATAAAGCCCCCTTCATCTTCGCCAACTGGAACAATACTTCCGCTGACGTGGATGTTCTGACCCACGAGTGCGGCCACGCCTTTGAGGGCTATGTGGCTGAGCGCGATCCGAAGATCCCCGCCGACCTCGAATGCCCCGGCATGGAGAGCGCCGAGATCCACTCCATGGCCATGGAGTTCCTCACCGCACCGTGGCACCACCTGCTCTTCGGCAAGGACACCGACAAGTACGCCCTGCTCCACGCCGAGGACAGCTTCCTCTTCCTGGCCTACGGCTGCGCGGTGGATGAGTTCCAGCACATCATGTACCAGAACCCCGATCTGACCCCCGACCAGCGCAACCAGACCTGGCTGGAGCTGGAGCACAAGTACCGCCCCTGGATCGACTTTGACGCTCTGCCCTTCTATGGCCGCGGTGCAGGCTGGCAGCGTCAGCTCCACATCTACGAATGCCCCTTCTACTATATCGACTACTGCCTGTCCACCATGGCCGCTCTGCAGTTCTTCCTGCTGAGCCTCCATGACCAGAAGGATGCATGGGCGCGCTATCTGCGCCTCGTCCGCCGTGCCGGCACGGCCAGCTACACCGAGCTGTGCGAGACCGCCGGCCTGCAGGTGCCGTTCAACGACGGCTCCATCAAGGCCATCGCCCAGCAGATGAGCCAGTGGATCGCAGAGCATCAGGTCTGATAGGCCCTCTCAGGCGCTTCGCTCCCGCTCGCATCCTGCTGTCCGCTGCCCCCACTGCACTTCGAAGCTCGAGGGCTTCCCTGAAGCAAGGCTGTAATTTTCCCTGTTTTCTCCCCGGCGCTGTCCGCTCTTTGGACGCCGCCGGGGCTTTTTTGTGCCCTTTTTTCGGGGCGCAGAAAAGAAAACCAGAATTTTTTCGAAAAAAAGTATTGCTTTTTCGGGCGAGTCATGGTATTATATCAGAGTCGTCACGACGCAACAGAATATGGACGGTTAGCTCAGCTGGTAGAGCATCTGCTTGACGTGCAGGAGGTCACAGGTTCGAGTCCTGTACCGTCCACCAAACAGTTCGTACTCGAACCCGATTCTTTACGAGAAAGGGTTCGGGTACGTTTTTTATTTATCGGAGGTTCTGCGGAAGGACTACTCGGAACGGTAAACGAGCAAAGGCAGGGTATCATCGTGGTGATGGTATCCTGCCTTTTGTTTTGCGGGATCAAGGTCGCTTTGTGCGAACTTGATCGTCCCCCTATATGGCGCGTTTGGGGGTAATCGCTGCGTACGTGCGTACCGGGAGCCTGTACACCTCTGACAATGTGTAACACACTAGACTTTGTTCCAAAGTCCGTGTGCTAAGGGGCAGGCCCCTTAGAATTCCTGTGGAGTGTGTACGCACGTACGCAGGAAAACGGCAAAATTTCACTATATCGGGGTGTTCTTTCATTGGAGAGTATGATATACTCGGCTTAGTTCAACAACTCGGAATTTGAAAGGAGAAAACTCATGTATCCGTTAATATCTGTTTTTATTATAGTAGTTGGTGCGCTACTATTGGTTTTTGCAAATAAAATTATAAAAAATAACAAGGTTAATCGAATTGGCATTAAAGTGGTTGGCGGTATTCTAATTATAGTTGGTTTACTTCTGCTGTATTTTTTATTATCAGGAAAATTGACATTGCCATTATCTAAGTAAGTGAAATTCCAGTTTGCTGTACTCGTTCCTAGCAGGGTTTGGGGCAGGCACGCCCCAACAAGAACACTTCAAAAACGCGAGAGCGTTGTAGAAGTGCAGTCTCGGAAGGGCACAACATTTTCAAGAATTGAAAATTTGTGGCCACGGGACGATTCTTGCTCTCAGCTTTTTCGCTGCGTTTCGCAATTTTCACATTTCAATCTGCTCGCAGATTGTTGACAAGCTGCGCTTGACCCGATACTATAAAGGCAACCCGAACACGCTGCCAAGGAGGTGCAACCATGACCGCCGTGATCTACGCCCGCTATTCATCCGACAGTCAGCGCGAAGCGTCCATTGAAGGACAGCTGCGCGACTGCAAGGACTACGCCGAGAAGAACGGTATCACCGTGGTCGGCACCTACATCGACCGTGCCTACTCTGCCAAGACGGATGACCGCCCAGAGTTCCAGCACATGAATACCAAAAGACAAAATAATGTATAATGCGCGGACATTTGATTCCTTTATTGAAATTGTTCTTGATGGAAAGCACTCCATTAATGATATCGTGAAGCAAAATCCTCAGTATAGTACATATGTTGAACATGGACTATTTGCAGGGCATGATACAAATTATTACCATGAGCTGTCTGAAATTGATTTCTTAAGTGGATGCAAAAGCATCTCTTTGCCATTACTTTTGCTTATAGGAAGTCGAGATTGCGCAATCGACTTTAAACAACATCTGTTTTTTTTCGATTCAATTAGTTCTACTGAAAGTGATATAATTCATAAGGAAGTCTTTAGCATTGATCATTCCTTTCGTAATGAAACTGGTTCAATTGATTCCGAATGTATTAAATGCATTTGTGATTTTATATTTGAGATTGTGATGAAGCACATCCCATTTGATGGCGGAAGGGCATAATAGTTATGAATATCAATTCGTCTTATAGGAAAGTTTGGTTTGCAAGATTGATTTCCATTTTGGGGACAGGATTAACGTCATTTGGGGTAAGTGTCTGGGTTTACACGGTCACAGGAAAAGCGACCCCAATGGTTTTGATTCTCCTTTTCTCTATATTACCAGCGATATTTTTAGCACCTTTCAGTGGTTATTTATGTGACAAATACAATCGTAAGGCTATCATTATTTGCGCCGACTCCATTGCCGCTTTGATAAGTGTGTTTATCTATATTTGCGTCAGTTATTATGAATTCAATTATTTTGTTCTTTGTGTTTTTACCTTTCTTGATTCTTGTGCAAATTTCTTTGATAATAATGCATATCAAGCATCAATTACAACTTTGGTTTCTCCTGATGAAGTAAAAACTGCTAACGGCATGAGTCAGATTATTGATTCATTGGATAGTATTGCTTCCCCGATTGTTGCCGGAATGCTCTATCCATTAATTGGACTAAATGGGATTATAATAATTGATTTAATAAGCTATCTTGTTTCTTTAGTAATTCTTGTTACGATAGATTCAAGCAAGTTTTCAATGGACAACGAAAATCAGAAGAAACGAAATACAAAAAGAGAAATTTTGCTTGGATTCAAATTTATTTTTTCTCAAGGAAGTTTACGTGTACTTTTGATTTACTTTACTATTTTAAACTTTACGTTTAATCTCGCAACCTCATTAATAGAGCCTTTCGGCTTGACACTTGGGAATACATTTGACCTAGGCATTATTAAGGCTTGTGGTGGATTCGGGATTTTATGCGGAAGTTTGGTTGTTACATTTTCAAAGAAAATACATTTTACTTATAAAACGATCGTTATTGGTGGCTTGGTTGCTGGCATAGCTTTGCAACTTATGGGGTTCACACATATTACTTGCATTGTTGCAATCGGAAGATTTTCCTTTTCATTTGTTACGCCAATTTTGAATACGGTTGCCGGCACATTGTGGATGCAGGAAACACCACGGATTCTTCAGGGGCGTGTGTTTGCATCGCGTTCCATGATTGCAAGGTGTTTTGTTCCTTTGTCATACGTTGTCGTAGGCCCGCTTGTTGACATTGTTTTACCGAAGCTGTTGCAATCAAATCTTGGACTTATTATTAATGTAGTCGGCACTCAAGCACTTGAATACCGTCTCGTTTTTTGTGGAGCGGGGGTTTTGTGCGTTTTAATAACTTGCTGTGTTGCAGCAAATACAAATTTCAGAAAACTTTAACTTTTCCGCATCAAATTGTTTTATCAATGTTGTAAGAATTGTTATTAATATGCTTCAATTTTTTGTATGTTCTTTTCGCTATGCTATAGTCTTGGGGGATTCAAAATCTTTTGTCTGTTTGCGATGTTTGCACTTGTAAACATCAAATATAAAAGAAAGCCGGCCGAGAACGAAATCAACGTATACTCGGCCTGTTTGTGGTTCATAACTCTATTTCATTGCGTTTGGGTATTTGCCTCGGCGGATCTTCAGTCATTGCTTGACGATTGCGTTTTTCTTCCTGAACAGACTGCGGCGGTTCGGCTCTTTCATTGAGAACTTTTTCAACATCACGCCTGCCATGAAGCATTGTAGCAGGAGTAAACTGTTCTCCATACGCCTTTTGCAGTTGCTGAACAGCGTTCTATTCTTTCTCGTTGCGAATAGCCAGCCTTGCTTCATATAACTCTCCTGCGTCCAAATCTTTTGCCTGTTCCTGTAAGTCGGCAAAAGCGTTTTTTGCATCATCCAGCGCATAAGAATACTTTGCCTCGCTGACTTCGAGCTTTTCAAGCATCGTCTCTGCGGCAGTACACATTTTCTTGACTTCGGCGGTATCCCTACTTTCTTCACAGTCAAGATACATGAGGATTATTGCCCGCTCCGAGCGCAAATCTTCGAGCTGTTCCGTCAAATCCTCGATGCGGCTGGTCAGCTCACGATGCTTCAAAACATTAAGAATTGGCGTTGCCTTTTTCTCGGCCTGTAACTCTTTCCGCGTTTTGATAGCAGCCTTGATTTGCTTTGTCAAAACATCGTATTTTTCAAGCTCAGGCTTGGCAGCTTCAAGATACGATGTCTCCAAAATGATAACATCGGCAGTCGTGGTGCTATCGTTACGCTGGAACGGTTCGTGGTGGAAACCGCTATTAAGGTGATTTTCAGCGATGAAATCATCGAACGGCTGATAGATTTGATTATGGAAGCCCAGCAGCAGGAGAACACCCGCCTGCCCGTTCTGAAAGAGCAGCTCCGGGATATGGAGAAGCGGCTGGCAAACCTTCTGGAAGCCATTGAACAGGGTATCCTGACCCCGACCACAAAGCAGCGGTTGGACGAGCTGGAAGCCCGGAAAGAAGCCCTGAATACCAGTATTCTGGAAGAAGAACTGAAAAAGCCAGTCCTGACCCGTGAATGGATTCGGTTCTGGCTTGAGAAATTCCGCAAGGGTGACGTAGGCAGTACGGAACACCAGCGACAGATCATTGATACCTTTGTCAACTCGGTCTACGTCTTTGATGACCGGGTCATGCTCAATTTCAACTTCACGGATGATTCCAAAACCATCTCCCGTGAAGAGGTTTTGGGTTCGAGTGCTGTGGAGAATGCTCCACCAAAACAAGAGCCTCTGACTTAGGTCAGGGGCTTTTTGTTGCGTCTGCCACTGTCTCACGTCAGAGCAGGACGGTACAGGACTCGAACAGGGCGGCGGCACAAAGTGCCGTAAGCAATCAGCCCAGTGGGCTGTTGCTTAGCCCGCGGTTCCCAATCTTCAGGAATGTCTACCAAGAAAGCACCGCCTGCCGGAGCACCGTTTGTACTGCCTCAGTTGGGCGGGACAGGACGAGAACAGGGAGGCTGTGCGGTTTCCGGCTTGCAAAATTCACTCTATCGGGGGTGTTTTTTCCTTGGCGGGTGTGATATACTCGGCTCAGTTCAACAAATCAGAATTGGGAGGTTCAATTTATGTGGGAAGAATTAGGAATCAGTGGAGGAACTGCAATCATTATTTTGATTGCATTGTATTTCATCGTTAAGTGGGCGGTGAAGAACGGCATCAAAGAAGCGTATACGGATATTACCGGAAAAAAGCCCGTTAAGGATATCCAAGATGAAAAAGAATTGAACGAACTCTTGGACGATACAAAAGACAGATAACTTCGCGTTTGCCGTACTCGTTCCCAGAAGGGTTTGGGGCACCGCACGCCCCAACAAGAAGCTGTTCCAAAGGGAGCAAGAATTTTCAGCAATTGAAAATTTGTGGCCACGGGATGATTCTTGCTCTCACCGTCAGAATCATCCGCCTTGCACTCGTAGTCATTTTGTGATACAATTATCCCGATAGGAGGTGTCTCGTATGATGCAGACATTCGTTCGCCCTTCCCGGGATCTGCGCAACCATTACGCCGAAATTTCGGAGATGCTCAAAGAGCATGACCATGTGATCATCACGAATCATGGCCGTGGAGAATCCGTTCTCATCAACATTGAGGACTACGCCAAGTACGAAGAGTTTTTGCACCAGCGATATGTTGCCGAGGCACTTGCCAAGGCAAAACAGCAGGCGGCTGACCCCGACACGCAGTGGGCAGACCACGAAAGCGTATGGGAGACGCTGGGCAAGCAGTATGACGTATAAGATCAAATATCTGCCCCTTGCCGTGCAGGATCTGAACGACATTGCCCGGTATCTTTCGGGCTTTTATCCCAAAACAGCCAGCCGGGTGTTGAAAGAGATGCGGGATAAAATCACAAAACTGAGCGATAACCCAAAGATGTGTGAAATCTATCCTCTTGACCCGGTATACCGTAAAATGGTCATCGACCAGTATCTTGTGTTCTATCAGGTCAACGACCCTGCCAGAATCGTAGAGATCCACCGTATCCTGCGCGGTTCATGGAATCTGCCGCAGTATCTGGAATGAATCCTTCGGGTTCGCCTGCTGTGGGAGAATGCTCCACCACAAAAATCCCGAGTCAAATGACTCGGGATTTTTGCGTGGGCGGGACAGGACGAGAACAGCACGGCCACGCCGCAGGCGTGGCAAACAACAGCCCAGTGGGCTGTTGTTTAGTGCGCGGTTTCCAACGGCTAGGAATGTCTACCAAGAAAGCACTACCTGCCAGAGTATCTTCTCCGCCAGCGCTAGTTCAAACAATCGTCCAATAGCAAAAGGCAGGGTATCATCGTGGCGATGCTATCCTGCCTTTTGTGCTTTATGGCTCATTGGGGAGCAATCGCTGCGTATGTCCGTACATGGCCGGTACGCACGTACGCAGGAAAAAGAGAAAGTTCCGGCATATAGGGGTGTTCTTTCGGCTGGTGGTATGATATACTCAACTTGACAAATCGAAATTTGTAGGGGAGCGATAATGATTTACTTAATGAGACATGGCGCAGACCCATCCGAACGCTATGGCGGATGGAGCGCATATGGACTAACAGAAAAAGGTAGGGAGCAAGTTCATAGCGCAAAGGGAAACTTATACAACAAAGGGATTACGCAAATCTATTCAAGTGATTTAGTTAGAGCCAAGGAAACTGCCGAAATTGTGGCAAATTCGCTTTCTTTGGAAATCACATACTTACCTCAATTTCGTGAATCCAATAACGGATTATTGGCTGGCATGCTTAAAACAGAAGCCGCAGAAAAATATCCAGGAATGTATTGGAATGCACTTGGCTGGACAGAAACATGGCCAAAGGGTGAGAGTCCTGAGCAATTCTTTCATCGTATTCAAAGCGCATGGTATGAATTCAAAAAACAAGTTGGAAAAAGCAATGTATTACTAGTATCTCATGGCGGAGTAATGAACATCATATTGTGCTTGGAAAACGGAATACCGTATACGAACAAAGAAACACGCTTTCAAATTAAGGAAGCAGAAATCGTACAGATGGATATATAAATTCCAGTTTGTCGCAACCTCAACAGCAGGGTTTGGGGCTCCCCACGCCCCAACAAGAAGCTGTTCCAAAGGGAGCAAGAATTTTCAAGAATGGATAATTTGTGGCCACGGGATGGTTCTTGCCTGCTATGCTTTCCATCGGTATTCTTGAAAATTTTCCGCAGTTTCGTTATACTATATAAAAAGAGGTGATTGGATGTTTCTGCAATACTATGTGACCGAGTCAGCCACCGGAAACCGGGTCAACATTGAAATCGATGCAGCCACCCAAGCTGATTTGGATGCAACGCGGAACGGCTGGCAGACAGTCTGGAACACAGATTTCATCCTTGACCCTCAAAAGGAAAAGTATGCAGCCAAAACCGAAGATGGTGAGATCATTGCGTTGGGAGCTTATCGTGTCCGGAAAGGAAGCGTTGCAGTCTACATCGCCTATATCGAGAGTCAGCCAGAAAGCAACCCGACTCTGACGGAACACAAGAAGTATTCGGGAATCGGCAAAGCTATGATTGCATTCGGCATACAGCTTTCGATTGATGCAAGCTGCAATGGCGTCGTGGTGTTTGAAGCAAAGACCGATGATCTGGAACAGCACTATATCCGTGATTTTGGTGCAAGGCCGGTTGCTTCTCTGTATCCCGATGGCCCGAAAACCTTTATGATTGCAGATGAAGCCGCGAAAAACATCTTTTCTTCTTACCTTTTCTGAAATTGAAGGAGGAAGCCGTATGAAAGAATATAACAAAGATTTGGATATTGTCTTTTCCCCAATGTCCGATGAAACGATGTCGTGGCTGGACGAATTGTTTTCAACCTGCAAACGCTTCGGTGTGGATTATTACAACGCTTCCGAAAAAGACCGTGTCTTTGTGGAAGCTGTCGCTCGAAAGAACTATGGTTTGAAACAGGCATCTGCCACCGGAAAAGCCGCATCTACTGTAGAACCGTTCTTTGGGATTCACCGAGCGGTATAAGGTTTTCGGGTTCGCCTGCTATGGACAATTCTCCACCAAAAGCCTCTAACGAAAGTTAGAGGCTCTTTTTTTGTTTCTACTGTCAACGTGAGTCGGCAGATCGGTACAGAACTCGAACAGCACGGCCACGCCGCAGGGTTTGGGACAGGCCTCCTATCCAAACCTCCAATTTTCCGCACCAAAGGGGCAAAATCTTGGCCAGTATTGCCGTTGCGCCGCAGGGATTTTTGGTTTATACTGTTGACTTGTATCTTATTTTGTATTTTCCTGTTCAGTCGAGCCAAAGGAGGCATCCTTACGAACTATCTGTTTCAATTTTCGCGTATTCTGGCGTTCTGTTTTTTGGGCGAGATCTGCCACGCAGTGCTCCCGCTCCCTCTCCCGGCCAGCATCTACGGCCTGCTGCTGCTCCTGGCCGCGCTCCGCTTCGGCATCGTGAAGCTCGAGCAGGTCAAGGAAGTGGGCCTGTTCCTCACCGGCATCTTCCCGCTGCTGTTTGTGCCTGCCGCCGCGGGCGTCATGGAGCTGTGGGCTGAGATGGGCGAGATGCTGCTGCCCATCGTCATCGCCATCATCCCGGTGACGGTGCTGGTCCTCGTGAGTGCAGGCCGCACCACCCAGGCCCTCACCAGCCGCCGCGCTGCAAAGAAGGAGGCCGAACATGACTGATCTCTTACAGGGCTTCCTCTCCGGGTCCGCCGCGTGGGGCGTGCTGCTGACGCTGGCCGCTTTCGCGCTGGGTGCTCTCATCAACAAAACCACCGGCAAGGCCATCTTCAACCCGCTGCTGCTGGGCAGCATCTTCGTCATCATCCTGCTGAGTGTGCTGAACATCTCCTACGCCGACTACAAGGTCAGTGCCGCCCCGGTGAACTATCTGCTGCTGCCGGCCACCATCAGCCTCGCCATCCCGCTCTATGAAAAGTGGGATCTGCTGAAAGAGAACGCCGCCGCCATCATCGCGGGCATCTCAGTGGGTACGCTGGTGAGCCTCGGCAGCGCTTTGGCTCTGGCCCTCGCGCTGGGCCTCACCCGGGAGCAGTACGCCACCCTCCTGCCGAAGTCCGTCACCACGGCCATCAGCATGGACGTCGCCGCTGAGCTGGGCGGCATCGCGGCCCTGACGGGTGCCATCGTCATCCTCACCGGCATCGCGGGCAACCTGCTGGCCGAGGTGGTCTGCAAGATCTTCCACATCACCGACCCCATCGCAAAGGGCGTCGGCATCGGCACCTCGGCCCATGCCGTAGGCACCAGCAAAGCTCTGCAGATGGGTGAGGTCGAAGGTGCCATGAGCGGCCTGTCCATAGCCGTGGCCGGCGTCCTCACCGCCGTGCTCTGCCCCCTCTTCGTCGGCTTCATTCAGTAAAGATAGACAAAGCATCGCCCTCTGTACCGGCACAATGCCAATACAGAGGGCGATGCTTTTTGCTTTTTAAGACCCGGCTTCTTCCCGCTCGGCTTTCTGGCGCTCCACCTCGGCGATGACCTCGGTGGCCTTTTCGTCGATGGCCCCCGGCTCTGCCGCCGGAGGCGCCAGACAGTAGCCCTGCAGCAGGTCTACACCCATCTCGAGCACCTTGCGCAGCTCCGACAGCGTTTCCACGCCCTCGGCCAGCACCTGCACACCGCGCGGGTGGGCGTAATCGATGAGCGCCATGAGGAACTGCTGTTTGTCGGCATCGGTATCAATGCCCTGGATGATGGCGATGTCCACCTTGACATACTTGGGCGCGACCGTCAGCAGGCTGTTGCCATTGCTGTAGCCGCTGCCGTAGTCATCCAGCGCAAAGACGCCGGGCACACCGGGGACATTCCGCTTCCGTTCCAGCTCTCGCTCGTTCATCTCTTCCTCTTCGGTGATCTCCACCACCAGCTTCGGAAGGATGGCGCTGTGGGCCTCGCAGTAGCTCGCCCAGTCCTCATCGCTCAGGCTGACACTGGCGATGCTGTTGACGAAGATGAGAGCGTCGTCGTCCAGTTTACCGGCAGCCTCCAGCTCCTCGTAGCACTCACAGGCCCGGAAGAAAGTCAGCTTCTCAATATCATACAACCGGCCCATCTCGCTGGCCAGCTGCATTACCGTGATCGGCGAACGCAGGGTAGGCAGCTGAGGCCGCATCAGGGCCTCGTAGGCCACCACATGGCCGTCGTGAGCCGAGACGATGGGCTGGAAGCAGTAGTCCACCCGCCGCTCCCGGATGAGCTTTTCAAAGTCGCTGCGCTGCTCCATCGCATAGACACCGGCGCGGTAGCGCTCCATGTCGAACTCCCGTACCTCGCCCTTGGTGGAGTGCTTGACTTCATACATTGCAAAGTCCGCATATTTCTTGAGGGTGTCGAGGTCCAGCGCGTCCTCCGGATACCATGCCACGCCGCCGGACATCCGGATGCACAGTCTCTTGCCGTCTGGCAGAGCAGCACTGCTCTGGGCAAAGTTCTCTTCCAGCTTTTTGATGTCCGCCCGCAGGGCCTCCCGCGTCTCATAGCCGTAGAACAGCAGCAGGAACTCGTCGCCGGAAAGGCGGGCCGCCACAGCGCCGCTGGGCGAGCCCTGCTGTAAGCTGCGGGCCGTCTGCCGCAGATAAACGTCACCCCAGTCGTGGCCATACGTGTCATTGATGGTCTTGAGGTTGTCGAGGTCGGTCATCATCAGGGCCGCGTGACGGAGAGTATCGGGCTTCTCGAACAGCTCCCCGCAGACCCGGAAGAAGGCCTGACGGCTGTACAGCCCGGTCAGGGCGTCATAATCGCACTCGTGCTCGATGCGGCTGCGCTCGGCCACCGCGGCCTTGTAGTTGTCGGTGCTCAGGGTCACGATGGCTTCCGCCAGCTGGTCCAGCTCCCGGATGCCGGTGCGGGAAAATTCCGGCACGGCCTTGTGCTGTTCCTGTGCGTCCACCAGCTCTTTCGAGAGCCGGGCAACGGGCTGTGCCAGACCATAGCTGACGAAGAAGGCGCAGGCCAGACCGATGCCCAGTGTCAGCAGTACGGCAAGGCCCAGCAGCTTCGTCACCGACTGGGAGAAGCTGAACAGCTCGTTCCTGCCCACCACGCCGACGAGCAGCCACCGCTCACCCGAGAAGGGGGCGTTGCGGCTGTACAGGTCGATCTGCCGGATGCTGGCGATCTGCTGCTTACCGTCCATCATGTAATGCCAGCAGTTGTTGCTGCGCCGGAGCGTCAGTTCCCATTTCGCATTCCGCAGCGGTACGCTCTGCTCACCGGTGTTGGAGCTGACATGAAGAGCCAGCACCTCGCCCTTCAGGTCGGAGGTGGTGGAGGCCAGCAGATAGCTGCCGTGATGGTCGTTATGCAGCTCGTCCCACGGGAGTTTGGTGTCCATATAGCTTTCCAGCAGCTCCACGCCCAGAACGCCGTAGACTGTGCCGTCGTCCAGGATAAGGGGCTGCGCATAGGCGATGGCCTCGCGGTCGTCCCCCAGCAGCTTATACGGCAGAGTCGTCCAGCGGCCATAGTTTGCCGCCCCCATACGCTCGTCGTCTTCGTAGGCAGTCTAGAAGGGACGGACATAAAACACATCCTGCTCTCCGTCCAGATACTGCAGTGCAGGCGACCACGCCTTGTCCGTAGCGATGTCAAAGGTCTGCACCAACTCCGACGGAGCGCACTCAAGCAAAATATCCGAGTTTACCACAGAGGGGGCTGCATCCGGGTCGAGGTCGCGCAGGTAAACGCAGGGCAGGCGGTCTCCGGAGGTGCGGTCCGTGAAGTCGTGGGTATTCAGGATGAGGAAGATGCCCGAAATGCGCTTGGAGCGCAGCGTCTCAAGCATCCTGGGGGCTGCAGCCAGCAGCAGCGGCAGGCTGTCGCTGCTGCTGGAATCCAGCGTCTTGAGGGAAAGCGTTTCGTCGTCCAGCATCTGCTGGGCGGTCTCATTGATGCAGGTCGAAAGATCCGTCAGCTCCTGTGCCTGCCGGAGCTGGTCCTGAATGTAGCCTGCACGGTTCTCCACCTGCTTGTCCAGGATGTCCACCGCGTTCTCATCCAGTTGGAGGGTAACGCCGCTGATCGCAGTGGCCGAAGCCATCAGCATGACCACGATGGCCAGCATGACCATCAGCGCCGAGAAGATGGTAACGAAAATCGTATGCTCTCTTCCCTTCGCTTCATCCCGCATCAGCAGTTTCATGCCTTTCCCCTCCTTCCGCTCGTTTTTTGTAAGATGCCTCAGCCCTCGTACTGGCTCAGTGCGTCACAGAGGCTCTGGTACCATGCCTCAAAATACGCATCGGTCAGGAATCCCGCCTCGGCCTCTTCCGCACTCTCGCCTGCTGCGAGACGATCTTCCACCGTGGCGCGGTCTGCCGTGGCAAGGTCGCTCATGCTGCAGTTCAGCTTGCTGCGGGCGTCGGTGCCGCCCTCAAAGGCTTTGGTCGTGTACAGTTCGTTGGTGTTCACTGCGTCCACGGCCTCCGTCAGGACGTTTTCCATGCTGCCGGTCAGGGCGAGGCCGCTGCTGTGGATAGCATCCATCTCGTTGGCGGCATAGGTCACGGGCAGATAGCCGGAACCCACTGCAAATGCGATGTTGTTCTCCGGCTGGGTGAACCACTTGAGGAAGACCACGCTGGCTTCCACCTCGGCATCGGTGGTCTTTGCCACGGCCATACCGGCACCCTGCTGGACGGAGACTTTCTCGCAGTCCTCAAAGTGCGGCGTGGGCAGGACTTTCAGCTCGATGTCGTGGCTCTCGGTGTCGCTCAGCATCACCTGCGTCGGGAAGTAGGTCGCGCTGGAGCTGGAGCCGATGTAGGCCAGAATGCTGCCGATTTTAATATCGTCGCTACGGAAGCGGCCGCTGGCGGCGGCCCAGCCCTTGATGTAGGGAACATAGTAGTTATCCCACAGCCTGCGGGCCGCGTCCTCGCTCAGGCCCATGGTCATCTTGCCGTCCTTGACGTCAAAGATGGTCTCGCCCAGCTCTTTTGCGCCGATGAGCATATAGTTTGCCATCGCGTCGCGTCCAAACAGGGCTTTGCCGTCGTTGGGCGTATCGGTCTGGGCATCCGTCCAGTTGTAGTAGGCTTCGGCGGTCCTGACCAGACCCTCCACCGTCTCAAGGTCGGAATCCTGTGCGCCGGTGGCGGCAGCGAAGGGCTTCCAGTCGGTATCGTTCAGGAACAGAAGCTCCGTGGACTTTGCCACCGGGAAGATCTTGATGCTGCCGCTGTCGTCGAAGTCGCCCTCGGTCAGGTAGCTGTCCACATAGGCGGCGCGCTCCTCGTCGGTGAAATAGGGAGCAAGGTCAGCCAGCTCGCCCATCTGGTCCATGGCATAGGCGGTGTCCGCATAGGCCATAAAGATGTTGGGCATGGCAGAAGCGCCCACCTTGCCCTGTGCCGCAGCCATCACCTGCGCCTCGAGGTCGTTGACGCTGCCCTGGCTGTAGCTCTCCACGGTGATGTTCTTTTCCTTGCCGACGGTGTCGTTGAAGGTATCCACCAGCTTATTGAAGCTCTCCAGCTGGTCGCCGTTGTAATATGTCCAGACGCTCAGATCCACCGGCTCGGTGTTACCCTGTGCGGTGCTCTGAGCACCCCCGCAGCCCACGAGGCACAACACCAGAGCTGCAGCCGCCGCAAACGCGGCCAGACGGCGCATTCCGCTTCGTTTCATCCTTAACTTTCTCCCCATTATGAAGATCTATCGATTTCCAAAGATATTCTCATCATACCACCACGCAGCCAGAGATGTAAACACGTTCTGTCAAAATCAGCAATATCACAACAGCTCTTTTCGGATTTTGTCGATTTTTATCTTTCCCTTTTCCACGAAAAAAAGCAGGGCAGACCCGCGCCGTCCAAAGCCTCCAGCTTTTGGCAAAGCGCAGGTCTGCCCTGCATCGGATATTCAGATTACAGCTTGCTCAGCTGGGGACCCTGAGCGGTATCCTTCACGGCCCAGCCCATCTCGGTGAGCTGTGCGCGGATGGCGTCGGCGGCAGCCCAGTCCTTGGCCTTCTTGGCGGCGGCACGCTTCTCCACCAGTTCAGTCACCTCAGCGGGAACTTCGTCCTTCCTGCGGTTGTACATCAGGCCCAGCACGCCGGTGATCTCGTCGAAGGCGGCAGCGCCGGCTTCGAGAGCAGCCTTACTGGAAGCGGCGGACAGGGTGTTGATGTCCTTCACGAGGTCGAAGACAGCAGCCAGGGCGTCGGGGGTGTTCAGGTCGTCGTCCATGGCGGTGCAGAATTTCTTCTTTGCTTCCTCGGCCTTCTCCTTCAGCGTCTCGTCGGTGCCGAACTCGGTCTTGCTCAGGGCAAAGTCGAGGTTCTCGCGGCAGGTGTAGAGGCGCTCGAGGCTGTTCTTGCAGCTCTCGATGAGGTCTACGGTGTAGTTCAGCGGCATCCGGTAGCCGGCGGTCAGCATAAAGTAGCGGATGGGCTCGTAGCCGTAGAGGTTGGCCACGTCGCGGACGGTGAAGAAGTTGTGCAGGCTCTTGGACATCTTCTGATTGTCCACGTTGATGAAACCGTTGTGCATCCAGTAGCGGGCGAACTCGCAGCCGTTGGCGCACTCGCTCTGGGCGATCTCGTTCTCGTGGTGGGGGAAGATGAGGTCCTGACCGCCGCAGTGGAGGTCGATGGTCTTGCCCAGATGGGTGCGGCTCATGGCGCTGCACTCGATGTGCCAGCCCGGACGGCCCATGCCGTAGGGGCTCTCCCATGCGGGCTCGCCGGGCTTTGCGGACTTCCAGACGGCAAAGTCGGCGGGGTCTTCCTTCAGGTCGTCCTCCATCTGGCTGCGCAGCTCGCGGTTGCCGCTCTCGAGGTCGTCCAGCTTGAGGTGGCTCAGCTTGCCGTACCCGGGGTCGCTCTTGACACGGAAATAGACGTCGCCGTTCTTGGCGACGTAGGCGTGGCCGCTCTCGATGAGGTCTTTCACGATGTCGAGGATCTGCTGGATGTGCTCGGTAGCGCGGGGCTGGACGGTGGGCTTTTTGCAGTTCAGACCGGCGGCATCCTTGAGGTACTCGGCCTCGAAGCGCTGGGCGACTTCCTTCATGGAAGTACCCTCTTCCTGGCCCTTCTTGATGAGCTTGTCGTCGATGTCGGTGATGTTGGAGACATAGATGACCTTGTTGCCGCGGTACTCGAGGTAACGGCGCAGGGTATCGAAGACGATGAGCGGGCGGGCATTGCCGATGTGGATATAGTTGTAGACGGTGGGGCCGCAGACGTAGATGCGGTACTCGCCCGGCACCTGCGGCACGAACTCTTCCTTCTGGCGGGTCAGGGTGTTGAAGATCTGCATAGTTGAATACTCCTTTTTGTGGGACAGACCGAAGCCGTGATCATAAACCTCTCCGTCTCGCTTTCGCTCGACAGCTCCCCTATCGAGGGGAGCCCTTGGCAGGCCGGGACACTTTTCTCTGACTGCTGGGACACAGTTTTCAGAAAGCTTCTCTGCCCTGCGAGCGCCTCAAGATAGCAAAACGCCTCCAACGCCATGCCAAAGGCACAGCATCGAAGGCGGTCTTTTCTCAAAATCGCGGTTCCACTCCGGTTTGTCGCTCAAAGCCGATAACGGCGACCATCCGCGCTGCGATACTCAGCTTCCCGCAGCGTGCTGTCCGGGCGCACTTCACGCGACGGTCTGCAAACAGGCTTCCAGCCAACGGCCCGTTCTCTCTGCCCAGACGATGCAGCGCTACTCTGCCCGGATAAACGCATTTATCCTTTTACAAACTTATTATAATAGCCGCCGGGGCATAAGTCAAGCGTTTGACTCCCCTGCCCGGCTTGTGCTGCACTGGGCAAAAATGCAGCCCGGAGGTTTTATCATGCAGCTTATCACCGAACGTCTTTTTCTCATCCCCCTGCAGCCTGATGGGATGTGCGCCCTTCTGGCCCGCACCACCGACCCGGAGCTCATCCAGCCCTACACCGATATGCTGGACCTTTCCCTCGCCCACCCCGAGCAGTGGGTCTGGTACACCGCATGGGGGCTTTACCAGAACGATTCCGGCGACTGGGTAGGCGACCTCTGTTTCAAGGGCCTGCCCGAAAACGGCCAGCCGGAAATTGGCTGCGGCCTTCTGCCGGAATATGAACATCAGGGCTACGCCACCGAGGCTGTCCGCGCCGCCTGCCGCTGGGCCTTCGAACAGCCCGGCGTCACCGCCGTCGAGGCCGAGACCGCCCCCGATCATCCTGCCTCGCAGGCGGTGCTGCACCGGGTGGGGTTCGTGCCGACCGGGACGATGGGCGCGGAAGGGCCGAGGTTTATTCTGCGCCAAAAGCCCTGACTCCATCGCCAAATCAGCGCTTTTCCCCTTTACATCGCCCGCAACTTGTGCCATAATTTATTTTAATATAGCAGTTTGCGTTTTCAATGGTCTGGCAGCATCCGCAAACTGCATATCGCAAATATGCTGTTACCCATAGGCATATCTGTGAAACTTGCGATTAAGGGAAGCTGCCCTCGGCGCGGCGATTCGGCGGCGCGGGGCAGCAAGAGAGGGGTAATCTGCTATGAGCAAGATCATCATTCCGGAAAACTACACACCCGCGCTGAACCTGTACGACACCCAGCGCGCCATCGGCACCGTGAAGCGGCTGTTCGCCGACACCCTGTGCGCCACGCTGAACCTCTACCGCGTGTCGGCGCCGCTCTTCGTCGAGGCTTCTACCGGCCTGAACGACGATTTGAACGGCGTCGAGCGGAAGGTCACCTTCGACACCAAGGACAGCGGCATTGAGGTGCAGGTCGTTCAGTCGCTGGCCAAGTGGAAGCGCAAGGCCCTGAAGGACTACGGCTTCCGCGTGGGCAAGGGCCTCTACTGCGACATGAACGCGATCCGCCGCGACGAGGATATGGACAACCTCCACTCCATCTATGTGGACCAGTGGGACTGGGAGAAGGTCATCCGTGAGGAAGACCGGAACGAGACGTATCTGAAGAACGTCGTGCGCTCCATCGTTTCGGCGGTCTGCGCCACCGAGATGAACCTGCACGCCATGTTCCCCCAGCTGCAGGATCTGCCGCTCCACACCCCCAACGTCACCTTCATCACCACCCAGGAGCTGGAGGATAAGTATCCCGGCCTGACCCCGAAGGAGCGGGAGAATGCCATCGTCGAGGAGAACGGCACCACCTTCCTGATGAAGATCGGCGCTCCCCTCAAGAGCGGCAAGCCCCACGACGGCCGCGCCCCCGACTACGACGACTGGGAGCTGAACGGCGACCTGCTGTTCTGGAACGAGCCGCTGCAGTGCAGCTACGAGCTGAGCAGCATGGGCATCCGCGTCAGCCCCGAGAGCATGGACCGCCAGCTCACCGCCGCAGGCTGCGACGACCGCCGCGAGCTGCCCTTCCACAAGGCCGTGCTGAACGGTGAGCTGCCATACACCATCGGCGGCGGCATCGGCCAGAGCCGTCTGTGCATGCTGCTGCTGGGCAGCGCCCACATCGGTGAGGTGCAGGCAAGCGTCTGGGACAACGCCACCCGCGAAGCCTGCAAGAAGGCAGGCATCCCGCTGCTGTAACTCCTTTTTTTATGGCTCTCCCTTTGGGAGAGCTGGCGCGTCAGCGCCTGAGAGGGCAAGGATGCTGACAGAGAATTTCGAACACTGCGATGACACTGCTCTGTTAAAGAGTCTGCTTGTCGCTGTGCAGCGGCTCCGACACACTGGGTTTGCCCTCTCCGTCATCGCAAGCGATGCCACCTCTCCCAAAGGGAGAGGCTAAAAGGGCCACTGTACCCACAAGGTCCAGCGGCCTTTTTCTTATGTCCTGAATTCCAGACCCACCTTGCTTTTTCTCCCGTTTCCGCCCAGCCACCAGAGCAGGAAGGCGTACAGCAGGTTCGTGACGAGGATGATGGCAAACCACATCAGCGTTTCCTGAATGGTCTGGTCGTATACCCGCATGAAGGGGTAGGGGCCGTCGATGGTTCCTGTAATATTGCCGTGCAAATCATACAGACCGTATAAGATCGTCGGCACCAGCGCCCACCAGACCTGCCCCAGCGGCAGGCGGGGCAGACGCTCGAAGAGCACCAGCGACAGGATTGCCAGCACCGGGTTGAGGAAATGGTGGTAGAGCATCGAGCCCGTGAAAAGCATGATGTACCAGCCGTTGCCGTCCTCGTACATGGGGGCGAGGATGATGACCACCGTTAAAAAGGTCATGGCGAGGCAGCTGGTGGAGATGAACTTGAGCCGCTTGAGCCAGAGGGGCAGCTCCCGCCCGGTGAAGATGCAGCCCATCTGCCACAGACCCACCAGCAGGCAGACCGCGCCGTTGAAGATGTTGGACAGCTCGGTGTACATCGTGAACATGATGGTCCCGCCCATGGCCCAGCTCATGGGGACGGCGATGGTCTCGAAGTACACGATCAGGAAGTTCATTGCCGCCGAGGCCAGCTTCCGCAGGACAGTCAGGATGTTTTTCAGCACCGTTTTCCTCTCCTATCTGTAATTTTTTGTCGGAATATCAAAGAAACGAGCGGTTTTTTCCGCTCGTTTCTTTTTTACACCCGGACGGGCGCTTATTTTGCCGTATTGATGAAGCTGCGGTTATCCCACAGGTACTTGATGCCGGAGATGGCGGTGACAGCGGCCACGACCCAGCACAGCACAGAGGCGATGTCTGCGCACTGCTGGCCCAGCACATTGCCGGTCAGGGAGACCGTGAAGTAGTAGAAGATAATGGTCAGCATCTGGAGCACGGTCTTCACCTTGCCCCACATGTTGGCGGCGATGACCTTGCCGTCCTTTGCGCCGGCGGCCACCATGCGGAGGCCGGAGACGGCGAACTCGCGGGCCAGAATGATGCAGAGCACCACAGGGCTGCACACGCCGTCCCGCATCATGTAGATAAAGGCTACCGTCGTCAGCAGCTTGTCGGCCAGCGGGTCGGCGAACTTGCCGAAGTCGGTGACCATGTTCCACTTGCGGGCCAGATGGCCGTCGAGGAAGTCGGTGAAGCTGGCCGCGGCGAAGATGAGGCCGGCGATGAGGTAGTACCGCGGGTTGTAGCTCGGCGTGATATACTGGCCGAGCGAGACGAAGATCATGAACACCGGCACCAGCAGGATGCGGGTCAGAGTGAGTTTATTGGGCAGATTCATACAAAATTATCCTCCAATCTGTTATTTTGCAACAGCACCATACAAATCGTAAAGGTCGCTGTCGTCCACCAACACATCATAGAACTCGCCGGGGTAGAGCGGCTCTTCGCTGGACACGCAGACGTTGCCGTCCACCTCGGGGGCGTCGGCAGCGGTGCGGCAGAGGTAGAGGCCGCTCTCGTCGTCCACGCCGTCGCAGAGGACGCGGACAGTCTGGCCCACCTTTGCGGCCTGCTTCTGGGCCATGATGCCGGTCTGGATCTGCATCACCAGCTCAGCGCGCTTGTCCTTGACTTCCTGCTCGATCTGGCCGTCCATCTTGGCGGCAACGGTGTTCTCCTCGGCGGAGTAGGCAAAGCAGCCCAGACGGTCGAACTGCACTTCCTTCACGAAGCTGCACAGGTCCTCGAACTGCTCTTCCGTCTCACCCGGGAAGCCCGCGATGAGGGTAGTGCGAAGGGTGATGTTCGGGATCTCACGGCGCAGCTTTCCGATGACGTCCAGCAGCTCGGCGCGGTTGGAGCGGCGGTTCATGTTTTTCAGGATGGTGTCGTTGCAGTGCTGGATGGGCAGGTCGAGATAAGGCAGGACCTTCTCGTTCCGCTTCATGGCGGCGATGAAGTCGTCGGTGATGCGCTCCGGGTAAGCGTACATGATGCGGATCCACTCGAGGCCGGGGATCTTGTTCAGCTTGTCCAGCAGCTCACAGATGCTGCCCGGCTTGCCCCAGTCCTCACCGTAGGCGGTGGGGTCCTGGGCCACGATGATGAGCTCCTTGACGCCCTCACCGGCCAGCCAGCGGGCCTCGGCCACACAGTCGTCCATCTCGCGGCTGCGCAGCGGGCCGCGGATGCCGGGGATCGCGCAGTAGTGGCAGCGATTGTTGCAGCCCTCGGCGATTTTTAAGTACGCATAGTGGGCAGGCGTGCCGATGACGCGCTTGCCGCCCAGAGGAAAGTCCTTCTTGAGGCCGTAGCTCTCCAGATGTTCTTCACCGTTGAACAGACGGGCCACGATGGAGTCGATGGCCTTGTTGGAGGCACAGCCGACCACGGCGTCCACCTCGGGGATCTCTTCCTCGATCTGGCTGCGGTAGCGCTCGGCCAGACAGCCGGTGACGACCACCTTCAGGTTGGGATTCGCCTGCTTGTAGGAGCAGGCCTCAAGGATGTTCTCGATGGCCTCGGTCTTGGCGCTCTCGATGAAGCCGCAGGTGTTGACGAGGATGACGTCCGCTTCTGCGAGGTCCGCCACCGTCTCGTGGCCCGCCGACAGCAGGATGTGAACCATCACGTCCAAATCGACCTGATTCTTCGGGCAGCCAAGGGAAATACACGCAATTTTCATTCGGATGATACTCTCTTTCTCTCTTGAGGGTCTGTTATAACGATTTGATGTGGTGTTGCGGCAGGGTTGGTTTTTTCTTTCGGTCAAATGGCTTGCGCTCCGCGCGGACGCGCCTGCGGCGTGGGGCAGGTTTTTCTTTTGGTCAAGCGGCTTGCGCTCCGCGCGGGCCAGAGGGCAGGGCTGGTTTTTTCTTTGAGCTGGTTCTCGCGCTGGTGGCGCGGGGCTGGTTTTTTCTTTCGGTCAAATGGCTTTGCGCTCCGCGCGGGCCAGAGGTAGGGAGGGGTGTTTCGACTCCCCCCTCCCTACCTCTGGACTCCACTCTCCCCGCAACGAGTTAAGGGCTGCTCGCCCTTAACAATTCCGAAGAAGTAGGCTCCAAGCAAAAATGCTGGAGATTCGTGCATTCGCACGAAGATCTCTTAACCG
>ERZ791886.516-NODE-516-length-23591-cov-2.941409_pt1 | contig 23591 bp, 26 predicted proteins | sample MGYA00510158_ERZ791886 | MGnify/ENA primary metagenome ERZ791886 (study PRJEB30046, sample SAMN00792063) | human gut metagenome | study: EMG produced TPA metagenomics assembly of the A metagenome-wide association study of gut microbiota in type 2... | reverse complement strand
GGCTTTTCCGCTTTGGCGGTGTTAGAATAGGGACACTGCCCTGAAGGGCGACCCTTTTCTGTATTTTTGACAGTATTTCAGGAGGTTTCCCATGATGCGGAGCGCAAAGAAAACCTACGAGATCGACATGCTGCATGGCGCGATCCTGCCGAAGCTGCTGCGCTTCGCCGTCCCGCTGACCCTCTCCACCATGCTGCAGCTGCTGTTCAACGCGGCGGACGTGGTGGTGGTCGGCCGCTGGGCCGGTGACAATTCCCTGGCAGCGGTGGGTTCCAACACCTCCCTGATCGCCCTGCTGACCAATATGTTCTTAGGATTGTCCATCGGCGCCAACATTCTGGCTGCCCGGTACTTCGGCGCTCATGAGGACGAGGAACTCAGCAAAACGGTCCACACCTCCATCCTGCTCTCCCTGTACAGCGGCGTGTTCCTGACAGTGGTCGGTATTCTGGGTGCCCGGACCATTCTGATCTGGATGCAGTGTCCCGCCAATGTGCTGGATCTGGCCACGCTCTACCTGCGGATCTACTTCGCCGGCATGACCGCCACCATGCTCTACAACTTTGGCGCCGCTCTGCTGCGGGCCAGCGGCGATACCCAAAGACCTCTCTATTACCTGTTCGCATCCGGCGTTGTCAACGTGATCCTGAATCTGGTCTTTGTCATCTACTTCCACATGGATGTGGCAGGCGTGGCATTGGCCACCGTGATCTCCCAGTGCATTTCTGCCGCACTGGTGGTCCGCTGCCTCGTGAAGGAGACCGGTCCTCTGCGGCTGGACTTCCGGCAGCTGAAGATCTACCCCATCAAGCTCAAGCAGATCATGCAGGTGGGCATCCCCGCCGGAATTCAGGGAATGCTGTTCTCTCTGGCCAACGTGACGGTGCAGTCCTCCGTCAACTCCTTCGGTGAGGTCATTATGGCCGGCAGCTCTGCCGCCATCAGCATTGAGCAGTTCATTTATTCCAACATCAACGCCTTCTATCAGGCCAACGTGGCCTTTACCAGCCAGAATTATGGCGCCGGTGACTATCGACGCATCAAGAAGATCGCTATGATCAGCGTTGTGACCGGCGTTGTGACCACAGAGCTTCTGAGTGTTCTGGCCGTCTATTTCGGCCCGCAGCTTCTGGGGATCTATTCCCCCAGCGCCGAGGTGGTGGCAGCCGGTATGGTGCGCCTCCGCTGGATCGCCCTGTTCTATGGTCTGGACGCCATCATGGATGTGATCGTCGGTTCTCTGCGTGGCGTGGGGTACAACATTCTGCCCATGCTGGTCACGCTGATGGGCGCCTGCGCCTCCCGGCTCATCTGGCTGTCTACTGTGTTCCGGCTTCCGGCCTACCACCGGATCGAGATGGTTTACATCGTCTATCCTCTCTCCTGGGTCCTGACGGCCACCACCCACCTCATCTGCTATTTCTTCGTTTCCCGAAAGGTGGACCGGGAACTTCGTGCCCACGAAGCGGAGCTGGCCGCCCGTATGGAAGAAAGCCCGGAGGAAGCAGACTCCTGAGCACATTCGCCAAGCAAACAAAAAAGCCGCGGAAACCAGTCGGTTCATGTTCATAGGTACACAATGTGACCTATGGGGTAGGCCGGACGGTACAGGGCACGAAAAAATAAGTCGGGGGAAATTCCCTCGACTTATTTTTTCTTTGATCCCAAGTTTATTTGAGCGCCACATTTCAATTGGATGCGCAGACGCTGACCCCAACGAGAGCGGGTAGCGGAAACCGTCAGACAGCACGGGATAGGATATTGCCCATCGTTTGCGCCGCTTTGAGCTGCGCGTCCGTGGTAACGTGGGCGTATGTATCCAGCGTGAAGCCCACCGAGTAGTGGTCGAGCATACTGCTGACGGTCTTGATGTCCACGCCGTTCTGGAGCGCCATCGTGGCGAAGGTATGTATAAATCGTGAAACTCGAATTGAGTGATTAATTGCACTATTTGGCAGTTTTGTGAAACAAATTGCGGGATAGTGCTTTTTATTCTCAATCATCTGCTATACTTGAAATAATAAAAATGATAATTGAGGGATAGCAAGAATTGGTGCATTCCTTCAAAACCTTCAAGTCACAAAAAGGGATTCTGTTGGGCGCATATTGAATCAGTCCTTCTAACTAGCCAAGGTTATGATGTGCCTCTGCTAAGAGAAATGCCAATTCATCGTCCATTTTAGGTGTAAAGGCGCTCTTGAAAATCAGGGCAAACATTTCCGGTACTACGCTGATGTGCATGATCAGGACTCCCAAGCCGCCTACAATATAAATCAGAGCCGAACGGCACAACTTTTTCCATGATATCCGCGATTCGCTTTAGGCCGCCATCGGCAGTAGCAAGGTATCAGTCGGTTTTTTCTACAAAACAAGGGGCCTTCGTAAAGAAAGCCCCTTGTTTTTAATGTTGGCCTAAGTTCGTCTGCCAAGTCATCCCCAGTCAGCGCACTCCCTCAAAGCAGAGAGCTTTGTTTCCAAACTGAGCGGGGACGTTTTCCGTTCGATTATTTTCTCTCGGAAGTTTCAGCAGTATTCTGCTTTGCCAGCTTTCTGGACTTGTAGTTCCGGATGCCAAAAATTGCCACGGACACAATCGCGATCAAAATGAACGCGCAGCTGATCGGACGAGTGAAGAAAATGCTGAAGCTGCCTTCAGAAATGACCATGGCACGGCGGAAGTTCTTTTCAGCCAGAGGTCCAAGCACGATGCCCAGCAGAATAGGCACCAGTTGGAAGCCCATGCGCCGCAGGAAGTAAGAAACGATACCGAAAATCAAAATGATATAAATATCATAGATGCGGTTGTTGGTAGAATAGGAGCCTGCAATGCAGAATGTCAGCACGATGGGAGCCAGAATCTCATAGGGAATGCGGGTAATATGCGCATAAAACCGGGTCAAACCAGTGCCCACGATATACATGAACACATTCACCACGAGCAGGCCCAGCATGATGGCATAAAGAATGTTGCCCTGCTCGGCAAACAAGGACGGACCGGGAACCATGCCGTGAAGCATGAATGCGCCCATCAGAATAGCCGTTGCACCGTCACCGGGGACACCCAGCGTCAGCATGGGGATCATAGTTGCACCGCAAGCGCCGTTGTTGGCGGATTCCGCAACAGCCACGCCCTCGATCTCACCCTTGCCGAACGTTTCCGGGTGCTTGGACGCCTGCTTGACCTGATTGTAAGCAATAAACGCCGCCAAACCGCCGCCAGTGCCGGGCGTTGCGCCAATGATGACACCGACAAGAGAACCAATGCCAATGGGCTTGCGGCAGCGCCGATATTCCTCTTTTGTGATCTTATCCTTCGTCAGGGCCTTGGGGTCGTAAATTTTGTGATCCGTTTTGGGATCATATTTAGATTTGGTCAGAATTTCAGAGATGGCGAACATACCGATCAGCGCAATAATGAGGTCGATACCGGCCATCAGCTTCTTCTGACCAAACAGGAACCGCGCTGTACCGCTGATAGAATCCACGCCGATCGTGGTCATGAACAAACCAAGGCAGGCAGCAATCAGGCCCTTGAAAATGCTGTCATTCGACACACCGGCGATAACAGACAGTCCGAACACCGCCAGCGCAAAATATTCCGCAGGGCCAAAGAGCAGGGTGATCTTTGCGATCAGCGGAGCCAGAAACAGCAGAGAAAACGCACTGATCAGACCGCCGATCGTAGAGGCGTACAAGGCCATTTGCAGGGCCTTAAACGCCTGCCCTTTGACGGTCATCGGATAGCCGTCAAACAGTGTTGCCGCATTGGCGGATGTACCGGGCGTATTGATGAGGATCGCCGTGATCGAGCCGCCGTAGGTACCGCCGCAATAAATGGCCAACAGCATCAAGATCGCCATGGTCGGGTCCATGCCGTAGGTCAGAGGAATGCACAAGATAATGCCAAGGTCAGAGGTCAGGCCGGGGATCGCTCCGACCACGATGCCAATAACCAGGCCGACGGGGATAATCAAGAAGTTCTGCCAATTCAACAGAATTTGCAAACCGCCTAAAAATTGTTCCATGATCTTCCTCCTTCCCCGTTACGGCAGAGAGACGTGAAGCACAACTCGGAATACATAATATACGATGCCTACCATGGCAAGGGGGATCGCATAGTAATACCATTTTCTGGCACCATAGTACACCATGATCGCAAGAACCAGGATCACGGTGGAGATGACAAAACCAAGAGGTTTCACCATAAAGCAGTAGGCAACAAGGAAGAGGCAATAGAGAATGGAGCGCAGTTCCTTCTTAAAGGCAGCGGAATGAAAGAATTCCTTCGTGACGGTCAATTCCTCTTTTTCCTTCATAAAGATGCCTTCCAGCAAAAGGCAGACGGCAAAAACAAACATGCCGCCGATGGCGATTTTAGGAAGCGTCTGTGCGGTAATAGCGGTTTTCTCCATCGTCTTGACCTGCGTAGGGATAGAAAACCATAAAAAAGAGCTGATAAGGGCAAACACGATGCCCGATATGATCTCATGGTTATACTTGATTTTCATAATAACACACCTCAGTTAAAAGGGGTGCCCCAAGCCCAAGGACTCAGGGCACCTCAGTCACTTACTGAACCAGAGGGATGTACTGACTCATAGCCTCGGTCTGGGAATCGATCATGCTCAGGATCTCGGCAGCATCGGAATCCCATGCCTTCATGCCCATGCCAGCCATGAACGCCTGGAACTCAGGATCGGCATACACTTCCAGAACAAACTCGCGCAGCTTTTCCTGGATACGGGGATCAACAGAGGAACGGACGGCCAGATAGTCCATACCGGTGAACTCCACGTCAATGCCCTGCTCCTTGAAGGAAGCAATGTGGCCAATGCCTTCCACATCCAGACCTTCGGGGATAAAGGTGCCCAGGCAGTTCAGCTGACCGTTGATCACATAGTCGCGATAGGTCGGGGGAGAACCGATGGCAATATCCACATGGCCGCCAACCAGAGCGTTGATCGCTTCCTGGCCGCCGTCATAAGGCACTGCCTCGCAGGGGATGTCCAGAAGGGCGAACAGTGCGGAGATCATGGTGTAGCTGTCATTGCCGGGGCCGCCGGTAGTTGCATATTTTACCGTGTGGCCAGCGGCAGCGTAATCCTTCAGCTCCTGAATGTTGGTAATCTTGCTGGATGCGTTGCTGAGGATGACAAACTCCGTGATACGGATACCGCAGATGGGGCTGATGTCATCAATGGTATAGTCCACATCAATAAAGCTGGGAGTCAGAGAAAACAGAGGACCGTTGCAGCAGAACAGCGTGTAGCCATCGTCCTTAGCCTCCAGAAAATCGTTCATGCCGATGGTACCGGAACCGCCGGTATGGTTTTCAACGATCATGGGGACACCCAGAATCTTGTCGCTGTAAGAGGCGATCTGACGGGTGATCACGTCAGGACCGCCGCCCAGGCTCCAAGGCTGGATCAAGGTGATCTCCTTGGTGGGCCAATTCAGTTCTTCCGTAGCAGGGGCACCCGTCTCAGACGGAGTACCGGAGGTCGCGGGGGGCTCGTTGGTCTTTGCGCCGCAAGCAGCCATGCTCATGACCATGGCCAGAGCGAGAAGCAGGGATAAGAGTTTCTTGCTTTTCATCGTGGTTCCTCCTTAATTAGTGTTTGGTGGTAAATTTGATAAATTCCGGAGTAATACTCCCAGAATCGATCACAAGAGTGATGGCCTGAAAACCGTCAGGCTGGTGGAAATATGGTGGGTAAGATCGTTCGTCCGTGAAAAGGAATTGCGGCGGCCGGTTTGCGGGGCACATGGCCAAAAGCCGCTCATAAACCTCAGCATTTGCACTCCGGTAGCGACGATCCGAGGATGCAGTTGTGATCACATACCGCAGCGGCATATCTCCCATAAATTGTTCTGAAATACTGTCGACTTGACCGTGATGCGGCAATTTGAGAACGGTTACATTTTTGAGTAAAGAAATATCGACCTCGTCCCAGTCACCGGGGCAGCTATCTGCTGCCGTCAGAAAAACTTCTTCTCCTGCTTCGATCCTCAATAAGAAGCTGGTGTGATTGGACATAGCGTCTAACTTGGTCAGGATCTCTGTGATCACATCCATGTCTGTTTCATCATAGGCCCGCTCTATGAAAGCCATGTAATCGCTGATGTTCTTTTCCTTCGGTGCCAAGACGCTGATTTTCAGATCCTCCGTCAAATCCAGCTGGTCATCAGGATGGAGCACATGGACCGGAATTTGTTTGGCATTCGCATCCGATATGATCTCACGGTAGCTGTTCAAAGCCGCCGTATACAAGGGAACACTTCTGGCCGCCCCTTCTTTTGCTTCTAAGGGCTTGCCCTTCAAGAACGGTTCTGCCGGGTAGGGTACATAAATGGCGCCAACACTCACATCCTTCAGCACCGGCAGCAAGCCACAGACATGGTCCTCATGAATGTGAGAAATCAGCAGTGCATCAATATGATGGATCTGTCGGGTTCGCAAATATTCGGCGCAGCGAACACGGTAAGGATCTCCCTCAAACTCTTGCGGCAGATTGCCGCCTCCATCTAAGAGCGCCGTATAGCCCGTGTCTGATTCCATCAAAATGGCATCGCCATATCCGACATTCACAAATGTGATCCGCATTTCTTCACCTCGTTTTTTGTTTTGATTATCTCAAGTGGTTCCGCGAACGATCAGTTCTGTTGGCATTTCAATATACCATTCCGAAAGCTCTTCCCCGTCGATCAGGCGAAACAGCATTTCTACCGCTAACTTGCCCATCTGAAGGGAATCGATCCGCACCGTGGTCAACTCCGGTTCAATGACCCGGCTGACATAGCTGTCATCAAATCCGATCACTGCTACATCTTCCGGAATCCGGAGTCCCATACGCATCGCAGCCTTCATCGCTCCTACCGCAATGGTATCATTGGTACATAGCAGCGCAGTCGGCCGCTCCGGGCAGCTCAGCATTTCACGGGCACAAGTTTCCGCGCACAGCTCATTGGCATCCACATCCCGTATAAGCAAAGGATCTACTGTGAGTCCGGCACTAACGATCGCGTCCATGTATCCGTTGTGGCGGTCATGGTAAATTTGGGGAGAAAAACGTCCCTCCAGCAAAGCGATCCGTCGATGGCCCTTCTGAATCAAATGTTCAGCGGCACATTTTGCCCCATGATAGTTGTCAACAGCGATGCAAGGCAAGTGTTCCATCTGGATCAGATTATTCAGCACAACAACAGGAATGTTCTGTTTGCAAAAGCTTTCGATAGAACTTCGGTCTGTTTGTCCGGCTATGATAACGCCATCCATGTGCTTTTTTATGCTCACTTCTCCGCTGGGCAGACGCACATGGTCATTTGTAGTGACAAAAAGGCCATAGTTCCGTTTCATCGTTTCCTGCATGATCGCTTCCAAAGCCGACGAATAGAACGGATTCAGAATGGCAGGATACTGATTTTCGTGGATCACAAACGTGATATTATCCGTTTTCTGGCGAGCCATTGCTCGGGCGATTGGATTCGGCGTATAATTCAGCTCATTTGCCGCAGCATAGATCCGGGCCTTTGCTCGCTCGCTAACCGCTTCCGGAGACGCAAATGCACGCGAAACAGTTGCTTTTGAGTATCCACATTTTTTCGCAACGTCGATGATCGTAGCAACCATTCAAATACCCCTCGCCCAAAATGAGAACGTTCTCATATCGTTTGCAAAAATAATGATGGCATATTGGCCCTCATTGCATTTTTAACATATCATGCGCTTCCTTCGTTGTCAACACACTTCTGTTTTTTCTACTTTCTGCTGTTTTTTGCTCAAGTTTTCTGTGTATAAACGCCAGTATTTCCTCGCTCGGACGCAGTCTGTCCACCCCTTATTCACAAAAATGCAGCTACGCAATGCAGAATAACCTTCTCGCCTGTGGCACAGGTCGTTTGCAGCGCTGGCGCGGTATGAAAAGCGCAGATCGCCGCTTTCTTCTCTGCTGTACAGTGTAACCTGCAGGTGATACAACAGAGTTCAACAGCAAGAAGCAAACTGAGATGTCCTTGCAGAGTTTTGCCCCCATTCATCAGTGCTGCACGGTTCCGCAGGTACCGCGATGTCAACAAGAAGGGGACACACGCCTGACGGCGTGTGTCCCCTTCTTTTCCCTATTTTTTAACGGATCAGATCCCGTCCTTCGTCCGGGCCAGACGGCGGCTCACGGCCATGCCGAAGGCATCCGGCCCCACATGGCTGCTGACGCTGAAGGAAAGCGGATCGGCAAAGATGTTGCCATGCTCCGGGAACGCATTCACCGCCATCTCCCGCCAGTCCTCCAGTGCGGCGGCTTCCTGATAGCTGCCGGCCACGGCGATGTCGATGTCCCACTTGGCGGAAAGCCGCTCCACATCGCCATGAATGGTCTCCAGCAGCTTTTTCTTGCAGCCTGTGGTGCCGCGCACCTTGGCGCAGGCGTCCAGCAGCTCCCCTTCGATCTTCAAAAGGGGCTTGATCTGCAAAACCGCGCCTATGGCCGCGGCTCCGGCGGTCACGCGACCGCCCCGGCGAAGATATTCCAAGGTCTCCACGCCCACATACACAATGGAATCCAGCCCGCTGGCCTCCAGCTCCCGCTGGATCTCCTGTGCCCCGCAGCCCGCCTCCCGCAGGGCCACGGCGTCCCACGCGGAGCTTTTCTGAGAGATGGAAATGCGGTGATTGTCCACCACAAACACCCTGCCCTCGTAATCCTCCGCCAGCATCTGCGCCGTGGCGCAGGAGGCGGAGAGGCCGCTGGACATGGGAATGTACACCAGTTCCTCGTATTCGGCCAGCACCTTGTCCCAAAGGGCTGTCACATCGCCGGGGGACGGCTGGGAGGTGGAGACCGCCTGCCGCTCCGTCAATGCACGGAAAAACTGATCCGGCAGCAGGTCGATCCCCTCGTAATACGCCTGTCCCTCGATGATGACCGGCATCGGCAGGACGAAAACGTTCATTTTCTGCGCTTCTGCCTGTGTAATGCCGCTGTTGCTGTCTGTTACAATGGCTGTTTTCATGCGTTTGCTCCTTATGTGTGAGCGGGTCCTTTCAGATCCGTGTTCATGATTTTGCGTGCCGTCAGGGTGCAGCAGCTCTTTCTATACGCTTTTCTGCGGCCTGCGGAGATTTTTCATTATAACAGATACCCAGAAAACATTTCAACACTTTTTCACTCGATTGGGCCGATTGGGCCGAAAATGTCTCGCATTCAATGCAGCGCCTTTGTGGGACACACCTTCGTACATCCGTAGCAGAGGATGCATTCCGTTCCGTTTTTCCGCTTACGGGCTTCCCTGTTGACCTCCACATCCATGGGGCGGCCCGCAGGCACTTCCCGCAGTGGACGCATTTGCTCTCATCGCAGTGGACGCGGAGCAGAGAAAAGTAGCTCATGGGCTTGAGAAAAACCGCAACAGGACAAAGATACTTGCAGAACGCGCGGTTATCCTTAAAGGCGAACGCCAGAGCAATGCCCGCAAAGTAATAGAGTGCGTTCCCGGCGAGGAACAGCCAGAACATGATCTGTTCCAGATGCGCAACTTTCATCAGGAACAGCCCAGACACCAACGCCAGAGACAGGGCAAACATCACATAGCGCAGAACGCCCAGTTTTTCCCTACGCGGCTTCTGCGGCCGCTTGTAGGGCAGAAAGTCCAGCGCCATGGCCGTCCAGCAGGCGTAGCCGCACCAGCCGCGCCCGAACAGCAGCGGGCCGAAGATCTTTGCCACGGCGTAGTGGATGGTCGCCGCCTCGAAGGTGCCGAGAAACAGATAGTACCAGAACCCCTCGATCTGCATATTCTCGCGGGAGATGACGCCGAGGTACAGCAGCATATAGCCGCCTACCGCCAGCTGCACAAAATGGCGGGCATAGCGTTTCCCGGCGGTAAAGAGCGCTGTTCCCAATGCCATACAGCCGCCGATGTAACTGAAATTCAGCAGATAGAATAAATTGTCCTTCGTGAACCATAGCGTGACCGCTACTGCTTCAAACAACAGAAACAGCAGCAACGATGGCACATATTTGCGAAGTCTGCTATCGTTTTTCATTGTTTTCCCTCTGATTTCCCGCAATTTTCCAAACACTTTCTATTATTTTACATCATCAAGCTTCAGGCCACAATTCTTTTTTCTGTCTGCGGTTCTATGCGGAGACTTTTTGGTTTTCCTAACACTGCCGCACGCCATCGTAGAAGGAGAGCGACGTGCAGGCGAAGAAATACTTCACGCCCAAAGCAGCTTTTTGGCCAAGTCCTTCAGCCAATGGACCCGCTCCTTTGGCGCACCGGCCGCCGCTGCGGGGATATGCGGATATTGCTGCATAAATGTATCCTGAGAATCAAAGGGCACGGCACTGTGCTTGCGGCAATAAGAGCCATCCGGAAGCATCAGGCTCGCCTTTGCCGTGTCCCGCAGCTGAGAATCTAAAATTCAACTGAGCTGTCCCCGTATGCACGTTGCCATACTTCGTTTATTATAGGAAAGACCGGAAAAAGCCGATAGACAGTCCCGGTAAAAGGCATGTAAAATTCTGGTCAAGTGCGTCAGCCATGCCATTCCGAACCCGACGGACTCTCAAAAAAACACCGGCGGGATCAGATCCTGCCGGTGTCCGCTTTTACCACTTCAAAGGGGATAGTTTCCGAAATTGCCGTGTCCCGACGGCGCACAATTCCACGTAATAACTCAAATACTGCTTTTTTAATTGACGCTGCGACTCCTGATTTTTACAGAAGCTCGTCTAATACGGGCAGTCCAGATGACAGCCTTGGCAATACTGACCGCAGTGTTCCTGACAGGGAAGCATTTACAGTACCTCGCTTTTCTCCGGATACTTTTATTGTAAGGCTTCCCCTTCCGGCAGGCAAACCAAGTGTTTGTAAAACCGACGCAAGTTCTGTGACAGGAGTGAAAACCACTAAAAATTCCGCCCTAATATTCAGATTCATCAGAAAGGCACGGCTGCCGCAGCTCACTGCGTGGAACCCGCAGTCCTCGCTTCCCCATAGAGTAAGCAACCCGCTGTTGCGGAATATGCGATGATAGAATTTTTATTCCTACCAGCGCCCTGTCCCATTCATCAGAACCGTGCGTCCAATGAAGCTGCTGTGTGCTTCTTTGAAAAACACCGGGTGTATACTCCTCGACGGGGAGCAATTACGCTCCCTCGTGTTCCTCCAGCAGATCGGTCATGTTTTTCAAACCGATGCCCAATGTGGAGGTATTGTGCAGCAGCGCGGATATTGCGGGCGGCAGTACCCCCGCTACGCCCAAGGTGATCAGCGACAGGTTGAAGGCCACGATAAACCGGTAGCTGCCGTGGATCCGATCCATCAGCGCTTCACTGAGCTTACGCAGCGTCACCAGCTCAAAGAGATCCTCCGAGGCAACGGTGATGTCGGCGATCTCTCTGGCGATGGCCGCGCCGGTGGAGATGGCAATGCCGGCATCCGCCTCGGAGAGGGCGGGAGAATCGTTGACGCCGTCCCCCACCATGATAACGGTGTGTCCCTTTTCCTTTTCCTGACGGATAAAGGCGGCCTTGTCCTCCGGTAGGACCTCTGCGTAAACGGCGTCCACACCCACCTCGGCGGCAACGGACTCCGCTGTGCGGCGGTTGTCGCCGGTCATCATCACCACATTGGAAAAGCCGCTCTCATGCAGCGCTTTTACCGCGTCCTTGGCCTCCCGGCGCAGGGGATCGTGGATGCAGATGACCGCCGCCAGCTCCCCGTCGATGCAGAGATACAGGTGGGAATACGCGGCGGGCAGCGCGTCATATTTCTCCTGCTCTCCCTCCGGGATACAGCAGCCCTCGTCCTCAAAGACAAAGTGGGCACTGCCGATGATGACCTTTTTGTCCTCTCCCATAACGATTTGCTTTACCAGTGCCGCCCACTGCTCCGGGTAACATGCCAGCAGTTCTTCATGCCGCAGGTAGCGGAGGCGATACTTTTTGCCCATTTTCAGGGCGTAAAAAATATGAATTTCCGTACCGGGCACATTGATCTGATCCGGCAGTGGTGTAATGAGATCGGAGTAAAACTGGTTTTTGCAGCTTTCCATGGTCACATAAGGCCGCCCGCCGCCCAACATGTCCATAAACGCCTGCACATAGGCTTCCGTCTGCCCCATGCGTTTTTGAAGCTTTTTTTGCAGGATACGGCTTTTGAACTTTCCATCCCGGATGAAGGGATAGAGCATGGGCAAGAGCAGCGCCGTCTGTAATTTTGCGGCGGCAACCGGCGATTGATCCAGATCGGAGCTGCCCAAAATGCCATAATCCATGTGGATGTTTTGCCGCGCCGCCAGCGGGCCCACAAAAGAGCCCCCCCATAGAACAGCCGTAAGCACCATGGATATGACCGCTGCAATGTTCCTTGATGTACGCTTCTATTTTCTCTGTTTCCTCAGGCATGGTCGGAAACTCTGTGTTTTCCGTCTCATCAAAGCCGTCATAGCTGACGCAGAGTACTCGAAAATCCTTTTCCAGCAGCGGAATGACTCGCCCAAAATTGCCTTTTCAATGGCAGCAGGTTCCGGGCAGCAGCAAAAGCGCCGGGGCGCTTTTTTTTACCGAACTCGTAAACCTTCATCTTCCAACTCCCGCTAAGTATCTGCTTTTTGCTCTTTCTTCGGTATCATCCGATTCGTCATAGGCATCGTATGGGGCGTTGGGATCATGGGCTTTTCTCCGGAAGGGGGAGCAAAGCTCATTTTTGTGTGCAAAAGCAAAGTCCATATTGTCCGTCCAGCCTGTGTGTCCGGTTATGAACAACGGATGTAAATCGCGCCCCCGCAGCTTTTCTTCCAGTGCAGTCAGAGATCGCATCGCCAGCTCATTATCCTCTGCCAAGGCGGAAATGAAGCTGTATCCGCCGTCCTCGCCGAACCAAATGGTGTCGCCGGTAAACAGGTAACGGTCATCGATGAGATACACCATATGTCCCCAAGTGTGGCCGGGAACGAGGAAGCATTCGATTTTGATGCCGTCAATGTTGATGACTTCCCCATCCTGAAGCAGCACTTTTTTGTTGTTGATCGTGACCTGCGGCAGCTTATAAAGATGATAGATGACCTTGCGGTGTACCTCTCCGGTCAGATAACGGTTTTCAACTTCCCCGATGTACAGCGCTGCGTTTTGGAACAATCCGGGGCTGTCCGCTTCCACCGCGCCCACATGGTCGGTGTCCTGGTGGGTGATAAGAATGTGCTGAACCGACTGCGGGGCGATTCCCAACCAGCCCATTTTTTCCACCAACCGGTCATAGTTGTACCCGGCATCGATCATAATGACAGCATTGTCCTTGCAGTAGAAGAAGATATTTGCTACCCATTCCCGCACGCAGGCAACGTTTTTATCGATCCAGCCGGTGTTCAGAGGCTTGAAGATCTCCTTGCCCCGGTACATCCGGCTCATTGCTTTTCGTTGGAATTCCGTTGCTTTTTTCGACATGATCGCACCTCATTTTCGTGCCGTGACGCACAGCCAGCCTGCTTTATTCTTGTGTATCTGCACCTCGTGAAAGCCCGCCTGTTCCAGATATGCTTTCAGCTCGGTACCCTGATAGATGGTCATGCCGTTAATGATCTTCGTCCACTTCTCGTCCTTGTCTGTGTCGCCATTGCTCTCGTTGCAGATAAAAAATGTCCCGCCGGGCTTCAGTACCCGCCAGACCTCACGGAAGCACTGCAGCAGATCCGGCCAGAAATAGACGGTTTCAAAGGCCGTGACCGCATCAAACCAGTTATCCGCGAACATCATATCTGCCACGCTGCCTTGCAGAACGGCGCAGCGACCATCAGCGATGGCGGTCTCGTTGACCTTTTTGGTTTTCTCCACGCTGACGGGCGAATAGTCGATGCCCTTCACGATACCCTGCGGGCATTTTTTCAGCAGTCTTTTCATGTTCGCCCCGCCGCCGCAGCCGCAGTCCAGCACATTGGCGTCCGGCGCAACATTCAGAAATTGAAGTCCCCACTGCGCCACAGGGCTGTGACCCAGGTTCATCATGACCACCATGAGCTTTCCGCCAAAGCCCGCAGGCTTGCGGGTATTCTCAAAAAAGGACATTGTAAAGCCTCCTCGTTTTCTAATGGTGAGCCAGCCGGAGCGATTCCACGCAGCGCTCGGATCATCCGGCGCCAGTTTCGTTTCATTCCTCCGGCTTCAGGAATTTTTCCGCATAGTGATCGAACAGCTCCGGGTGCACCAAGACCAACTCTGCATGGGCCATTTTGGGAATCCCGTGGACCCGGATCTGCGGAAAATAATGCTTCATAAACCGAATATTGTACCTACGGTCTTTCTTTTCATCGCAGCCGTACCAATAGGTGATTTTTGTGCCGCATTCGGCAGGCACTTTCGGCAGAGCGTAATTGTTGGCAGACCAGAATATGTTCCGGATCGTCCGGTTCGAGAAGGTTTTGAGGTACCGCTCCATCGCATTATACTCTTTCCTGCTGTCATGCCCCGGCGGAGTAAACCGTTCCGGCGGAAATGCCGCTTCCAGCACCTCACGGTTGCTTGCCACCGTTCTGAAGGACAACACATCCCGCGCCAGCAGCAGCTTTCGCACCAGAAACGGCAGGCGATAGGGAGTCATACCGCCGTCAATGATTGCCCGGCCAACGGAAATTTCCCCCAAGGCCAGCAAACGGGTCAGACACGCACCGCCCAGAGAGCAGCCGTAGGCAGCATCCAAATGGGAAATGCCGTGGACATTCAGATATTGAGTCACCTCGTCCACAGTCTGCTCCACGGAAGTAAAGTCTCCCGGATATTCCGGCTGGTGACCGTCGAACACCACCTGAAAAATATGCCACCTTTGGGACAGAACCGCAATAGTGTCCGCAAACGCCCATACGGGCTCTGCCGTGCAGGGAAAAAACAGCAGCGTTTCTCTATGCTCCCGTCCGCACTCCAAAATTTGCACCGTTTACTCCTCCTTCTTCACATATTCCGCATATGACCCGGCATTCCGATCCCGGAGGCCCTTGTGTTCTTGCATCGCTGTCATCCTCTTTCACGGTTAGATTGGTCTAACCATCACTTGTGAGTTCACGCGGTTAGAGATGCTTAACCGTCATGCCTTGAAAAAGCCGCAGTTCTGCGGCCTTTCGGCTTATTCAAATAGCTCCCTGCAAGCACCGTACACCAGTGCTTCCAGCACCTGCGGATACAATTCCCCGATCTGCTCCTTATGGGAAACTGTGAGGATCAGTCCCCGCACCGTCGCAGCGGCCAAAGAAGCGCCGCGCCTTGGCATCAAATCATATTTTTCAAAGAGCTGACGAATGTGCGTTTCGTCATCGTGGTAATGTTCCTCTTTGACGCCCTCCGGCAATCTCTGTAAAAGCAACTTGGCATCATGTTCAATGAAAGCCATGTCGCCAGTATCAGACAGCCTCCGGCAGACGGCCAGAACCGCCTCTGCCGCGCGCTCCGAGGTTGGCAGGCCGCCATTTCTGCGCAACGCCTGGTCAGCCACCCCGTAAAGCTCGGAGTGGATACTTTCCAGAACTGCGAAGAAGGCCATCTCCTTGGATTCGTAGAATTTATAGAACGAGCCCTTCGCAATGCCGACCGCCTTTGTCAGTTGATCCACTGAGGTTTTCTTCATCCCCAATGTGACGGCGCAGCGTCTTGTTTCCTTCAGCAGCGCCTTGTGAAGCTGTTCTGTTTCATAGTTGGTAAAAGCCAAGCTCGTTCATCCTCCAAATGACCGTTTCGGTTCTTCTGGTCATGTTATATCATGACTCTTTCCATTTTGCAAGAGATTTAAGGTATAAAACTTCATGCATGAATACCGCACCACAAAAATGCGCAAATGCCGGTGCATGAAGTTTTTGTGCATCATTTCCGGCTGCCCCGCAGGGGCGAGGAAATGGCAGATTTGTCACAGCATCCGTGCTGTAGGCAAGAAGGCACCCTCTTTTCCATAGAATGCTCGAAAAGTGGGTTTCATTCAGTTTACACTTGCGGATAAAATCGGTATAATTACATACAAGTCGAAACCGTTATAGACAAAGGAATCTGTTGAAGCGCATCGGAGGGCGAAACCATGCCGAAACCGAAATGGAATCTGAATACCATTTACATATCCGAGCGGCTGTAGGAGAGCCTGCGGCCCATCTCCCGCTGCGCCATGACCACGGTGGTAGCGCCCATGGGCAGGTGAAGGACAACGGACAGATCAACATGGCGCTGTGCTGCGATTTTCGGTGCGGCACATCTCACTGTGTCACTTCAATCCTTTCGCTGACGCTTGTTGTGCGCTGTGATTCAAAAAATTCAACCAGGTCTTGACAAGTAACCACTCGGTAACTATAATAGAAGTTACCGAGTGGTTACCTGCCAAGGAGGAATATTATGGCTGGAGATACGAAAGAACGAATTTTGGAAACAGCGCTGGAATTGTTTGCGCAGAACGGCTACCTTGGGACATCTATGAATGATATTGCGGGGCGGTTGGGGTTCACGAAAGCCGCCCTGTATAAGCACTATACCAGCAAACAGGAGATTTTGGACAGGATTGTAGAACACATGAATGAGATGGACTATGAACGTGCGGAAAGCTATGAAATGCCGGAGACAGAGCCAGACGGCTTCGCGGAGGCGTATCTGAACACGCCGATTCAAAAGATCCGCGCATACAGCATGGCGCAGTTCGACCATTGGACGAAGGAACCGTTTTCCTCTAATTTCCGTAAGATGCTGACACTGGAGCAATACCGTGATCCCAAGCTGGCGCAGCTCCATCACGACTACTTGGCGGGTGGGCCTCTGGAGTACATGGCGGCAATTTTTCGTAAGCTGACAGATACTGACGAAGCCGCCATGCAGCTGGCGCTGGAATTCTATGGGCCAATGTACCTCCTCTACAGCGTCTACGACGGTGCGCAGGATAAAGATTCCGTTGCTCCTTTGCTGGATGCGCATATTGAGCGGTTCATTGCCAAGGTCGAATCCTGTTACAGAAAGGACAGGGAGACGATATGAAGGAACATGAAGAGAAAAAACAGTGGGTTTTATGCCCTTGGTGCGGCTCGAAAACGCGGCTGCAAATATTTCGGGAAACTGAGTTGAAAGACTTTCCTTTGTTCTGCCCAAAGTGCAGACACGAAAGCATCATCAACGCAAAGAATTTCACGATTGAGACGAAAGAAGCCAGACGCTAAGACGCAGTGCTGATCGCAAAGCCGATCATGCGCTGCGTCTCACTTTTTTGAGAGGAATGTTTCTATGAACGCAATTATTTACACCACCAATACCGGCAGCACAGAGCATTATGCTAAGTTGCTGGCGCAGAAAACCGGACTTCCTGTGTATTCCCTTGCAGAAGCGAAGAAGCGGGTCTTTGCCGGAGCGGAGGTTATCTACCTTGGCTGGATCATGGCAGGCTCTGTCAAGGGCTATGCCGAGGCCGCAAAGCGTTACCAGGTACGCGCCGTCTGCGGTGTCGGCATGGGGCAAACCGGAACGCAAACGGACAACACGCGGAAAAAGTCGGCGATCTCTGCTGACATTCCGCTGTTCACCCTGCAAGGGAACTTTGATGTCAAAAAGCTGCACGGCGTCTACCGCCTTATGATGGAGATCATGGTCAAAACGGCAGGCAAAGGCCTTGCCGAAAAGAAAGACCGCACACCGGAGGAGGACGATATGCTGGATATGATGCTCCATGGCGGCGAGTGGGTCAAGGCGGAAAATCTAAGCGCTGTTCTCGATTGGTACAGTGCACAGCGATAAGAATGGGAGGGAATGATGATGTGTCCGAAATGCGGAAAAGAAATGAGAAACGGCTATCTGTTCAGCAGTAAGGATGGCGCGTTCAGCTTTGCAAACGAAGTGCCGAGTGCCTTGGAAAACGCCAAAAACACGGAGGAATTTGTAAAACTCACCGGGTTGAAGATCGGCGGTCGCACCAGCGTGGAGGCCTGCTGCTGTGATGCGTGCAGAACGATCATGATCCAGTATTGAGAGGTGCAGTGAGAATGAAACTCTATTTTGGAAATGCCGTTGCTACGACGACAACTTTGATGATCCTTGCCCTGCTGGGCTTTATCGGCTGGTCGGTTTGGGGCCGCGCAGTTATTCAGTATTGGGGACGCAGAAGTGTGCTTCTGCTTGTTTTTGGACTTGTGGTCTGCTGCTTTGCGGCGGCGCGGGACGGGTTATATAAAACGATTCAGAATGCCATTGACGGAAGCTGCGCACCGGGACTGTTTCCACTGGTCAGCATTCCCACCATCGTCGGCTGTGTCGGTGCGCTGCTGATTATCATTGCCGCCATTGCCACGCCGATTGCCAAAACGCAGCACGCGCGCGAGATATGGTTCTATATGATGTCGGGCGGCGCTGTACTGAAAATCGTGACGATGGAGATCGCACGAATCATTCTCTGAAGGGAAAAGGCAGCACATTTTGACGGCGAGATTCCGCTGTTTTGAGAAAGGGTTCATGAGGATAAAATGAAAGATTTAATAGTATATGTTCATGGAAAGGGCGGCTCGGCGCAGGAAGCCGAGCACTATAAATCGCTATTTCCGAAGGACGAAGTAATTGGGTTTGATTACCGTTCGCAAACGCCATGGCAAGCCAAGAAAGAGTTTTTTGCGTTTTTTACCGAGCAGAGAGGCCGGTGTGAGCACCTCACCTTGGTTGCCAACAGCATCGGAGCTTTCTTTGCGCTGTCCTCGCTGGATGAAACACTGGTTGACCGGGCTTATTTCATCTCTCCGATTGTGGATATGGAAAACTTGATTTGCAATATGATGCAATGGTCGAATGTAACCAAACAGGAGCTTGCCGAGAAAAGGGAAATCGCCACGAATTTCGGAGAAACGCTGTCATGGGAGTATCTTTGCTATGTGCGCAAGCACCCGATTATCTGGAATGTCCCTACCTGTATTCTCTACGGCGAGCATGACAACCTGACATCCATTGAAACGGTATCTGCATTTGCCAAACTGCACCATGCTGATCTGACCGTCATACCCGGTGGCGAGCATTGGTTCCATACCGACGAACAGATGCAGTTTCTGGACAAATGGATCAGAGATCGCAGCTTGAACGATGTCTGCGGCTGATGATACTTAACGGCGTGAACGATGAAACAAGAATAAAAGTAAGCGGGAGGCAGCGGGAATGGAGCTTCAGGAACTGCACTCATACATATGTCGGCAGAAGAAGCCCTCGCTTATGGGCTGATTGACAAAATTATTGACAAGAGATAAGGAGAAACACCATGTCAGAAAAGAAGATTACCATTCATCTGGAAACGAAAGACGATTACAGAGCCGTTGAGAATCTGACCCGCGAGTCCTTCTGGAATGTCTACCGCCCCGGCTGCATGGAGCACTATGTGCTGCACCGCTATCGGGATGACCCGGCTTTTGTGCCGGAGCTGGACTTCGTCATGGAGCTGGACGGTGAGCTGATTGGGCAGGTCATCTATGTGCGGTCGGAAATCGACTGCGATGACGGAAGAAAGGTGCCGATCATGACCTTCGGTCCCCTTGGCATTGCGCCCGCATACAAGCGGCAGGGCTACGGGAAGCAACTGCTGGACTATTCCATGGAAAAAGCAAAGGAAATGGGCGCGGGTGCGCTTGCCATCACCGGCAATATTGACTTTTACGGCAAGTCCGGTTTCGTTCCGGCAAAAACCAAGGGCGTGCGCTATGCCGATGATCCGGAGGCGGATTATTTTCTCATCAAGGAGCTGACGCCCGGCTTTTTGGACGGCATCTCCGGCACTTATAAAGACCCTGAGGGATATTTTGTTTGCGAGAAGAATCCGGAAGCATTTGAACAGTTTGAAGCGACCTTCCCGAAGAAGGAAAAGCTAAAGCTGCCGGGACAGCTGTTCTGAGCAGGAGGAATCTGAGTATGATCGAGTCAAGATGTGGGCTTCGGTGCAGTGATTGCAACTTTCGGGAATCGATGGGCTGCAAAGGGTGTGTGAATATGGACAAACCCTTCTGGGCGGATAGCTGTCCCGTGAAATCATGCTGTGAAAAGAAAGGCTTGCAGCATTGCGGCGAATGCGATGACTTCGTTTGTCCTTTATTACATACTTTTGCTTACGATATGGAGCAAAGCGATAACGGCGCAAGAATCGAGCAATGCCAAAAATGGTGTAACAATAATGGCATCCAGTAAAGAGTATCTTCATTTCATTCTGGAACAGCTATCCGATTTGGACGATATGCCTCGGCCCGGCGGTATCCGAGTGGGATCGTCCAGTTCCTCCAGCTCCGGATCATCCCCACCGATAATTTCGGAGCATGTCATTTCCACAAGTCCAATATCCTCCGGCGCAATGCCCTGTATGTCAGGGAGATCATATACGCTCTGTGTGTCGGCGACCTGCCGCAGTAGTCATATTGCTCTCGGAGAGCGTCCAACAGCTTGTCCATCACCTCTTCGCAGAGCGTTTCTGCCTCCCCCGCTGTGTTGTACTGCGAGAGCTGCATAACCTGTAAGCGGGCAGCGGCATCTGCCAGCCGCTTATTAGCTGGGATCAGGTCAATGCCAGTCTCTGTATGTATCACGGCACGGGGAAGATGCAGTTCCAAGTCTTCCGGCGAGTCGATTTGAACAAGCAGCAGTTTCGCCAGCGTATTTATCTGTTCACCCGGCGTATAGCCAAGCACTGCCGTAAGATTACCCTGCGGGTCATTGTCGATCAGCAGGACCTTTTTGTTTTCATTTGCAAGAGCAGCAGCAAGATTCAGTGCTGTTGTAGTCTTACCAACACCACCCTTAGAGTTGGTGATAGATATTACAGTGTTTTCCCTCATATATATTACTCCTAATAGTCATAAAATTTTGTAGCCGCGACATCATTTTTATAGAGATATGAAGGGAGAATACTGACTGACTGTATTGAGCTCTCCTATATTGGTGTAAGATTGGTGTAAAATCAGTATTCTTGCACATTCTACATTCTGTAGAAGCATTGCAGCGCAACGGTTTGACCGCTCCAAAACGCATTCCGTTAAATATCTAACGTTAATTCATTAACATTTTCAGACTTCCGTTTACAGCGCCGCTTTTTTATGTTAAAATGAATTGATTCTTGACCTGCGGAGGTTTTTGATAATGAGAATGCGGAAAAAGAAGAATCTGGTTCCCCGAATGGAGCGCTGCGCCGCGCAGCTGATCCGGGACCCCTATGAGCACCGGGGCCACTGGCGGGATCTGATGCCCCAGGCCCGGGAGCTGCGGGTAGAGCTGGGCTGCGGCAAGGGCCGCTTCACCCACGGCACCGCTGCGGCAGAGCCGGATGTGCTGTTCATCGCCATTGAGATGGTGCCGGACGCCATGGTGGTGGCCATGGAGCGGGCGCAGGCGGCGGGGCTGCACAACGTATTCTTCGTGGTGGGAGACGCCGCCCTGCTCCCCCAGTTCTTCGCCCCCGGCGAGGTGGACCGGATCTACATCAACTTCTGCGATCCCTGGCCCAGCAAGCGCCATGCCAAGCGCCGCCTGACTCACGGCAACTTCCTGAAGCTGTACCGTCAGGTGCTGAAAATGGGCGGTCAGATCCACTTCAAGACTGACAACCAGCCCCTGTTCGAGTTCTCCGTGGAGGAGCTGCCCCAGTTTGGCTTTGAGCTGTCTGAGGTCACCCGGAATCTCCATGAAAACGGCCCGGTGGGCGTTATGACGGACTATGAGGCCAAGTTCCATGAGCTGGGCCAGCCCATCAACCGCTGCGTGGGCACCATGGTAGACTGGGAAGAACCAGAAGTTCCGGAGGACGCGGAACCCGCTGAGGAAACTGTTGAGGAATAAGAACGGGAGGACGCGCCGATGGGCGCGTCCTTTTACTGTTTTCTGTAAAGACAGCCCTCTCCCCTATTTTTCAAAATCTACACGCAAAAAACCTCTTCGGTTTCCCGAAGAGGTTTTTGTTTGAAGAACTGTGTAATTAAGCCTTCTTGGCGATCTCGATCAGCTGAGTGAATGCAGCGGGGTTGGAGATAGCCATCTCAGAGAGCATCTTGCGGTTGATCTCGATGCCGGCGACCTTCAGGCCGTGCATGAAGGTGGAGTAGTTCATGCCGTTCATCTTGCAGGCAGCGGAGATACGGGTGATCCACAGGCTGCGGAAGTCACGCTTCTTCAGCTTGCGGCCGGTGTAAGCGTAGGTCAGGGACTTCATGACGGCCTGGTTAGCCATCTTGAAGTGCTTGGACTTGGAACCCCAATAGCCCTTGGCCAGCTTCAGAACTTTATTTCTTCTCTTGCGCGTCATCATCGCGCCCTTGACTCTTGCCATTTGTAGTAGCCTCCTATTTCAAACGTCTCGTTACTTATTTGTAGGGGATCATCTTGCGGACAGCGTCCATGTTGGTGACGTCCGCATAACCGCCTGCGCGCAGACGACGAGTGCGCTTGGTGTCCTTCTTGGTGAGGATGTGGCTCTTGAAAGCCTTGGCGCGCTTGACCTTGCCGGTCTTGGTGAGATTGAAGCGCTTCTTGGCGCCGCTGTGAGTCTTCAGTTTCGGCATTGTAGTTGCTCCTTCCGTGTATTGAAATCTCTTGAAATTTACTTGCTCGTCTTGGGAGAGAGGAAGATGGACATCATACGGCCCTCCAGCTTGGCGCTCTTGTCCATGCTGGCCACCTCGGCGCACTGCTCAGCAAACTGGTTCAGCAGATCCCGGCCGATGTCCGTATGGGCCATTTCACGGCCGCGGAAGCGGACGGAAACCTTCACCCGGTTGCCATCGGCAATGAACTTCTGGGCGTTCTTGAGCTTCGTGTTGAAGTCTCCCACGTCGATGCCCGGTGACATCCGGATCTCCTTGACCTCTACCACATGCTGATTCTTGCGGGCTTCCTTCTCCTTCTTGCTCTGCTCAAAGCGGAACTTTCCGTAGTTCATGAGCTTGCAGACGGGGGGGACGGCCTGGGGCGAGATCTTGACAAGATCCAAGCCCTGCTCATCCGCGATCTTCAGAGCCTCCTGGGAACTCATGATGCCCAGCTGCTGACCTTCAGCGCCGATGAGTCGGATCTCCTTGTCGAGAATGTCCTCATTCAGTTCATGCATTTGCTTAGCTATGGTCGAAGCACCTCCTTCTAAAAATCACAAAACGCGGATACCATTTTGGCATCCGCGCAACAACAAACCGCCCTGCGGCAGTCTGGTAACAACGTTGTTGACCTCTTTGCGTCATGCTGGAGGTGAGGCGGATGCGATCAGCCTTCTTTGTTTTGCCTTGATAGTATACCAAACCATTTCTGATCTGTCAACAGGAAAATCAAGAAATTTTTTCTTTTTTGTGAATAGTTTTCCCCGCGGCGGCAACACTATCTTCTGTACGCAGACCGTCCCCCCGTGGGGACAGGAAAGGAGGCACGTTCCATGCAGGAGAAAAACCGGGAGAGCAACCAGAAAAACGCTCAGAAGGAGCCCAACGAGCAGAAGAACCAGAAAAACGACCGCAAGTAAGCCGACGGCCATTGATCGCGAAAGCGGCCCGGAATTTTCCGGGCCGCTCAGCGTGTCGAAAAAGACTTTTCGACATGCTGAACAAGTTTTCAGAACTTTATAAAAGTTCTGAAAACTTAGGATTTCAA
>ERZ791886.496-NODE-496-length-24066-cov-2.624089_pt1 | contig 24066 bp, 13 predicted proteins | sample MGYA00510158_ERZ791886 | MGnify/ENA primary metagenome ERZ791886 (study PRJEB30046, sample SAMN00792063) | human gut metagenome | study: EMG produced TPA metagenomics assembly of the A metagenome-wide association study of gut microbiota in type 2... | reverse complement strand
GCCAGATGAATCCGTGGCCGATCAGCAAAGGGCCGCCATCCCGATCCACCGGGCAGGCAGCCGGTTCTGCGGTAAAAATGAGCATGGCCGAAGCGCGATCTCGCGCTTCGGCCATGCTCATCGTGTCGAAAAAGTCTTTTCTCCCCGCTGAGCAAGTTTTCAGAACCTCATAAAAGTTCTGAAAACTTAGGATTTCAATGGCGCAGGACACCCCTCTTGGGTTTCCCGCGCACACCCTTCCTTACCGTCACGGAGAATCTACCACTTTTATTGATAGTTTCGGCCATGCTGCTTGTTCTGCGCTTGTCATAGCCAGGCGGAACGATGGGAGGAACCGCGCTTACCCGGCAAGGAGGCTGCTGAGCGCGGCGATCAGTTCCTCGATGTTGATGGGCTTGGACAGGAAGCCGTTCATGCCGCATTCCAGCGCACTCTTCCGGTCCTCCTCGAAGGCGTTAGCCGTCATGGCGAGGATCGGAATTTTCACCAGTGCAGGGTCAGGCAGCGCCCGGATCTGTCTGGTGGCCTCGCCGCCGTCCATAAGGGGCATCTGCACGTCCATCAGCACCAGATCGTAGTCTCCGGGTTTGGACTCCTTGATTTTTTCCACGGCTTCCACGCCGTTTTCCGCCGTATCCACCACGAAGCCGTATTTGCTGAGGATCTCCACGGCGATTTCCCGGTTCAGTTCGTTGTCCTCCGCCAGCAGGATGTGCTTGCCGCGGAAATCCGGACTGCCGCCGGGGAGGACGCTGTCATCGGTCTCCGTCTGGCTCTGGCCCAGAGCCGCCAGCAGGGTCTCCCGCAGGTCGGACATGAACATTGGCTTGGAGCAGAACGCCGTGACGCCGGCGGCCTTGGCCTCCACCTCGATATCCGTCCAGTCATAGGCCGTCAGGATAATGATGGGGGTCCCGTCCCCCAGACTGCGGATCTGACGGGTCACCTCAATGCCGTTCATATCCGGCAGACGCCAGTCGATGATATAGGCGTGGAACGCATCCCCCAGCTCCATGGACTGCCGGGCCCGGAGGACGGCCTCCTTGCCGGAGAGCGTCCACTCCGAGCGCATCCCCACCCGGACCAGCATTTTGGTCACGCTGTCGCAGGTGTTGAAATCGTCGTCCACCACCAGAGCCTTCAGGCCTTCCAGCTCCGCGATCCGCTCCGCACGGTGGTGCTCCGGCTGGACGCGCAGCGCCACACGGATGATAAACTCGGTGCCCTTGCCCGGCTCTGTCCGGATCTCGATGGTGCCGCCCATCATATCCACGATGTTCTTGGTGATGGCCATGCCCAGGCCGGTGCCCTGGATCCGGCTCACGGTGGAGCTTCGCTCCCGCTCAAAGGGATCGAAGATCTTTTTCGCAAATTCCGGGCTCATGCCGATGCCGTTGTCCTTGACCCGGATCTCATACTGCTCCCGGTCCTTCCGGGTCCCCGGAAGCTGTCTGAGCCGGACGGAGACCGTTCCGCCTGCCGGGGTGAACTTGATGGCGTTGGACAGCAGATTCAACAGCACCTGATTCAGCCGCGTCTTGTCGCAATAGACATCCTCATCGGTGACGTCCATTGCGTCCATATAAAGCTCCAGCTGCTTTGCGTGGATCTGCCCGCTGACGATGGTCTTTAAGTCATGCAGCACATCGGACAGGTTGGTCTCCGTCTCCTCCAGATGGATCTTGCCGCTTTCGATGCGGCTCATATCCAGAATGTCATTGATGAGGGAGAGCAGATGGTTGCCGGAGGCCAGGATCTTGCTCAGGTAGTCCTGAACCCGCTCCTTGTCATCCATATTGCTCACCGCCAGCGTGGTGAAGCCGATGATGGCGTTCATAGGCGTGCGGATATCATGGGACATATTGGAAAGGAACGTGCTCTTGGCCCGGTTGGCGGTCTCCGCGGCGCGGACAGCCTCCGAAAGAGCCTGATTGATCTTCTTGTCGGCAGTCCGGTCCGACATGACCAGAATGTACTTCGTTCTGCCCTCCACATTGCTGCCCATGGCGATAACGTGGAACCAGCGGTGCTCGCTGGTCTTCTGGTGGATATATTCAAAGTCCCATTCACGCTGCTCGTTGACCGCAAGCCCTGTGAGATAGTTCATCGTCTGCTCTGCGGACTCCTGGGGATGCAGCTTTCCCAGAACATGAACGTCCTCCTGGATCTGTTCCGCCGTGATCCCCAGCAGCTTTTCCGCGTTCGGGCTGACATAATCCGCCCGATTCGTTTGGGCGTCCAGCATCAGGAACACATCGTCCACGTTCATGGAGAGCTTCATGAACAGCTCATCCCGGTACAGGATCTCCATGTCCTTCCGTCTCAGCTTGACGCTGCTCTTTCGGTGCACGAGCGCAAGGGCCAGCGCGGAAATGCCAAGGACGATCATGCTCACCATCACGATGGTGCTGGATTGCAGCGCGTTCATGCCGGCGTTGACAACCGCCGCCGGAACAAGGCCCACGATCGTCCAATCCAGAATGTGGGCGCTCTGATACGTCATGTAGTACCGCGTGCCGTCCAGCGTTACCAGCCGGGAGCCGCTGCGGCCCTGCGAGAAATCATCGGACAGGGTCTGAATATCCTCACTGGTGAGAGGAGAGCGCTCCTGCATGGCGGCCAGCAGGTTGTAGACGTCCTCTTCCATCTGCGCCGCGCAGTTGATGATGATGCGGCCGTCGGGATGGAGCACATATCTGCTGGCAGTCCCGTCAAAGGCGGAGATATCCAGCACCTTCACAATATCGTCATTGTAATAGGAAACCGCCACGGCGTCATACGCGAAGCCCCGATAGGTCCCCTGATTTTCCGGACAGGCAAACACCAGCATCTCCGGCTTTCCGGGCAGCACGGCAGTCATGACGATGTCGCCGCCCTGGGTGATCCGGTCCTCCAGATCATCCTGTATGCCCAGGTACCCCGTCTCCCCCGCAGCCGTCATATAGTTGCCATCGGCGGAGAGGAAGTAAAAGTCGGAAAAGCCCGTCTCCTGCTGAACAGCCTCGATGAGCTGCCGGATCTCGTCCTCGTCGGAAATATGCCGCATGGTGGTTTCCCACAGGTGCAGGTAGGTCAGATTCTTCTCCACCACCTCGTTCAGCATATTGTTGGACTGGTGGAGCACCTCCGCCAGATGGGCGGTGCTCTCCTCGTAGACGGTCCGGGACACGAAGTCGAAATATCGGACGCCGGCAGCGGCGATCCCCAATAACAGGACAAGCACCGCCGCCAAAGCAGCCACCCGCCGCTTCCCCAACGGTCTCATCCTTTTTGCGTGGTAATGCGTTTCTTCCATCTATCCTTACCTCAAGCTGATATAGGTCTCAGGCTCCGCAAGAACGGCGTCATCCTGTGCGGCGTATTCGGTCCAAGTATTCCGCACATGAACGTCTCCGCCTTCAAACATGCGGCTTTCATCCGCAAGGAGGGGCGCCATGTGCTTTGCTGCGGCCAGACAGGTCACGGTAAAGGTGTCCTCGTCCCGGACCGCCTCCCCGTCCCGTGTGACCTTCGTCAAAGTAAACGTCCCATGCTCCTCCTGCACTTCCATGGCAATGCCGCTGACCACCGGCAGAGAGCCCCGGTTAAACGGCGTAAAGCCACCCTCACAGCCCTCCACAAAGGCTTTGACGGTCTCCTTCAGCTCGGCGCCGCTCATTTCCTGCTGGTAGGCCAGCAGCCCATTGGGCATGATCATGTACCCGGCCATCTTCTCGGTGTAGTCCGCCTGAAGCACCGAGCCGGTGAAGCTGCTTCCTTCCGCGATCAGCACATCGGTCCCATAGATGCTCCGCAGCGTGTTGGCCATCACGGAAGCGGCCTCATTGCCGCCCTCGGGGCGGAAGGTATTGGAATAGGTCCGCTCCACTGTCAGGACAGTCTCCTCAGAGACGTCTCTTGGCTCACGGAGCTGGCTGTCAAACGCCTTATACGCCTGCGCCGCGCTGTACTTCCCCGCGATCATCTTGGAGACCACGTCCTGCGAAACGGAAAAGAAATCGTTGGAGGCGATGCGGATATACATGTGGTTCTCCTCCACCACCGGCCGCACCTCCTGCAGTGCGTCCGTAAAGCGAAGGGGCACATTCTGACTGTAGCTCAGCGTGTCCTGCCCATTGCAGACGATGTTCTGGGCCTCCGCCGACAGCATCACCTTCAGCACCCTCATGGCCTTTTCCCGGCGCGCCTCATCCTGTTCCAGATCCCGGTTCAGCGCCACCTGAAAATACGGCGTCGTCATAAGCCACTTTTCGCCATTCTCGCCGAAAAACGGCAGGAACACCGTGTCGATGCCCGCCTCCCGGAACAGGCTCACCCCTGCGGAGGAGCCGAAATACATGGCAAGCTGGCCGTTTTGAAACAGCTCGGTAACCGTGTCATAGTTGTTATTCAGGTCCTCTGCAGTCAGATGTACGTCCCGGATGAATTGCTCCATGCGCTCAAAGGCCCCCGGCCACACCGTATCATCCAGGCCCACACGCTCCGTATTGGCGGGGTCGCTGTAAGCGGTGCGCCACTTGCGTCCCGCCGAGGAGGAAAGCGCCGTGGCAGACAGCCCCTGTAAGGTCTCCATACAGGTGTAGTCATAGGAGTAGTCGGCGGTAAAGCCCCGGAGCCCCACGGCCTCAAAGGCGCGGCAGGCGGAAATGAAGCTGTCATAGTCCGTAGGCAGCGGGATCTCATACTGCTCAAACAATCCGCGGTTCACCACAAAGCCGTGGGCGTCCGCGCACACCGGCAGCCAGTTGATGCTGCCGTCCTCATTCATGAAGCTGTTGAGGTAGGTATTATAAACGGTGCCCGCCTCGTTGCTGGTGGAAAGATCCATCAGGCTGTCCTTCAGCGGCTGTGCGTCATGGAGAGAAAACCGGCAGCAGGTGATCACATCCGGCAGCTCGCCGTTTTCGTTGAGGAATTTATAGAAATTCAGATCGTTGTTTCCCACCACAAATTCCACGTCCACATCCGGAAGCTGGGCCTGGACGTAGGGGGCGTACTTTTCATACAGGTTCGCCGTCCACAAATACACCTGGATGGGTTCTTCCTCATCCTCCGCAGTCCTCCCGGCGCAGCCTGCCAGGAGGGAAACGCTCATCGCCAGCGTCAGCAGCAGCGCAGCCATACATCCCCATACTCTCTCTTTCATAGGCTATCGTCCCTCCAAAAAAATCCGTTCCATCCCGCTTGCTTCTGCCCTCAAAAAAACACCTTCAGGACGTGGAACACCACATCCGAAAGTGTTTCGTTCTCAGAATATCAGGTTTTGGACACCGCAAGCACACAGAGAAGTCTCTGCGCAGCTTTGATCGATCCTGCCGCCAAATAGCTCCATGCCTGCCAGCTCCCGCGTTTCAAAAATCCGCAAAGCAGCCGGGTCCAGCAAAAAATGACGGCGGCCCGTCGTCGGCAGCTGGCTGACCCGGTGGGTCCCTTTAGCTTTGCGTCACCGGCTTGCGCCGGGTTTGCCTGCGATTCACTTATAGAAAATAATAACACAGCCTTGCGCGGTTGACAAGAGTTCGTTAAGAAATATCTAAAGAATTTTAAGCTTTTCGCAACCTATCGGGCGTGATCCCGGGGCTTTGAACCGTAATTGAAGGGTCTAAGCCCAAGGCAGACCCTGAAAACGCAGATCCCCTTCGGGGTTTTGCCCGGTGCCGGCAGAAAAAGAGTTCCGTTTTTGCCGATTATGGCAAAAGCGGAACTCTTTTTTGCGCTTTCTGCTCCGGACGTGCGGCTCGGCGGCGTTACCGCATCAGCTCCGACAGAACGCGGAACAGCTTCGGCAGGTCCAGCGGCTTGGCAATATGGCCGTTCATCCCGGCATTCAGCGCGTTTTTCCGGTCATCCTCAAAGGCGTTGGCCGTCATGGCCACGATGGGAACGCTGGCCTTCTCCTTGTCCGAAAGGGCGCGGATACGGCGGGTGGCCTCATAGCCGTCCATCACCGGCATCTGTATATCCATCAGGATCAGATCGTACCGGTCCGCAGGGGCATTCTCCACTTTTTCCAGAGCGATCTGCCCGTTTTCCGCCGTGTCCACCTCGAAGCCGGCCTCCTGCAAAATGGTGGAGGCGATCTCCAGATTCAGCTCGTTGTCCTCCACCACCAGCAGCTTCTTTCCGGAGAAATCCGGTCCTTTTTCTGCCGCGGCCGACGCATCCTCCGCGCCGAAGGGCTTCGCCAACACGCTGCGCAGCTCGGACATAAAGAGCGGTTTCGCACAGAAGGCCGTCACACCGGCCTCCTTCGCTTCCGTCTCGATATCCGTCCAGTCATAGGCGGTGAGAATGATGATGGGCGTCGCATCCCCGATGATTTTGCGGACCTGACGCACCACCTCGATGCCGTTCATATCCGGAATCAGCCAGTCGATGATATAGACGCTGAAGGCGTCCCCCTGCTCCATGGCGTCCTTGGCCCGGATGACCGCCTCCTTGCCGGAGATGGTCCAATCCGGCCGCATCCCGATGGACTGCAGCATCTTGCTGACGTTCAGACAGGTGCCGGTATCGTCATCCGCCACCAGGGCACGGAGGCCCTCCAGCTGGGCGATCTGCTTCGGCTCCTGCTTCTCTCCGCTGACGGGGAACCGCAGTGCCACCACGAATTCCGAGCCCTTCCCGGGCTCGCTCTCCACGGTGATGGTCCCCCCCATCATATCCACAAGGCTCTTGGTGATGGACATTCCCAGACCGGTGCCCTGGGTCTTGCTGACGGTGGAGGTCTCCTCCCGGGAGAACTGCTCAAAGATATGCTTCCGGAACTCCTCACTGATGCCGATGCCGTTGTCCCGGATGTGGAATTCATAGTCCGCATACCCCTTCGGCGCGGTGGGCTTCTCCACGATCCGCAGGCTGACCATACCGCCGGTGGGCGTGAATTTCACGGCGTTGGACAGGATGTTCAGCAGGATCTGGTTGAGCCGCATGGGGTCGGCAATGACCTGCTCATCCACAACATCGATGGTATCGATGAACAGGGACAGCCGCTTGGCAACGATGTTCGACTGAACGATGTCCCGGATGTCATGCACCAGATCCGGCAGATACACCGGCTTTGTCTCCAGGGTGACCCGACCGCTTTCGATGCGGCTCATATCCAGCACATCGTTGATGAGGGACAGCAGATGCTGGCTGGCGGTGGAGATCTTTTTCAGGTAATCAATGACCTGATCCCGGTTGTCAATATGGGTGGCCGCCAAAGAGGTGAAGCCGATGATGGCGTTCATCGGTGTGCGGATATCGTGGGACATATTGAACAGGAACTCCCGCTTGGCGCGGTTCGCCGCCGCCTCATGGCGGACGGCAAGCTCCAGCTCGGCATTCTTCTGCTCCAGAGATTCCTTATAAGCCTGCTCGGACTTCTCCTGCCGGAGCTGGAATTTCCGGGCGGTGCTCCAGCGGAGCCCCAGGACCAGCACCAGGATCAGGATATACGCAGCCAGAGCCATCGTCAGGTTCGGCGAGGTGGCGCTGTCGATCTGCCTGGCGGGAACGTATGCATAAAGATAGTAATTCCGCCCGTGGCTATACATGCCATAGTACTGCCCCATACCGTTTCCGACGTTCACAAATGTCAGCTTTTCCGACTGATTACTCTTTCGGATCGACTGGATCAGCCGGTCGTCGGAAACGTCCTTTCCGATGAGCTCCGGGTCATTGGACGCCTCCACCCGGCTCCCCTTTACCACAAGGAAGGTCGCCACGGTGTCGGCGTCATAGCCGTTCAGCAGAGTTTGGACGGACAGAACGGACTTCTGGGAAAAGGACGCCAGCGTATGGCGGTAGGCCAGCACCGCGCCGGTGTTATTGGCGCAGCTATGTACAGCGATATCGGCATAGGAGCCGTCCTCCAGATATACCCGCTTCACATAGGTCTTCTGGGGATAGCCGATGACGTCAAGGACCGACGCCCGTTCCAGGTCGGTCCGGAGCCGGGCGTAGCCGATGCCGTGCTCCGTGTACTCGCACACCACGTTCCCCTGCTGATCCAGTACGGAAATTCCTGTAAGCCACAGCTTGTCGGCATACACCTCCAGCTCCGCCTCGCTGCAGTCCAGAGAGATCTCCTCCAGCGTCCGAATGACGGTACTGCCCCGCATCAGGCTTTTGGCGACGGCAATATTGTTGTAGTTCACATAGCTGTCCGTCTGATCCTTGATAAATTCGACTGTGGTCGTCAGCCGTTCCTCGCACCGGCGGATATCCACCTTGTGGGAGAAGGTGTACACCACGCTCAAAGCAATGATCCCCACCGCAAGACAGGCATACCAGAACCTTGCGCTGAACATGCTCTGTGTTTTTTCACTGCCCAAGGCTCTCTACCTCCAGATAGGTTTCGGGGTGCTCCAGATATCTGCCGAGGATCTCCTGCAGAGTGCCGTCCTGCCGCATCTGGGCAAAGGTCTCCGTCAGCCTTTGGGCCAGCCCACGGTTATCATTGTTGGAAAAGGCGACGCCGATCCCGGTGACCAGCAGGGGCTTGTCCAGAATACGGAACTCCGCCCCGTAGTCCTCCATATATTGCAGAATGGCCATCTCATGGGCGGCAACAGCGTCCACATAGCCGCAGTCCAGCGCGGCGTACTGCACGCCACGGTCCTCCAGGCTGATGATGGCCCCGAACTCCGGGATATCGGCGATCCGGTGGTGGAGGAACAGATCCTCCGGCTTTCCGGTGGACTGCACGGCAATGGTCTTTCCGGCCAGATCGCCCATGGTGTAAATATCGCTGCCCGCGTCCACGGCGATCACCTGGCGGCTGATCGCGTAGGGCCCGGCCCACTGGTAGTCATACTCCCGGCCGCTCATGGAAAAGCAGCCCCAGATGCAGTCGATCTCGCCGCTGTCCACCAGTGTTTTCTTCTGTTCCCAGTCGATGGTGGTGAACACCGCCTGATACCTCATCCGCCGGAAGGCCTCCGTAGCGATCTCCACATCGATGCCGGTGGGGTCGCCGTTATCGTCCAGATAGACGTAGGGCGGGTAGGTATCGCTGCCGATGATGATCTCGGGGAGTGCGGGTTCCGGCTGCTGTGCGCCGCAGCCGCAGAGCAGCCCCACGGACAGCAGACAGGTCAAAATAAGTGCTGTGATGCGTTTCATGTATCTCGTTTTCCTCAGTTTCAAAGCAATTCCCGCAGCGTTTCCCGCAGGATCTCCGTATTGATGGGCTTGGCAATATGGCCGTTCATTCCCACGTTGAAGGCCTTCTGCCGGTCCTCGGCAAAGGCGTTGGCCGTCATGGCCACAATGGGGATCCCGGCTTTTTCCTTATCCGGCAGGCCGCGGATCGCCAGCGTCGCCTGATAGCCGTCCATATTGGGCATCTGAATGTCCATCAGGATCAGGCCGTAGGTCCCAGCCGCCTCATGCTGATACCGGTCCACGCAGTCGGCGCCGTCTACGGCCCGATCCACCGTAAAGCCCATATCCTGCAAAAATGCGGTGGCGATCTCCGCGTTTAGGTCATTGTCCTTCGCCAGCAGCAGCCGCTTCCCGGTGAGGCAGTGGTCAGACTGCTCCTCCGTCCCGGCGGGCGTCTTCTCACAGTGCGCCTGGTCCGCCAGCTTATGGGTCAGCGTCACAGTGAATTTCGACCCCTTCCCCTGCTCGCTTTCCACGGTGATCGTGCCGCCCATCAGCTCCACAAGGCTCCGGACGATGGGCATACCCAGTCCGGTTCCCAGCACTTTGCCCGCAGTGGTGTTCCGCTCTCTGGAGAAGGGCTCAAACAGATGAGGCAGAAACTCCCGGCTGATGCCGATGCCGGTATCGGCCACCTCGGTACGCAGCGTCACGTGTCCCGGCTGAGCGCAGGGCAACTCCTCGGTGGTGACCGTGACGGTCCCACCGGGTGGGGTGTACTTGACGGCGTTGCTGATCAGGTTTGTAAAGAGCTCCTGCAGCTTTGTAACGTCGCATAGAATATCCAGATTCGTCGCCTTCTGCACTCTGGTCAGTGTCAGATTCTTTTTCCGGGCCTCCCCCTGGAAAACGGCGACGATCTTGCCGACGACATCTCCCACGCGGTTGTAGTCTTCATTCAGTTCCAGCCGCCCGCTCTCGATCTTCGTCATGTCCAGCACGTTGTTGATGATGGACAGCAGCAGGCTGCCGGACTCCTCGATCATCTCCTGATAGTGGAGCAGCTTGGGGTCCGTCAGTTCCTTCCGCATCAGGTGCGCGTAGCCCAGAATGGCATTCATGGGCGTGCGGATGTCATGGGACATATTCAGCAGAAAGGCGGTCTTGGCCTCGTTGGCTTTTTCCGTCGCCTGATAGGCGATCTTCAGCTTCTGGCGTTCCAATTCCTGCCGCTTTTCCTTGGTGACGTTTCTGGTCACATAGAGGATGTGGGTGACCCGTCCGGCTTCATCCCGCCGCTTTTCGATAAACCGGGCCATGTACCAGTTGCCGTTGGTGGCTAAATAATCCATCCCCACCGTATCGGTATCCGCCAGCCGGTCCGGCACCGTGGACAGGTCAAAGAACTGCCGGACCGCCAGCCGGTACTCCGGGTCCACAAAGGTGCTGCACAGCTCGTTCAGCTTCTGCTGGGCCATGCCCCGGTGTCCCGTCAGGCGATGTACGGAGTTGTCGCTGGAGATCTCCTCATAGAAGTTCTTTTTCAGGTCGATCCGGAAAATGGAGAAATACAGCCGGCTCACAGAGGAGATGATCTCGTGATCCAGCTCCTGCCGGGCGGTCTGCGCCTCCCGCAGAGCCCGCTGGAAGCGCTCCCGCGTCTCATGCTTTTCATCGGTGTTGACGAAGATCCCGTCAAAGAACTCCGGGGACCCGTCCGCACGGCGGGACAGGCCGCCGGTGGTGTGGAACCAGTGGTAGGTGCCGTCCTTGTGGCGCAGGCGGTATTCCACGTCAAAGGGCTGCTCCCCCGTGGTATCCTCCACCACCGCTTCGTAAGCGCTCAGGACCCGCGCCTCATCCTCCGGGTGGAGCTGTCTGGTCCACGCTTCAAAGGCATTGGGAAACTCCTTTTCCGAGTGGAAGCCCAGCATCTGCCGCAGCGCGTCGGACCATTCCACGGAGACCCGCTCCCACCGGTCATTGAACGTCAGGTGCCAGGCGCCGGAGGACATGGACTTGTGGATATTCCGAAAGGAGACGATCTGCTCCTCCAGCTTTTTCCGATAGGTGTCCTCCTTCCAGGAGTTCCGCAGAAGCAGGGCGCACTCGCCTGCCTCGTCGATGGGCAGGCAGTCGATATACAGATGAAATTTCCGCGCCTCGTCCTGTACCTCCAGCCTTGCGGGGCTCTTTTCAAAGGCCGCCGTATAAAACGGTCCCATCCACTCGCTTGCGCCATCCGGGCGCAGCGTCAGGAAGCTGTTGCTCACCAGCTCCGCCCGGGTCCGCCCCGTCAGCGTTTCCAACGCCTGATTGCAGCAGAGAAAGCTCCAGTCTGCCGGGCGGCCGGTCTCATCCAGTTCCACGCGAACAATGCCAAAAGGCAGGGAGCTGTCTTTGAACATGGTGATTAGGGCTTCTTTTCCGCAATTCTGCACCGCAGTCTCCACCTTCCTGTTTCGATTGAATATTCATGCTTATTTATCGCGGATTTTTATATTTTCTTCCATTTTCGGGGGGGGGGGTGACATGTTCCCCTTCTGTATAATATTTCTCTTTATTTTCATACATCAGGTAGTCCGCCTGACGGATGGCCTCCGCAAGGGGATGCACGCCGCTGACGCCGCCGATGCTGACGGACAGGTGCAGCTCCGGATACTCCGGAATGACGATCCGGCGGACCGCCTCCCGGATCTCGTTCTGCTTCCGCACAAAAATATGCTCGTCCATTTTGGGAAACAGCAGTAAAAATTCGTCGCCGCCGTAGCGGATCAGCGTATCCGTACTGCGGATGCAGGAGTGGATCGCGGCGACAATGTCCCGCAGGACGGTGTCTCCGGTTTGGTGGCCGTAGGCGTCATTTACCTGCTTGAAGCTGTCCACGTCGATGATCGCCACATGCTCCATGCCCTCCAGATGGGAGCGGTAGGACTCAAAATACCGCCGGGCATAGGTGTTCGTGAGCGGGTCCATGAACAGCTCCATGTTCTCGGCCCGGCTGTGATCCAGCAGGAGCCGGGTGCCGTTGGCGTCGATCCAGCGGCCCTCACTCAGCTTGGACAGCATTTCCAGCACACAGGGCATCCCATTCAGGCACAGGTATTTGGAAATGACGAAGTACATATCCGTATTGGTAAATTCCAGCTTGTTCAGGGTCGTTTTCTGGGCGAGTGCCCGGGAGGAAATGCAGTTGGCGCAGCTGCGGCCGTTGTCCCAGAAGGCCGCGCAGTGGCTGCCGTTGGGATGGAGAACGCCCTGCTCGTCCAATTCCAACACGGAATTGGTAGTGGGGTCTACGAGGCGAACAACATCGAATACCATTCTCAGACGGCGCATCTCCGCCGCGAGGGCCAGCGTGCCGTCCTCCGTATTCACGTCCGCAGCCGACAGCAGCAGCGGCTTTTTGACGGAGAGCTGCGGGTCCACCAGTTGACCCACGGCGCCCACATAGTGCTCCGGCTGCCGGTCGGACCACAGCGTCCGCACCCGCAGGTCGCACCAGTGATGCTCCGTGCCGCAGGGCAGCAGCAGGCTCACGGAAAATTCCGGTGTTTCCTTGGTCGTGGCAGCCATCGCCTCCTGCAGCCGGTGGAAATCCTTCTGACTCAGGCGGCAGAAGCACTCCGGGTGAGCAGCGTTCTTCACCGTATGGCGGTACTGGGGCGGTTCATCCCAATTGGTGATGTCCGCCAGACCGGAAAGCGCATCGAACTCAAACTGGATCCCGCCGCTGCAGGACGCGAAGAAGTCGATGCGCTCCTGCAAGGACTCCAGTATCCGCTGCACCCGGTCATTCCGCGGCAGATCGGCCCGGGCCAGAAGCTCATCGGACAGCCGGTTCACCTCCAGCCGGTAGGGATCTCCGTCCAGCGGGACATGGGACGTAATGCGGAGCCGGGGCGATACGTCCGCCAGACATTCCAGCAGCAGCGGATTGAAGGCGCCGCACTCTCCGCCCAGGATCATGGCGATGGCCGTATCGTGGTCAAAGGCTTTTTTGTAGCACCGCTCGCTGGTCAGCGCGTTGTAGACATCTGCCAGTGCCACCACCTGCGCGGCGATGGGGATCCGTTCTCCCCGCAGCCCGTCCGGGTAGCCGTGGCCGTCCCACCGCTCATGGTGCCAGCGGCAGATCTCCAAAGCGTAACGGAACAGCGGCTTTTCCTGTCCGAAGGTCATCTGCTCCAGGATCACCGCGCCGGCTGCCGCGTGGGTCTTCATCACAGCGAATTCCTCCGAGGTCAGCTTCCCCGGCTTATTCAAAATCTCCTCCGGAATGGTGATCTTGCCGATATCATGGAGGGCGGAAGCCGTTTTGATCAGGGCGATGTCCTCCTCGGAAAGGTGGTAGGCCTTCGTCTTCTCTACCAGCCGGCGGAGCAGCAGCTCCGTTATGCTGCGGATGTTGCGGATATGGTCGCCGCCCTCATGGTTGCGGAACTCCACCACATGACTGAGAATTCCCACCATCAGGTTGCTGTTTTCCTCTTTTTCCCGGATCTGGTCGGAAACCAGATACATCAGCCGCTTCTGGTTGGCATAGAGCTTCAGGGTATTTTCCACGCGGTGGCGCACGATAAAGGTGTCGAAGGGGCGGCGGATATAGTCCGTAACGCCCATGGCGTATGCCTGCTGAATGGCCTGATTGGTCTCATCGGTGGAGATCATGATGACCGGGATCTCATCGATCCACCGGAAGCGGTTCATCTGCTCCAGCACCTGAAAGCCGTTCATCTCCGGCATATTGATGTCCAGCAGCATCAGATCCACCGTCAGCTTCTTTTCCATCAGCCGGACAGCCTCCCGCCCATTTTGAGCCTCAATATAGTGATACTGCTCTCCCAGGATCTCCATCAGCATCATGCGATTCAGTTCCGAATCGTCAACGATCAAGACCGTCTGTCGTTCCATACAGCCATCCCCTCCTGCTTCCGCTTGCAAAAAAGCGTGTCAATGTCCGCTTTTTGTTTTCGTATATTCATGCACCGCAGGTCTTCGCCGCGATGTACCGCGGCGACGGCCTGCTTCCCTCCCCCGGTCAGTCCACTGCCCGGAGAAGCTCCACCGTTCTGTTGTACGCCTGCGCCAGCTGGTCGTAAAGTGCTTCGCTGCCGTCCAGCCGTCCGGCCCGCAGCAGCTCTGTCAGCTCGCTGGCCGGGGCGGTCAGATGGGAAAAGCCCAACGTCAGGCACAGACCCTTAATGGTATGCGCCGCCCGGAACGCCGTTTCCACGTCGCCCTGTTCCAGTGCTTTCGTCAGTTCCGCAAAGCTCTTGTCCTCCGGGAATTTCACGGCGAACTTCCGGATCATGGCTTCGCTGGGAATTCGCTGGAAAATCTCCTCAAAATCCGCGCCCATCGCCTGATAACACTGCTTGATCGTCATTTTTGTGCCCCCATATCTGCTGTCAGCATTTTTATGAATGCAGCATTGTAACCACCGGCATAACCGGTGGTTACAATGCTGTCTAATTCGTCTCCTGATTGATCTGCTTCACTTGAAAATCGGCCTCGGCCAGCTTGGTGTCCCGCCGGTCCTTGATTTGGAATTTAACGGTAAAAACTCTTTCCGTACCATTATATTCTACGGAAAAATCTTTGACCTTCAAGCCCTCCGGATAGGCGTATGCACCCAGGAATTTATTTTCTCCCAGATACACCTGACCGCTGTCAGAATTCAGGGTAAAAATCTCGTTAGCCGCACCTTCCACATAGCCCACGCCCTGAATAAACACCGTGTTGTCGGTCTCCACCGTGCAGTAGCGCAGCTTGTCGCTGATGGCGGTGGTCAGCGTGGAGCAAAGCTCCTGGGCCTGAGAGTCCGCCATGGAAATGCGGAAACTCCGCACCGCAGCATTGGCTCCCACCGCCACAAGGCTGCTGAACAGCAGCACGATGATCACCGTGCAGAGCATCTCCGTCAGGGTCAGGCCGTTTTGATTCCGCAGTTTTTTCATGACCCGGCCCCCGTTTTATCGTAGCTGTAATAGTAATAGCCGTTGTTTTCGTAGAGCGACACCGGGCCGGAGCCGGTTTTTTTGCCGTTCGCTTCCTCTCCGGTCAGCGTGACTGTCGGAGAATTTTTCGATGTTGTTGCATACTGGAACATAACATTCGTGTTCCGGGTCTTGGCGTTGATCTTTTCCGCTGTGACCACAGCCGTGGCCAGAATGCCAAAGGCCAGCACGGCGATCAAGATGGAGACCAGAGACTCCACCAGCGTTTCGCCCCGGTTATTTCTCAGCTTGTTCATGGGCCTGTCACCTCGATCCCTTTGGTGATCCTCTGCGGCTCCCACTTGACCGTGGTCTTGTAAATATACGAGTCGACATCTTCGCTGGAGTAGGATTCCGACTCCTCCGCTTTTGTCAGCGTTCCCTGCATGGTCAGGGTCATGCGGCAGTCATCCGTCTTACCCTCTTCCGGCTTCAAATACAGCTGCACCTGAATTTTGCCGTCCTTCTGTGCGGAAAAGGCAGCTTTCACCGTCCGCAGGCTGGTGTCATCGTTGATCTTCAGATTCACTTCGATGGTATCGTTGAAAGCCTTGAGACTGGCATATTCGTTATTATCGTTGCCATTCTCAATGCAGGCGGACAGCCATTCGCCCATGATCCCCTTGGGGGGGTCTGTTACCTTGGCTTTGCGTGAGACCGTATACCCTGTGATATTCCCCTCTGCATCTTTCAGCGCGGTATGGGTCTCCGTCATGATCCGTTCATACGAATCCCCCGCAATGCTGTCCCGGATCAGCTCCGCCGCGGAGCTGACCGTCAGGTAGTTCTGCTGGGCTTCCCGGTCGCTTTTCATGTGGTGGGCGGCGCTGACGGCAGCCGTCAGGATCGCCGCGCCCACCGCCATGGCCAGCAAAATGAGCAGGAGGGCCATCAGGATCGTAGCGCCGCTGTTGTTTTTCAACTTTTTCATCCGGATCGCCCTCCTTTCCTCTCATTTTTCCGGAAATTCCGACGGCAAACGCCGTCCCATTGTGTTTGTTCAGCCTCCGCCGCTTGTTCCCTTGACCGTTACCGGCAGGATCGCCGTGGCGGTGTAGTTCTTGCCGCCCACTGTGCAGGTCGCTGTGATGCGGAGCTCCGTTTCTCCCGTGGCAACGCCCGTGACCGTGATCTTGCCGTCAGCAGGCTGCTCGGTGACCGTCGCCACCTCCTGATTATCGCTGGTGACTTTCCAAACAGCCGTACAGAGTTTGCCCTTCTTGTCAACAGCCTTGAGCTGGATGATCTCTGTGCCTTCTGGGTTCAGTTCAACGCTGTCCTTTTCCAAGTCCACCTTCAGATCAGCCGTGACCGTGACCATCAGGCGGGCGGTGTAGCTGCCGTACTTCGCAATCACCTCGGTCGCGCCGGTCCCTACGCCCGTCAGCGTGACCGCAAAGTCGCCCTTGTTGGGCTCGACTGTGATTGGGACAGCCTTTGCCTTGACCACGCCCTCGGGGCTGTAAGTAAAGGTCGGCGGTTCCGCCCCTGTCCCCTCGGGTACATTGAACAGATTCAGTTTCAGTTCCTTCGTGGCCCCGGAGGACGGCACATAGTCCGCGATCAGGTCCAGAGAGACAATGCCCTCGCTCCAGAGCATACCCACCTTGGGCCACGCGCCGTAGTGGAGGTTGACCTCCTTTGCCCCGGTGCTGTCCGTTCCCCGCAGCACGGTGGGGAAGGGATAATCCTGCCCTTGCAGAGCCGCGTCGCTGCCGGGGAAGCTGTACTTACCGTGGATCGAGGAACCGCTTTCCTCGTTGGTGACCCAGCCGAAAGCCTTGCCGCCGTTCCGATTCAGCGCGTCCAAGAAGGTTTTGTAGTACGCCGCCGGGCTTTCGTTTTGAGTCTGGATAAACTTATCCTTGCCGATCTGGTTGGACATCTGCTCGTAGGTCAGCGGAGTCAGGCCGTTGATGTGGTAGATATTTGTCTTTGCGCTGTCCCAAGTGTACTGCCCCAAATAGTCCAGCTTGCCCTTCAGCATATTATCCCGGTTCGTCTTGGCCAGATCCGAATCTTCGCCCAGCAGGTCAGTGAGTGATCTTTTCCCGCTGGCATAGAATTTCGGCAGTTGAGTGAAATCAATCTTCGCGCTGCTGTCAAGATAATAGCAGTTGGTGATCGTCATGCTATCCGCCTGACCGTACCGGTCCGCCACGCTGCCGATGAGGGAAATAGCGGTGATGGTACCTCGCATCGCCGGGAAAGTCATGTAGGTGTAACAGTTCTCAAAGTTCGGGTTGCCGTCCTGCGATTCGCCGAAATTCTTAAAGGTAGACGAGAAGCCGCTGCCGCCGATGCCTCCCAGGTAAACGAAGGTAGCAGGGTTTTTATCCCAAGAATTATCACCCTGTACAACCTTTGCCGGAGTTCCTTTGAGGCCCACAAGATCCGTGAGTTTTTTGGACACAACACGCTCCTTGAGCGTATTCTCACTGACCTCAATTTTGCCGCCGGTATAGCAGTTGCTCACCTTGCCCCGCACGCCGCCTACCAAGCCGCCCACGCGGACAAAGTTGCCCCATTTCGGCGCGACCAGTTTACTATCTTTATCCAGGTGCGTGCAGTTGATCTGAATGTCCACCACAGCGGAGCATCGGTCCAGCTCAAGGCTGGAAACGCCGATCAGACCGCCTACCACCGCCTCGCCGAGCCCCAGTTTGTTTTGGCTGTTGTCCTGGATCTTATAGCCCGCGATGGCACAGTTCTGGATCACCGCTTCGCTCGTTTCGCGTTCATCCGCATACTCATAGGCGATACCGGCCAACCCGCCCAGTGCGTAGGCACACTGATTGTCCGTTACAATCGAGCTGCGCTGGATGATGCCGCCGTTGTCGCTGTAAAGCACGATGTTTTCGATCGTCGCGCCTGCCGTGGTGCCGAATACGCCCACATTGTAGCAGTTGGAATTGATGGCGATGTTTTTGATGTAGTAGTTCCCGCCGTCGTACTTCCCGCCGAACCACGCGTAGAGCGTAACACTGTAATTGTTCTCATTCACACCTATCGCTCCGGCGATGGGGTGGAACGGAGTGTTCTTTTCGCCGTTCGTCGGGTTTTCCATGTCCACGCCGTTGACGTCATGGGTCTGTGTCCAGCTCCGCTGGGGACGAGCATTCTCCGCACTGGCCCGTGATTGCTTACTATCCATCGTTTTGTATTGCAGATAGGGGAACTGCGGATAGGTTTCTGAGGTCACCGGGCGGTCCGTTCCGGTATTAAATCTGAAAGAATATTTCCTCGTCCTGTAATTATATTCTGATGTAACTTCACAGCTCCAGTTGATGAATTGGAGCTGCTTCACGGAGCGGATCTGGTACGGCTTTTTCGTGGTGGTGGTCGTTGTCTTGCCGAGGTTCTGCTCGTTGTTTCCCACATCCTCGACCGGGCAGTAGGAATCTCCGAAGAAGGGGCACACCGCATACTCATATGTCTGCGTCCCCTGCTTCAAGGTCCATGTGCCGTTGGCGGCAAGTGTAAATTTGCCACTGATGATGTCGGTCTCTGCCAACAGCCGCAGGCCGTCTTTGCCGTCGGTCCGATAGCAGGTGAAGTTGTAGCCGGACACCTGCTTGGCAAGCTCTTTTTTCGCTTCGGCGTTTTCTGCTCCAAGGACAAAGTTGCCGCTCGGCGTCAGCTTCCCACTTGTTTTGTCCTTGCAGTAGTAGCCGTAGCCGAAATCGGTGATCTTGCCGCCGTCATCGTGGGCGGTGCAAAGGCTGCTGCCCTCCTTGCGGACACCCTTTGCGTCAAAGCCGATGTAGGAGAAGTGATAGCCGCTGTTGGCGCCGCCCTCCTCCTTTTCCCAATAGACCATGCCGATGGTTCCCATGTCCGCCGAGGTCGGCCAGTCGCCGTAGTGGACGTGCTTCTTGTCCGTGGCGGTGACGCTGCTGGGATAGGGGTACGCGGTCTCAGTCCCCTCGGTATTGGGATGGTTTTTGGTCTCAGCCACCTTGCTAAAGCCGGACAGCTTCAACTCCTTCATTTCCTCGTGGGTCTTCTTCTCCGCGCCGGAAGCTCCCGGCTCGTAATCGTACAGGCGCACCGTCCCCGCGAAGGTATAGGTGCCGCCGCTGAGGTAATAGCAGTCGGAAACGCTGCCATGATCCGACGTGAAGCCGTTGACCTCCGCGCCCGTCACGGCGCTCAGGGCCGTGGCGCAGTAGCTGTTGCGGATGGTGCCCTGATTGTCGCCCACAAAGCCGGAGATCATGGCACTGCCGCGTATCTCCGTCAGTTCGATGCTGCCGAGGGCGTAGCTTTGGCGGATGTAGCCGCTGCCGTCGTTCATACCCACCAGACCGCCGGCACAATAGCTCCGGGCATAGGTGCTGGTGCCGGTGATGCTGGGAATATCGGCGCTGCATGCCTGGATCAGGCCCTCGTTGCAGCCCACCAGACCGCCGAGGTAGTAGGTGCTGCCGCTGTAGGCGCTGCCGGACAGCCGGTAGCCGGAAACGGCGCAGTTTTTGATCGTGCCGCTGTTTTTACCGGCCAATACGCCTGTATACACCGTTTTCCACTGGACATTGCCGCCCAATTTGGAGGTGGGGGCTTTTTCCAGCGGTTCCTCCGTTGTCACGACGATGTTCTCCAGCGTTCCCTCCGTAAAGCCGAACAGGCCGACGGCAAGGCCGTCCTTCCCGCTGGCAAAGGAAACGCCGGTGATGATATGACTGCCGCCGTCATAGCGGTGCTTAAAGGGAGTGGCTTCTGTCTGTCCGATGGGAGCCTGCTCCGTGACCGGTTTCCCGCCCTTGCCGTACTTTGTCCAGACATAGGTGCTGTAATCAATGTCCCGCTCCTGCTGGAAGGCGGCGTTTTTGGGCAGAACCTTCTCGTCGGCGTATTTGTCGTAATATGCGCTCAGGTTATTGAGCTGCCGCGCCGTGCGGATGCTGACGAATTCCGGCTTTCCGGCTTCGGCCGTCAGCGCAGTCTTGGCAAAATGGGGGTTGTAGTAGTATGCCTTGCCCGCCGCGCTGCCTACCGTCAGCTTCGTGTAGAAGTTCGGCTGCCCATCGACCTGCGGCACCCCATCGACCTCCTGCACCAGATCCGCAGGCAGGGGAAGCAGACAGTAGGTCTTTTTTGTGCCGTCCTTGTCGGTGACCGTGATGGTGATTGCGGTGGCCGAATTCAATTCATAGGGCTGGTCATTAACTGTCACGGTTACCTTGTCAGCAGGCAAGTTTTTCTCATAGACTACGCCGTAGCCGTCGCCCTTCACCGTTTCCGTCGCGGACAGCGCCTCAACGTTCGCGCCGAAGAAGCCGTAGTCGTCCCCGCCGTACCACTCGTAGTACACCAGTGCGCCGTTTTCAAACTCCGCCTTCCAGTCACCGTAATGGGGCAGGTTCTTCAGCTTGGGATAGGAGTACAGCGTCAGGCCCAGACCTTTCATCAGGTTGTAGGCATAGGTATCGCTGTTCTTTCTGGTGAAGGCATTATTAGAAGAGTCAGAAGCGAACAGCTTTTCCGCATCCGCGGCGTTCAGCTCATGATAGTATTTCTCTTCGCCGATGGTAGGTTTCGCCGATCCGCCGAGATAGTACACATTCTTTGGGGAAGTACCGCTTCCCCCGCCGCTGGTATTGGCTGCCGTTCCGTATGTCAGGCTTTCTCCCGTCAGCGTCGCGCAGGCGCTGTATACATTTTCCAGTTCATTGCCGGTCAGGTCGCACGCTACAAGGCCCGCAGTAGTTTTGCCCACCAAGAAACCGGCGGCATAACAATCTGTGATTTTTAACGTTGCCGTAGCAACAACTCGCCAGCCAATCAAACCGCTGGCATAACCTGCATCCGTTTCAGTGGTATCCGGATCACTGTAAAGGTAGCAATCTGCATAGGAGTGGTCAAGAGAAATCCCTCCATGCCCTATGCCCACCAGACCGCCGGCAGCGGTTTTGCCCCGGATGACCGTGGCAGCCAGACTGTTTTGGATCGTTAGCGGTTTTTCCTCTGTGCTGCCCACCAGACCACCGGCCACCTTGCCGTCGATCCGCGTGTGCTTCGTGAAGATCTCGTCTCCGGGAATGTTTTTGTCCTTGACATTTTTCAGGTACACCTGACAGCCGTCGATCGTTGTCGTGCCGTTCAGCTTTCCAACCAAACCGCCGACATTTCCGCTGCCCTTAATCTGGGCGTCGGCCAAACGGATATTTTTCAATTCACCGGCAAAGGTCTCGAACAGGCCCGCATCGCCGGTCGTGTCGGTCGTGTCGACCGTCAGGTCATAGATCACCGGGCAATAGCTTCCGATCTCACTGTGATAGCTGTTGATTTTAGGATTCACGAGAGGCACAAAGTTCTGGGTCGGATAGAGAACACCCCAGCTATCGTTTTCATCACTCTTGAATTGGATATCCCGCTCCTGCATCGCGGCGGTGATTGCGGGCGTCTTGCTGTCGGTTCCTCGGTTTAAGCCGGAGTTCTCCTCCAGATTTTGCAGATGCCGTCCGTACTTGATCACCGCCGTCCGGCCGGTTCCGCCGAACCCGCTGGCATCATCCCGGACCTCCGCAAACAGGCTGTTGGTGGTAACGGTCTTGGAGGTTCCCTGGATTTGGTTGTTATTTGCATCCTTTACCCGGATCGTCACCGTCAGGTTTTCGCCGGGGATTAGATGCTTGCTTGTCTTAGCATCTTTAAAGCGGTCCTGCTGTCCGAAGCGCAGATTTTTTCCCGCACTGAGATTATCCAGCACCAGCGTTGCCGTGCGGATGCCTTTTTCCGTTTTTACGGTGTCCCCCGTATTGGTATCGGTTTTAATTTCAAATTCCTGAACAGTGTTGTCGGACTCATCCTTGATGACGGCATAAAATTGCAGGTTATTTCTGGCGCTGACCTTGCAGGAGGCCACCACCAGCAGCTGGTCCTTATTGATGACATCCACCGTAAGGTCCAGGCTTTCGGTCGCCGCCGCGCCCACGGAGTCGCCGCCGTAGTAGCCGACCTTAGCGCCATTCTCCAGACGCTTGTCGCGGTAACGCAAATCATTGAATCCATCCGGCGTGTACTTCATGTCCTCCCGGCTGAAAAACACCGCGTAAACGCTGCCGCTGGAAGGATCGAACTCCACTACCCAGTTGCCGTTCCACAGGTCCGCCTCGGCCTCCGTCTCCGGATAGATCCAGGAAGCGGCGGAATCCTTGTTGTTCTTGTCGGCAGAGGTCACATAGGCCAGCGTGGTTTTCTTGTATTTATCCTTCTCTGCGTCCTTGGGGATCATGTTCATCAGCTCGGCAGCGCCTACCATGCCGGTAGGTTGATAATAGCTGTCCTGACCGGCAGCCTGAAGCCGGGTCATCCGGTTCTGCACGGCGGAGAAGATCATCTCCGCCCGGCTGTCCAGCTCCGTCTGCCGAAGGTTTTTCTGAATTTTGGAGATCGGGATCATGGCCAAGGCAAACAAAATCACCAGGATCAATACCGTCACCAGCATCTCCATCAGCGAAAAGCCGCGCATATTGTTCCGTGTCGCCTTGTTCTTCATGGGGGTCCCTTTCTCCTCCGTCCTTCCGTCAGGAGGCCACCTCAAAATACGTGATCACCAGATCCGTCTGCACCAGATCCCGGTCCCGGCCCTGATTGGTCCGGATACTCAGATCGGAGATCTGGTTCATATTCTCGCTTTCGCTCAGGGCGTCCACAATGGCCCGCGCCTGGGCGTAGGTATGGGTCTGGAAGCTCATGGTCACCGGCCGCAGAACGATGTAGCTGTCCTGCGTGGTGCTCTGGGAAAAGTCCAGAGAGTAGTCCACCGCAGAATCCAGAATGCGGTGAAGGTCCAGCATGAGCCTTCTGCTGTTGTCATACTGAGGGATCGTCCGCTCCTCGCCGGAGGCCCGGACCTCCTCGATCTTGCGCTGCATTTCCTGTTTCCGCGTCAGCAGGATCAGATCCTGCTCCAGCTCGCTCTGCTCCTGAGAGGTCGTGTCCTGATACTGAGCCACCTGATCCTGAATCGGCTCAAAGATCAGCTTGAAGTAGCCCAAACAGATGACCAGAACCACCAGGATCAGCAGCAGGACCGTTTCCCGTCTTGTCAGTTCCCGATTCATTCCGCCACCTCCGTTTCCGGCTGCAGATAGATCTTCACGGAGAAGCTCAAAACGGAAGCCGCCTTGTTTTCCTCCGTGGAAGCCACATTCAGCTCCACGCTCTGCACGATGGGCTGCTCCTCCATCACGGCGAACATCTCGGAGATCTGGTCCAGCCGCATATCGGACATCTCCACCTCGGCAGCGTCATCCAGGATCTCGACGGAGAGCACCTTGCCGCGGGGCATCATCAGGTCCTCCACCAGATCCAGCACATCCCGCCGGGGGACGGTGACCAGCTTGCCCTCGCTGTCCGCCATGCCGTCCAGAGAGCTGCTCCGGTACTCCGCCAGCACCTGCTCGTAGTCCGTCAGCTGCTCCTGACAGGCGGTGAGCTGGCTGTGGACCTTTCCGTAGGCGCTCTGGGCCTCGGACAGACGCCGGTACTGCTCCATCACGCCGAACCGGGCCACCAGACCCGCCATCAGCAGGATCACCGCCAGACCGATCACCAAGGTCAGCATTTCTCCGGTGCGCTTTTCCCGCTTGTTCATATTGATGCCCGTCTTGCTGGGGCATTTGATCATTTTCCGGGGGGCAGCCCCGCTGGGGGCAGGCTCATAGGGGATGGCTTCCGCCGGCTGCTGCGCCGGAATGGAGACCTCCTCCCGCTCTTTTTCCAGAATCATTTCAATCCTCCCTCACAGACGCTGCCGATGGCCCGCAGATACAGCCACGGCTCCTCGGCCGGGCGCATCCCCTCGTCCAACAGCTCCTCGCCGCCCCGGACCGTCAGGTTCACCGTGTCGGCCACGGTCTCCCGCAGCGGCATGATGGCCGCGCCGCCGCCGCAGAGATACAGCTCCTTCAATTCCCGGTCCCGGTTGTTGTAGTGGTAGAAATTGACGGCCTTCATGATCTCCACCGCC